>Ga0193699_10000014_pt1 | contig 169931 bp, 157 predicted proteins | sample L3c2metaG_FD_160095 | JGI IMG/M metagenome (GOLD analysis project Ga0193699, IMG submission 160095) | Soil microbial communities from a riparian zone of the East river system, Colorado, United States - L3c2 | ecosystem: Environmental > Terrestrial > Soil > Riparian zone | place: USA: East...
GCGCGCACCACACCCAACTGCTCCACCCCGGCCACAGCCCACCCGCGACTACGACGCACCTACCCCTACAACTCGATCAGCGCACTTGACGCCCGAACCCGGCACAGATAAGCGGCAGCCTCGCGCAGCTTCCCGACAACCTGGTGTTCGCGGCCGAGGTCGGCTGAGACCCGGCACTCGCATATGCCGCTTGAGCTGGTCTTCGTCCGCGTATCAGACCTCCGGTCAGGGTTGCTCAAGAGAACCTCCTGCGCACGGCGATTGTCTAGTCGGCGGTAGCCATTTCTGGGGATAGGATGGCCCCGAACCTTCTGCGAGGGTCAGGTGATGGATCGTCTACCACGACCCGTAACCGCTGAGGAGCAGGCGCGCCGCCGCGCGCTCATCCTCACCCTGCTACGCCGGCACGTGCTGCATCAGCCGCCGTTGCCGCCAGAGCACGTGACGCCGATCCGCCGACGGCGGCGACAGGACACACCGTCGCCGGAACGGATCGAGGCGCGCGGCTGAGCACGGACGCTCAATCATCAGCTAGCGGCACGGACAGCCGCGGTGTGACGGCGCCGGGGTTCTCCTCTGAAATCGCCCCGGCGCCGCGCGCCACCCCTGCTGGGCCCCCGGCCGCCCAAGCCTCCAGTGACAGGCGCCAGCAGTCTCTTCCGGTGCACCACCGCTACCGGTGTCAGACGAAAAGCAGAAGCGCGCTGGTGTTTGCGGCCTTCCGCCGCCGGAGTGCCCAGTCGCATGGAAGGCAGCAGTCCGGCTTACGCGGGCTTTGGCAACAGCCGCGAACATTGGGGTGTTCGCGTTGACGGAAGCTGCTCAACGCTGGTCGGCTCGTCCGGGCGTTTGAGGGTCGCCTAGTGCTGGCCGATCGTCTGGAGGGTAGAAAGAAACCGCCTGGCGGCGAGCCGCTACTAGTAGGCTGCGGCCCGATGCGCCCGGTATCGCGCCAGATCGTCGCTGTACTCAGCGTGCTCGCTCTGCCGATCGCCGTCGCATCCGCGGGTGAGGGCACCCCGGACCCGGGTTACGGGGTGCGCGGCGTTTCGGTGCTCGCAACCGGCAACGCCGACCAGTCCAGCGGCGCAGCGGTCGCCGGGCAGGGCGACAAGGCGGTGATCGCCGGTGAGGCGCTTGACAATACCGGCGGCGGCCCGCGGCTGCGCGCCACGGTCACGCGCACGAACGCCGACGGCACGCGCGACGCCGGCTTCGGCACCGGTGGCCAGACGCTCACCTCGGCGGGCACCGGAGACTCCCGCTTCTACGCCGTGACGATCGCCCCCGACGGCAAGATCGTCGCCGTCGGCAGTGCCGTCGACGGCGGCACCGAGAAGATTCTCGTCGTCCGCTTCTCGGCCGACGGGGTGCGCGACAACGGCTTCGGCAACCAGGGCGTCACGTTGATTGCGCGGGGCGACGGCGGCGTCGCCGCCGGCAACGCCGTGCTGGTCGAGGCCGACGGCTCGGTGATTGTCGCCGGCCAAGCGCTCGACGGCGGCATCACGAAGATGGTCCGCGCCAAACTCAACTCCGGCGGCGTCGCCCAGGGCTGGGGCGGACTCGGACTCACCGCGGTCGGCGCCGACGGCTTCGCGCGCGCCAACGCGATCGGCAAGCTCGACGACGGCAGCTACGTCCTCGCCGGCGAGGCCGCAGACGGCGACAGCGAGCCGTTCCTCGCCCGCGTCAGCGCGTCGACGGGCGCGCTCACCACCGGCTGGGGCAGCCAGGGGGACGGCATCAGCATGCTCGCGGTCGGCACGATCGGCGGTGCCTACGGGCTGACGGTCACGGGCAGCCAGATCGTCATCACCGGCGCGATCGCCGAGACGGCGACGGAGGTCCTCGCCGCCGCGTTCAAGGCGGGCGACGGGGCGCTCGACGGCTCATTCGGCACGGGCGGCATCTTCCGCGCCCAGATCGGCGACGGCGGCTCGTCGATCGCGCACGCGATCACGACCGACGGCTCCGGGCGGTTCCTGCTCGCGGGCGAGGCGTCCCAGGACCTCGAGGGCGACGCGATCTTCCAGTTCGTGACCGCGCGGCTCACGCCCGGTGGCGCGCTCGACACGAGCTACAACCCGTCCGGCCCGCAGCCCGGCGCGGCGTTCGCGAGCGCGCCCGGAGGCCGGGCGGCGCACGGCAACGGCGTGGCGCTGGCCGCCGACGGCAAGGCGCTGCTTGCCGGGCGCGTCGGCGACGGCCCAGGCGAGTCGCTGGCGACCGCGCGCTTCTGCACCGCGACCGCGCAGCCATGCTTCAGCGCCTCCGGTGACGTCGCGCTGCCTCCCCAGAGCGACCTCGCGATGTCTGAGCAGTGCGGCACGCCGAGCGTCACCGGGATCGCGACGCTGAACGTGACCGGCGGATACGGCGGCCGCGTGACGGTGACCGTGACGTCCTCCAACGCGTCGCTGTTCAGCGTCAGCCCCGCCGAGACCCTCGAGCCGAAGGCCGACGGGCCGCTGCGCGTGAACTACACGGTGACCCACCACGGCAACGCCGCCGACAGCGCGACGCTGACGATCCGCGTCGAGCCCGAGGGGCGCGCGGCGTTCACGCGGACGCTGACGGTCCGCCACACGGTGCTCGCCGTCACCGCGATGAGCCCGGCGACGGCGACGACGCCAAGAGACCGGGCGCCCGGCTCGCCGATCACGCTCACGGTTCCGGGGATCGACATCTGCTCGACCTCGGGCTACACCGGCGGGAGCGCCTCGGTGGTGCGCGTCGGCAACGACCACGCACTCGCGAACGGGACCCGCGCCGGCGACACGCTGACGGTAAGGACGCCACGCCTGGCGACGACCGGTGGCGTCGAGCTCGCGACGCTCGACAGCACCGGCAAGATCACCGCCCGTGCCGCCGCGCCGGGACAGGTCATGGTCGACACGTACCGCAACTCACTCGGCTTCGCGTTCCGCAACTTCTCCGCGGACGTGAGCCTCAGCGACATGGTGCGCGCCTTCGGCGCCGAGGACCTGTTCATCTGCGTCCCGGTCCCGTTCGCCGGCTGCGTGCCCTCCGGCGTCCCGGACCCGTGGGCGCTGGCCGTGTGGGGCGTCCTGCAGCTTGGCAACGGCTCGTGCTTCGGGTTCTCCTGGGTCAGCGAGTGGATGCGCCAGGGCAAGATCTCACCGGCGAGCTTCAACGTGAACGCGACGACCCCGTTCTCGATCGGCGGCATGCCGCAGGAGGGCGACGCGCCGGCGGTGCGCCCGGACAACATCACCGACGAGGTCGAGGCCGCATGGGCGCGCCAGTTCTCCGAGGAGTACATGGAGTTCTACCGGCACCAGACGCTGCTGAACCTCGTCTCCGAGACGCCTTCGAGCCTGCGCGCGACCATCGAGGACATGATGCGCAGCGGGAAGCACCCGCTGCTGTCGATCCGGGACGGCGGCACGATCGGCGGCCTGCACGTCGTCACCGCCTACGACGTCGAGAGCGACCCCAACGAGTCGGGCGCCTACTACATCTACGTCTACGACAGCAACGTGCCGTTCGATCCCGCGGACGTCACCGCCGACGGCGATCGCAACTCCGACCGGCTCGCGGGCACGACGCTTGCGTACAAGAAGGCGGTCGACAGCCGCATCCACGTGCACGCCGACGGCAGCTGGCAGATGCCCAGCTCGAGCTTCGGCGGAAAGCGGATCTCCAACATCCTCGCCGGGCCCTGGGACCTCCCGTCCGAGGACGCGAGGATCATCAGCCCCGCGACCGGCGTGACGGCCGCGGTGACGTTGTTCATCGCCTGGGCCGGCGAGGGCATCTCGAAACTCGGCGCCGACGGCACGGAGCCGACCGCCCCGACGACGGTCACGCAGATCACGGCCGGGAAGCGCAAGCTCTACACCGCGCCGGGCGTCATCAACACCGATCCCGCGACGAAGCTCGACGTCGTCCCCTGGACGCTCGCGACCGGCGGCCCGGCCCCGGTCGAGGGCCAGTTCATCCCCGCGGGCGCGCCGTATGAGCTGAAGATGCGCGGCGACCGCAACGCCACCCAGACACAGGTCGTCTTCGGTCACAACACCGTCTCGAAGATCAGCGCCCCGGTCAGGAGCGGTGTCACCGACACGATCGGCGTCGCGCCCAAGCAGAACTCGATCTCGTTCGACCCCGGCGCCGCGTCGGCGAAGGTGACGCTCGAGATGTCCGGCACGACCGGCAACGGCGGCTGGCGGACCGCGTCGATGGCCACGACGACCAAGGGCGAGGACGGCCTGCGGTTCGACCGCGCCAAGGAGACCTACGTCATCGACCACAAGGGACCGGGTGCGACCGTGAAGCTGACGCTCGCCTCGACCGACAAGTCGGCGCTGCCGCAGGAGGCGACCGCGACGTTCAACGTCGGGCGCAACCAGAAGGTGTCGCTGAAGCCCACGTCGTGGAAGAAGCTGGGGAGCGGGAGGCTCGTCGTCCGCGCCGGCGGCAAGACGCGCCGCATCAAGCTGCGGGTGTCCTCCGCGACGAAGCTCACGATGGGCAAGCCGACGACGAGGGTGAAGGGCAAGGCACGGACCGCTCGGATCTCGATCACGGTCCCGAAGGGCGCGGCGACCGGGAGCGGGAAGGTCACCTACGTGATCCGGCGCGGCAAGCGACGCATCGGCAACGGCACCGTCTCGGCGGGGACGCCCGGGCGGCGGACGATCACGATCAAGCTGCCCGCGTCGGCGCGGCGCGGCGACACGCTGACGCTCGTCGGCACGGCGGTGCGCCAGCGCGGCACGCGCTACACCATCGCGACGGCGACGAGGACGGCGAAGGTCCGATGAGGCTGCTGCTCGTCATCGCCGCTGCGGCCACCCTCGCACCGGCCGCCACCGCGTCGGCCGCGGACTTCGTCGAGGGCAACGCCGGGGTCTCGCAGCCGCTCGTGACGTTCGCCAAGCCCGCGCCCACGCAGACGAAGATCACCTGGGGCGACGGCTCGGCGGCGGACACCGTGACCGTCGAGAAAGCGCCCGACGGGTCAGGCTCGGTCTCCGGCGCGCACACCTACGCAAAGCACGGCAGCTACCAGATCAAGGTCGAGGACGCCGCAGATCCCTCGACGTCTGAGACGACGACTGCGACCGTCGCCGACGCGCCGATCACCGCGCAGGGCCAGATCAACGCGATCGCCGCCGCTGCGGGCGGCGTGACGCTCGCGACGATCACCGACGCCAACCCGCTCGGCGTCCCCGAGAGCCTGAAGGCGCGCGTCGACTGGGGCGACGGCGTGACCGAAGACGTGACGATCGTCGCCGCCGGGCAGCCTGCGCGCTACCTCGTCCAGGGCAGCCACACCTACCCGGACGGCGGCACCTACCCGGCGATCATCACGATCTCCAGCAACGACGGCGGCACCGCGCAGGCCACCAGCGAGGCGCGCTTCGACGGCGTCTCCCAGCCTGTCCGGCCGACCACGCAGGGCAAGATCCTCGACCTCGGCACGGCCGCGCTCGGCGGGCGGCCGTCGATCACGGTCGACGACGCCGGCACCGCGTACGTCGTGTGGACGACCCCGGCAACCGGCGGCAACGACGCGATCACGTTCTGCCGCGTTCCGCGCGGCGCGACCGGCTGCGATCTGCGCCGCACGCTGTACTACAAGCCGTTCGCCTCGACGACGACGATCCTGCGCGGCGCGTCGGGCAAGCTCTACATCGTCGCGGCGCACATCCTCACCGGTCGCGGCGGCACGGTCGTCCTCACCTCCGGCGACAACGGCCAGACCTGGGGGCGCCAGCTCTACGACGTGAACGTGGGCATCTACCAGTCGGCCGTGAGCGGCGCCGCGCTGTCCCTGGACGAGCGGGCGATGTACATCACCTACGGCCCGTTCTTCAATCTCGCAAGCGCACCGCTGCAGGGCATCGCGCGGCTCGACCTGACCTCCGAGGCCGTGCCGTGGATCGGCGACGAGTCCTTCCAGCGTCGCGTCGTCGCGGGCGCCGGGGTGCTGCCCGACGGCCGCGGCGTCGCGCTTGCCAACCGCCATCCAGACGTCACCGACGGGCCGCTCGTCGCCGTCCGCCTCGTCGGCGACGCCGCCAACCAGACGACCGATGCGCCGTGGACGCCGGTCAACGCCGCCAGCGCGCGGAAGATTGCGACCTCGCCGAACCTCGCAAGCATCCTTGACTGCTCGCCGGTGAAGGCTGACCCGTTCGGCACGCGGATCGGCGCGGTCCCGCTGCGCGGGCTGCAGGGCGGGACGGTTCGCGCGCTCGGGTTCCTCAGAGGCGACAACAGCGGCTGCGGCGACGTCGACCTCGCCTACGACGCCGCCGGCGGGCGCCACGCGACGTACGTCGGCAGCGCCGACGGCTGCCCCAGCGGCGACTCCGTAACCCCCGGCCCCAGCGGCGCCTCCGTATCCCCCGGGCCAGTGGTCAACAAGCACGTCTGCATCGTCTACCGCGCGGCAAAGCCGAACGGGGACTTCCGGCCCAAGACGATCCTCGTCGACGTCGACCCCTCGACGAAGGTCGGGGGCGTCGAGGTCGGCAGTCCGCAGGCCGTGCGCGTCGGCGCGGGCCGCGACGGCCAGGGCTGGGTCGTCTGGCACAGCTTCGGCGACCGCCACATCCGGATGACGCCCACGCGCGACGACACCCAGGCAGCGGTCACGAGCAAGCACACGATCAGCCTCAAGCCGCTGCCCAACGGCGAGTGCACGAACACGAACTCGCTGCAGGTCCAGGCGACCGTCGGCGGGCCAGCGAGCGGCCGCCCGAAGATCCTGAGCGTCGCGTGGAGCACGGGGCAAGGTGTCCTGCCGCGCAGGCAGACTGACGGCTCGGCACCGTTCTCGATCACGGCGAAGACCGACCAGAAGCTGATGGGCAACATCGGCTCCAACGGCGTGGTGATCTTCGGCTCGCTGCTGAAGGCGAAGGTGCGCTACCGGGTGGGGAGCGGCTCGGCGAAGTTCGCGCGACTCCAGTTGCCGCTGACGTACTTCTGCTCGATCACGTGGACCGACGTCGAGCGCAAGTACGAGGCCAAGAAGCGCAAGCGCTGATCCCCGCCCCGGGGTCAGGTGTCGTGGGTGACGGTCTCCTGCGGGCTGCCCGCGGGCGTGACGTCGTCGAGGTCTGCGAGGTCGTCGGCGTCCAGCGTCACGTCGCCGGCGGCGAGGTTCTCCTCGAGGTGCGCGACGGAGGTGGTTCCGGGGATCAGCAGGATGTGCTCGTCGCGGTGCAGCAGCCACGCCAGCGCGATCTGCGACGGGGTCGCGTCGTGCTTGGCGGCGACTCGCGCGATGGCCGGGTCGGCGGCGAGCTTGGCCGGGCCGCCGGTGAACGCCGAGCCGAGGGGGAAGAACGGCACGAACGCGATGTCGCGCTCGCGAGACAGCTCGAGCACGTCCTCGCCGGAGCGGTCGAGGATGCTGTAGGCGTTCTGCACGCCGGCGACATCGACGAGCTCCAGGGCCTCCTCGGCCCGTGCGCGCGACACGTTGCTGATGCCGATCAGCTCGAGCTTGCCCTCGCGGCGCAGGTCCTCCAGCGCGCCGAGCTGCTCGGCCAGCGGCACCTCGGGCCCGCCCTCGCCCTCGAGCAGCCGCAAGTTGACGAGGTCCATGCGCTCGACCCCGAGCGATCGCAGGTTGGCCTCGACGCCCTCGCGCAGCTCCGTCGGCCGCTGCGCCGGCAGCCAGCCGCCCTGGTCGTCGCGCCGGGCGCCGACCTTCGTGGCGAGTCGCAGGCCGTCGGGGTAGGGATGCAGCGCTTCGCGGATGAGGTCGTTGGTGACGTCGGGGCCGTAGAACTGCGAGGTGTCGACGTGGTCGACGCCCAGCTCGATCGCGCGGCGCAGCACGGCCAGAGCCGCGTCACGATCGCGCGGCGGGCCGAACACGCCCGGGCCGGCGAGCTGCATCGCGCCGAAGCCGATGCGCCCGACGGGTCGGTCGCCCAACATGGATGTCTTGGTCGGAGTCATGCGATCAGGGTGCGCTACCGTCGAAGCAGCCACAAGAAGGGCATCGATCCTGGGACTCGCACCACCACCCTCCGACGCGCGGCGCACCGAGCTCGCGGACTTCCTCAAGCACCGCAGGGCGCAGGTCACCCCCGAGAGCGCGGGACTGGAGGCCAACGGCCGCCGGCGCACGCCCGGGCTGCGGCGTGAGGAGGTCGCGCAGATCGCCGGGGTCGGGGTCTCCTGGTACACGTGGCTCGAGCAGGGTCGTGACATCAAGCCCTCGGCCCAGGTGCTTGACGCGCTGGCGCGCGCGCTGCGCCTCGACGCCGCCGAGCGCGCCCACGTGTTCCACCTCGCCCGTGTCGAGCTGCCGCTGCCCGCCGGCGACTACCCGCGCGAGGCGCCGCCGGAGCTGCACGCCGTGGTCGACGGCCTGATGCCCAACCCGGCGTACCTGATCGGCCCACGGGGCGATGTCCTGGCGTGGAACCACGCCGCTTTCCGCGTCATCGGCGAGCCGCAACCGGCGCCCGACGGCCGGCTGAACCTGCTGTGGTGGCTGTTCACCAGCGACGAGCCGCGGGGCGAGCAGCGGCGGATGACCGCTCGCCAGACGCTCGCGCGCTTCCGCGCCGAGCACGCCCGCCGGATCGGCGACCCGGACTTCGCCGCCCTCGTCGACGCCCTCGATCAGGCCAGCCCGGAGTTCCGCGCCCTGTGGCCCCGCCACGAGGTGCTCACCGAGCAGCTCGGCACCAAGACGATCGAGCACCCGGAGCTCGGCACGCTTCGCCTTCACCACCTGCAGTCGGTGCCGACGAGCCACACGGATCTGCGCCTGACGCAGTTCGCGCCGGCCGACGACGCTACGAGAGCCGCACTCGCGACCCTCGGGCCGGCTACCGCGAGCCGGCGCTAAGCGCTCAGCCGCGGTCACCCGGGCGACGCCGGGCCCGGTGACGCGTGTCAGCGCTTCGTGCCGTCGAGCCGGATCGTCCACGGCTCGATCGTCTCAACCCGGAGATGAGTCTCGGTTACCAGGTCTGGTCGGCGGCGCGGACGAGGAGTTCGTTGACGGCGACGCGGCGGGGACGGCTGACGACGTAGACGACCGCGTCGGCGATGTCGACGGGGGAGAGCTTCTCCATGTCCTTGGTCTGCTGTTCGACGGCGGAGCGCAGTTCGGCGCGTACGTGATCGCCGAGTTCGGTGTCAACCGTCCCGGGTTCGATGACGCCGACGCGAACGCGCTGGGGTTGCAGCTCTTGGCGCAGGCTCTCGGAGAAGGCGTTGATGCCGGACTTCGTGAGGCTGTAGACGGCCGCGCCGCCGCGGGCGACGCGGCCCGCGGTCGAGCTGATGTTGACGATGTCGGCCACTCGGCGCGGGTCGTCGGCGGCCGCACGGGTGAGATGGGGCAGCGCGGCGCGGGTGATGTGGAGCATGCCGTTGACGTTGATGTCGAGCATGCGCCGCCACTCGTCATCGGGTGCGTCGGCGACTGGGCCGAGGAGCATCAAGCCTGCGTTGTTGATGACGATGTCCAGGCGCCCGAGCTCGGCGACCGTCTCGGCGACCGCGGCTCGGGCCGGGTGGGCGTCGGTGATGTCGGCGTCGATGGCGAGCGCTACGCCTCCGTCTGTGCGAATCGTGTTGGCGAGCGTCTCGAGTCGCTCGCGTCGGCGAGCCACAAGGGCGACGGCAGCGCCCTCGTGGGCGAGCGCGCGGGCGGTGGCGGCACCGATGCCGCTGCTGGCGCCGGTGACCAACGCGACGGTGTTGTCCAGGGCTTGGGGCATCGGGAGGTCCTCTCTGGGAGAAGTGGGCGCAGAGCACAATCATGAGTCACGCGTGGCGTCGATGCTGGACGTCGGCCATCGGCCAGCTCCCTGGCGGTCCGTCTCAACACTTGTAGGCGCAGATCTCTGTCGCTGGAACGCAACGACAGAAATGGCTACGTTGCCCTTGCGGACCTTTCGGCGTCAACGCCCCGACCAACGGAGGCAGCGCATGGGCACGATCACCACGACCGATGGCACCCAGATCTTCTTCAAGGACTGGGGCTCGGGCCAACCGATCGTCTTCAGCCATGGTTGGCCCCTCTCGGGCGACGACTGGGACACGCAGATGCTGTACTTCCTCCAGCAGGGCTACCGCGTCATCGCCCTTGACCGGCGCGGCCACGGACGCTCCATGCAGACCGGCGACGGTCACGACATGGACCACTACGCCGACGACCTGGCGGCGCTGACTGCCCATCTGGATCTCCAGGACGCCGTCCACGTCGGGCACTCCACCGGTGGCGGCGAAGTCGTGCGCTACATCGGCCGACATGGTGAGAGCCGGGTGGCGAAGGCAGTGTTGATCAGCGCGGTGCCGCCGCTCATGGTGAAGACCGACGCCAACCCCGGCGGCCTGCCCAAGAGCGTGTTCGACGACCTACAGGCCCAGCTGGCCGCCAACCGGTCCGAGTTCTACCGGGCGCTGCCGTCGGGCCCCTTCTACGGCTTCAACCGCCCCGGCGCGGAACCCTCGGAAGCGATCATCGAGAACTGGTGGCGCCAGGGAATGATGGGCGGGGCGAAGGCACACTACGACGGCATCGTCGCCTTCTCCCAGACCGATTTCACCGAGGACCTCAAGAAGATCACGGTGCCGGTCCTCGTGATGCACGGAGACGACGACCAGATCGTTCCCTACGCCGACTCCGGACCGCTGTCCGCGCAGCTCGTGCAGAACGGGACGCTGAAGACCTACAAGGGGTTCCCGCACGGCATGCCGACCACCGAGGCGGACACGATCAACGCCGACCTGCTGGCCTTCCTGCGCTCCTGACCGGCTCTACGGCTGAGGCAACAGAACATGGAGTTCCTGGTCGAATTCGAGATCACGACATGATGAAGATCAGCGTCACGGCGCTGGAGCGCCATCCCAGCGACCCGGCCGTCGCCCGCTCATGAGCACTCGGCTTCCCGCTCCTCGTCTGACCCAGGTCTATCGCTTGGAGGCCGCCCTCGGCCAACCGCTGGATCTCGGCGACATCGCCCAGGGCCATCGGCGCATCGTGCCGTTGACCGGAGGGACGTTCACCGGTCCGGAGATCAGCGGGAAGCTGCTCCCGGGCGCCAGCGCCGACTGGCAGATCGTCCTGGCGGACGGCACCGCCCTCGGCGACATCCGCTACACGCTGCAGACCGACCGCGGCGACCTGCTCTACGTCCAGTCGCGAGGCGTGCGCCATGGCAGCGCCGAGGTCCTGGAACGTCTCGCGCGTGGCGAGGACGTCGACGCCAGCGAGTACATCTTCCGGACGTCGACCCAGATCGAGACCGCCGCCCCGGGCCTCGACTGGCTGAACAAGGGCGTCTTGATCAGCGTCGCCGGCCGCCAAACCGCAGGTGTCATCTACGAGACCTACCTCGTCGAATGAAGGTCGCGATCATCACCGGCGCCTCCCAGGGGATCGGCGCCGGCCTCGTCGCCGGGTTGTATCGCGCCTAGGCCACCGTCACGTCCGTGAACCTGGCCGAGCTCCTTCACATCACCCAGCGCGCCATCCGGCCGATGGTCACCCAGGGCAGCGGTCAGCGGGACCCATGCATCGCCAGCATCTACCGCGGTCGGGCGCGGTGGCGGTGGGTGCGGTGGCGGTGTGACCGGTGGGTGCGGTGGCTGTGCGATCGGCGGGTGCGCGAACGATGGGGGCGAGGTCGGGTGGTCGGGGAGCCGGTTGCCGAGGCGGGCGGGGCCGGGGCGGCAGGCGCTGCCGGCGGGGCAGGTGTCGGGGCGGCCGGTGCCGAGGGGGCCACTGCCGACGGGCCCAACGCGCCTGACGGGCCCAGCGGCCCGGTGGGGCCCCAGTTGAAGGCGTCGAGGCCACCGGGCACGTTGCCGTTTCCTCCGAGCGGGCCGCTGGGACCGAGGGGGCCGAGCGGCCCGGTGGGGCCCGGATTGACGAATGCGGGGACGCCCGGGGGCATGGTGGTGGCGCTCGCGTCGGCCATGGGAGCAGCGATGGCGAGCGCGGCGATGACGGTCGCTGCCACGACGAGGCGGTTTCGAGTCAACATGGCGTCCTTCATCTCGGGGTTGCCGGGCGGCCGGTCGGCCGCTCGGGCACCTGGGAGCTCCGCGGAGCGCTTGCCCGCGGGCCCCCGGGGAACGGCCTGCTTGCGAGGCTGCACGCTTCACGTTCGTCCAGCCGAGGGCCTCCGCGCGACTGTTCGCTCGGACAGTCCTGGCCTGACCGTCATCAGAGGTCTCGCCCCAAGGTCGGCTTGTCGGCTATGCGCGGTCTACGTCGCAGCGACGGGCTGGAGGGTGCCTGTGCGGCCGCCGCTGAGCAGCGTGCGCGCCGACGCTGCGATGCCGGCGAGCAGGACGGCCGCGAAGGCCACCAGGGCGACCTTGGGCTCGATGAACTGGCTGAGGATGCCGAGCGCGAGGACCGGCACCGAGACGCCGACGTACGCGGCGAGGAAGAAGCCGGCGAGGACCTCGGCGCGGCGCTCGGGGGCGGCAAGGCCCGACACGGTGACGATGCCTCCCTTGAACAGCAGGCCGGCACCGGCGCCGGCGATCAGGCCGCCGGCCAGGAACAGCGCCAGGCTCGGCGCCCACGTGGCGGCGACGACGAGGACGATCCCGGCGGAGAGGGCGGCCATCCCGGTGGCCAGCAGGCGCCGGACGGTCCAGGCGCCGGCGGCGATCTGCGCGGCGACCGCCGCGGTGAAGGCGGCGAAGGCGGGAACGCCGGCCAGCGCGTGGGACGCGTGGCCCAGCGTGCCGGCCAGGAACGACGGAGCCAGCGACGTGAACAGGCCGAAGGCTGCGAAGGCGACGAAGGCGCCGGCGGCGGCGCCGAAGAAGCGGCGGCGGGCCGCAGCCGGGACGGCGACACGCTGCGGGCGGTAGGCCGGCCGCGTCTGCGGGGGCGTGACGGTCTCGGGGGCGAGCACGACGCCGATCGCCGCGACGGCCAGCAGCGCGCCGAAGATCACGAACGGGACGGTCAACGGCGAATCGACGGTCTGGGCGAGCACGCCGGCGATGATCGGCCCGAGCCCGAGCCCGCCGAGGTTGGCTGCCGTGGCCAGCACCTGCGCGCGCTTGGGCGAGGCGCCGGGGCGCTCGCCGAGGTGCAGCTCGCCCAGGTAGGCGGTGGCGGTGGCGGTGACGATGCCGACCGACAGGCCGCTGAGCACGCGGCCGACGAGCAGCCCGGGAAGGTCGCGCCAGAGGAGGAAGACCACCGCGCTGACGACGCTGGTCAGCACGGCCGGGACCAGCGCCCGGCGTCGGCCGAGCCAGTCGGAGACATGGCCGGCGAAGAACAAGGCGAGGATCACGCCCACCGCGTAGGCGACGAAGATGACGGTGATCAGGAAGGTCGAGAAGCCGTCGCGTGCCTGATACATCGCATACAGCGGCGTCGGGACGGTCGAGAACGCGAGGACGGTCAGGAACGCGAAGACGACCGCCCACAGCCCCGCGCCGTGACGACGGGGCGGAGCCTGCGCGGTATGCGGAAAGAAGTCCATGCTTCTCAGCATCGGGCGGGCGGTCATCGCGCACCACGCACGTTTCAGCTATCGGTTATCGCGTCGCGCGATAGCTATCGTGACCTCATGGAGCTTCGCCAGCTCGCCACGTTCGTCGCCGTCGCCGAAGCAGGCAGCTTCACCCGCGCCTCCGAGCGGCTGCACATCGTCCAGTCCGCCGTCTCAGCCGGCGTCCGCGTCCTCGAACGCGAGCTCGGCACCGAGCTGTTTGACCGCACCACCCACCGGGTGCAGCTCACCGACGCCGGCCACGCGCTGCTGCCCGACGCGCGCGCCACCCTGGCCGCCGCCCGCGCCGCCCGAGAAGCCGTCGACCAGGTCCGCGGCGGCCTGCGCGGCACCGTGACCCTCGGGATCATGCAGGCCGACGCGCAGGGCGCCATCAACACCGCCCGGCTGCTCGCCGCCTTCCGCGCCGAGCACCCCGACGTCGAGCTGCACGCCCGCCACGCCGACTCCGCCGAGATGGCCGCGCAGGTCCGCGACGGCCGCCTCGACTTCGCCTTCCTCGCCCTCCCCAGCCGCCGCGCCACCGGCCTCCAGCTCACGCCGCTCAGCCGTGAACCCATGCCCCTCGCCATCCACGACGGCCACCGCCTCACCGGACGCGCGGACGTTGAGCTCGCCGCGACCACCGACGAGACCTTCGCCGACGGCCCGCCCGACTTCGGCACACGCAGCGCCGTCGACCGAGCGTTCGCCGCCGCCGGCCTGCAACGCCGCGTCGCGCTCGAAGTCAACGACACCCAGACCCTCGTCGACCTCGTCCGCCACGGCCTCGCCGCCGCCTTCCTGCCGAGGTCGTTCGTGCGCGACACGCGGGGCATCACCTTCGTGCCCGTCCGCCATCACACGCCCGTCTTCGCGACCTACATCGCTGAACCGACGACCCGGCGCCCCAGCGCCGCCGCCGCCGCACTCCTGACGCTGGCCAAGCACGAGGCTGCCTCGGTCTCGACCCGATCGACCGACGCATCGCCCTCGTAGCGCCAGCCCTCGCCGGTCGTGGAACATTCCTTGAGGCCCGTGTCGATTCCCGTCGGGCTCGCTCGACGTATGAGATAGAAGGCCGAAATCGACCCCCTACCAAAGGAGGAACGGCGAGATGCGAGTCATGGTGCTGGTCAAGGCGAACGAGCAGTCCGAGCGCGGCGAGATGCCCAGCGAGAAGCTGCTCACCGAGATGACGGCGTTCAACGAGGAGCTGGCGAAGGCGGGCGTGATGCTCGCCGGAGACGGCCTGCACCCGTCCGCGAGGGGCGTCCGGGTGGCGTTCAGGGGCAGCGAGCGCAAGGTGATCGACGGCCCGTTCGCCGAGACCAAGGAGCTGCTGGCGGGCTACTGGATCTGGCAGGTCAAGTCGCTCGACGAGGCGGTCGAGTGGGTCAGGCGCATGCCGGCGCCCGACGACGGCGCCGACGAGGCGATCGTCGAGATCCGCCCGGTGTTCGAGGACGAGGACTTCGGCGACGCGCTCACGCCGGAGCTGCGCGAGCGGGAGGCCGCGCTGCGCGCCCAGACCGGCGCGTAGTAGGTGCCGGCCGCCGACGTCAAGCGCACGATCGACGCCGTCTGGCGGATCGAGTCCGCCCGGCTCATCGCGGGCCTCGCCCGCTTCGTGCGCGACGTCGGCCTCGCCGAGGACCTCGCGCAGGAGGCGCTCGTGGCGGCGCTGGAGCAGTGGCCGGAGGAGGGCGTCCCGGACAACCCGGGCGCCTGGCTCATGGCCACCGCCAAGCACCGCGCGATCGACCGTCTGCGGCGCGCCGACGTCGACCGGCGCAAGACCGAGGAGCTGGGGCGCGACATCGAGCTGCGCGGCGAGGCGGACGCGCCCGACCTCGCCGCGGAGGCCGCCGACCCGTTCGACGACGACGTCCTGCGCCTCATCTTCACCGCCTGCCACCCCGTGCTCTCGCTGGAGGCGCGCGTTGCGCTCACGCTCCGGCTGCTCGCGGGGCTCACCACCAAGGAGATCGCCCGCGCCTACCTGGTGCCGGAGGCGACCGTGCAGCAGCGGATCGTGCGCGCGAAGCTCACGCTCTCCGCCGCCCGCGTGCCGATCGAGGTGCCCGAGCGCGGCGAGCTGCCCGAGCGGCTCGCCGCGGTGCTGGAGGTGATCTACCTGATCTTCAACGAGGGCTACGCCGCCACCGCCGGCGACGAGTGGCTGCGCCCGGAGCTGCTCGACGAGGCGCTCCGGCTCGGCCGCATGCTTGCGGCGCTGCTGCCGCGGGAGCCGGAAGTGCACGGGCTGTCCGCGCTGATGGAGCTGCAGGCGTCGCGCGCCCGCGCCCGGGTCGGGCCGGACGGGGAGCCGATCCTCCTGCTCGACCAGGACCGCTCGCGCTGGGACTGGATGCTCGTCGGCCGCGGACTCGCCGCCCTGGAGCGCGCCTACGCGGCGGGCGGCGCCGTCGGCACGTACACGTTGCAGGCCGCGATCGCCGCCTGCCACTCGCGCGCCCGGACGGCGGCGGACACCGACTGGGTGAGCATCGTCGCCATCTACGACGGCCTCGCGCAGGTCGCGCCGTCGCCGGTGGTGGACCTCAATCGCGCGGTCGCGGTCGGCATGGCGTTCGGGCCCGCTCAGGCGCTCCGCCTGGTCGACGTCCTCGCCGACGAGCCGGCCCTGAGCGGCTATCACCTCCTGCCGACGGTGCGGGGCGACCTGCTGGAGAAGCTGGGCCGGCTCGCTGACGCGCGCGCCGAGTTCGAGCGCGCCCTCACGCTCACGCAGAACGCCCGCGAGCGCTCCGTGCTGCTGGGGCGCATCGCGGGCTGCGCCGCGCGCGGGTAGTCGAGGAGCTTCGCGACCGAATCCGCTCGGCACCGGTGAGATCAGAGCCCGCGCGCCAAGTCGCTGTAGAACGTTCGTGGTCGCGTGCGGACCAGCCGGGCCTTGTGCGGTGCCGCCTGGACCTCGAGGACTCCGGGCATCGGCACGTCGTGGATGGTCCGGCCGTCGATCTCAGCGCTCAGCGGCGCGCTGGACGGCTCAGTCGCGACGCGGACGGTGTCGCCGCCGTCCAGCACGAGCGATCGCAGCCGGCTGCCCTGCGTGGCCAACGGCGTGACGACGATGGCGTCCAGGGACGGCGCGACCGCGGGACCACCGGCACCGACGTTGTAGGCGGTCGACCCCGTCGGCGACGCGATGACGACGCCGTCGCCCCGCAGTGCGAGTACCGCCTCGCCATCGACCTCGACCCGGAGCCGCGCCGTGCCGTGGCCGGGGCGGCGGGCGACCACCACGTCGTTGAAGGCGACGACCGTGCGGGGCGGCTCGGTCCCGATCGTGGCGACGAGAGCCGTGCGCTCGTCGATCCTCGCTTCCCCGCGAGCGACGTCGTCCAGCGCCGCGGCGAAGTCGTCTCGGTGGCAGTCGGCGAGGAAGCCGACGTTGCCGAAGTTGATCCCGAGCACGCCGACTTGGTGGGGCATCGCCAGCTGCAACGCGCGCAGGATCGTGCCGTCGCCGCCCAGCGCGATGACCAGCCCACAGCCCGGGCCCAGTCCTCTGGGCGCAGCGCTCGTCCCGAGGTCGAGGACCTCCACGCCCTGCTCGGCCGCCCAGGCCTGCACCGTGAGGATCTGCGGCCGGCATTCCGCGGACGGGGTCACCAGCACTCCCACGGAGCCGCTGCCGTCAGAGACGAGCGAGAACCGTCGCATCTCCAGGCAGCGTAGCCTCGGCGTGGATGGGAGGACCGCTGCTGCGACTCGGCATCGGGAAGCACCGCTGCGTGCTCAGCCGCCGAGGCAGCAATTGCGCATCAATTTCTGTCAGCGTGCAGGCTCGTGGAGGGCTTGCTCGCGCGCGGATTCGGCGCCTTGGGCGCGTTCCGGTCCTGGGACGGCTTGCTCGCGCGCGGATTCGGCACCTTGGGCGCGTTCCGGTCCTGGGACGGCTTGCTCGCGGGCGGATTCGGCGTCTTGGGCGCCTTCCGGTCCTTGGAGGGCTTGTCGGCGCGCGGATTCGGTGCTTTGGCGGCGTGCAGCTTGGGCGCCTTGGCGACGAGCCGCGGCTTGGCCGTCTTCGTCACGGCATGGGCAGATCTCTTGCGCGGGTGGTTTGTTGAGGTCGAAGGCGCCGGCTTGCCCGTCGTCAGCGTCGAGACCGGATGGTGAGCGTTCGCCGAGCCCGGGGCGAGACGGACGTCGGCGGCAGGAGCGAGTTGCGTCGGACTCTGTGCCGGCCGCCCGGCGCGCGGTACCGCATGGTCCGAGGTATATGCGCGCTGCAAGTCGCTCGGACGCCACGGGTGCGTCGAGACCGCCGCAACGCCGCCGCCGGCCACCAGCGCCGCAGCGGCGCCACCGATCGCGAGCTTGCCGAGCATCGAGCCGCCCATGGCGACCGCGCCGGCGCCGGTGGAGGAACCGAAGCTGGAGGCCAAAGCCAGCGCGGGGGGCAGCGGCATCGCCGCCAGGGATTTCATGGCTCCGCGGCGCGCGCGGACGCTCTTGGCGGCCCGCGCGCACTCCGCGCATTCCCGCAGGTGCGCCCGAAGCGCGCCGCGCTCGGAGCGCGCGAGCATGCCGTCGGCCTGGCGCGAGATGGCCTGCTCGGCCTGCTGACAGCTGAGGCTGCCTTCCAGTTGCTCGCGCAGGCTGCGCCGCGCGCGGAAGAGCAGGGTCTCGGTCGCCGACAGCGTCACGCCCAGTGCCTCGGCGATCTCGCGAGGCGAGCGGCCCTCGAGCTCCCGCATCACGAGGGCTGAGCGCTGGTTGAACGGCAGGTGCTGGAGCGCTCGGGTGAGGTCCTCGGCGGTCGGGCCCTCGTGTTCGGTGACGAGTTCGCCGACGTCCTCGTCGAACGGCACCTGGCTGGGCTGGCGCGAGACTTGCCGGAAGCGCTGCCGGCAGACGTTGTGGGCGATCGTCCACAGCCACGCCTTGGGCTCGCGGATCTGGTCGCCGCGCTCGATTGCGCGGAAGGCGTTGAGGAACGTGGTCTGGGTGATGTCCTCGGCGTCGCCCGCGTCGCCCATGATCGCCAGCGCGTGGCGGTAGACATCGCCCCCGTAGCGGTGATACAGCGACTCGACGGCCGCCTGCGGGTCGGCCTTGTGCGAGCGGGGGAGCCTCACGCGATCACCCTAGCCCGCCGCCGCTCGCGAGGCGCCACGCAGCGCTGCCCCGTCCGCCCGCCGAGCGGCAGGGGCCGGCGAAGCGGCGCTGCGTGGCTTCGCCCACCGGGCTAGTGCTTGGGCCGGTTGATGTCGACCTTCTTGACGGTCACGCTCGGCGTGAAGCCCGTCGTCGAGCAGCTCTTCGGCAAGCCGGTGATCTTGCCGTGCACCGTGACGCGGCTGCCCGGGCCCGGGGCCACGGGGTCGACGCCGTGGTGGAACTTCACCTTGGCATGATCCAGCGTGTAGGTCTGCGACCCGGTCGGCGCGCTGCGGTTGGCCTTCTTCACGTCGGCCGTGATCGTCCCGCTGTAGGTGCCGTCAGCGTTCTTGGCGAGCGCCGCGGCGCCGAGCGAGCCGGCGGCCCGGAAGCCGCGGTTGTTCGGCGTGCAGTCCTTGGCCTTGGGCGGCTTGGCCGGCTGAGCGGGCTTGGCGGGATGGGCGGGCTTGGGCGGATGGGCAGGCTTGTCGGCCTGGGCGGGAGCGACAACGGCGAGGGCGCCGATCGCGCCCACGAGAGCGAGTGTTCTCATGGTGAGCCTCCAGTGGTCAGAAGTCGTGACATCCATGAGATGCCGCGCGTCCGGAGAACTTGCGCTGTGCTTCGCGACTCAGGTCGCGCAGGTCTGCACCTGAGGAGGTAGAGGCGACGGCCCCCGGGCTGTCCGGGGGCCGCCGTCGCGCCGCTGCTCGCCGCCGCTGCGGTGGTCGCTAGCGGCCTCTACCCGGGCGCTCCGGCGGCGTGCTGCCCGATCGAGAGGTTCGCGTTGACGAACGAGCCGACGGTGAAGCCCGGCAGCGCGAAGCTGATCGCCCCGCCGCAGTTCGTGGCGGGATTGGGCTGCCCGTGGAGGTCTCCCGTGGGACCGTATGCACCGAGCGGCCCGTAGTCGCCAAGGACGGCCATCGCGCCGGCCTGTGCCACGCTGGCGCATACGTCGGCGGAGGGCGCGGTGGACGCGGGACTCGGGGCGTCGGCGCTGGCGCCGGAGATCGGCGCCGCGATCGCGAGCGTGCCGAGGACGGCCGCGGCGGCAGTGAGGCGCTTGTCCAAAATCATGAGCTGCTGTGTCTCCTTGTGCGGGCGGCACAAGGTCGCTGCTTCCGGCTGGACCGCAAGCTGGACCGGCGACCGTTTCGGGCTGGCCCGTCGGGCATGCGGGGGCGGCTGTCCGCACGCTTCCGACGAGCGTCGGGGCGGCGAGGCGGTTCACGGGCCGCTGCGAGCCGTGCGCTCGTCCCACCCGTGGAAGGGCGAGACGTCGCCCGCGTCCCACGCCTCCCGCAGCCCGGGCGCGCTCAGGTCCCAGTCCGGGCGGATCTCGCGCGTCACGTCGCGCAGGTCGCGGCGCAGGTCCTCGGCCGACGGACGGCCCCAGAACCAATAGCCGTTGTAGACGCTGTGGATGATGAGCCCGGGCTTGAGCACGAGCGTGTGCGGGACCATCGGGTCGTGCTCGGGGTCCGTGTACTCCTGGATGTCGAGGTCCTTCTGCACGATGCGTCCGGGGTCCGAGAGGAACGTCCACTGCGCGCCGACTGAAGCGCGCAGCTCCTGGAGCTCGTGGTGTTCGTCGGTCGCGATCGTGACCATCTGGGTGTAGGCCACGGCGACCTGCGACTGGAACGCGGCGAGCTCGAGGTGATGCTGGTGTTCCTTCGGGCAGTAATGCCCGCGGGAGAGCAGGACGACCAACGGATCGGTGCCCTGCAGCTCGCTGAGCTTGCGGGGCGTCTCCGTGTGATCGGGCAGCTCGTAGTCGGGGAAGGTCCCGCCGGGAACGATGTCGGCGCGCATGAGCCGGCCTCAGGGAGAGACGAACTGCTGGCCGCCGTCGATGTCATAGGTCGCGCCGGTGACCGCGCTGTTCGTCATGAGGTGAACGGCGAGCGCGGCGACGTCGGCCGGCCCGACGACGCGCCCGATGGGGAGCGTCGCGCGGAGCTCGTCGCGCCGGGCGTCGAGTGCGTCGCCGAGCAGCGACGCCGACAGCGGGGTGTCGACGAAGCCGGGGGCGATGAGGTTGACGCGAACCGGGGCGAGCTCGAGCGCGAGGGTCGCCGCGAACGGAGGCAGCGCGGCGGTGGCCGCGGAGACGATCCCGAGCTCGCGACTGATCCGCCGCCCACCGGTTCCGCCGATGAGCAGCAGCGTGCCGCCGGGCCTCATCTTGCCGGCGGCGTTGCGCGCGACCTCGAGCGCCAGCACCATGTGCTCGCTGATCGCCCGGCGCAGCTCATCGGAGCTCATCTCGAGCAGGGGCCCGTAATGCGGGCCGCCGGCTGTGACCATCACGTGGTCGATCGGGCCGGGCAGGTCGTCGAAGAACCGCTTCATCGACGCCGGGTCGCCGGCGTCGAACGCCGCGGTCTTGCGTGCGTCGACCTCGTCGGCCGCCTGCTTCAAGCGTTCCGCGTTCCGGCCCGTGAGGACGACGTCGGCACCCTCGGCGCGGGCGCGCCGGGCGGTCTCCAGCCCGATGCCCGCGCTGCCGCCGACGACGACCACGGTCTGGCCGAGCAGCTCCGGCGCGCGCTGGGCGGCGCCGACGTCGTTCGCGGTCGTCATGACTGCTGCCTCGCACCGGTCGGCTCGCGCGCGGCCACGATCTCGCTGCGGAGGGCCTTGAGCGCGTCGTTGTAGATCTCCGAGAACGTGGGGAAGGGCTGGATGGTGTCGCGCAGCACGTCCAGCGGCACGCCGGCGCGGATCGCGAGCGTCGCCTGCTGCAGCCACTCGCCGGCCTCCGGCCCGACCGCGTACGCGCCCACCAGCCGCTCGCCGTCGGACAGGAGCGTCAGGAACCCGTTGGAGTCCGCGTAGGCGCGCGTGTAGGTCTCGTTCTTGGTGACCTCGGCCATGCGCGCCGACCCGCTGAAGCGCGCCTCGGTCGCACCGACCGCGCCCGCCTGCGGGTCGGTGTAGACGACCCGCGGCACGGCGTCGTAGTGGGCCTCGCGCGACTCGCCCAGGAGGTTGGCGGCGACGATGTCGCCCTGGTACTTGCCGACGTGGGTGAACGCCAACAGCCCGGTGACGTCGCCGATCGCCCACAGCCGCTCGCCGGCGCGCAAGGACGCGTGGACCGGAATCCCGTGGACCCCGTTCCCACCCACCTCGATGCCAACCGTCTCGAGCCCGATCCCCGCGGTGCGCGGCCGCCGGCCGGTGGCGACGAGCAGGCGGTCGCCGCGCAGCTCGCGGCCGTCATCGAGCGCCACGACGTAGTCCTCGCCGTCGCGCCGCGCGGAGCTCGCCGTCGCGCGGAGGACGACCTCGATGCCGTCGGCGCGCAGGATCTCCCCGAGCGCCTCACCCAATGGCGCCGGCTCGCGGCTGAGCACGCGGTCGCCCATCTCGATCAGGACCACTTCGCCGCCCAGTCGCCGTACGACCTGCGCCATCTCGACGCCGACCGCCCCGCCGCCGAGCACGCGCAGGCGGCGCGGCACGGACCGCATGCCCGTCGCCTCGCGGTTGGTCCAGATCCCCTCGAGCTCGCGCAGGCCGGGGACGGGCGGCACGATCGGCTCCGAGCCCGTCGCGACGACGACGTGCTCGGCGGTGTGCGGGACGCCGTCGACCTCGACCACGCCCGTGCCGGCGAGCCGGCCGGTCCCGCGCAGCAACGCGATGCCGTGTTCGGCCAGCCAGCGCTCCTGGCCGGCGTCCGAGTACTTGGACACCATGAAGTCACGCCACGCCAGCGCCGCCTCGACGTCGACCTGCGCGGTGGCGGCCGCGTCGCGTGCGGCGTGCACGGCCTCGCCGGGGCGCAGGAGCGTCTTGGACGGGATGCACGCCCAGTAGGAGCACTCGCCGCCGACCAGCTCGCGCTCGACCAGCGCGACGCGCAGGCCGCCCTCGGCCAGCTCACCGGCGCAGTGCTCACCCGGCGAGCCGCCGCCGAGCACGATGACGTCGTAGTCGCTCATGTCGGCAGCTCCTCACCGGCCCGCTCGCGGACCATGTACTCCGCGTACCAGCCGGGCCAGTCGGGGTCCTCCTGGCCGGTGCGTGCCTCGTGCTGGCCGTGGGCGGCGGCGGCACGCCGCAGCGCCTTGGCCAGGTCCTGCGCGTCGTCGTATCGCGTCGTCGCGCTCACCCGCCCAGGCAGGCGGACCTGGATCTCCTGCAGCAGCCAGCCGTTGCCGTCGGGATCGCGGAACGAGGCCCACGACCCGTAGTCGGCGTGATCTTGCGCAGGGCCGGCGACGCGCGCCTCGGTCCCCGCGTGGTGGAACACGCCGCCGGCGTCGTGGAACACCTCGGTGACGTCGACGCCGCGGGCGACGAGCTCGTCGCGCGCCTTGTCGATGTCGAAGACCGTGAGCTGGAGGTCCTCGACCGAGCCGGGCGTCGCGGACGTGACGCCCTGGCCGAAGATGATCGAGGCCTCCGACCCGGGCGGCGTGAACTGCACGACCCGGAGCTCGTCGCTGGTGGCGAAGTCGGCGTCCTGCCGCCAGCCCAGCGACGTGTAGAAGCGTTTGGCCCGATCGACGTCGGTCACCGGCAAGACCACGACCTCGAGCTTGAAGTCCAGAGCCTGACCCTCGCGGGTCTCTCCAGGGGCCATCTCGGTGTGGCTCATCGTGCTGCTCCTCTCGATCCGTGAGGTTGGACCGGAAGGCATCAACCATACGCCCCGACGCGCGCCCGGAAAACCCCGTTTCCGGCCGCTGGGCGTGCCTGCTCAGCGGCGGGTCGGCGTCGTCGTAGACGCGCGCGGCGGCGAGCCTGTCAGCGGCCAGGTGCTGAAGTACAGGCGCATCTCGACGATGCGCTCGGAGGGGCTACTGCCGCGGCCGCGTTGCGTCGCTGGTCCTCACCGAGGACATAGGGTCGTGTTGTGCCCGACCGTAAGCCCCGCGTTGCGATCCAGCTCCCGGAGGTCGAGCGCGAGGTGCGCTGGCCGGAGTACCGCGCGATGGCGATCGCCGGCGAGGAGGTCGGCTTCGACGGCCTGTATGTCGGCGACCACCTGCTCTACCGTGGCGACGGCCGGCCCGAGCGTGGTCCGTGGGACGCCTGGACGCTGCTGGCCGCGCTGGCCGCCGTCACGGACCGAGTGGTCCTCGGCCCGCTCGTCGCCTGTGCGGCGTTCCACCCGCCGGCGGTGCTGGCCAAGATGGCGGCGACGCTGAGCGAGATCAGCGGCGGGCGCTTCGTCCTAGGCCTCGGCTCCGGGTGGAACGAGGACGAGTTCCGGGCCTTCGGTATCCCGTTCGACCGGCGCGTCGCCCGCTTCGCCGAGGCCTTCACGATCGTCGGGCGGCTCCTACGCGGCGAGCGCGTGACGCTCGACGGCGAGTTCCACTCCGTCCAGGACGCGGTGCTGCTGCCGCCGGCACGTCATCGCACGCGACTGATGATCGGCAGCAACGGCCCGCGGATGCTCCGGATCGCGCTGCCGCACGTCGATGCCTGGAACACCTGGTACGAGGACTACGGGAACACCGCTGAGGGCTTCTCCGCGCTGAACGCCACGATCGACGCCGCCGTCATCGAGGCCGGACGGGCGCCCGAGGACGTCGCGCGCAGTGCGTGCGCCTTCGTCGTCCTCGACGGCGCCTCCGGCGAGCGGCCGATCACCAGCGCAGCGCGACCGATCGAGGGCTCGAGCAACCAGATCGCCGCGCGCATCCGTGAGCTGGCGGACGCGGGCGCCGACGAGGTGATCCTCGTCGCCAGTCCCATCACCGAGCGCTCGATCCGGACACTGGGCGAGGCGCTCGCGCTGGTGTGAGTGCTCGCCCTCAGGACGTGCCGCCGAAGTCGACGTCCTTGGTCTCGACCGTCCCGGCCGTCCGCCCCGGCGCCGCCTCATAGGTCCAGTACAGGTTCGTGTGCGCGATGACCTGGTCCGGCGATGGCGCGCCCCATGACGTGTGGTCCTCGGTCGTGTGGGCGTCGCTGACCAGGGCCGCGTCGTAGCCCCTGACCAACGCGCCGTGGAGCGTCGAGCGGATGCACGCATCGGTCTGTGCGCCGACGACGACGAGTCGCCCGACACCGAGGTCCGACAGCACGGTCTCGAGGGTGGTGTCCTCGAAGGAGTCGCCGTAGCTCTTCTCGATGCGTGGCTCGGCGTCGCCTGGAGTCAGCTCGGGGACGATCAGCCAGTCGTCGCTCGCCCGCGCAAGCTGCTCGTCGGTCTGCTGGACCCAGACGACCGGGACCCGATCCCGCCGCGCCTTCTCGACGAGGCTGCCGACGTTCGCGACGACCACGTCGCGCTCGTGAGCCCCCTCGACGACGCCGTTCTGCACGTCGACGACGAGGAGGGCGGTGTTCGGCCGGTTCTCGAATGTGGTCATGGTCTCCCCTTGCTCACGGTGGACTCCTGTGTCCACCACGGTATCGCTGCGCATCGCCTCGCCGACGATCGGGTGGACGAACGCCAGCGGGCGCTCGTCGGCGCGGACGTGGGCGTCGACGAGCTCGGATGCCTGCTCGCCGGCCACGCCCGCGAGCTCCGCAGCGCGCGGCAGCTCTGCCGCCTGCGTCAGCTCGGGGGCGCCGAAGATGTTGCGGGAGTCCTCGACGTAGCACAGGCCCGGCGCTCCGCGGGTGGTGCGGGAGCGGGTACATCGTTCCGAGGACCGGAGTGATGACGAATGGTGCCCGCTTGGCTATGCTGAACGACGAGAGATACGTGACGGGCCCGGTCCGGCTGACGAGCGTGCCCGTGTCGCGCTCCAGCTCACGACGCTGCGTCCATGCGACGCACCTACGCCGCGAGCCTGCGTGCGGTCCACGGCCGTTGGGCCGACGACCACGAGCTCGTCGAGCATCTGCTGCGCGAGAGCCGCGAGTTCGCCGGGCTCTGGGCGCGCCATGAGGTCGCCAGCCCCGCGGGCACCCGCAAGCGCTTCGACCACCCGCTCGTGGGCCCGATCACGTTGGACTGCCAGATCCTGACGAGAACCTGACCGAGGCTGGTCGTCTTCACCGCCACGCCCCGGTCCGAGGACGCCGAACGCCTCAAGCTGCTGTCGGTGATCGGGACCCAGGAGCTCCCGATCGATCCGGTCGCGGCGATGGACGCAGTCAGTCCGACCGCCTGACGGGCGTGAAGGCCAACGCTCTCGTGGGAGTCGCCCCCCGAGCGAGTAGCCATTTCTGGTGATTTCTGGCAACTCGCGGTATGGTTGTCCGTGGCCATGGGCGTCGTCGATCGCAAGCAGGAGTTGTTCGAGAACATCGTGAGGCTGCGCCGCGTGGGCCGCGGCGCGCCCGGTGACGCGGATATCGCGGCGGTGCGGGTCAGCTTGGAGCGCGAATTGGGCGAGACCGTCTCGCGGCGCTTGGCGGCGAGGACCCTCGGCGTCAGCCACGCGGCGCTGGAGCGGTGGATCAAGGCGGGCGATCTGCCGGTCGTCTATTCGGCCGCGGGCCGCACCGAGATCCCGGTTCCGGCGCTCCTGGACCTCCGCGAGTCCATCGATCGCGATCGTGCCGACGGCCCGCGGCGGTATGCGCTGGCCCCGGCGATGGCTCGCTATCGCAACGCGGCGGAGCGCGTGCCGATCGGCACACTCGAGGAGACCGAGCGCCAAGGTGGCCACAGTCGCGCCAGCGGCCGCAGCCTCGCTTATCACCGGGCCGTCGCACGGCGACTACGCCGGCCGATGGTCGACGAGGCTCGGCACGTCCTGTATCGCTGGCGCGAGCAGGGACGGATCGACCGGCGCTACGCGGAACGCTGGGACGAGGTGCTGCGACGTCCGGTGGCCGAGATCCGACGGCTCATCATCCAGGAGAGCGGGGAGGCCGACGATCTGCGCCAGAACTCGCCGTTTGCCGGGACGCTCAGCGAGGCTGAGCGTCGGCGCGTACTCGGCGAGGTTCGCTGATGCGGCTCGACGAGTTCGAGCACGTGATCGCTGCGGCGGCCAACGTGACCGGTCAGGACGAGTTCGTGGTCATCGGCAGCCAGGCGATCCTCGGCAGCCATCCTGAAGCTCCAGCGGCGATGTTGGTGTCCTTGGAGGCGGACATCCACCCGCGTTACCGACCGGAGTTGGTCAACGCCATCGACGGAGCCCTCGGCGACGGCTCGCAGTTCACGCCGATGCGCAGCGATCCATGCAGCACGGTTCAGGCACGGAGAGGCAGTGCGGTGGGGAGGCAGCTCCTACGTCGACGCCGCGGCGCCTCGCGGCCTGACACCGACCGGAGGCCTGGGCCTGCGCGATCAGGCAGCGGCGAAGCCCCGCGCGGGCCGGACGGCGGAGTGGTGCAGGAGGAAGCCTGCGATGTCCCGCTCGGCCCGGGGCTCGTCGATGTTGTACATGTGCGCAGCGTCGGGCCACAGTCGCAGCTGCGCGCCCGGAATTCTCTCGGCCAGCACGAGCGCGTTCGCGGGCGGCACGAAGACGTCCTCCTCGCCGTGGACGACGAGCGTCGGGGCGGCCATCTGGTTGAGCCGCTCGTACGCGTCGTGCGTCGCCACGGCGGTCGCCTGGTGCAGATAGGCGAGGGGTTCAGGGGGCGAGCTCAGCCGATGCGCGATGTCGGCGGCAATGCGCTCCGGGTGCGACCGGCGGGTCTTCTCGGCATAGGTGTAGGGGACGGCGGCCCACGCCGCCTCTTCCGGCCCCATGGCGCCGGCGCGGACGAGGAACGTCTGCGCGAACGAGGCGGCCGAGGGCTTGTAGGCGGCGAACCCGCCGGCGGAGCTGGCACCGAGGACGAGCGCCTGGACGCGATCGGGGTGCCGGAGCGCCACCTCCTGCGCCACCAGGCTGCCGAGCGAGATGCCGTACACGTGGGCGCGCTGCTCGCCGGCGGCGTCGAGGACCGCCACGGCGTCCTGGGCCAGTTGCGCCGCCGTGTAGGGCCACGGCACGCGACTGCTGCCCCCGGTGTCGCGGTTGTCGAAGGCGATCACCCGGAACGAGCGGGCCAGAACGGGGATCGTCGCCGACCAGGCGTCGACCGTCATCCCCTGTCCGGCGATGAGCAGCACGGCCGGTCCGTCACCGAAGCTCTCCCAATGGAGCTCGACTGTTCCGTTGCTGGCGAAGGGCATCGGGGCGCAATCCTCCTCGGGGTTTCGGTCCAGTCAACGGCGCGGACGCCCTCGGTCCGGCTGGCCTTCCGTACGGTCGACCCGTCTCTTCGGGCCGGTCTGCTGCGGTTCGCGGCTCCGTAGCGTGTCCGTGCGGAAGCCCGCGTTCAATCGACCGGAGATCTCACGACCGTCATCGTCACAGGAGCGGCGGGCCACCTCGGCCGCCTCGTCGCCGAGCAGCTGCTGGAGCGCCTCGCGCCGGAGCAGGTCGTGCTCGTCACTCGCCGTCCGGAGGCCTTGCGTGAGTTGCGCGCTCGCGGTGCCGAGGTCCGCTACGGCGACTTCGACGACCCCGCTTCACTGCGCGACGCCTTCGCCGGCGGCCGCCGGATGCTGCTGATCAGCACCGACGCCCTCGGTCGCCGGGCCGGCCAGCATCGCGCCGCCATCGATGCCGCGGCGACGGCCGGCGTCCGCCACGTGGTCTTCACGTCGATCGTCAAACCCGTGGCCTCCAATCCGACCGGCGCGCTCGCCGCTGAGCCGGGTGTGACAGAAGCGATGCTCCATCGCAGCGGTCTGGCGTGGACGGTGCTGCGGTTCGGAAGCTTCGCCGAGCTGGTGCTTCCGCCCGCCGCGACCGCGGTCCAGAACCGCCGGCTGGTCACGAACAACGGCGGCGGACGCATCGTCTTCGTCTCGCGCCGGGACTGCGCCGAGGCGGCCGCCATCACGCTCACGACCGACGGCCACGCCGGCAAGACCTACGAGATCACCGGCACCGAGGCCCTGTCCGTGCAGGATCTGGCCGAGCTGTACGGCGATCTGAGCGGACAGCCGGTGAAGGTCCTGCAACTCAGCGACGCGATGCTCACCAACGTCCTCGTCGGCATCGGCACGCCCATGCCGAGCGCCTGGCGCATCGCCGCGTTCGGCCGGGCGGTCCGCCGCGGGTACTTCGACGTGGTCGACCCGGCCTTCGAGCGCCTCACCGGACGCCCGCCGGTGGCGCTGCGCGACGTGCTCGTCGCCCAGCGCGCAGACCTGCTGGCCGTGGGCTGAGAGCCCTGAGAGTTGTCGCGGGCGCGGTCGAGCATCGAGCTCGACGTGTGCCTGCTGCGGCCTACCGTGGCCGACCTGACGGGCAGAAGCCCACGCGCACTCGCGTCGTCCTTGCGGCCAACCGCGCCGTGTTCCAAGAACGGAGGCCAGCCCGGGGCGACCGGCTCGGCAGACGAGCACCAGCGTGTGGCCGGCGTCGAGCGCCCGTCAGTCGTCGCCGCCACGCCCGCGGCCCTTGCCGCTGTTGTCGTCGCCGCTGCCGGAGCCCGAGCCGGACCTGTCGTCGCCGGAGCCTGAGCCGGAGTTGTCGTCGCCGGCGGTGCGGGTGGGCGCGGGCGCGGGCGCGGGCGTGGGCGCCGGGGTCGTGCTGGGCGGCGCCGTCGTGGCCGGGGTCGTTCTCGTGGTCGTCGTCGTCGTCGCCGGCGCGGGGGCGCGGCGCGCCGGCGTCGTGCGCGTCACCGTGGTCACGACGGGCGCCAACTGCTCACCGGCGCTGAGCGGTTCGCCCGCCAGGCCGATGCGCTGGCCCGCGAGCTGCGAGACCGCGACCCCGAGGGCCGCCGCCAGCGCCAGGCCGCCCAGGGCGAGCGCGACCATCCGCCATCTGCTGCTCATGCCGTCCTCCTTGCCGTCTCGGCGCCCGCGCCCGCAGCCGGGCGTGGCGCGGCCGTCGCCGGGGCGAAGCCGACCGTCGCCCGTGTGCCGCCCGCAGTCCGCGGCGTCAGCGCCACCGTGGCGTTCCAGCGACCGGCCAGCTCGCGGGCGATCGCCAGCCCGAGGCCCGAGCCGCCCGGCGTGCCACGCCCGGTGCGACCGCGCCGGAAGCGCTCGAACACCGCCTCCGCCTCGCCCTCCGCCAGGCCCGGCCCCTCGTCGTCGACGTGGATCGCCGCCGCCTCGGCGACCACCGCTACGGTGGTGCCCGCCGGCGAGTAGGCAATGGCGTTCTCGATGAGCGCGTCGAGCACCCGATCGACGTCGCCGCGCGCCGCGTGCACGCGGCCCGGGGCACATGGCACAGCGGTCAGCTCGATGCCGCGCGTCGCGGCGGAGGGCGCCCAGCGCTCGACCGCCTCGTGCGCCGAGGTCCCGAGCTCGATGGCCTCGGCCGGCGGGCGCATGCCCGGCGCCCGCGTGAGGATCAGCAGCTCCTCGACGATGCGCGTCAGCCGGTGCGCCTCGCCCGTTGCGGCCCGCAGCTCCTCGCGGACGACCGCGGGATCGCCACCGTCCAGGGCGGCGTCGGCTTCTTCGAGCCGCAGCCGCAGCGCGGTCAGCGGCGTCCGCAGCTGGTGCGAGGCATCGGCGACGAAGTCCTGATGGGAGCGCAGCAGCCGCGCCAGCCGCGCCGTCATCTCGTTGAACGAGCGCGCCAGCGATCGCTGCTCGCGCGTGCCGTCGACCGCGGCCATCACCGACAGGTCGCCCGCCGCCACCTGCTCGGCCGCCCGCTCGAGGCGGCTCACCGGCCGCGCGACGCGCTGCGCGACCAGCGCCCCGACGATCGCGGCGAGCCCGAGCACGAGCAGCCCGAGCAGCGCGAGCGCGACCCACGAGCGGTGCACGGCACGATCGACGGCGCGGACGCTCTGCGTGATGCGCACGGCACCGGACGGCCGGCCGCGCTGCACCGTCGGGGCGGACGTCGTCAGCAGATCCTCGGCGAGGGTCTCCGAGCGCCGGATGTTCTGGACGCTGCGCCCGGTCAGCGCGGTGGCGATCTCCGGGCGCGAGGCGTAGGACTCGCCGCGCATCGCGGGGCCCGCGCTGTCGGCGAGCACGATCCCCCGGCGGTCGACGACGAGCACGCGGCCGCGGGTCGCGGCCGCCGTCCGGTCTACGACCGCCTGCAGCTGCGCGCGGTGCGCGGGGGTCAGGAGGTCGGCCGCCGTCGCGGCGACGATCGCGGCCTGCGCGGAGGCCTGCTGGCGCACCTCGGCGTCGACGCGGTCGCGCAGGGCGATCCCGAGCGGCACCTCGAGCGCGACGACCGCCAGGAGCACGACGTACGCGCTGGTCAGCGCGAGCAGGAGCCGCAGGCTCATCGGGGAGGACCGTCCGGGGCCGCGAAGCGGAAGCCGACGCCGCGCACGGTGTGCAGCCAGCGCGGCGCCGCCGGGTCGTCGGCGAGCTTGCGTCGCAGCCAGCCGATGTGGACGTCCAGCGTCTTGGTCGAGCCGAACCAGTTCTCGTCCCACACCTCGGCCATCAGGTCCTCGCGCGTGGCGACGGTGCCGGCGCGGCGCGCGAGGGCCACGAGCAGGTCGAACTCCTTGCGCGACAGGTCGAGCTCGGCGCCGGCGAGGAACGTCTGCCGTGCGGCGACGTCGATCTCCAGCTCGCCGAGGCGCAGCGGCTCGGCGACGGCCGGGACGGCGCCCGCGCCGGCGCGCCGCAGGACGGCGCGGATGCGCGAGGCGACCTCGCGACCGCTGAACGGCTTGACGACGTAGTCGTCGGCGCCGAGCTCGAGGCCGAGCACGCGGTCGGCTTCCGAGTCGCGCGCGGTCACCATGATGATGGGGATGTCCGAGCGGCGGCGCAGCTCGCGGAAGACGTCGCGCCCGTCGCCGTCGGGCAGGTTGAGGTCCAGCAGCACGAGGTCGGGCTGCAGCTCGTCGGCGAGCCGCAGCGCCTCGGCGGCGGTGCCGGCGACCGTGGGGGCGAAGCCCTCGCGCTCCAGCGCGCGGCTGAAGGGCTCCGCGATCGACGGCTCGTCTTCGACGTAGAGGATGCGCGGCCGGGACACGGCAGCCACGCTACCGGCGGTCGCCACCCCGTCACACCGATTTTGCCTGCGCTTTGCCGGCGCGCGCGGCCTTGGCGGCCGCGACCCTGGCCTGCGTCAGGGCCTCGGCGTGGCGTCCGCCCGCGACGCGCGCGCCCGTGAGCGCCAGCACGGCCGCCACGCTGCCCAGCACCGGCCAGAACACCCACGCAGACCCGGCGTCGGTGCCTGCCATGAGCGTGTGCGCCACCGCCATGCCATAGGCCACGAGCGTGAAGCGGTGAGCGATCAACCACCGGCGCTGGCCGATCCGCCGGCGCAGCGGGAAGCTCAGCCCCAGCGCGGCCGCCAGGTAGCCGGCGATGATTCCCAGGCCGACGCCGAGCGGGCGGTAGTCGATGGCCCCGGGCAGCAGCACGCCGGACAACCCCGGGCGCAGGTACGCGTCGCCGAGCAGCGTCGCGCCGTGGACGCCGACCGCGATGAGGCCGGCGACGGCGGTGTGCTCGTGCGTGGTGCGCAGCGCGCGCGCCAGCCCGGGCCGGCGCGCGAGCTTGCCGCCGAGCATCAGCCCGGCGAGGACAGCCGTGCTGAGCAACGCGAGCGCGACCAGGCCCGAGGCCCGCGAGGCCAGCCACCAGCCGTGGTCGAGGGCGTCGGGCCCCGTCATGCCGCGAGCGCTGTCGAGGTGCTCAGCGGCCCCGCCAGCTCGACGGCCCCGTCGTCGTGCACGACCACGCCACCGTGCTGGGCGAGCCAGGCGCCCGCGCCGTCGCGGCCGCTCAGCAACGCCGCCTTGGCGAGGACCTCGGCCTCCAGCGCGCTCGGCGCCAGCGCCGTGACCGAGGCGAGGCCCGTCCACGCCGGGCGCCCGGTCGACGGGTCGAACAGGTGATGCGCCGGACCGCGGGTGCCGGCCCAGATCCGCGCGCCCAGACCTGAGGTCGCCACGCCGCCGCGGTCGAGCTGCAGCACGGCGGCGGTCGCACCGCCAAAGGGGTGCGCCACGAGGATCTCGAACGGTGCCTCGTCGCCGGGCGGGCGCACGAGGGCGATGTCGCCGCCGACGTCGACGACCGCGCGGCGCGCGCCCACGCGCTGCGCCAGGACGTCGGCCGCCAGGCCCTTGCCGGTGCCGCCGCTGTCCAGGCGCAGGCCGGGCGGCCGGGTGACCGTCAACGCCGCTGGGTCGCAGCGGACGGCGCGCCACGCCGCGGCGGGGTGTGCGGCGGCTGGCTGCCGGGCCGGTGCGGCGGCCAGCGCCGCCCGCGGGTCGAGGGCACGCGCTGGGTCCCAGCTGCGGGTGTAGCCGCAGGCCTCGACGGCGTCGAGCAGGCTTGGATCGACCAGGCCGCCGGTGCGGTGAGCCGCCCAGATCCCGGCGCCGACGGTCGCGCAGAGCAGCGGCGACACCGGCACCGTGGCGCGCGCATCGGCGTTGAGCGCGCGCAGCTCGCTGCCGGGCCGGAAGCGGGAGGCGCAGGCGTCGAAGCGCTCGAGCCACGCGCGGGCGTCCTGCGCGGCGGCGGGGGCGTCGCGGCCGCCGAGCATCAGCCGGACCGTGGTGCCCAGCGCACGGAAGCTCGTGTCGACGGAGCTCATGAGGCGCGGGTGACGACGGGCGCGGGCGCGGGGGCAGGGGGCGCGGCCGGCGCAGCCGCGGCAGCGGGAGCCGCGGCGGCCGGCGCCGGCGCGGCGCGGACGGGCCGGGGCGCGGGGGAGGGCGCGGCGGTCGCGGGCGCGGCGCGCACGACGTCCACGATCACGCGGCGGACGACCACGACCTTCCGCGGCGCGGGCGCCGGCGTGGTCGCCGTGGTCGTGGCTGCCGCACCGGTGGCGGTCGCACCCAGCGCCGGATCGCGGCCCGCCTGCATCTGCAGGCCCAGCGCCAGCGCGATGCCCGCGAACGCGGCACCGGTCGCGCCTGCGGTAGCGAGCGCGCGCGGCGGCACGACCGGCGCCGAACGGCGCGGGGACTCGTCAGTCATCGTCCCCGCCCCGGGCGCCGTGGTCCTCGCCGCCGTGGTCGTCGTCGCCGCCGCGGCCACGGTGATCGTCGTCGCCGTGGTCGTCGTTGCCGCGACCGCGCTGGTGGTCCTCGACCGTCCGGGTCGGCGCCGCGGCGGGCGCGGCGGCAGGCGCCGCCGCCGTCGTGGTCGTCGTCTGCGCGGGCGGGGCGGCGGTGGCCGCCGACGTCTGCCCGCGCTCGCGACGCACACGGTGGATGGTCTGGGTGACCGTCTCGGTCTGCGCCTGGGGCGCACGGTTCGTCGCGGTGCCCTGCGTGGTCGTTGCGCTGGTGGCGCCCGCGGGCGCGCCGCCGGAGGCGAGCGCCACGGCGGCCAGGGCCCCGAGCCCCAGGACGCTGCCGCCGGCGAAGATGGACTTGTTGAGAGACATGCCCGCAGCGTGCCGACCGGCCGGCTAGCCACGAGGCAAGGGCGGGCAAAAGGTTGGCAAAGGCTGCGAGCCGGGCGTGCCGTCGGTCCGCGCGAGGACCGAACTGCGCGGTTCGACAATGATCACAGTCTGACATCGAACAGCGGCACTGCGCACATTCCACCGCGGCCTTTTCGGTCGCTAGGCCAGTTGACAAGGACCCGGTCTCACCAAGCCTTGACTATGGAGCCAGTTGCGTGTTTAACCGTGGTGTTGTTGGGTGCGTTGCTCCCAACCGCGGGATCGCGGGCTCTGTCGCAGGGCGCGCGACCTCGCCGCCTGTCCACAATCAATTGGTTGCGCGCATATGCGCGTCAGTCAGGAGGGTGTATCAATGTTCATTCGCAAGCCGGTGCTTCTTGCGGCGCTGGCCGCACTTGGGGCGATCGGGGTGGGCGCGAACTCGGCCTCGGCGAGCGTGTACGCGCACGGTGGGAACAGCACCGGCAACCTGCTCTCGACAGGCAATACGCTCGGCACGTCGACCCTGTCCGGCAACGCTGTTCTCACCACGAGCGCGGGCACCGTCACGTGCACGACCTCGGCATTCTCGGGCACCCTGACCAGCGCCAACCCGGCCACGAACCTGTCGGGGACGCTCCAGAACCTGTCGTTCGGGAGCCCGTCGACGTCGGCCTGCAGTGACAGCATCCCGTTCATCAACGTGCATGACTGCGCGTTCTACTCGGATGCCAACAACTCGGCGTCCTTCTCGACCAACACGACGGGCACCGTCCTCAACACGACCGTCACGGTCAAGTGCGCGTTGAGCACCGGCGGCAACTGCTACTTCCGGGCGAGCGCTGTCCCCGGCACCCTGAGCTACTCGCCCGCGTCCGGCACCACGACGTCCAACTCGCTGTCGTACAGCAGCGTCGCCGTGTCGCAGGCCGCGTCGCCTTCGAGCAGCTTCGGCTGCTCGAGCAGCGGCACGTTCAGCGCCACCTACACGTCGATCCGGGCGACGTCCGGGACGTACAACGGACAGCTGATCGCCTTCAACACCACGGCGTAGCGGTCGCAGTCGCTCGTCTGACCAGGGATCCGCGGCGGGTCGGCTTCGCTCGAAGCCGGCCCGTCCGCGCCGTCTGCCACCGGGTGGCGCGGGGTCGATGGTCGCCGCGCGTACCGCCGCTTGACATCAGAACCATTGGTGTGTTTTAGTCGTCCGAAGCGTGGCGGGCGCCGCGTCCAGTCTGGTTTCCGGGGCCCGGGCCCGGCGATATCGGAAGGTAGGTCATGGTCCAACGATTCCGGTCCCTGCGACGCATTCGCACGAGTGGAACCTCAGTACTCGGCGTCACGGCTGCGCTGTCGGCGGGAATGCTCAGCCTAGCCTGGGTCCCGGCGGCATCCGCCGCCCAGACGTCCAACGGGCGCGGGTACGAGCTGGTCAACGGTCCGGACATCAACGTGTCCGAGATCCCGCGCGTCCCGACCGCGACGGACGACGGTGGTGCCGTGGCGTTCCTGACCTTTGCCACGAGCGACGAGGTCTCCGGCGCGGTCGTGGCGTCGACCGAGGTCGCGCGCCGGACGACCGGCGGATGGCAGCGCACGGACGGCACGATTCCCGTCGTCCGCGGCCCGCAGACCCTCGGCATCAACTGGCCGGCGGCGTTCTCGCGCGATCTCAGCCGCGAAGTGCAGCACAGCGGCGGCCCCAGCGACCCCGACGACCTGGACGGCGACTTCGACGACCTGTACGCGTTCGACGTCGGTTCCCAGGCGTACCGCTGGCTGTCGAAGCCCGACGTGCTGCCTGATCGCGCGCCCACCGCCGCCACGTTCGTCGGCGCGTCGCACGACTTGCAGCGCGTGACGTTCGAGGTGCACTTCGGCCCCATCCTGTCGGGCGCCCCCAACGACGCGCTGTACGTCAACGACGCGACCGGGACCCGCCTCGTGTCCGTCCTGCCCGACGGCACGCCGGCGGCCAACCCGACCAGCGCCGCGTACCCGTGGCAGCGAGGGCTCAACGACAATGTGTTCCTCGGCACCCGCGTCGCGCATGGCGGGCGCCACAGCGTGTCCGACGACGGTCGCCGCGCGTTCTTCTACGACAGCCAGAGCTTCCCGGCGCCGATCTACCTGCGCGACGACGACCACACGGTGCCGATCTCCGCGTCGCAACGGACCGGCGACGTGGGGACGATGCACGCCGCCTCGTTCATCGCCGCGAGCCACGACGGCTCGGTCGCCCTGTTCGAGAGCCCCGATCAGCTGACCGACGCCGCACCGGCGGGCGGAGGGATCTACCGGTACGACATCGACGCGGGATCGCTCACGCTGCTCGTCGCCGCCAACGATCCCGGCGGGCTGCAGCTCGGCAGCGCGATCGCGTCCGACGACCTGTCGCACCTCTACTTCGTCTCGCCGGTCGCGTTCACCGCAGATGCCCAGGCCGGGCAGCCCAACGTCTACGTCTTCTCAGGTGGAACGCCGACGTTCGTGGCGACCGTCGGCTTCGGCGAGACCGTCGCGCGGGTCTCGCGCACCGGCCGGTACGCGGTGCTGCGCACGACCTCGTCGTTGGGAGGCGCGCCGAACAACGGCCATACCGCGCTCTATGCGTACGACGCGGAGACGGGGTCGCTCGTGTGCGCCTCGTGCCGCCCGGACGGAGTGGGCTCTGAGGGCGACGCCAACCTCGACGACCAGCTTCCCGGTCTGCTCCAGCCGGCGTTCACGGCGACGCGCAACATCACGGACGACGGCGTGCTGTTCTTCGCCTCGAAGGACCGGATCGTCCGCGACGACCTCGGCCCGGCGGCCGACATCTACGAGTTCGACCACGGCACGACGACGCTGCTGACCTCGGGGCGCAGCGATGCGGACGCCTTCATGGCCGACAACGGCGACGACGGTCGCGACGTGTTCTTCACCACGCGCGACCGGTTGACGTCATCCGACGGCGACGGCGGCCTGCTCGATCTCTATGACGCTCGTCGCGGTGGCGGCTTTCCCGAGCCGCCGTCATCGAAGCCGGGCTGCACCGATGACGGTTGCCAGGGCCCGGTGCCGGCGCGCCCGGTGCTGCCGGGCATCCGCAGCTCGTCGCCTTCAGGGCAGGGCAACGCCGAGCGGCCGGTGGTGCCGCCGAAGATGACGATCAAGCTGACCGCGCTGACGGCCAGGAGCCGCGCTCAGCTCGCGCGGACCGGACGGGCGACGCTGGCCGTCCGCGTCAGCGGCGGCGGCAAGGTGTCGGTGAGCGTCCGCGGGGCGGTGGGCGGTCGCACGGTGACCCTGGCGTCGGCCAGCCGCACGGTCCGCACGACGAAGGCGACGACCGTGCACCTGCGGCTGACGCTGACGCGCAGCGCGAAGACCGCGCTCGCCCGGCACCGTCGCCTGAAGGTGACGATCGAGGCGCGGCTCGCAGGCGTCGCCAACGTCCAGAAGTCGACCCTCACGCTCGTCGCGGCGCAGCGATGACCACCATCGTCACCACCAGGAGTGCAACGAAGATGATGAACATCGCCCATCACGACGGTGGTCGCCGGCTCCTGCTGGCGAGCGCGCTCGCCGTCGCCCTCGTGCTGCTCCTGACCCCGGGGGCGGCCCGCGCGGACTATGGACTGAGTCATTTCAGCGCGACGTTCCAGGACGCGAGCGGCGCGCCGGTCACCCAGGCCGGGGCGCACGCCGACCTCGTCACCGACATGGTGTTCAACACGGCGCCCGACCCGGTCTCCTCGCCGAGGATGTCGCCGGACGAGCAGGTCAAGGACGTGCGGGTGGACCTCCCGACCGGGTTCTACGGGAACCCGAAGGCGATCGCCACGTGCACTCCGGCGCAGCTGGTCGCGACCCAGGCCTACTGCGCCCCTGACGCCCAGGTGGGGCTCCTCCGGCTCCAGCTCCAGCCCGACAGCTCGGATCCCTCCAGCTTCTTCACGGTGCCCGTCTACAACATGGTGGCCGCCGACGGCGAGCCCGCTGCGCTGGCGGCGTTCGTCATCGGGCCGCTGGTCAAGATCTCGATCGCGGTGCGCAGCGACAGCGACTACGGCCTCCAGGCCACGCTGTCGAACCTGAACCAGGGTCTGCCGGTCTATGCGACGAGGCTGACCCTCTGGGGCACCCCATCGGATCCGGCACACGACCCCGATCGGATGTCGACCGCCGGCGCGCCCAACACGCCCAGCGGGGGCGAACAGCGCCCGTTCCTGACGATGCCGGCGCGCTGCGAGCCGGTCACCACGACCGTCACGACGCGCTCCTGGCAGAACCGGGACCGCTGGGTCACGGCCCGGTCGACGTCGCCGACGCTGACGGGCTGCGACCGGCTCAGGTTCCAGCCCGAGATCACGATGCGCCCGGTGGTGACCCAGGCCGACAAGCCGTCCGGCTACGACGTCGACGTCGCGGTGCCGCAGCCGGAGTCGATCGCCTCGCTCGGCACGCCGCAGCTGCGCAGGGCGGTCATGACGCTGCCGGAAGGTGTGGCGATCTCGCCGGCATCCGCGGCGGGGCTCGAGGCATGCTCGGACGCGCAGCTCGCGTTGGGAACTCGCAACGAGCCGACGTGCCCTGACGCGTCGAAGGTGGGGACGGTGTCCATCACGACCCCGCTGCTTGCCGAGCCCCTGCAGGGGGACATCGTCGTCGGCTCGCCGACACCGGAGCACCTGTTCAGGATCTTCATCGTCGCCCGCGGGAGCGGCATCGTTGTGAAGCTCCCCGGCATCGTCGAGCCCGACGAGCGGACCGGTCAGCTCACCACGGTGTTCGACGACGCGCCGCAGCTGCCGTTCAGCCGCCTCCATCTGCATTTCAAGGGCGGAGATCGGGCGCCGCTAGCCAACCCGCAGAGCTGCGGCACCAAGTCGACGGCCACGCAGTTGACGGCGTGGGACGGCTCGACCGCCACGCCTGGCGATGCGTTCGCCATCAGCGGGTGCACGGGCGGGTTCGCTCCGGCGTTCGAGGCAGGCACGTTGAGCGCGGGCCCCGGCCAGTTCACGCCGTTCGCGATGACGCTCCGTCGCGACGACGGCGATCAGGACCTGTCGGCGATCGACATGGCGTTGCCGTCCGGCCTGCTCGGGTTCCTCGCCGGGGTGCCGAGGTGCGATGAGCTCCCGGCCTCCGCGGGCTTCTGCGATCCCGCAACCCAGATCGGCACGACGACCGTCGAATCGGGCTCCGGCGGCCAACCGCTGGCGCTTGCCGGCAAGGTGTTCCTCGCCGGCCCGTACAAGAGCGCGCCCTACAGCCTCTCGATCGTCGTCCGCGCCGTCGCCGGTCCGTACGACCTCGGGACGGTCGTGGTTCGGGTCGCGCTGCGGATCGACCCCGTGGACGCGCACGTCACGGCCGTCAGCGATCCGCTTCCGACGATTGTGAAGGGCGTGCCGCTGCGGCTGCGCACGGTCAATGTGACGCTCGATCGGGACCGCTTCATGCGGACGCCGACGAACTGCACGCCGTCGACGATCACGGCGAACCTGCACTCGGTCTCGGGCGCGTTGGTCAGCCCCGCCAGCACGTTTCAGGTGGCCAACTGCGCGGCGCTCTCGTTCGCGCCGAAGCTCAGCCTGGCGCTCGGCGGCAGGGGGCAGACGACGGACGGCAAGCACCCGGCGCTCTCCGCATCGGTGACCCAGGGGGCCGGGCAGGCGAACCTGCAGAAGATGACCGCCGAGCTGCCGCTCGCGCTCGCGCTCGACCCCGACAACGCCCAGTCGGACCGCCTCTGCACGTTCGAGGCCGGGGCGAAGACGATCCCCGACTGCCCGGCGCGCTCGATCGTCGGCACGGCCACGGCGGTCACGCCGGTCCTCGACCAGCCGCTGTCCGGGCCGGTCTACTTCATCAAGAACATCCGCGTCGACCCAAAGACCGGTCGTCCGATCAGGACGCTGCCGACGCTGGCCATCGTGCTCCAGGGCGGTGGCGTGCAGCTCGTGCTGCGCGCGACGACGGCGGTGGTCGACGGCAAGCTCGTCACCACCTTCGGCAAGATCCCCGACACGCCGGTGCGCAGCTTCACGCTGAACCTCAACGGCGGCAAGGAGGGCATTCTGGTGATCACCGGCGCCGGCGTGTGCAACGCCACCCAGCTCGCCGACCTGACCATGGACGCTCAGAATGGGAGGGTCGTCGCCGACGACGTCACCATCGCGACGTCGGCCTGTCCGCTCAAGGTCATCAGCAAGACGGTCGGAGCCAAGAGCGTCACCGTCAAGATCGGCGGTCTCGGCGCCGGCAAGGTCACCGTTTCGGGCAAGGGCATCAAGACGACCACGCGGACGCTCACCTCCTCGACGGTCGCGACGGTCGTCGCGAAGCGGACGGGCCGGGCGCGTCCGACGAGCGTCAGGGCGTCGTTCATCCCGAAGGGCGCGAAGAGGGCCAAGGCCGTGACAGCCTCGCTGCTCTCCGGCAGCGGGAGCAGGTAGCTCAGCGATACGTTCTGACGGATGTCGCCCCAGCACGCCGACCCTGCCGTTCGCCGCGCGACGTCGTCGGACGCTGGAGCGATCGGGCGGCTACTTCACGACTTCAACACGGAGTTCGGTGAGCCCAGCCCCGGACAGGAGCGGCTCGCCGAGCGCATCCGCGAGCTCTTCGCCGCGGGCGACACGGCGGTGCTCCTCGGCGGGGCCGGCCCGGACGGCGTCGCCGTCCTGCGCTTCCGTCCGTCCATCTGGAGCCAGGCGCTCGAGTGCTATGTGGCGGAGCTCTACGTCGTCCCCGGGCGGCGCGGGCAGGGTCTCGGCCGAGCACTGATGGAGACGGCGATCGACGTCGCCCGCCAGACGGGAGCCGACCACATCGATCTCGGCACCAGTGAGGACGACGTCGCGGCGCGAGCGCTCTACGAGAGCCTCGGCTTCACCAACCGCGAGGGTCATGCCGACGGCCCCCTCAGCTTCGTCTACGAGCGCGAGATCTGAGCGCCCCCAGGGCGGCAGGATCGCGAGCGGCCCACGGCGACGGACTCGCTTGACAGCGGTAACAGACAACGATTACAGTGGGCATCCGTGACGACGATCGCCGATGTTGCCCGGCTCGCCGGAGTGTCCACCGCGTCAGTCTCCCGGTACCTCGCCGGCCACCGCGTGCGCGAGCACGTGGCCATCGAGCAAGCCTGCAACGAGCTGCGCTACCGCCCCAATGCCATGGCCCGCAGCCTCCGCTCGGGCCGGACACGGTCGATCGGCGTCGTCGTACCGGACATCACCAACCCGTACTACGCCGCCGTGGTCAAGGGCATCCAGGACGTCACGCTCGACGGGCCCTACCACGTGTTCCTGTCCGGTACGGACGAGAGCGCCGAGCGGCAGCACGACGTCCTCGTCGAGCTTGCCGGCCGCGCGGACGGCCTCATCCTGATTCCCGCGACCGAGCAGTCCGAGCCCTCCCGAGAACTGCAGCAGTCGCGCATCCCGGTCGTGCTCGTCGACCGCGAGGCGGAGGACGTCCACGCCTTCGACAGCGTCGTGGTCGACAACGCGGGTGGGGCCAGGCTGGCGGCCGAGCACCTGCTGGAGCTCGGTCACGAGCGCATCGCGATGATCGGCGGTCCGCTCAACACCACCCCCGGCCGCGAGCGCCACGCCGGCTTCGTCGACGCGCTCGCCGACGCCGGGATCGTGATGGATCCCGCCCACGACGAGGAAGGCCGGTTCAAGACGGAGGGCGGCTACCAGGCGGCACTCCGCCTGCTCGGCGCGCGCCCCGGCCCGACGGCCATCTTCTCGGCGAACAACCTCATGACGATCGGTGTTCTGCGGGCGGTGAACGAGCTGGGCATCCGGGTGCCCGACGAGGTGTCGCTGATCGCCTTCGACGATCTCGACCTGGGTGCGCTGCTGACGCCGCCGCTCACCTGCATCTCGCGACCCACGGAAGCCCAGGGCGCCCTGGCGATGCGCCTGTTGCTCCGGCGCCTGGAGGAGCCCGACGACGGCGCGCCGCGGGAGGCGACCCGGATCGTGATGGACGTCTCGCTGACCGTCCGCGGGTCGTGCGCGCCCGTCTCCGCGCCGGCCGGAAAGCGCCGGCGATGAGCAGGCAGGAGACGACGATGGGCGGTGAGGCGGCGCGTAGCCCACGCATCGTCGTCGTGGGATCGTCGATGATCGACCTGGTCGCGTATGCCGACCCTCTGCCGGCGGCGGGTGAGACCGTCATGGGCTCGCGCTTCCAGCAGGGGTTCGGCGGCAAGGGGGCCAACCAGGCCGTGACGGCCCGCCGGCTGGGTGCCGACGTCACCTTCGTCGGGCGTGTCGGGCAGGACACGTTCGGCCCGATGACGCTCGAGAACCTCCGTGCGGAGGGCATCGACACGAGCACGGTCAAGGTCGTCGAGGGCCACAGCACCGGCGTCGCCCCGATCTGGGTGCAAGCCGACGGCACCAACCGGATCATCGTCGTCCCGGGCGCCAACCAGGCGCTGACGGCGGCCGACGTGCGCAGCGAGATCGCCGACCTTCCTGCGGCGGACGTGGTCGTGTGCCAGCTGGAGATCGCCGAGGAGGCGGTCGCCGAGGCGCTGCGCATCGGACGCTCCTGGGGCGCCGTCACCATCCTCAACCCCGCGCCGGCCCGGGCTTCGGCGATCGAGCTGTTCTCGCTGGCGGACTGGGTCGTGCCCAACGAGACGGAGTTCGCCCTGCTGTGGGGCACCGAGGCCACCGACGACGAGGTGCGTCGCGCCTCGCGGGAGTGGGGCTGCGGTCTGATCGTCACGCTCGGCGAGCGCGGCGCGATCGCCTTGGTCGACGGCGCGATGGTGCGGCGCGAGCCGCCGGCGGTCGACGTCGTCGACACCACCGGGGCGGGGGACGCGTTCGTCGGCGGGCTGAGCTTCGCGCTGGCCTCGGGCCTCGACGTCGGCGCAGCGCTCGAGTTGGGCAACCTGTGCGGCGCGCTGAGCGCGACCGCGCTCGGAACGCAGACGTCGTTCCCCACCCGCGAAGCCGTCGAAGCGCACAGACCGGCCGCGACCGGATGACCCGCCGGCTGCCCCGGGTCGACCGCGTGGGGGTCGACGAGCGTGCCGCGATGCTCGGCCGCCGCTCGATCAAGGGCGAGGCCAAGCAGCAGGGCATTCGCCTCGCGGTCTCGATGATCGATCTCACGACGCTGGAGGGAAGCGACACGCCCGGCAAGGTCCGGGCGATCGCCGCCAAGGCGATGGCTCCGGCGCCCGGGCATCCCGACGTCCCCGCCTGCGCCGCGGTGTGCGTGTACCCCGAGTTGGTCGGCGCGGCGCGGGCGGCGGTGGCCGGCAGCGACGTTCGCGTCGCCTCCGTCGCCACGGGATTCCCCGCCGGTCAGACGCCGCTCGACACCCGCCTCGACGAAGCCCGCCAGGCCGTCGCGCTCGGCGCCGACGAGGTCGACATGGTCATCTCACGCCGGGCGTATCTCACGGGCGACGACGCTCGCGTCGTCGACGAGATCGAGCAGATCAAGGACGCCTGCGGCGCGGCGCACCTCAAGGTCATCCTCGAGACCGCCGAGCTCGGGTCCTACGACCACGTGCGTCACGCATCCATGCTCGCCATGGACGCCGGCGCCGACTTCATCAAGACGTCGACCGGCAAGGCGAGCGCCGGGGCGACTCCGGGCGTGGTGCTCGTCATGCTCGAGGCGATCCGCGACCACGTCGATCGGACCGGACGCGTCGTCGGCATGAAGCCGGCGGGTGGGGTCAGCACCAGCAAGCAGGCGCTCCACCAACTGGTGCTCGTTCGCGAGACGCTCGGCACCGCATGGCTGACGCCGGAGCGCTTCCGCCTCGGCGCGTCGTCACTGCTCAACGACCTGCTCTTGCAATACGCCAAGGCAACGACCGGCCGCTACGGCCGGCCCGAAGACTTCTCGAAGGAGTAGCCGGATGAGCGCCGATCAAGCGAGCGCGGCAGCGACCGCCGCGCCGTCGTCCTGGGACTACGCTCCTGCGCCCGAGTCGACCGACCACGTGCGGCTCGCCGACTCCTATGGCCTGTTCATCGACGGCGAGTTCACCGCGCCGCGGGACGGAGCGCGGGTCGCGACCGTCAACCCTGCGCTGGAGGAGCCGTTGGCCGACGTCGCGGTCGCGGGACCGGCCGACATCGATCGCGCGGTCGAGTCCGCGCGCGCGGCCCAGGGGAGATGGGCGCGGTTGGCTCCGGTCGAGCGCTCGAAGTTCCTGTATCGCATCGCGCGGCTGATCCAGGAGCGCACGCGCGAGCTGGCCGTCGTCGAGACGATGGACGGCGGCAAGCCCATCAAGGAGTCGCGGGACATCGACGTGCCGCTCGCCGCTGCGCACTTCTTCTACTACGCCGGCTGGGCCGACAAGCTGCCGTACGCGTTCTCCGGCCGCGACACGCGTCCGCACGGCGTGGCCGCGCAGATCGTGCCGTGGAACTTCCCACTGCTGATGGCCGCGTGGAAGCTCGCACCGGCGCTCGCCTGCGGCAACGTCGCGATCCTCAAGCCCGCCCCGACGACGCCGCTCACGGCGCTCCTGCTCGCGGAGATCTGCCAGGAAGCGGAGCTTCCGCCGGGCGTCGTCTCCGTCCTCCCGGGCGACGGCGCGGCCGGTGCGTCGCTCGTCCGCCATCCGGGCATCGACAAGGTCGCCTTCACGGGGTCGACCGCCGTCGGCCGGGGGATCCAGGCCGAGCTCGCCGGTCGACAGCGCCCGCTCACGCTGGAGCTCGGCGGCAAGTCCGCCAACATCGTCTTCGAGGACGCGGCGCTCGACCAGGCGGTCGAGGGCATCGTCAACGGCATCTTCTTCAACCAGGGTCACGTGTGCTGCGCCGGCTCCCGGCTGTTCGTCCAGGAGAGCGTGGCCGACGTCGTCGTCGAGAAGCTCTGGAGGCGGATGAGCCTCCTCAACGTCGGCGACCCGCTCGACAAGAACACCGACGTGGGGGCGATCAACTCCGCCGCCCAGCTGGCGCGCATCGAGACCCTCGTCGAGGCGGGCGAGACGGCGGGAGCCCAGCGCCGCTCGATCGAGTGCGAGTTGCCCTCCCGCGGGTTCTGGTTCCCTCCGACGTTGTTCACCGGCGTCTCCCCGGCCCACCGCGTGGCGGTCGACGAGATCTTCGGCCCCGTCCTCTCGGTGTTGACGTTCCGCACCCAGGAAGAGGCGATCGAGAAGGCCAACGACTCCCTGTACGGACTGGCCGCGGGCATCTGGACCGACAAGGGCTCCAAGGCCTTCGAGGTCGCCGCTGCGCTGCAGGCCGGCGTCGTCTGGCAGAACACCTACAACCGCTTCGACCCGACCGCCGCCTTCGGCGGCTTCAAGGAGAGCGGGTTCGGGCGCGAGGGTGGGGCCGCCGGCCTGCGTCCCTACGTGTCGGTGACGTGAGCATGCGACTCGACGTCGACAAGACCTACAAGCTGTACATCGGAGGTTCGTTCGTGCGCTCCGAGTCAGGCCGCCGCGATCCGGTCGCCGACCACGCTGGCGACCACGTGGCGAACGTCCCGCGCGCCTCCCGTAAGGACGTCCGCGACGCCGTGCGGATCGCGCGCAAGGCGCTTCCAGGCTGGAGGCAGCGCACGGCGTACAACCGGGCCCAGATCCTGTACCGGCTCGCCGAGGCGATCGAATCGCGCCGCGACGGCTTCGTCGCACAGGCGGTCCGGGATCGCCGGATCAGCACGCGACAGGCGCGCGCCGAGCTGGCGCTCGCCGTCGACACGGTCGTGTACTACGCCGGGTGGTGCGACAAGCTGGCCGGCGTCCTCGGCGGCATCAATCCGGTGGCCGCGCCGTACCTCTCCTTCTCGGTGCCCGAGCCGACCGGCGTCGTGGCCGTCGTGGCGCCGCCGGAGCCGGGGCTGCTCGGCCTGCTGACCGAGCTCGTGCCGGTCCTGGCCGCGGGCAACGTGGCCGTCGTCGGCCTGTCCGAGCGCTGGCCCTTGACCGGCCTCGACCTGGCCGAGGCGATCGGCGTGTCGGACGTTCCGGCGGGGGTCGTCGGCCTGCTCAGCGGCCGGACCGCCGAGATCGCCCCGGCGCTGGCCGCGCATCGCGACGTCGACGCGCTCGTGGACGCCGGGCAGGACGAGGCGCTCGGCGGCGAGCTCGGGCGCCTGGCTTCGGCGTCCGTGACCCGCGTCTCGCGGCCGCCGCTGGGCGACTACCGCGAGGACGCCTACCGGCTGGGCCTCGGACGGCTCGAGGCAGTGATCGAGATGAAGACCGCCTGGCACCCCGTGGGGGCGTAGGTCGCGGCCTCGACGGTGGGCCCTTGACACGCTGGCGGGCCTCATGTGTAATCGATGTCAGTAAGCGATCAGCGCAGGGCCGATGAGCAGCGAGACGTGCAGAAGGGCGAGTGCCACTGCCGTGCCCTTCCTGCCGGATCCCTGCAACCGACCCATAGGACTTTCCGATGACGCCCCGCAACATCCTGCTCGCAGGCGAGACCTGGATCAGCCACAAGATCGACACGAAGGGCTTCTCCGCCTACTCGGTCGGCTCCTACGGCGAAGGGCAGACGGAGTTCGTCGCGGCGCTCGAAGCCGCCGGCCACACCGTGACCCACATCCCGAACCACGCCGCGGTCGAGGAGTTCCCGTGGGACGTCGAGGCGACGTCGGCGTATGACGTCGTGATCCTCAGCGACATCTCGGCCGACACCCTGCAGATCCATCCCGACGGCTTCGATCGCGGGCAGCGCGTCCCCGATCGCCTCCGGATGCTCGGGGAGTACGTGCACGGCGGTGGCGGCCTGCTCATGGTCGGCGGCTACATGTCGTTCTCCGGCCTGGAAGGCAAGGCGCACTACGAGATGACGCCGCTGGCCGACGTGCTGCCGGTCGGCCTGCTGGGCCGCGACGACCGCGTCGAGACACCCGCAGGGGTGGTCCCCACGGTCGAGATCGACCACGAGGTGCTCGCGGGGATCGACGGCGAATGGCCCTGGTTCCTCGGCTACAACCGCCTGCTGCCCAAGGACGGCGGCAACGTGCTCATGACGATCGCCGGAGATCCGTTCCTGGTCGTCGGCGAGCACGGGAAGGGCCGGGTCGGCGCCTTCGCATCCGACTGCTCGCCGCACTGGGGGACGCCGGAGTTCCTCGCGTGGGAGCACTACGGCCGCCTCTGGGGCCAGCTGCTGAGCTGGCTCGGGGCCAGCTGATGAGCCGGCTCGGCGGAGGGACCCTGGAGGCGGCGCGGCCGTGATCGCCACGCAGGCCTGCCGAGTCCCACCGGGTCGGTGGCAAGCCGATCCGGTCGCCGCAATTCTGTAATCGATTTCAACCACTGGACAGATCGTCATGGACGCTGAGAACGCAGGCCCGAAGCGCGTAACTCGCTACGACTGGGAACCGTCGTACGTCGGGATCCAGACCTTCCTGAAGCTCCCGTTGAGCCTCACGCCGGCCGATCTGGTGGCCGGGGGCATCGACATCGCCATCGGGGGGATCCCCTGGGACGGGACGAACACCGCGCGCGCCGGAACGCATCTCGGCCCGCAGGGGATCAGGCGGTGCGACAACGCCTGGTCGCCGCCGCTGAACCGCCCGTCGCAGATGGTCCGCGTCGATCCGTTCGACCACCTGACGATGACCGACTACGGCGACGCCGACGTGGTGCCGGGCAACCCTGCGCTCACCCAGAAGAACATCGAGCGCTTCGTGGGCGAGATCCTGGGCGCGGGCGCGATGCCGGTCCTCCTGGGCGGCGATCACTGGATCACCTGGCCCAACGTCAAGGCGGTCGCCGAGCACTACGGCGCCGGGAACGTCGCGGTGATCCACTTCGACGCGCACACCGACACCGCACCCGTGCCCGACGACGGGGGAGTCGGCAACCACGGCACGGCGATCCGCCAGCTCGTCGAGAGCGGCACCGTGAAGGGTGAGGACTTCATCCAGATCGGCATTCGCGGCAACTGGCCGGATCCGAGCGTCACGGCGTGGATGGAGGACCAGGGCATGAAGACGCACTACATGGCCGAGATCCTGGCCCGGGGCTTCGACACCGTGCTCGACGACGCGATCGCCGAGGCCAAGGCGTCATCGGCCGAGCACGTCTTCCTCACCCTCGACATCGACGCCGTCGACCCGGCCTTCGCGCCGGCGACCGGCTCGCCGGAGCCCGGCGGGCTGACAAGCCTGGAGATCATGCGCGCGGTCCGGCGGATCACGCACGAGGTCGGCATCGTCGGCATGGACGTCGTCGAGGTCAGCCCGCCCTACGACGTCGGCAACAACATCACCGCGCTCCTGGCGCATCGCTGCGTCCTCGAAGCGCTGACCGGAACGGCCATGCGCCGCGCCGGTATCCAGGAGTCCAGCTACCTCGATCCACGCGCGGCGGGTGGCCCCGGCGCGCCCGCCGCCTAAGTCGCCCAATCCCCCCGGCACCAGGAGCTCCTCGAATGACGAAGACACAGAACATCCTCGGCCTCACGGTCGCCATCGGCGCCCTGGCGGTCGCGGGGTGCGGCGGCGGCTCGAGCCCCGGCGGCACCGGAGGCGGCACCACCGGTCCCGGCGCCACCGGGGGCAGCGGTGGCGGCGCCAACAAGCCGGCGTCCGACACCACACTGAACCTCGGCTACTACGAGGACATCCAGAGCCCCGATCCCGACATCCAGTACGACATCCCGGGGCTCGAGATCGTCAACAACGTCTACGAGGGGCTCGTCAAGTACGGGACCGGCACGAGCACCAAGATCGAGCCGTGGCTCGCCACCAGCTGGACCATCTCGAGCAACAAGAAGGTCTACACCTTCAAGTTGCGCAAGGGGGTGCTCTTCCACGACGGCACCACGTTCGACGCCGCGGCTGCCAAGGCGAGCTTCGAGCGTCGCATCGCGCTCAAGCAGGGCACCTACTACCAGGTCCAGGCGATCAAGTCGATCGCCACGCCCGACTCGTCGACGCTGAAGATCACGCTCAAGGCCCCGACGTCGGCGTTCATGGACTACCTCGCCTCGCCCTACAGCGTGAAGATGATCAGCCCGACGGCGATCAAGGCGCACGCCAAGGGCACGGACCGTGGGCAGGCGTGGCTGGGAAAGCACGACGCGGGCACGGGCGCGTACACCCTCACGCAGTTCACGCTCGGCCAGCAGTACGCGGCCAAGGCGTGGGACAAGTGGTGGGGACAGGCGCCGTACTACAAGAAGATCGTGTTCAAGTTGGTGCCGGACTCGGGCAGCCAGGTCCTGCAGCTCAAGGGCGGCGACCTCGACATCCTGCATCAGCAGCCGATCACGACCGTCGACCAGTTCAAGAGCACGAAGGGGTTCCAGACCAAGGTGTTCCCCGTCTTCCTGAAGACGTGGATCCACGTGAACCCGAACCGGCCGCCGTTCAACGTCCCGGCGGTCCGTGAGGTCCTCGGCCAGGCGATCAACCGCGACGTGATCACGAAGACGTTCTTCGGCGCCTACGGCACGACGTCGACGCAGATGTACCCGAAGTACATGCTGGCGCCCAGCCTCGCGCCGGACGCGCAGCCGCTCGATCCGTCGAAGCTCAAGGCAGCGGTGGCCAAGCTGCCGTCGTCAGACCGCAAGGTCGATCTGATCTACCTCTCCGGCCACGGCGCCGACATCCAGCGGGTCTCGGAGGAGGTCGGCAACGAGCTGCGCCAGGCGGGACTCGACGTCAACGTGCACGAGGTCCCGGTCGCGACGCTGTTCGCCTACCCGTCCAAGGACCCGAAGGCCGCGCCCAACCTGTTCATCGGCAGTGAGAACCCGGACTCGGCGAACCCCGACACCTGGGGCCGGCCGTACATGTACAAGGGTGCCGGGCTGAACTACCTGGGCGGAGCCGTCCCCGCGGCCGACGCGAAGATGGACGCCGGCCTTGCCGAGACCGATCCGGCCAAGGCGACCGACGACTATGTGCAGGCCGGCACGATCCTCCACGACTCCGGCGACTACGTCACCGTCGCCGACCCGATGGACACGTTCATCGCGCGGACCGGGATCACCGGCTTCACGCATCAGCTGAGCTGCGTGACCTGCCTCGTCCTCTCGGATCTGAAGGCCGGTCAGTAGTTGATCGGGTCGGTCACCGGCGCCCCTCCGCGCCGCCCGGCGTGGATGGGCGGCGGATCGCGGGCCGGCCGGCGGCGGCGAGCGGGGAGCACCCCGCTCGCCGACAAGGTGATCCTGATCGGAGCGGCGCTGCTCGTCGCGGTGCTGCTCGTCCTGCCGCCGCTGCTGCCCCACGGGCCGCTCGACCTGGCGGGGCTTCCGCTCACGCCGCCGGGCAGCGCGCACCTGCTGGGCACCGACGAGCAGGGGCACGAGCTGCTGACGCGGATCGCCTACGGCATGCGCAACTCGCTGCTCTCGGCGTTCGTGATCATCCTCTCGGGCGTCGCGATCGGCGGCGTCATCGGGCTCGTCGCAGGAATGGCCGGCGGTTGGGTCGACGCCGTGCTGATGCGCCTCACCGACCTGTTCCTCGCGCTGCCCGGGCCGTTGCTGGTCCTCGCCGTCGTGGCCGCGCTGGGACCGAGCCTCCAGCACACGCTCGTCGGCGTCGCGGTGGTCTGGTGGCCCTGGTACGCCCGCGTCACCCGTGGGCAGGTCCGCGCGACCGCGCGGCAACCTCACGTCGAGGCCGCGCGCCTGGCCGGCCTGAGCCGCCTGCGCATCGCGTTCCGCCACGTCCTCCCGGGCTCGCTGAGCCCGATCGTGGTCACGGCGTCGCTCGACATCGGCAACGTCGTCCTCCTGCTCGCCGCGCTGTCGTTCCTGGGTCTCGGGTCGTCGGACACGACGCCGGAGCTGGGCGCCATGAGCGCCCGCGGCCTCACCTACCTGTTCTCGAGCTGGTGGGTGGCGGTGTTGCCGGCCGTCGGCGTCTTCGTGGTGGCCTTCGTGGGCAACTTCGCCGGTGACGCCGTTCGGGATCTGGTGGAGCGCTGATGGGCCGCTTCGTCCTCGGACGGCTGGTCTCGCTGGTCGTCGTCCTCGTCGCCCTGACGTTCGTCGTGTTCATCATCCAGTCGGCGGTCCCGAGCGATCCCGTCGCAGCGACGCTGGGCGGTGGCGCCAGCAAGCAGGTGATCGCGGAGAAGCGCCACGAGCTCGGCTACGACCGTCCGCTGTACGTGCAGTACGACCGCTTCCTCCAGCGGCTGTCGCACGCGGATCTCGGCGTCTCGCTGCGCACCCACGACAAGGTGCTGACCGACGTCGGGCGCTTCGCTCCGGCGACGATCGAGCTCGCGGTCGTCTCGCTGCTGTTCGTCACCATCTTCGCCTTCGTGCTCGGGCTGTGGTCGGCATCGCAGGGCCGAGGGTCCGGAGCGGTGCGCGTGCTCATGATCGGCGGCTCGTCCCTGCCGTCGTTCCTGGTCGCGATCCTGCTCGTGCTGCTGTTCTACTCGACGCTCCACTGGCTGCCCGCGTCCGGACGGACGAACGGGGGCACCGCGACGGGGTTCGTGCTCGTCAAGAGCGTGCTGCATCTGGATCCGTCGGCGTTCTGGGACGGCGTCCGGCACGTCCTGCTTCCCGCGATGGTCGTCGCGATCGGCCCCGGCGTCGCGATCGGTCGCGTGCTGCGCGGAGGGCTGCTGGAGGCGATGCGCCAGGACTACGCCCGCACCGCGCGGTCCAAGGGGCTGGCGGCGAGGACGGTGCTCGTGCGCCACGGCGTGCGCAACGCGCTGACGCCGACGCTGTCGATGGCGGGCCTGCAGGTCGGGCTGCTCCTGACCGGGGTGGTCGTGGTCGAGTCGGTGTTCGCGTGGCCCGGGCTGGGTCTCTATACGGCCGCGGCGCTGCAGCATTCGGACTTCCCCGCCATCGTCGGCGTGACGTTCGTGCTCGGCGCGGTCTACGTCGTGGTGAACGCCCTGGTCGATGTGCTGCAGGTCGTTGCCGATCCACGACTGAAGGATTCGTGATGAGTCGTTCCACCATGCGGCGGCCGGTCGCGCTGCCCGCCCGCGACGACGCGGCGCCGGTGGCGTCGGTGCGCGATCTGTCGGTGAGCTTCGGGACCGGCGAGGACGCCGTGCGCGCGCTGCGCGGGGTGTCGCTCGACATCCAGCCCGGTGAGGTGATCGCATTGGTCGGGGAGTCCGGGTCGGGCAAGAGCGTCCTGGGGTCCGCGATCCTCGGCCTCGTCACGGGCATGTCGGGCGTGCAGCTCGGCGGCAGCGTGGACGTGGCCGGCGTCGACATGCTCGGGGGCTCGGACCGCGTGCGTCGTGGCCTGCGCCGTCAGGTGCTCGGCGCGGTCTTCCAGGACCCGCTCACGTCGCTGAATCCGACGATGCGGATCGGCCACCAGCTGACCGAGCGCGGCATCAGCGAGGAGCACGCGATCCAGAACCTCGCCGACGCCGGGGTGCCGGAGCCGGAGAAGCGCCTGCGCCAGTTCCCCCACGAGCTGTCCGGCGGGCTGCGCCAGCGGGTGATGATCGCGATGGCGCTGGGCACTGCGGCCACGCGTATCCGGCCGGCCACGGCCGACGACGGCTCCCGCCTCCCGGCGACGATCGTCACCGACGAACGCGGCACGCCGCGACTGATCGTGGCGGACGAGCCGACGACCGCGCTGGACGTCAGCGTGCAGGCCCAGATCGTCCTGCTCTTCGATCGGCTGCGGCGCGAGCACGGCTGCGCGGTCCTTTTCGTCACGCACGATCTCGGTGTGGCCGCCTCGATCGCCGACCGCATCGCGGTGCTCTACGCCGGGCGGATGTGCGAGATCGGACCGGCCGCCGACGTGCTCCTGCGCCCGACCCACCCGTACACCCGCGCCCTCATGAGCGCGCGCGTGTCGGTCGACACCTCGCGTGACGAGCCCATCGTGGCGATCAAGGGCTCGCCGCCGGACCCGACGGCGCTGCCGCCGGGCTGCCCGTTCGCCCCGCGCTGCCCCAACGTGCGCGACGACTGCAGCGCGGCGCTGGTGGACCTGCGTCCGCGGCCCGCGGCGGACGGTCGCGGTGAGGCGGCGTGCCTGCACCCGCACACCGACGACGCGCTCGCCGAGAAGGCGGTCGTCTCGGAGCCGACGCCCCGGCGTCCGCTCGACCCGTCGGCGGAGCCGGCACTGATCCTGCGCGGCGTGAGCAAGACGTTCGAGACCCGCGGCGGACGGTTCGGGTTCGGCCACCAGTCCCTGCACGCGGTCAGCGACGTGAGCCTGACGGTCGGGGCGGGGCGGGTGCTCGCGCTGGTCGGCGAGAGCGGCTGCGGCAAGACCACCACCCTGCGCATGGCCTGCGGCCTCCTGCGGCCGGACGCGGGCGAGGTCGTGTGGAGCAAGGGCGCCGCGCGCCCCCAGCTCGTCTTCCAGGACGCCGGCAGCTCGCTGACGCCGTGGATGACCGTCGGGCAGCTGCTGGAAGAGCAGATAGGCCGCCGAGGCGTGCCGCGACGCGAGCGCAAGGCAGCGGCGCTGAACCTGCTGGAGCGCGTCGGGCTCGACGCACGGGCCGCCGGGGCAAAGCCGCGTCAGCTCTCCGGAGGCCAGCGCCAGCGCGCCGGCATCGCGCGGTCGCTGGCCGCCGAGCCGAGCCTGCTCATCTGCGACGAGCCGGTCAGCGCGCTCGACGCATCGCTGGCGATCCGCGTGCTCGACCTCCTCGAGGGTCTGCGCGACACGCTCGGAGTCGCCCTGCTCGTCGTCACGCACGACCTGGGCGTCGCGCGCCGGATCGCCGACGACGTCGCCGTCATGTACCGCGGCGAGATCGTCGAGCAGGGCCCGGTCGAGGAGCTGTTCACGCGACCCGCCCACCCGTACACCCAGGGCCTGCTGGCCGCCATCCCGAGCATCGAGCCGGGGCGACTGGCGCCGAGCCTGGCCGGTGAGCCGCCGAGCCCGCTCGGCGACGTGGCCGGATGCAGCTTCCACCCGCGCTGCCCGTACGCCCGGGACGCGTGCCTCGCCCAGGATCCACCGCTGGCCGAGGTCGGCCCCGAGCGGCGCAGCGCCTGCCTTTTCGCCGAGGACGTGCTCGACGGAACGGCGAGCGTGACGCGCGACTAGGCGGCCCGGGTGTAGGTGAGCCGCGAGTACGATCCTGGCGTGGATCTCTCGCACGTCTTCGATCTCGCTCGGTGGCGCTCCCGCCTTCCGCAGCGACGCGGCCGCTGCTGGGGACGCGACGGCCGCCGGGCGCACGCCGGACGCCACGTCAGACGAAGTGGGGGTTCCCGGCGAGCCGGTGGGCTTCGACGGACGGCCGCGCCGTCGCAGCGGGCAGGGAACGGGCGAGGCCGGCGGCTCGGGCTGGGCCGGCTGGGGCGCCTGAGCCGGCCTAGGGCAGGCGCACGGCCGGCGCCTCGGAGCTGGCCGTGGAGCTTCGAGCGCCGTTGCCGAGCCGCGGAGGGGCGCTGCGGTCTCGCGCGAGGCCGCGACGACGAAGGCGCTGCGCACGTTGGGGTCGCCGGCGACGGCCGGCCGGTGCGGGTCCTCGGGACGCGCGCGAAGGTCCCGGCGGGCACGGCGCTGACGCATCAGCGTCCGCTAGCGCCGGTCAGGGGTTCGCGGCGGCGCCGCCTCCGCCCGCCGCTGCCGCCGGGGCCGCCGGCAGCCCGGGGAGGCGACCGGCGAGCGTCTCGACGCCGCCGAGGACGACGTTGGTGAAGAACGCCCACACGAAGATGTTGATCATCTCGGACGTCGTGCCGACGAACCCGTCGCGGAAGATGTAGTAGCCCACGAGCGAGAGCACGATCGCCAGGATCACGAACCGCAACACGCCGACCACCAGGAGCGTGGCCCAGCCGGCCACGCTCGGCGCCTCGAAGCGCTGCTGCGCGTCGAGCGCGCCGACGGCTCCCACGGCCGTCGCCGCGGCCACCGGTGCGCGCTCGGGCAGCCGAGGAGTCGCCGCCGCCGCGGCCGCGGCGGCGGGCTCGGCCGTCTCACCCAGGTTTGCGGGGGTCTCGTCGGCCTTGAGCAACCGCTGCTGCTCGACGATCCGGCTGAGCTTCTGGTCCAGCGTCGACACGGCGCGGTCGAGCGCCGCGACCGCCTTGGCGCGATCGCCCGCGTCGTTGCGCAACGCGGCGACGGCGGTGTCGATGACGTGGAGATCGGCCGCGGCCTGGGGGTCGTCGATGTCGGCCAGCCGCTGCCGCATCGTGCGCGCGTAGCTGCGGGCGGCGTTCAGCGCGGCGCCGACGTACAGGTCCACCAGCGGCTGAACCTCGTCGGCGCGTTGGAGCACGCCGGCGGCCCGCGCTTCCGGAGCGGCCGTGCCGTCGACCGCAGCGCGCACCGTCTCCAGCGCCTTGGTGATCGCATCGGCCCCCGCCTGACGGTCCCGTATGGCGGCCGTCAGCGAGACCCCGGTCAGCGTGCCGAGCAGGTCCGTGACGGCCGTCGCCCAGGTGCGCGCGCCGTCCTCGACGCCGCGCGACAGCAGGAGCTCGGTCTCGCCGAGGGCACGCTCGGCCGCCTTGACGTTGCGCACGTCCAGGGCGTCGCCGGCGGCCTGCAGCTCGGTCTGCGCGGCCACGTACCGCGCGTTGATGTCCTGGACCCGGCCGCGGCGGACGACTTCGGCGCGCAGCGCGTCGAGCCGCGTCCGCGTCGCCTCGTAGCGCTTGAGGAACTTCTTGTAGGCCTCGTCGCGGGCGGTCGCCGCAGCGGCGTTGGCCGTGGCGATCGTCGCCGGCCCGTGGAGCCCGCCCAGCGTGAGCTTGCTCCGCGCCTCCTGCAGCGCCGCCTTCAGCGTGCTGTCGGGCTCGCGGGTGATCTCGGCTTCGAGCGTCTGGTCGAGGCCGCGGGCGGTGGCGCGCGTGTGCGTGCGGCGCAGCACGTCGCCCAGCAGCGTGCGACCGACGGTGCCGGCGACCAGGCCGAGGAGGATGAGCAGCACGATCACCACGTCGTCGCGCTTGGTGACCACGGTGAAGGGCACGCGGACGGGCCGTTCGAGCTCCGGGCCGTCCAGCTCGACGATGCCGGTGGCGGTGCCGACGGGCAGGTCTGAGTCCTCGACGTCCAGGACGTCGCGCCCGCCGGGCGAGAACGTCGTCGTGGCGAAGCCCACCTGGCCCTCGGCGGCCTTGCCGTCCTGGGTGGGGCCGCCGACGACGGTCGCCCGCAGGCTGGGGATCCACGTGCGGCGGCTCCGGTCGCGCAGGGTCGGCGCGCCGTCGACGCGGACGTCACCGGACACCGGCAGCGTCCGCTCGATGGCGATCGTCGCCGGCACGACCAGCCGGGCCGGGCTGACGATCACCTTGAGTGCGACCTCGGTGACCCGGCGCTGCCTCCTCGTGGCCGCGCGCAGCACGACGTCATAGGCGCCGGGCCGCGACAGATGCCGGGTGTCGACGGTCAGCAACAGCGCGTCGGGACGCGTCTTCCTGATCGAGGAGAACCGCACGCCGAACGCGCCGGCGTAGTCCGCGCGCCGCGATCCACCCCGGCGGGCGCGAGCGATTCCGAGCAGGATCTTGGCGGCGGGCACTCCCTGTGCGGTGCGCACCGCGATCCGCTCGGTCGCCTGCGTGGAGTCGACGGCGAGGACCACCGTCCGCCCGCTCACCACGATCAGCGGCCGCGGCTGGCTGCCACCGTCGCCGGTCTGCGCCACCGCCGCGGGCGCTCCGGCGGTCAGCCCCGCCGCCGCCAGCGCCACGACGGCGCAGCGGCGCAGCGGCCGCCGGCGGTCACCCGGCATGCGCGACCTCGAGCCCCGCGTCGCCGATCCAGCAGAACGAGAAGCCGAACGGGTTGCCCACGTGAGCGAGCCGCCGGTGGAAGCGCAGCAGCGCGGCGCCGAACGTCGCGCCGTCGAGCAGGTCGGTGGTCACGTCGCGCGCGCAGCGGGCGGCGAGGTCGGTGCCGATGTCGAGCTCCGTGGCGACGACGGCGCCGGCGCCGGCGCGGGTGAGCAGCGTCGCGAAGTCGTCGAGCCGGGCGGTCGTCGCCTGGCCCGACTCGCAGGCCATCAGCAGCACGACCGAGTTCGGCGCCGTCCAGCTCAGCTTCAGCTGCAGGGCGTCCGCGATCCGCTCCCAGGACAGGAACACGCTCCCGTTGCCGAGCTTGAGTCGGGAGCCGGGCGGCTCTCCGGCGAGGTCGCGGTCCACGTGGTGCGCGACGACGGCGATCGTCGGCGCCCGCCACTCCGGGCGCCAGAGCGCCTCGATCAAGGTGGCGGTGTCGGTCACGTCGAGGTCGCCGACGTTCCCGACGCCGGCCAGCGCGGTCTGCAGCTCCGTCGTCCACTTGTCGCTCACGCCGACCGCGAGACGGACCTGCGGCGCTCCGGGCTCCTGCGGGACCGGGCGCACGGGATCGCGGGCCGCGCCGAGGGTGAGCACCTGGTCGAGTTGATGGCGGATCGCCCAGAACCCGTAGACGCAGATGACGTCGGCGCCCTTGCCGTGGGTGCACCGCCGCCGTCCGTCGGCGTCCGGGTCGCCGAAGCACACGTCGGGCGGGAGCTGGCCGACGTCGCGCGCGGGGACGACCCAGTCGTACAGCAGCGGCCAGGGGTAGACGAAACCGGGGTCCAGGCGCGCGATCTGCACGACCTGGTCGTCCGAGCGGGTGATCGCGTCGAGCAGCCCCTCCTGCGACCGGCCCGTGATCGCCATGAGGTCGCGGTAGGCCGTCTGCCCGTGCGCGGCGAGCTTGCGCCACCAGTCGAGGAGGGCCTTGTCGGTGGTGGGCCGCGGCGGATCGGGGACCGTCTGCTTCGAGGGACCTGGAAGCACGTTCTTCATGTCCTTCAGCAATGTGCGCGTGGCTGCGACGGTCTTGTCGACCATGTTGGCGTTGAACGGCACCTCCAGCGCGCCGCCGGCGGTCTTGATCATCAGGTTGTGACCGGCGCGAGGGCTCTCGTTGACCGCGATCGACAGCGCACGCGGCCCGAGGTCGTCGAGGTTCGTCAGCCGCTGAGATCGAGAGAACTCCAGCACGAAGGTCGGCGCGGAACCCTCGATGCCGACGTCGGCGGTCATGAGGAAGCTCTGCAGGAGATGCCCGCGGTGGTACAGAGCCACGCGCAGTCGCGCGTCCTGCATCGGCTCGGCGGGCGCGCACCGCCACCTCGAGCAGGTCCGACGGCGTGACGTGGGGCAGCACGAGCCCGCGCGTCGGCGGACCGTCGACGGTGAAGTCCAATCCGAAGACGGTCACGTCGAGCTCGTGCCCTTCGGCCTCGGCGGGCTCGGGCAGGATGAGGTCAATCGGCGGCGGCCGCTGCGCCAGGAGGCTGTCGTCGAGCAGCCGGCCGATCTGCAGCGCCAGGACCCGGCGCTCGCCGGGCTGCAGCGGCTGGTCGGAGACCGCGGGAGGCTCGCCGGGTGGAGCTCTCAGCGCGAGGTCGACGCGACGCTCGCGGCGGCGCTGGATCGACTCCACGAACAGCTCGTCGGCGACGACCCGCTGGCGCAGGTGGCCGAGCGTGTCCTCGTTGCGGACGAGCTCCTGCCGCAGGGCGCCGGCCTGGCCGAGGAGGCTCCCGCGTGCCGACCACCGCTCGGTCCCGAGGTGCACGGCGGCATCGACCGGCAACGTGATGCGGCGCTCGGTGAACGACGCGAGCTCATGCGTGGCGGAGTTGAGCGAGTCGGTCGCGGCCCCCACCTCGCGCATCAGGTCGGTGGCGGCGTCGGGCACCTCCGGGTCGCGGTCCAGCCGGTGCTCCAGCTTCGCGACCGCCGATTCCGCCGGGGTGGTCGCAAACACGCGGCCGCGATCGAGGAGGCTGACGATCGCGGGCTCGATCCGCAGGCCGTCGTTGCTCACCGGGTCGGCCATGACGAACGCCTGCTCGGAGGCCAGTTGGGCCGCTTCGTGGACCGGGAGGTCGTCGGCGATCCCTGCGAGGACCGCGTCCGCGAAGAAGCCGCGCTCGCGGCTCGTGCCCATCGCCAGCGCGACGCCGGGCGGCACGTGCAGCGCCTCGAGCCAGACGAGGTCGACGGGCCCGCCGTCGGGCTCGCCGACGATCAGGCGCGGACGCCGCTCCAACGCGACGCGGGTCGCGGTGTCCAGCGCCCGGGGGACCTGGTCGACGTCGCAGACGACGACGTCGCAGTCGTGCTGCTCGAGCGCGCGGCGGAGGTCCCGGAGCGCGATGGGCTGGAAGGTGCGACTCGGGAGGTCGGGCTGCTCCTCGGCGGGGAGCAGCTCAGCGGAGTACTTGCCGCACGCCACCACATGCAGCGGCAGCGCCAGATGCGGTCGCCGCGCCCACCGCGCGCCGCGCAGGGTGACCACGCGGAACGGCGGCCGGGACCATCCGCGGTCGCCGAGGCCGAGTCGATCGAGCCACGCGGGTCTGGTCGGCGACGGCAGGGCGACGAAGACCGGCAGCGTGGCGCCCGGGCGCCCTGCCCGCGCCCGCATGGCTTCCTGCTCCAGCAGCGCGCGAAGCTGCTCGTCGGAGACGGTCCGGGCACTCGACCCAGGGGTCGTGACGCGCAGACGCAGACCGCCTGTGCGCTGAGGGATCCCGCGCACGACGACCCACGGCGTTGCTCCGATCTCGACCGGCACGGCGCGAGACTCACCGATGCGCAGAGTGCTCAGACACACTCGTCGCGCTGGAAGCCTGGGCGGAGGCGTGCGGCCAGCGTCGCGCAGCGCGTGCGCGCGCCCCGGATCTCTCGCGTCTAGGCGGCGCGCACCCGGACTCGTGGGCGGGCGTTGTTGACGTAGCCCTTCGGGTTCCAGAGCGCCGCCTCGTCCTCCGGCTGCGTGGCCGCCGAGGAGTCCCATGCGCGCACGACGATCTCGTGCTCTCCGGGGGCAAGATCGACGGTGGTGCGCCAGTGCCGCCAGGCCCACCGGCCGAGGTCCTCGAGCAACTCCGCCTGCGACCAGGACACGCCGCCGTCGGTCGAGATGTCGACCCGCGCGACGTGCCGTTCGCCGCCGGCGAACGCGTAGCCGCGCACCTCGACGGGGCCCGCCGCGACCGACTCGCCGTCGGCCGGAGAAAGCACATCGCTGTTGAGCGCGACGACGCCGAGCGGTATCCCGACGCCGGGGCCAGCGGTCCCGTCCTCCGGCAACAGGCGGTAGACAACGTGCTGGAAGTACCCCTGCCATGGGGTCGACCGGACCTCGATCCGCTCGAGCCACTTGACGCTGCGTGCGCCGATGTAGCCGGGCACGACGACGCGCAGCGGCGCGCCGTGGACGGGCGCAAGCGGCTCGCCGTTCATGGCCCAGGCGAGCAGGACCTCGGGTCGGCGCGCCTTGTCGAGCGGGATCGTGCCGCCGAAGAGCTCGGCGGGCTCCGGCTCCAGGGAGACGTCCGCGCCCTCGAAGCCCACGTACGCGGCACCCGGCAGCGGGCCGGCGAGCGCAAGCACGTCCGCGAGCGCGATGCCGGTCCATCGCGCGGTACCGGTGGCGCCGGGACCCCATGGCGCCTCGCCCGGGAGGTCGCGGATGGCCATCAGACCCGCGCGGCGGTGTCCCGCGCACTGGAGCGTCGCGATCACCTCGCGCTCCCGGAACGCCTCCTGCAACGTGACGAGGGAGAGGTCCAGCTCGCGCTCGACGTCGCCGTGCACCCGCAGCCGCCACGCCGCGGCGTCGATCTGCGGCACCGCGCCGTGCCCCCGCACGTAGAACGCGTCCGTGGCGGTCAGCGGAGCGTCGAGCGAGGCGAGCCCGGTCTCGGCGTTGAACGGCTCCTCCTCGTGCACCACCAGGTCCTCGCGCTTGCCGTAGCGACTCATCCGCCGAGTGTCCGCGACACGCACGCCGATCTCAATCGGAATGCGCGGAGGTCTGAGAGGAGTGTCCGAACGCCCGCGGCGAGGCGGCGCGGCAGCTGAGCGATCACCTCGCTTCGTCGGCGGCCAGGGCCGCGGCCTGCCGGGCGTCCATCCAGATCTCCCAGCGGCCCGAGGTCGAGTCGCGATCGCCGCAGAGCCGGTAGGGACGGCGTCCGCCGAACTCGGTCTGGCGCAGGTGCGACACCCCGCCGAGGACCGAGGCCAGGCGCCGTCGCGGCCAGCCCAGGGCGTCCTCGACCTCGGGGAACGTCCGAGGGTCCTCGGGGGTCGTCGCCAGCTCGTCGAGCAGCGCGCCCATGAACGCGCTGCAGCGGTCACGGAACCGCGCGATCTCGCCGGCCTCGACCATCGCGTTCTGCGCGGCGTGCTCCATCACCGCGCGAGGTCGGCGGCGGGCACGGTCATCGCCGCGACCGGCCGCCGGTCGCTCATGGCGACGGCGACGAGCACGACGGTGGCCGCGATCGAGGCGGCGAGCAGCGAGGTCCCGGACGTCGCGATCGCCAGCACGGCGAGCGCGAGCACGGCGAGGGCCCGGAAGCGCAGGCCCTGCGCGCCGACGCGCCGCATGAAGTAGAGCTGTCCCAGGAGGAACAGCGCGGGTCCGCCGAAGGTCAGGACGAGGTAGCCGGGGCCGGGCTCGTCGCCCGGATTGGCGATCGCGAACTCGTCGGCGACCGCGATGGCGATCAGCGCGAGGACCATGAGGGTGAGGATCTGGGTGCCCAGGCTGGCGACGCCGCTGGGGTCCGCCGATGCTTCGGACGCCTGCAGCCCGGCGCCCTCGGCGCGTTGGAAGTAGCAGAACCAGAGCGCCACGGAGGCGACGAACGAGTTCACGAACGCCACGAGCGGACCGAGCGCCACGGGCTCGGCGGCGAACGCGGTCCCGGTCGTGAGCAGCGTCTCGCCCAGGGCGATGAGGAAGAAGAGGCGCAGCCGCTCGAGGAGGTGCTCGCCCGACAGGTCGCTGTGCGCCCCGGCGGCGTCCGGCCCGATCGGCGCGGCGAGGTGGCTCGGCCGCCCCGGGATCGGGTGGTAGAGCGCCACGCCGGCATAGGTGACGACCACCGCGATCGCCCACGGCACGAGCCGCGCGTCGCCGTCGGCCAACGCACCCGCGATCCACAGCACGCTGGTGGCGCTCTCCCAGGCGAGGACGTTGACGAAATGGATGCGCTGGTTCGAGCCGCTCGTGAACGTCACGGTGGCGAACGACGCGCGGCCGACCTGGATCGCCACGTACGGGACCACGAACAGCCAGGCGCGGTCCGTGAACGCGTCGCCGATCGCGCTCGACATGAGCAGGCTCGCGAGCATGATCGTCAGGAGCAGGGCCTGGACCGGCCGGTGCTCGGGAGAGAGCCAGTTCGACAGCCAGGCCGTCATGTACCAGGCGTAGACGACCGCCAGGGCGAGGACGAGCGTCTCGATCCCGGTGCGGACGTCGAAGTGCTCGACCAGGTGGTGCGACAGCTGGCTCACCGCGAAGACGTAGACCAGGTCGAAGAAGAGCTCGAGCGGCGTCACCGAGCGACTCTCGTTCCCGGCCCGCACGGACGAGGCGAAGATCGCCTTCATGCCGGCGATCGTATCCAGGGCCGAGCCCGTGCCTGAGCTGCTGCGGGAACGCCGCCCGGGCCGGCGCTCGACGCTTGCTGGTCTGTGCACGCATTGCGTGCACGGGCCGTCAGCCTTCAGCGCAGGCCGCTGGTCCGAGGGTCGATCGCGGCGCCGCGGAGGCGCAGCTCGAAGTGCAGGTGCGGGCCGCTGGCTCGACCCGTCGCGCCGGCGCGGCCGATGGACGTGCCCGCGCTGACGCACCGGCGGCGGCGCACGCCGATCGACGAGAGGTGCGCGTACCAGGACGTCAGGCCGAGTCGATGGGCGATGACGACGAGGTTCCCGTAGCCGCCGGGGTCCCACCCCGCGGAGACGACGCAGCCCCGGCCGGCGGCAGCGACGGAGGCGCCGGCGCCCGCGCGGTAGTCCAGCCCGGTGTGAAACCAGGCGCCGCGCGGGCCGAAGCCGTCGCCGACGGGCGCGGCGACCGGGGGCCGCAGCAGCAGCGGCGAGCGCGGTGGCCGGCGGCGCGCAGCCGCCAGCGTGACCCGCCCGGCCAGGCTGTCGGCGGGCAGCCCGGCCCAGGCCTGGAAGCGGCGCAGCGCGGCGGAGCTGCGCGCGCCCAGCACACCGTCGACAGGACCGGAGGGGAAGCCGGCGCGCCCGAGCAGGAACTGGAGCGACGCGACGTTCCAGCCGCGCTGTCCGGTGCGCGCAACGCGCGCGCCGATCGGCGGGCGCCCGCGCCAGCCCAGCGCGCGGCGGGTTGCGGGGCCCGCGATGCCGTCGACGGCCAGGCCCGCGCGGCGCTGGAGGCGCATGACCGCCGCGCGCGTGCCCGGTCCCGCCAGGCCGTCGATCGAGCCGGGGTAGAGGCCGCGGGCGTGCAACGCCAACTGCAGGGCCGCCGCGCGCGAACCGCCTGCGCTCGCCGGCGGCCGGGACGGCGGCGCAGGCCACCACCGCAACCGCGAGGGCGCGCACGCGCATCATGCTCGCGGGCTTCGCCGGCGCAACCCGCTGCCCCTCCTCGTGGTGTCCGCTGCAGCGTCAGGGCCGCTCGGCGTCCGCCACGGCTGCGCGAGTGCTCGGAGGCAACGCTGCCGAAACGCCGTCATGGCCGTGATCTGACCCAGTACGGCCCGGGCTCCGGGCTCGGCATGCCCACCGAGGCCGAACCCGCCACCATCAGCGTCTTCCCCGGGCCGGCCAACAGCGAGGTGCCCGCCGCCGTCGGGTGACCGGGCGCGGGGCAGGCTCGTAGCGCGACCACGCTGTCATGCGAGCACCGCCCCGTCAGGATCGGTCCAGTCCTCCGGCGGTTCGATGCGCGCTTCGAGCTGCGCGTGCTCATGGAGGAGGTACAGCAGATTGGTGCCGTCGAGCAGCTCCAACGGTTTGTCGTTGGCGAACTCGTGGGACGCCTTGCCATAGCCGCTGGTCGTCACGAGGATGCCCTTGACCGCCCCTTCGTTGTGCACGGTGCCGAACAGATCGCGAACGGCGCTCACGCCGACGGTGTTCTTGTAGCGCTTCGCCTGGATGACGACCTTGCCACCGAGCACCGGGCGGGTGTCGTACGCGACGCAGTCCACGCCACCGTCGCGGGAGGGACGGGTCTGTCGGGTCTCGAGGCCCATCTTCTCGAAGAGGTTGGTGATGAGCCCTTCGAACTCTCCAGGGGTGAGGTCCATAAGGTTCGGCCGCTCGTCGAGACCCGAGAGGACGTCAGCCTCCTCGACGAACCGGGGATCCACCATGTCGAAGTCCAGGACGGGGCGCACGGGGGCCAGCTCCGCAGGGCTCTTCGAGACACCGGCATTGAGGCCCTTGAGGCACTCGGCCGGATCGACAAGCGCGAGGTCCAGGTCGTGGAAGGCGTCGCGGGTGGTCCGTAGCGTCACCAGGCATGTGCGCGCGGGCTGACCGGTGCGTTTGTCGATGCTGTCGACGATGCCGTTGAAGACGACGGTGTCGATCAGCAGGTTCCGGTCGGCCTCGAAGAGCTCGTGGACGCAGCGCAAGCTCGTCTGAGCAACAGCGCTGGCGTACAGCGCCTTGCGCTGGTTGGCGGGCCGTGGACTCGTGGTGATCTCGTCGCGAACCTTGACGTAGCGAAACTCACGAGTCTCGGGAACGACGTCGAAGGTGGGCAGTTCGCACTCGAGCACGAGCTGACGCGACTCCGGGACGTAGGCCAGCCTGCGGCTCTTGGGAAACCCCTCCGGGTAGCGGCTTGCCTCGAGCACCAGGCCGAAGTAGTCCACGACCGCGGACGGCTCGCCTCGCTCGACCGCCTCACGGAAGGCATCGACCTCGGCGTTCTGGGCCTCCGCCCGCGCGATCGCGTCGGCGACGCGCTCGTCATACGCTGCTTGCGCGGCCGCGAGCTTCTGCTCCCGCTCGTGTTCAGCGTTCTTCCAGAACTCGATGGCGTGATCGTGCGCGGCCTGGGCGGCGGCTACGGCCTCTTCGTGTTTGCGTCGCGCGCCCGGAACGAGCTTGCCGATCCCGGTGGGCGCTGCGGGTGCCTCGGGTTCCGGCCGGCTGCGTGCTTGGGCAAGCCCGCCTGGGCCGAAGGGCCGGATGACGGGCTTCTCCCTGAGGGCCTCGAAGTCGACGAAGTCGTCGATGCCGAGCGTCGCGGTCAGCACACCCTCCAGCTCGGCGATCTGCGCGGCGAGGAATGCGTTGAGGGTCTGGGCTTCGGCCTGCCGCGCCTCGGCATAGCGCCGCGCGGCCTCCTTGTCTTCGCGCGCCCGCTGCCGCTCGGCCTCACGCTGCAGCCGCTCTTGCTCGCGCACCATTCGTCGATGCTCACGCTCTTGACGCGCGCGCTCTCGCTCTCGTTCTCGCTGTACCTGCGCCCAGGAACCCACGGCGGCCTCCATCTCGATGATCGGGCCACCCTAAACACAGATCCGTCCATTCGCAGCCGTGGTCGCATAGGGGTCGCTCCATGGATGTCGAATCCAGCGGCGTGAACGCACGAGCGATCGGGACCCAACGACGACTAGCTCTCCCGCTGCTGTTCGCTGCTCTGCTGACGATCCCGGCCATCGTCATCGAGCAGAGCGATGCGGGACAGCCATGGGACACGATCGCTTCCGTTCTGAATTGGGTGATCTGGGCGGCCTTCCTCAGCGAGGCGGTGCTCATGCTGCGCGCCGTTGATGACCCGTGGGACTGGTTGCGAGATCATCCGCTCGAGGTCGCGATCGTCTTGCTGACGCCACCGTTTCTGCCCGCGTCGATGCAGGCGGCGCGGGTCTTCCGTCTGCTTCGCCTGCTCCGCCTGCTGCGGCTGGGATTGCTGACACGCCGGCTGCTCTCGACGGAAGGCATCCGTGATGCAGCCGTCTTCGCGGTGATGACGATCCTGGCCGGCGGCGCTGGTTACGCTGCCGTCGAGAAGGGCCAGCACCTGAGCACGTGGGACGGGGTCTGGTGGGCGATCGTCACCGTCACGACCGTCGGCTATGGCGACGCGTACCCACGTACCGACGCCGGACGAGTCATCGCCATCGCCGTGATGCTCGTCGGGATCGGGTTCATCGCGTTGCTCACCGCCGCAGCCGCCGAGCGCTTCCTTCGCACGCAGCGCGCTGAACAGCGCGAGTCGGACGGCGTCGAGGAACGGCTCGAGTTGATCCTGCGTCGGCTCGAAGCGATGGAGATTCGTGCGCCTGTAGCTGAAAGCGAGCAGTAGAGACGGCGATGTGCGGTCAGTCGCTGTACTTGACCGAGCACAGCGTGATCGTTCGGCTCGTGCTGACGCGCGATCCCGCGCGCGGGCTCTGGCGTACGACCTTCCAGTTGCGATCGAACAGCAGCATGCGGCCGCGGCCGCTGCAGTCTTGCTCACGCAAGTTGTAGAAGCCGTGGGCTTGGAGGTCGTCCTGAGCAGCTTGGTGGTTGCGGCCCACCTCGTTCGGAACGCGCTTGACCTTGGCTGCCGAGGCGACAGGAGTTGTGTCGTCGTGTCCGGTGGCCGTAGACGCTGCGGCGGCGAACACCGTGAGAGCGGTGATGGCGGCCGCGGTCGCTGGGATGCTTCTGTGAGACATGGGAGATCTCCTGGTAAGGGTGAACGGTACATCGCGATGAACTGCTCTGCGCTGTGAGCATTGCAGTCTGCTGGGCCACGCCGCGCGGCGCCCCATGCGATGGTCCGGTTCTGGGGGCAACGGTGTTCCGGTTGGTGCCAGCCAGCCTCCGCGGCGCGGCGCTGGTCATCGCGGTGGCCGTGGCCGGCTTTCTCGCGACCGCCCCGTGCCACGCCGCCGGGCAGGATTCGATCTACGCGCTGCTCGGCACGGGCGCGGTGGTCCGGGCGGCGCCCGCCGGGAACCGTGCGGTGGTGATCGGCGATGTCTCGCGCGCGCCCATCCGCGATGTCGGCAGCGGCCCGTTCGTGGCCCGCGCGGGCGGCGCGCTCTTCGTCTCGGTGCCCGGAAGGTCGGGCCAGCGACTCGGGCCTCGCCGGCAACCACCTGCTCGAGTTCGCCGGTCCCGGGCCCGGCGGGCGGTTTCTGTACATCACGGGGAGCTGCGGCTACGCCGGAGGCCTGTCGCGCCTAGACCTCCGCGCCGGGACGGTCGACGTGCTCGCCCGGGGCCGGCGGGTGTGCGGATCGCGCATGCTCGTCGACGGCGACCGGCTCGTGCTCGCCGCGAACCCGTTGCCCGTCCCGAGACCAGGCGCCGCCAGCCGCATCCTCGTCGTCGATCGGCGGACGGGGCGTATGCGCCACGCGATCCGGACGCCCGGATCGATCGTCGACCTCGCGGTGGCCGGCTGACTGCCATCGCCGACGATGAGTTTCGTCCGGGACGGTCGTCTCAGCTGCAGTATCCATCGCGAGAGCTCCGCTTCCGCCGTGTGAGAGGACGCAACGCCATGCAGCAGAGGATCGTCCCCAACCTCTGGTTCGACACCAACGCCGAGGAGGCCGCGGACTTCTACGTCTCGGTCTTCAAGCATTCCCGCATCGTCAACGTCGCCCACTACACCGAGGCCGGGCCGCGCCCGGCCGGCACGGTGATGACGGTCGAGTTCGAGTTGGACGGCCAGCGATTCGTCGGCATCAACGGCGGCCCGCAGTTCGTATTCGACGAGGCCGTCTCGTTCCAGATCGACTGCGAGGACCAGGACGAGATCGACTATTACTGGGCCCGGCTCTCCGAGGGTGGAAGCGAGGGGCAGTGCGGCTGGCTCAAGGACCGGTATGGCCTCTCGTGGCAGGTCGTGCCGACCGGGATGGAGGAGCTGTTCGGCGATCCCGACCCACAGCGCGCCGAGCGCGCGATGCAGGCGCTGCTCGGGATGGGCAAGCTCGACATCGCCGCGCTGCGCCGGGCGGCCGACGGCGTCCCGGCGAGCTGACCTGGGCGGCGGCTCGCGCTTCTGCCAGGATCGGCCCATGAGCGCCCGGTCGATCGTCGTCCGGCCCGGTGAGGTGGCCGTGGCGTCGCCGGGGACGTTCGTGCTCGTCCCGCCCGGCGTGCTGCACGGCTTTCGCAACGACGGTCCCACGGCGGTGCGCATGCTGAACCTCGACGCTCCCGCCGGCTTCGACCGGCGCATCGGCCTGCCCGACTGAACCGCCCGAGGTGTCGTGCGCCCGTCCGCGGGTAGGTCGATGCGTGGGCCGGCCATGACCGATCGAGCGACCACCTTCGAGAGCGAGCGCAAGCGCCATGCGCTGGAGCTGTTCGCCGGACTGCCGCGTCACTACGACCGGGTCGGCGCCGTCCTGAGCTTCGGGCAGGATCCGCGCTGGAGGCAGACGATGGTCGCGGCCGTTGACGCCGGGTCGGACGAGCGCGTCCTCGACGTCGCGACCGGGACCGGACTGGTCGCCCAGGAGCTCGTCCGCCGCTACGGGTGCTCGGTCGTCGGGCTGGATCAGAGTGCCGCGATGCTCGAGGTCGCGCGGGCACGTGTGGCGGCCGACCCGGCGCTCGCGCAGCGCGTCTCGCTGACGGTCGGGGAGGCGGAGCGGCTGCCGTTCGACGACGGCGCGTTCGACCATCTGACGTTCACCTACCTGCTGCGCTACGTCGACGATCCCGCCGCGACCCTGCGCGAGCTGGCCCGCGTGGTCCGACCCGGAGGGCGGGTCGCGTCGCTGGAGTTCGCGGTGCCGGCGGCGACGCTGTGGCGCGCGTTGTGGAGGTTCTACGTCCGCGCCGGGCTGCCGGCCCTCGGCGGCCTGGTCTCCCGCGAATGGCGCGAGACGGGCCGGTTCCTGGCGCGGAGCATCCCCGAGTTCTACGCGCGCCATCCGCGTGAGGAGGTCGCCCGGCTGTGGTCTGAGGCCGGGATCGACCCGGTGCACGTACGCCCGATGAGCCTCGGCGGCGGCGTGGTGATGTGGGGCACACGAGCGGATGGCCGCGCCGAATCCGCTTGAGCGTCCGGCGTTCTACGCGCTGCGCCCCGGGGGATGGCGCGATCTCCTCACGCTGCTGCATCCGCCGTACACCGCGTGGCATCTGAGCTACGTCGCCTTCGGAGCCGCGGCCGCGCCCACGCTGCACGGCGACCGGCTCGCGGCGACGCTGCTCGCGTTCTTCCTCGGCGTCGGCGTGTGCGCGCACGCGCTGGACGAGTTCAACGGCCGGCCGCTGGGCACGCTCCTGTCGGACCGCCTGCTCACGGGCCTGGCCGTCGCGTCGCTCGGCGCAGCGGTGGCGATCGGGGTCGCCGGCGCCGTCACGGTGTCGGCCGGTCTGGTGCCGTTCGTCGTCGCCGGCGCGTTCATCGTCGCGGCCTACAACCTCGAGCTCTTCGGCGGACGGTTTCACTCGGACTGGTGGTTCGCCGCCGCGTGGGGCGCGTTCCCGGCGCTCACGTCGTACTGGATCAACGCGCTGGACCTCCGGCCGCAGGCGCTCCTGGTCGCGTTCGGATGCTTCATGCTCAGCATCGCGCAGCGAAGACTGAGCACCCCGGTGCGCGAGCTGCGGCGGCGGACGGCGTCGGTCAGCGGGCGCCAGCAGCTGGCCGACGGCACCACCGTGGAGCTCGACGCCGCGCGGCTCGCGGCGCCGCTGGACGGTGCCCTGCGAGCCCTCGCCCTCGCCCTCGTCCTCCTCGCCGCTGGGCTGGTCATCGCTCGGCTCTGATTCGCGGCGGTGCGATGATGGAGTGCGTGAGGCGCCCCACGCCCACGGCCGCCAGCACCGCGCCGCCCGGGCCGGTGGGCGACCTCCCCGGCGGATTCGATCTCCGGCAGCTCGCGCGGCGGGCGGCGCAGGTCGCGGTGCTGCTCGCGGTGCTGGTCCTGATCGCGGTGCTGGCGCCCGGCCTCGGAGAGGTGCGCGAGCGGCTGAGCGGTGCCCGCCCCGGCTGGATCGCGCTCGCCGTGGTCTTCGAGGTCCTGTCGTCGCTGTCCTACGTCCTGATGTTCCGCCCCGTGTTCTGCTCGCTGATGTCCTGGCGCGCGGCCGCCGAGGTGGGGCTCTCGGAGGTCGGGACCGGCTCGATCATCCCGGCGTCCGGTGCCGGAGGCGTGGCGCTGGGCGCCTGGGTGCTGTCGCGGGCGGGGATGTCGGGCGAGACGATCGCGCGCCGCTCCGTGGCGTTCCTCCTGCTCAAGAGCTCGGTGAACTTCGCCGCGGTCACGGTGGTGGGGCTCCTCGTCTTCGCCGGCGTCATCGGCCCGCCGCAGTCTCCCTGGCTGACCGTCTTGCCCGCCGGACTGTCGGCGGCGGTCATCGCCGCGCTGGTGCTCGTCGGGCACCTGCCTGCGGGTGAGCCCGCGGGGGACGACGCGTCGCGGCTGCGCCGGCTCTGGTCCCGTGGGCGCTCGGTGCTGGTCCGCGGAACCGCCGAGGCCGGCGTGCTGCTGCGCCGCCGGGACCCCGTCCTGCTGCTGGGCATCGTCGGCTACTGGGTCTGGGACAACCTCGCGCTGTGGGCGACGTTCCACGCCGTCGGCTACGCGCCGGGCGCGAGCGTCATCCTGCTCGGCTACCTCATCGGGCAGCTCGGCGGCCTGCTGCCGATCCCGGGTGGCATCGGCGGGATCGACGGCGGCCTGATCGGCACCCTCATCGTCTACGGCGCGCCCGCCTCGGCGGCGGCCGCGGCGGTGCTCGCCTACCGCATCATCCTGTTCTGGATCCCGCTCATGCTGGGCGCCGTCGCGTTCGTCGCGTTGCGGCGCAGCATGGCCCGGCCGGGCGGGTTCATCCCCTGCGCGGAGTGACGAGCGCCCGCGCGGCGTTCTCGCGCCTAGGCTTGCGCGCCATGCGCATCGCGATCGTCGGAGCCGGGGCCATCGGGACGTGGATCGGCGCGGCGCTCGCGCGGGCCGGCCACGACGTCGCGCTGCTGGCCCGCGGGACGCACCTCGAGGCGCTCCGCCGCGACGGCGTCCGGGTCCTCGGCGCCGGCGGCGACGACTACGTGGTCCATCCGCTGGCGACCGACGATCCGCAGGAGGTCGGGGCCGTCGACGCCGTGGTCCTGGCAGTCAAGGCCCACGACCAGCGGACGGCGGCGCCCGCGGTGCGCGCGCTCCTCGGCCCGGACGCCTCCGTCGTAGGTGCGCAGAACGGCATGCCCTGGTGGTACTTCCATGGGCTGCCGGGCCCGTACGAGGGCCGGCACATCGAGTCGGTCGATCCCAGAGGAGCGGTCAGCGCGCTGCTCCCGCCCGCGCGCGCGATCGGCATGGTCGTCTACCTCGGGGCGCGGATCGTCGCGCCGGGAGTCGTCGAGACGCGGCCGGAGGCCGGCCTCGTGATCGGCGAGCCGAGCGGCGCGCAGACCGTGCGGCTGCAGGCGGTCGCCGGCGCGCTGGCCGACGCGGGCTTCCCGGTGCGGGTCACGCCGGACATCCGCACCGAGATCTGGACGAAGCTCATGGGCAACGTGTCGTTCAACCCCATCAGCCTGCTCACGCGTGCCGGCCTGGGGGCGATGGCCTCGGATGAGGGCGTGCGGGTCGTGATCGCCCGGCTGATGGCCGAGGCGGTGGAGGTGGCGCGCGCGGTCGGCGCCGATCCGTCGATGTCGATCGAGGAGCGTCTGGCGCTCACCGAGCGTCTCGGCGACCACCGGACCTCGACGCTGCAGGACCTCGAGGCGGGCAAGCGCCTGGAGCTGGACGCGCTGACCGGCGCGGTGGTCGAGCTGGCCGACCTCGCCGGCGTGGCGGCGCCGGCGCTGCGCACGATCCATGCCCTCGTCGACCTCGAGGCGCGCACGCTCGGGCTGCGCTGAGCACGGCCGGCGGAGCGCCGGGGGCCAGCCCCACCGCCGGACACCACGGCGCCCCATGGCGGGCCGCCGCGCCCTCGGCCATCCTTCGTCGCCGTGACCCCGCTGTTTCCCACCGCCGTGACCGACCCCGACCAGGACCTCCGCGCCCGCGCCGAGGCCGCCGGCCGGCAGGCCGTGCACGATCTCGAGTACCTCGGCGTCGGGCTCGCCACGAGCGTCCTCGCCATGATCGTGTGGATCGCGGGCGTCACGGTGACCCTGTCGCTGGCGGTGTTCATCGTCGGCATCCCGGCCGTGCTGGCCAGCGCGGCGGCGTTCCGCTGGGTCGCCGACCTCGACCGGCGCAACGCGGCGCGGGAGCTCGGCGCTCCGCTGCAGGCGATCTACCGGGAGCGGCCCGACCCGCGGCTGCTGCCCCGGGTCTCGGCCACGCTGAGCGACCCGCAGACGTGGCGCGACCTCGCCTGGCTGGTCGCGCACTCGGTCGTCGGCCTGGCCTTCGGCTCGGTGGCCGTCAGCTGCGTGGTGCACCTCGCCGTGCTCGTCACGCTGCCGGTGTGGTTCTGGGCGTTGCCCGCCGGCAGCGATCTGTGGGGCGTGCTGCCGATCGACGGCGCCTGGGGTGCGCTGCTCGCCTTCGTGCTCGCGCCGCCGTTCGCGCTGCTCAGCGTCGCACTGCTGCGCGCGATGGCGACCGGCGAGGCGCGTTTGGCCGCCGCGCTCCTCGGACCGCCCGCGCACGCGCCGGGCGCGACGACCGGCGCGCGTGACGCGTCTGTCCGGTCCCGGCGCCGCGTCGATCCCGCTCGCCTCCTGCCCCTGCATGCCGGCCTGGCGCTCCTGATCGTCGCCGTCTGCACGCTGCTCTGGCTGCTGCCCGGCACCGACTACTTCTGGCCGGTCTGGGTGGCGCTGGGACTTACCCTGACCGTCACGATCCACGACGCGGTCGCGCGCTGGACGTATGCGCGCGGCGCCCCGCTGGGCCGGATCCTCGCCGTCGCCGAGGTCGCCATCGCGCTGGTGGGGATCTGCGTCGCGGTCTGGGCGCTGGCCGGCGGCGGCTATCCGTGGCCGGTGTGGCCGGCGCTCGGGCTGTCGGTGATCCTGGGCGTCGTGGCGCTCGTCCTCTACCGCGACCGGCTCCCGTGGACGCGCGAGCGCGTGCTGGTCGAGCGCGTCGACGAGCTGACGCGCACCCGCCGCGGCGCACTCGACGTGCAGGCCGCGGAGCTGCGGCGGATCGAGCGCGACCTGCACGACGGCGCGCAGGCGCGCCTCGTGTCGCTGTCGATGCTGATGGGCCGCGCCGAGGAGCATCTGGCCGACCAACCGGAGGTCGCCGCCCTGGTGCGCCAAGCCCGCGCGGAGGCCGGCGCGGCGATCGGCGAGTTGCGCGATCTGGCCCACGGCATCGCGCCGCCGATCCTCGTCGATCGCGGCCTGGTCGCGGCCGTGCAGAGCCTCGCGTTGCGGGTGCCGATCCGCGTGACCGTCCACGGGAGCGACCAGCTCGGGCGCCCGGCGCCGGTCGTCGAGACCGCGGCCTACTTCGTCATCGCCGAGTCCATCACCAACGCCGCCAAGCACGCCGGCGGCGCGCCGGTGCGCGTGACCGTCGCTCAGCGCGGCGACGTGCTGGTCATCGAGATCGCCGACACCGGACCGGGCGGTGCCGACCCGGCGGGATCGGGATTGACCGGCCTGCGCCATCGGGTCGAGGCGCTCGACGGCACGCTGCGCGTCGGGCCCGGCGAGGCGGGGCGCGGCACGGTCGTCCGGGCGGAGCTGCCGTGCGCCTCGTGATCGTGGAGGACAACGCGCTGCTGCGCGAGGGCCTCGTGGCGCTGCTGCGCGAGCGGGGGATCGAGGTCGTCGCCCACGCCGAGGACGGCGACGGCCTGCTGCGCATCGTCGGCGGCCACAAGCCCGACGTGGCGATCGTCGACGTGCGCCTGCCGCCGACGTTCACCGACGAGGGCGTGCGCGCCGCGCTGGAGGCGCGCCGCCGGCACCCCGGGCTCGGCGTGCTCATCCTGTCGCAGTACGTCGAGCCCGTGTACACGACCGAGTTGATGGCCTCGGGCGACGGCGGCGTCGGCTATCTGCTCAAGGAGCGCGTCGGCGAGGTGCGCGAGTTCGTCGAGGCGGTGGAGCGCGTGGCCGGCGGCGGGACCGCGCTGGATCGCGAGGTCGTCGCCGCGCTGATGCGGCCCCAGGGCGCCGAGGCCGGCGACGACGTGCTGGACCGTCTCTCGCCGCGAGAGCGCGAGGTGCTCGGGCTCGTCGCCGAGGGCCGCACCAACTCGGCGATCGCGCGCGGGCTGGTCGTGACGGCCGGCGCGGTCGAGAAGCACATCTCCAACATCTTCAGCAAGCTCGACCTGCCGGCCGGCGGCGACGACCACCGCCGCGTGCTCGCCGTGCTCGCGTTCCTGCGGGCGGCCCAGGAGGGCTAGGAGACTGTGTCGCTATCGCGACTGGGGACCCACCTGCGGCGGCGACGGCTGGCCGTCGTGGGCCTCGGCCTCGCTGGCCGCCTACGGCACCCCTAGGAGCGTGGGTCCCTAGTAGCCCGCCGCGGGTTTCGCCCCCTGGGCGAAGACCCGCAAGGGAACCTGGCCCTCTGGGCCAGTGTTCCCCTAGCGCGCCGACGCCTCCAGGGTCGGCATCGGCGTGTCGGCGCGGTCCGGCGCCGTCTCCGGCACCGCGGTGCGGTGGCGAGCACGGCGCAGCGCGACGAGGCCCGCGCCGGCCAGCGTGAGAACGCTGACGGCCGTCAGCAGCCATCCCGCGAGCAACGGCCACGGGGCGTCGCCGGTGAGCGCCTCGGCGCAGAGCACCGTGCACCGCGGTCGGACGGTGGCGCTCCATTTGCCGGCACGGTCGGTGTGAGCCACGGTGACGACCGCGACACCGTCCGCGGTCCGGCCGGTCAGGCGGACGTCGCCGTCGATGCGCACGAGCCGGGACCACACCACGGAGGTCCGCAGCACATCACCCACCGCCCCGGTGCCGCGCAGCCGAGCGGCGTCCGACGTCACGGGGTCGGCGATGTCGATGCGGGCGGGCTTGACCGCCTTCGGTCCGATCGGATGGCCGAGGACCCTGAACTGGAACGGGACGGGGCCCGGCGTGGAGAACGCGGCCGGCTGGTGGTCGACCCGCACGTCGGCATGGCGGGCAGGGCGTTCGACGAAGGGGAACTGGGGCGACGCGGTGGTGTCGACGGCCATGAATGCGGTCATGGCGGCCTGTGCGACGACCACGCCGAGGAGCGTCACGGTCATCGTCCGCCGCGCGGGCCCACGGCGGATGGCGATCAGGGCCACGGTCATCGCCAGCGCGATGACGATGGCCAGATAGGGGATGACGCGATACGTGAACTGCACCGTCTGCAGGACCGGGGGGAAGCTCAGCCACCATCCGGGATCCGCGGTCAGCAGCAGCAGGCCGAGGCCGACCACCACCAGCCCCGCAGCGGACGCCGCCACCCGGTCCGGCGAACGCCGGCGCACCCAGAACACGAGTCCGAGCGCCACCAGCACCCAGGCCATGGCCAGCACCGGGGGTTGAGCGGTGACCTGCGCGCTGCGGAGGTCCCGGTTGGACTCGGGGACCATCGGCCAGGGCGAGAGCAGCGTCGGCAGGTGGGCGAACTTGACGCTCAACGCGAGCGGCTGCACGTTCAGGGCGCTCTGGGCGATGACGGTGTCCCGTCCCAGCCAGAGGTTGGGCACCAGCCACGCCCCGGTGAGCCCGACGCCCAGACCGATCGCCAGCACGGCTCCACCCAACCGGCGCGCGATGCCGCCCACACCGACGCCGGGCGGAATCAACGGCAGCAGCGCCGCCACCACGAAGGGCAACACCAGCGCGCTGATGAGCATCGTGACGTTGTGGGTGCCGGCCACGACCGCGGCGGAGCCCGCCAGCGCGGCCGGCGCGCGGATCCGGCCGCGCCCGGGTCGCCACAGCATCGACGTCAGCGCGCCGACCATCACCGCCACGCCGTTGACGGCGACGAGCTCGGCCCACGCCCCGCGCCCGTAGGCCTCCGACACGACGTACGGCGTCGTGACGAAGGTGAGCGCCGGCAGCACCGCCAGGCTTCGGGACAGCCCGAGGTTGCGCGCCGTCCACCAGATCCCCAGGTAGCCGGCCACGAAGGCGAGCGCGACGGAGGCCACGAAGACCGGCCACGCTCCGAGCAGGGCCGCGGGATAGGCCAGCACCGACACCGTGAACCCGCCGTAGAACACGTTGAAGGGATAGAAGCTGCCCGTGTCCTCGTGTAGGAAGTACGTCGGCACGCCGTGGGCGGCGACGTGCGCCGCCTGCCGTTGCAGCAGCCAGAACGCGTTCGTCCACTCCCACCACGAGTTCTGACGAAGGGCGAACGGCAGCGCAAGCAGCCCGACGAGCAGCGGTGGGACGATCGTGACGAGACGGCGTCTCGCGACAGGCGACAGAGCCATGGCCGGAGGCGACTGTCGTGTCTCATGGGATGAGGCGCCAGAGCCGTCTGGCACGGCGCGCTCCCGCCGGGCCGATCGCCGCGGCGTCGTCCTCGGCCGCCTACAGCAGCGTTCCCGCCAGCGCGCGGTAGTCGTCGACCGGCGGTGAGCCGTGGCCCAGCGGCTGGAGGCAGACGTGGTCGGCTCCGGCGTCGAGGTGGGTGTGCACGGCGTCGGCGATCGCCTGCGGGGAGCCGTGGGGGATGACGGCGTCGACGAGCCGGTCGCTGCCGCCGTCGGCGAGGTCGCGCTCGTTGAAGCCGAAGCGCAGGAGGTTGTTGGTGTAGTTGCTCAGCCCCAGGTACACGGTGGCGTAGGAGCGGGCGATCACGCGCGCCTGCTCCGGGTCCTCCTCCACGACGACCGCGACCTCTGGCGCGACGAGGCGCTCGGGGCCGACGCGCTCGCGCGCGAACCGCGTGTGGTCGGGCGTCGTGAAGTAGGGGTGGGTGCCGAGCGACCGCTCCGCGGCGAGGTCGAGCATCTTCGGACCCAGCGCGGCGGCGACCCGCTCGTCGCGCGGCACCGGCTGGGGCCCGGCGTCCAGGCCGTCGAAGAACTCGCGCATGGTCTTCAGCGGCTGGCGGTAGTCGCTGGTCGCCTCGGGGTGGCCGATGCCGACCCCCAGCAGGAAGCGTCCCGGGAACGCGCTGCGGACCTCGGCGTGGGCGGCGGCGACGCTTGCCGGATCGTGCTGCCAGACGTTGAGGATGCCGGTCGCGACGGTCAGCGTGCTCGAGGCCTCGAGGAAGGGACGAGCATCGTCGACCGACGGGCTGCCGCCGAGCCACAGCGCTCCGTACCCGAGCCGCTCGATCTCGCGCACGGCCGCGGTGCCCAAGCGACGCGGCATCCAGATCCCGATCTGTCCAAGGCGCATCGTCACAGGGTGCCACGCGCGACCAGTCCGCCCGGCTCAGGGCGCCCGGGCTCCGGCCATTGACAGTTGGCCCAATCGCCGGTGAGCGACGCCGCTGCGTGATTAGTGTGCGTCCATGGCTGCCGTCGCTCACCGAACGAGGGGTCCCGCGACGCCGGTCGCGCCGGCTCCGTCGTTCGCCCCGGCCATCGCCGCTGCCACGGTGTTCATGGCCTCCGGGGCGGTCCTCGTGCTCGAGATCCTCGCCGTCCGGCTGCTGGCGCCCTACGTCGGGCTGACGATGGAGACGACGACCTCGATCATCGGCGCCGCGCTGGCCGGCATCGCGCTCGGCGCCGCGTTCGGCGGCTGGCTCGCCGATCACACCGATCCCCGGCGCCTGGTCGTGGGCCTGCTGATCGTCGGCGGCCTGTTGTCGCTGCTGACCGTCCCGGTGGTGCGCTGGCTGGGGCCCGGAGCGCGCGACGGCGGCCAGCTGTCGGCGCTCGGGATCACGCTGCTGTCGCTCGTCCCCAGCGCCGCCGTCCTCAGCGCGGTGTCACCCACCATGGCGCGCCTGCAGCTGCGCGACCTGCGCGCGAGTGGCACGGTCGTCGGGCGCCTGTCGGCCTGGGCGACGGCGGGCGCGCTGGTCGGCACGTTCGGCACCGGCTTCGTGCTGGTCCCGCTGCTGCCGGTCAGCACGGCGGTGCTGGCGATCGGGGTGGTCCTCGTGCTCGCCGGCCTGCTGCTGGGCGGGTACACGCGCGCGCTCGGGCGGGCGGGCGCCGCCGGGGCGATCGCGGCGACCATCGCCTTCGCGCTGCTGGCGGCGACCCGCGACTCGCCGTGCGACGCCGAGAGCACCTACCACTGCGCGCGCGTCGAGGTCGACGCGGCGCGTCCGACCGGCCGTGCGCTCGTGCTCGACGACCTGCACAACTCCTACGTCGACCTCGCCGATCCGACGCACCTCGAGTACCCCTACACCAAGTGGATCGCGCAGGCGATCGACGCGACCGCGGGGGCGCCGCGCCGGCCACGCGACGTCGTCTTCGTCGGCGGGGGCGGGTTCACGCTCCCGCGCTGGCTGACGGCGACGCGCCCCGGATCGCACGCGCACGTGCTCGAGGTCGACCAGAAGCTCGTCGACCTGGACCGCAGGCGGCTGGGCCTGCAGACGTCGCCCGCGCTGCGCGTGACCGTGGGCGACGCCCGCACGACGCTGCGCACCGAGCCGGACGCCAGCGCCGACGTCGTCGTGGGCGACGCCTTCGGCGGCCTCTCCGTGCCGTGGCACCTGACGACGCGCGAGTGGATCGAGGACGTCCGGCGCGTGCTGCGGCCCGGCGGCGTGTACGCGCTCAACGTCATCGACTTCGGCCCCCACGGTCTGCTGCGCGCCGAGACCGCGACGCTGCTGGGGCTGTTCGCCGACGTGCAGCTCGTCGCGGTCCCCGGCGAGGACGGGCTGCCCGGTGACGGCAACGCGGTGCTGCTGGCCTCCGATCGGCCGCTGCCCGGCAACGGCGGCACCGACGCCGGCGGCGCGTTCACCTATCCGCGCGCCGACGTCGTCGCGTACGCGCGCGGCGGCGAGCAGCTTCGCGACGACTACGCGCCCGCCGATCAGCTGCTGACGCCGCCACCGTCGTCGTAGGGGAACACTGGCCCAGAGGGCCAGGTTCCCTTGCGGGTGTTCGCCCAGGGGGCGAAACCCGCGGGCGGATCAGGGACCGGCGCTTCTAGGGTGCGACCATCGCCCGCATGGCCGAGATCGCGGTGACGGTGGGGGACTCCGGTGAGGCGTATGTGTCGCTGGTGGTCGGGAAGCCGCCCGGGGTGCGCCACTCGGTCGCGCTGGACGAGCTCGACGCCGCCGACCGGATCCCCGCGCTGGACGGGCTGGTGCTGGACTTCGACTATTACGGGCGCGTGGTCGGTCTGCGGGTCACCGGCGCGGCGGACTCGGTGCTCGCGCCGTCGCTGCTGGAGACGGCTGTCCGCGCATCGCTGGAAGAACCCGGCGGTTCTTGACCGCGCGCGGGCGCGGGTGGAGGCTCGGAGGCCATGTCCTCCGGTCAGCAGGGCCTGCCCTCGCTCGTCGACAGCCTGAAGGCCTACGTCGACGAGCTGCCCGCCGGCGACCGGGCCGACGCGCTGCATCAGGTGTTCTACGGCTTCTACACCCGCGTCGCGATCATCGACCGCAGCACCCACGAGCTCGCCGCCCACGCCAAGGAGGACGCCGGCGCGCTCCCGGACGTCCCCGGCGTGCTGGCCGAGGCGCTGCGCGACAACGCGCTGTTCGTCGGCCAGGAGCTCTTCGCCGGCCGCGTGCGCACGATGCGCGCGATGGGCTACATCTCGAGCCGGCTGGCCGCGGAGCTCGACGGCGGCGAGCCCCCGCGGCCGTTCACCCTGACCCATGCGGTCGCGTTCGACCAGGCCGAGGGACGCCTGCGCACCTACGACCTGTCGCGCCCCGGCGAGCACCCCGACCTCCCGTACGACGCGCGCGCCTACGACCCGCACGACGGCTGAAAGCGGAAACGGAGCCCGCCCGCCCCCTACGCCACCGCGCCCACGAGCGCGCCGATGCCCGACGTGATGGCCATGGCCACCGCGCCCCACACGACGACCCGGATCGTGGCGCGGCGGCGGGGTGCGCCGCCCAGCCGGGCGCCGAGGTCGCCGAGGAGCCCGAGGGCGAGCAGCGTCACGACGACGGCCACGGGAATGCGGACCGAGGCGGCCGCCACCGCCACGGCGATCAGCGGCAGCGCCGCGCCGGACGAGAACGACAGCGCCGAGGTCCACGCCGCCTGGAACGGACGCGCGAGGCGCTCCTCGTCGAGGCCGAGCTCGTCGCGCGCGTGGGCCTCGAGGGCACCGTTGCGCGAGAGGCTCTGCGCCACCTGGCGTGCCAGCTCCGGCGCGAGCCCGCGGCGCTCGTAGATCCCGGCGAGCTCGCGCAGCTCGCCCGCCGGGTCCTGGCGCAGCTCGCGCTCCTCCAGGCGGATGTCGGCCTGCTCTGCATCGCGCTGGGAGCTGACCGACACGTACTCGCCGGCCGCCATCGAGAGCGCTCCGGCGACCAGGCCGGCGATCCCGGCGGTGATGATCGCCGTCCCCGACGCGCCCGACGCCGCGACGCCCAGCACGAGGCTGGCCGTCGACAGGATCCCGTCGTTGGCGCCGAGCACGGCGGCCCGCAGCCAGTTGGAGCGGTGGCTGAGATGGACCTCGGGTCTGGTCGACGTCGCACGCACGCCGCAGCGACCGTACTCCTGGCACGCCATCGCACGCCGGCGACGGGTGCGCGCGTCGTGCTGCAGGACGAGCCGCGTCGCTTCAGGACGCGAGCTGCTCGGGCACGGCGACCGGTCGGGGTCGCGGCTGGGCGGTGTCGTCGCCCAGGTGCGCCTCCGACCACTCGTAGAGGGACATCAGCAGCCCGGTGATGCTCCAGCCGAGCGGGGTCAGCGAGTACTCGACGCGGGGCGGCACCTCGGGGTAGGCGCGGCGCTTGACGAGGCCACGGCGCTCCAGGAGGCGGAGCGTCTGGGTGAGCGTCTTCTTCGAGATCTCGCCGACCTCGTAGAGGACCTCGGAGTAGCGGCGCGTGCCGGAGGCGAGCAGATACAGGATCTCGACCGACCACTTGCTCGAGATCAGGGCGAGCGCCTCGCGCGTGCCCTGCACCATCTCGTAGTCCGAGACCTCGGGCGAGGGCGACGGGACGCTCTGGATGTGCTCTGCGTGGCTCTTCATGACGGGAGCGCGGGCGCGCATGTTCCCTCCTGCATCGTGATGCATCCAGGCAACCGCGTTTCGGCGGCCCGGCAACAAGCCCCACCGCTCACGCGACACACGAGGTCGATCACCGGCCGGCCGGCGACACGACCCTTCAGGCCGCCAGGGCCACGCCGAGCGTGACGGACCGCAGGACGTCGGCCGCATGCTCCTCGCGATCGAGGGCGGCGCGGTAGACGGTGTAGGCGGCGTGGCGCTCGCGTGGAACCGTGCCGACCCAGGCGTGGAGCGCCTCTCTGGCGTCGTGGGCGGCGAGCAGCCAGGCGTCGAAGACGTCCTCGAGGCGGCGGCTGCCCTTGCGGCCCCACCCGCTGGACTGGAGGTTGGTGATCATGGGTGAACGATCGCGCGAGGCGCGGCGCTCGCAACAGGACGTGACGCTCGTCCGAGCGCGGCTCCCGATCATCGGCGGCGGGCGAGCGGCGTGGGCCGGGCGGAAGCTTCGCGCGCACGTCTCAGCCGATCGCCCATCCGCATCCCCGGTGGCTCACGGCCACCCAGAATCCGTTGCGTGGCCAACGACCATCATGCTCAGCGTCCGGGACCGCACCGGCTGCTCGTGCCCGTCGATGGCTCACCCGAGACCGCGGACGCGCTGAGGCTGGCCGTGAGCCTGGCACGCGGGCTCCGCGCGACGCTGACGCTCTTGGGCGTCGGCCCGCTGACGGAGCCTCCGATCCCGGGGACGGCGCTGGCCGCCTACGGCGCGCTCCTGCTGCCCGAGGAGGAGCAGGAGGAGGTCGACCGCCAGGCTCTGAGCCGGCTCGACGAGACGGTCGCGCAGCTGCCCGGCGACCTCGACGTCCGCACGGCCCTGGGCGCAGGGTCGGCTGGGCCGGCGATCGTCGAGGAGGCCGCCACCGGGGTCCATGACCTCATCATCCTGCCCTGGCACGGCAACGGGACGGTCGGCCACCTGCTGCACGATCACACCGCGCACCACGTCCTGGAGCACAGCCGCATTCCGGTGATGGTCGTCCCGACCGTCCCGGACGAGCGGGCGCGCGTCACGTCATGACGCGACCCAGCGGCGGCGCGTCAGTCGGCGCGCCGCGCGGCGCGCCGGAACCGCACGTCCCCGCCGCCGCCCAGGGGCAGGTCGGCCGCGACGACGGTCCCGCCCGTGGCCGGGCTGTCGATCCGCAGCCGCCCCTCGAGCACCGCGACCCGGTCGCCCAGGCCCGCGAGCCCGTGACCGTCGTGGCGGGCGCCTCCGACGCCGTCGTCGCGCACCTCGATGTGCAGCATCTGGCCGTCGACGAAGGCCGACACCGCCGCGCTGCTGGCGCGGGCGTGCTTGACGACGTTGGTGAGCGCCTCGGCGACGACGAAGTAGGCGGTCGCCTCGATCGGCGGGGGCAGGCGCTCGCCGGGGACCTCGACGGTGACCGGCAGCGGCGCGCTCGTGACGAGCGAGTCGATCCCGGCGCGCAGCCCGCCGCGGGTCAGCGTCGACGGCAGGATGCCGTGCGAGAGCTCGCGCAGCGACCGCGTGGCCTGCTCGGCGTGGTCGAGGGCCTCGTCGATCAGCCGGCCGGTCCCGCGATCGCTGCGCTCCAGCGCGCGGCGCGCGAGCTTCAGCGCGATGACCGTGTGGACGAGGCGCTGCTGCGCGCCGTCGTGCAGGTCGCGCACCAGGCGGCGGCGCTCCTCCCACGTGGCCTCCACGACGCGCGCGCCCGAGGCGCGGACCGCCTCGATCCGGATCCGCTCGGTCTCCATCCGGCGCAGCTCCTCCTCCAGCGCGAGGCGGCGGTTGGCCTCCTCGGCGCGCTGGCGGGCGCGGTCGGCGATCACGCTGGCGACGATCGCCGTGACCATCATCACGAGGATCGCGGCGCCGTCGGAGCCCGCCGAGATCCGGAAGCTGTGCTTCGGCGCGGCGTGGAAGTAGTCGAGCGCCAGCGCGCTCGCCACGGCGGTCGGCAGCCCGAGCCAGAGCCCCCAGTAGGTCGAGACCAGCAGTGCCCCGAGCACGTAGAGGACGCCGCTCGACACGCCCGGATCCAGCCCGGTCAGCGGATAGAGCGCAAGTGTGACGGCGGCGACGATCGTCCCGGCCACCACGACCCCCAGCAGACGCGAGCTCACGCGGCGAGGGCGATGCCCCTCGCGGGGGTGTCGGGGACGGCGGCCAGCCGGCGCGCCCGCGTGAGCGCGTGCAGGAACGCGGCCGTCGGCCGATGCTCGGTGTTGGAGCGCGTGACGATCGCCGTCTCGAGCACGAGCTGCGGCGACTCGACGGGCAGGAAGCGGATGCCGGGCGCGGTGTAGCGATCGGCGACCGACTCGGGCAGCAGCGCCATGCCGGCGCCCGAGGACACGGCGAGCAGCGCGTGCTCGACGTGCGCCTCGCCGAGCTCGACGAGCGTGGGGGAGAAGCCCGCGTGGCGACAGGTCGAGACGACCGCGTCGTAGAACGCCGGGTTGGACTGGCGGGGCAGCACCACGACCTGCTCGGGCGCGAGCTGCTCGAGGTCGATCGCCGGGCGGGTGGCGCGCGGGTCTCCGGCGGGGAGCGCGGCGACGGCGCGCTGGGTGCCGAGCCCGTGCACCTGGAGCCCGCGCGTGGGCGCCGGCAGGCAGACGATCGCCGCGTCGAGCCGCTCCTCGCGCACGGCGTCGATCAGGCTCAGCGCGGGTCCGGTCTCGAGGCTGGTCTGCACCTGCGGCGTGCCGGTGGCGAGGCTGCGCAGCGCGCGCCCGACGGAGGCCGGCAGCGCGTCGGGGAGGTAGCCGACCCGCAGCCGCATCGTCTGGCGGTCCCGCGCGGTGCGGGCGGCCTGCTGGGCGACCTGCGCCTGACGCAGGACGTGGCGCGCCTCCTGCAGCATCGCCAGGCCGGCGTCGGTGAGCTCCACCCGCCGCTGGTTGCGGTCGAAGAGGCGGACGCCGAGCTCCTGCTCCAGCTTGCGGACCTGCTCGCTCACCGCCGGCTGCGCGACGTGCAGGCGCTCGGCCGCGCGCCGGAAGTGCAGCTCCTCGGCCACGGCAACGAAGTACCTCAGATGCCGGAGTTCCATGGCGATGCCTCCTCGGTGCGGTGGGTGGGGAATCGGGGTCTGGTGGCGAGCCCGCGCACCGCCTCCACGAGCTCGGTGGGACCGCTGTCCTCGACGAGCAGGGCATAGTCGCCGCGGCACCGCGGCCGGTCCGCGGCGGCGGCCGTCGCCAGGATCAGCAGCCCGACGCCGGCGCGCTGCGCGTCGGTCACCAGCGCGCCCGCCCGGTCGAGGGCCTCGAGCTCGGTGCCGCCGAGGTCCAGCACCACGACGTCTGGGCGGAGCGCCCGGACCAGCATCCCGGCCTCGTCGCCGCCGGTCGCCTCGCCGACGACCGTGATGTCGTCGGCGTCCTCCAGCAGGGCGCGGAGCCCGGCGCGGTGCAGCTCGAACTCGTCGGCGACCACCACGCGGATGCTGCGCGGCACGACGAGCCGGAGATGGCGCACCGGCCGGATCCGATCGCGTGTGGGGCGCCGTTCCAGCGTTGCGGGGTGGGCTGCGGTGAGCATGGATCCATCTCACCCGGTCGGGGGATTGCGCGCCAGCCCCCCAAGCCCGACGACGCGGTCCGACTTCCCTGACGGCGAGGTCGGGCTAACCCGACGCCGATCCACATGTCGGGTTTTCCCTACCCCGCGGGCCCTGGCGTAGTGCGAAGATCGGCGCGGATGGACACATCTGTGCTTGTCGTGGACGACGACGCGGGCTTCCGCAGCTTGGCCGTGAGGATCTTGCGGGGCTGCGGCTTCCGCGTGATCGGGGAGGCGTCGACGCGCGCGTCCGGGATGGCCGCGGCGCTCGATCTGCGCCCCGACGCGGTGCTCGTCGACGTCCGCCTGCCCGACGGCGACGGCATCCGCCTCGGCCACGCGCTGGCCGCGCTGCCGTGGTCTCCGCGGATCGTCCTGACGTCCAGCGACAACGACGCCGCGGGCGAGGTCGCCGCGAGCGACGGCGGACTCCTGCCGTTCGTGCCCAAGGACCAGCTGCCGACGGCGCCCCTGCTGCGCCTGCTGGCGATCGACTAGCGGACCCCGGGGCCGGGGGAGTAGCGTGGCCATCGTGTCGGAAGGCGTACGGGTGGTGATCGGGGAGGACGACGTCCTGCTCAGGACCGGCGTGGTACGCGTGCTCACCGACGCCGGCTTCGACGTGGTCGCGCAGGCCGGCGACGCGGAGGACTTCCTGCGCAAGGCGCTGGCGCACCGGCCCGACGTCGCCGTCGTCGACGTGCGGATGCCGCCCGGCCTCGGCGACGACGGCCTGCGCGCGGCGCTCGAGCTCCGGCGCCAGCGCCCCGACACCGGGATCCTCGTCCTCTCGCAGTTCTACGAGGAGGACTACGCGCTCGACCTGATCGGTGAGCGCCCCGAGGGCGTCGGCTACCTGCTGAAGGAGCGCGTCGGCGACGTCGAGGCGTTCGCCGACGCCGTGGGCCGCGTCGCGGCGGGGGGCAGTGCGCTGGACCCCGAGATCGTCGGGCGGATGCTCGGCCGGCGGCGCGGCGACAGTCCGCTGGATCTCCTGAGCCCGCGCGAGCGCGAGGTGCTGGGGGCGGTCGCGGAGGGCAAGTCCAACCACGGGATCGCCCAGGCGCTGTTCGTGTCCGACGCCGCGGTGGAGAAGCACGTCACGCACATCTTCAGCAAGCTCGGGCTCAACCAGAGCCCCAACGAGCACCGGCGGGTGCTGGCGGCCATCACGTACCTGCGCAGCGCCGGGCGCTGAGGCGCGTGACGGCTCCGGCTCAGTTGCTGGGCGGCCGGTCCGCGCGGCGGGCCGGGATCACCGGCCGGAGCCTCAACGACTCCGTCACCAGCTCGCGCTGGCGCATGTGCAAGGGGACGCTCTGGCCTTGCCGGACCAACTCGGTGACGCGTGGAGTGAACATGTCGTCATGGTGCCGCGTGCGAGAGGGCGTGTCTGCCCGGCCAGTGCCCGTCTGAAGTTCCGGCCAGCCCGACTTCTGCCCTACGGACCGTCGGAGCACGTGACCGATGAGTTGCGCGGCTTCGCCGGGTCATGACGAACGAAGCCCAAGGCAGGACGACGAAGAGGAGCGCACCATGAGCCTTCCGCAGATCGTGTCGCGAGACGCGTGGCTGGCCGCCCGCAAGGCGCTGCTGGCGCGCGAGAAGGAGGCGACCCATGCCCGGGACGCCCTGAACGTGGAGCGGCGCATGCTCCCGATGGTCGAGATCACCGCGGACTACGCCTTCGAGGGACCGGAGGGCAAGGTCGGCCTGCTCGACCTGTTCGCCGGCCGACGCCAGCTGATCGTCAGCCACTTCATGTTCGACCCGCGCTGGGAGGACGGCTGCCCGAGCTGCTCGGCCGGTGCCGACGAGTGGTCGCCGGGCCTGCAGGCCCACCTCGACGCGCGTGACACGCGGCTGGTCTACGTCTCGCGCGCGCCGCTGGCCAAGATCGAGGACTACAAGGCGCGCAGGGGCTGGACCTTTCCGTGGTACTCGTCGCATGGCAGCGACTTCAACTACGACTTCGGGGTCACGGTCGACGAGTCGGTCGCGCCGGAGACCTACAACTACCGCAGCCGGGCGGAGTACGAGCGCCAGGGCCAGGGCTCCTACTTCGAGGGCGACCGCCCGTTCGAGCAGCCGGGCCTGAGCGTGCTCCTGCGCGACGGCGACCGGGTGTTCCACACCTACTCGAGCTTCGCGCGCGGGGCCGAGTGGACCGGCGGCTCCTACGCCTTCCTGGACCTGACCCCGCTGGGGCGCCAGGAGGACTGGGAGGAGCCCAAGGGGCGTGCGGCGTCCGCGCACGCCGCGAATCCCGACTTCGCGGTCTCCTCGGGCGACTGAGCCCACCCGCGCCCGTCCGGGCGTTCCGACCTGCCCGCCCTTTAGCTCGGCGCGGTAGCGTCGCCTCGATGGCGTCTCCGGGCACGACAGCCGCGCTGATCGGCCGCGTGCGCGCGTTCGGTCGTCGCCACAGCCTGGCGCTGACGATCGTCGGATCGCTGGGGACGCTGGCGCTCCTCGTCTTCGTGCTGTCGGGCCGCCGGCAGCAGTTCGAGGACGCGCTGTCGAGCGCGGCGCCGGCGGTGCTCGTCGTCACCGTGCTGCTGCAGATCGTCGCGCTGGTGTCGCGCAGCGAGGCGTGGCACCTGTCGATCGAGGCGGCCGGCGGGACGGTGGGGCGGCGCGTGCTCTACCGCGCGTCGAGCATGCAGGTGCTCGGCGGGGTGCTCAACGGCCAGCTCGGGGTGGCGGCGCGCATCGCCGCGCTGCGGCGCTCGTCGCCGGTGGTCAGCCCGCAGGTGCCGACGCTCATCGCGGCCGAGTTCCCGATCCTCGCCGTTGAGGCGGTGCTCGCGGCGCTGACGTCGTTCACGCTCGTGGCGCCGCTCGGGCTGCCGTGGTGGCTGCCGATCGTCGCGCTCGCGGTGATCGGGACGGCCAGCGCCGGCCTGCGCCAGCTCGCGCTAAGCGAGGGTCGCGAGCTGTGGCGCGGGCTGGCGATCGCCCGGCGGCTCAACCACGGCAGCCGGCTGGTCGGCTTCGTGCTGATCGCGGTGTTCGCCCAGATCTTCCGCAACTGGATGATGCTCCACGCCGTCGGCGTGCAGGCGTCGTTCTTCGACGCGATCGCGGTGCTCATCGCCGTCGTCACCCTCGGCCAGCTGCCGATCGGGCCGTCGGTCGGCGCGGCGGCGGCCGTGCTCATCCTCGGCAGCCAGGGCGTCGCCGCGGCCGCCGCGGCGGGCGTCCTGCTCACGGTGACGGGCACCGTCGGCGGCCTGTGCTTCGCGGCGTGGGCGGGCGGCGACACGCTGTGGACCGGCACCCGGTGGGCGCGGCTGCGCCACGCCCGCCGGACGCAGGAGCCGTGAGGTCCCGGCGCGCGCGCCCTCAGCCCGCGGCGCCGGCGGCCCGGCCGATGTCGGCGTCCATCGCGCGCAGGTACGGCGCGACGAGCTCGCCGTACTCCACCTTGCGCGCGGCCGGCAGGTCCTTCCAGCCGGTGACCGAGACGCGGCAGCGCGACGTGCCGCACAAGCACACGGCCGGGAAGTGATCGATCGTGAAGTTGCGCATGGCGTAGTCGAACGTCAGGGTCTCCCCGGCGCCGATCGAGCGGCGGGCGACGAAGTCGAACGCCTGCGCCGCGTTGAGGCGCACGCCGCAGTTGGGGTCGCACGAGTGGTTGACCATCGGGCCGAGGCCGCCGTGGCGCGCCCAGCGGCCCGGGCCGACCTGCGTGGCATGCGAGTCGTTGCCCGTGAGGGCGCCGACGAGGAAGCCGACCATGACGGTGTCACCGGTCGCGAACGGACGGGTCGCCAGGACGCCTTCGCCCTGCTCGTCGTCGGCGCTGCGAAGCTCGACGCCCTCCTCCTCGGAGACGGTGTCGGTGGACGGCATGGGCGGACGGACATGGGGCAAGGGAACCCCTTTCGGTTGACGCCCTCGAACGAAGAGCATAGCCGCGTGCGGCCCGCAGCCGGCCGGTGGACGGCCGCGAGAGCGGCTATGACGACGGGGCTACACTAGGTGTCCGGGCGTCTATCGAAAGGGTCGTCATGACCCGTAGTTGTTGCCCATCCTGCCGTCTGCGGTTCTCCCGCGCGACGGCGACCCAACTTGCGGCATGCCCGTTCTGCGCGCAGCCGCTGCAGCTCGTCCCGTCGGCCTCCGTCCTCGGGTTCAAGCTCATCGCCGTCGACGTGCTCTCCAGCGACGACGTCGCGGCCGAGCAGGCCGTCGCGCTGGCGGTGGCCCTACCGGTCCCGAGTCAGGAGCCCGCGCCGGGGCGCAGGACGTAGCGACGGGGCGCCTGTGCGTGGCTGCGCCCGATGTCGCGCTGGCGCATCCCGTGCAGCCCGCCGAGACCGGCGCGCGTCGTGGGCGCCGCCTCGGCCTCCTCCGGCTCCCAGTCGTGCGACGTGATCCAGGCCAGGATCGCCGCGGACTTGGCGCCCTCGGCCATGATCGCGGCGCGCTCGATGACCGCGCCGCCGGACGGATGGCGCCGCGAGAGGCGCTCCACCAGCTGCCGGATGGCCTCGTCGTCAAGCTGCTCGAAGGTGGTGCTGGTCATCGTCGGAAGACCTTCCCGAGCCCGGATCGCCCGTGGCGCCCGCAAGCTCGATCGGTGAACGGGTCTTCCTTCGCCCCGCAGGAGCGGGAAATGGCCCTTGACGACGCAGTCTACTCCGTCCCCGAAGGGGCCCTTCCCGCAGGCGAGAGAGCCAGCTGGCACTGCGTCAGGGACGGATGTGTTTGCCATGCGCGACGGCGTGCGGCATGCTCGGCCGGTGCGGATCGGAGCGACGTTCGAACCGGTCGCCGCGGCCTGGTACCGCGGCGTCTATCCGCTGGAGGCCATGGCCCGCCGCGGGCATGAGATCGTGTGGCCGCAGAACGACACCGGCCACCCGGTCGTCCGCGAGCTCGGGAGCTGTGACGCCGTCTTCGTCTACCGCCGGCACGAGCAGGCGCTGCGCGACATCCTCGCGGGCCTGGCCGCTCGGGGCGTGGGCATCGTGTGGGACAACGACGACGACCTCAGCGCGATTCCCAAGGACAGCCCGTGGTTCAAGGAGGTCGGCGCGCTGCGGGGCCAGAAGCGATTCAGCGACACGGTGCGGCTGGCGAAGCTCGCGCACGTGGTCACGGTGACCACCGAAGGCGTCGGTGCCCGCTACGCCGGTGCCGGCGTGCAGGAGGTGCGGGTCATCGACAACCACCTCCAGCACAAGACGAGCCGTCGCCGGCGCAAGCACGACGGGATCGTCGTCGGCTGGATCGCCGGGACCGAGCATCGTGTGGACGCGCGCCTCCTACGGCTCGGGGAGGTCCTGCGAGCGCTCCAGGAGGTCCACCCGGAGCTGCGCGTCGAATGCGTGGGCGTGGATCTGCAGCTGCCCGAGCGCTATCGCCACCGGGCGGGGCTGCATTTCGAGCGCCTCCCCGACGTGATGACCACCTTCGACATCGGGCTCGCCCCGCTCGCGGACGTGCCCTTCAACCGCGCACGGTCGAGCATCAAGGTGAAGGAGTACGCGGCTTCCCAGGTGCCGTGGCTGGCGTCGCCGCGGGCCGCGTACCAGGGGCTCGGGGAGCGGCAGGGCGGCCGGCTCGTCGACGACGAGCACTGGTTCACGGCCCTCGATGCGCTGATCCGGGACGGCAAGGCGCGAAAGCGCCTCTCGCGCGCTGGGAAGTCGTGGGCCAAGACGCAGACCGTCGAGGTCGTCGCCGACCGCTGGGAGGCGGCGTTCGTCGAAGCGAGCACGCGCGCCCGAGACGCCGCGCGCCGCTGAGACGCCGGCGCACGCCTGGCGCGAACCGGGTCACGCTGCCATGATCGACCGCATGGCGGTCGTTACGGAGCATGAGGTCGATCAGATCGAGCAGGCCAACGCGTCGGGCAAGACGCCGGTGGTGTTCATCCATGGCCTGTGGCTTCTGCCGAGCAGCTGGGATCGCTGGGCGCAGGTCTTCGAGGAGGCGGGGTACTCGCCGCTGATGCCGGGCTGGCCCGACGATCCCGACACCGTCGAGGAGGCCAACGCGCACCCCGAGGTCTTCGCGAAGAAGAGCGTCGGCCAGGTCGCTGACCACTTCGACCAGATCATCAGCCGGTTGACGGTCAAGCCGGCGGTCATCGGCCACTCCTTCGGCGGCCTGCTGACCCAGATCGTCGCGGGCCGTGGCCGCGCCGCGGTCTCGGTCGCGATCGACCCGGCGCCGTTCCGCGGCGTGCTGCCGCTGCCGATCTCCGCCCTGAAGTCGTCGCGGCCGGTGCTCGGCAACCCGGCCAACCGCAACCGCGCAGTGCCGTTGACCTACGAGCAGTTCCGGTTCGGCTTCGCCAACGCGGTCGACGAGGACGAGGCCAAGGAGCTGTACAACACCTACGCCGTGCCGGCCGCGGGGACGCCGCTGTTCCAGGCGGCGACCGCCAACCTCAACCCGTGGACCGAGGCCAAGGTCAACAGCAAGAACCCCGAGCGCGGGCCGCTGCTGATCATCTCCGGTGAGAAGGACAACACGGTCCCCTGGGCGATCGCGAACGCGTCCTACAAGAAGCAGAAGCGCAACGACTCCGTGACCGAGATCGTCGAGATCCCGAACCGCGGTCACGCGCTGACGATCGACAGCGGCTGGCGCGAGGTCGCCGACACCGCGCTGGCGTTCGTGAAGCGCTTCGCGTAGGGGTCTACGCCGCCTGCGGTTGCGCGGTCGCGGGCGCCGGCGTCTCGGTCTCCGCCGCGGGCGCCGGTGCCGCCGCGCGCGGCCAGGGCGCGCGCCCCAGCGGCTGCTCGGCGCCGGACGCGGCCCAGAGCTCGTGGGTCACGTGCGGCACCACCGGCTCGGCGAGGCGCAGCAGCAGGCGCAGCGCGGCGGCCACGGCGAGCGTGTCGGCGCGGTCGGGCGCACCGGCCTCGGCAGTCGCCCGGGCCTCGAAGGCCTCGATGCGCTCGAGCAGGAGCATCATGTTGCGCGTGGCGCGATGGGTCTGGAGCGACTCGAGGTTCTCGGTGATGCGCTGCCGCCCGGTGGCGCAGCAGAAGGCGAGGCGACGGCGCCGGCCGTTGGACGCGTCGATCCGCGCGCCGGCGTCGGGCGCGGCCGCCCGCAGGCGCGGCTCGGCGAAGTCCCAGAGACGGTCGAGGAACCGCGCGCAGTGGTCGAGCACGCGGCCGTCGAACGTGACGCTCGTGGCGGGCGCGGCGGCGTGCAGCAGCGCGAGGCGCAGGGCGTCGGCGCCCACCGCGGCGTCGCTCGGACCGCCATCGACGTCCCCGGTCAGCAGGGCGCTCGCGTACGGCTCGCCGCCCGCCGGCGACTGCTCGGGCGCGGCGCCGTGCAGCGCCATGGCGACCGTGCGCTCGGCCAGCACGGCGCGCGCGTCGGCGGTGCCGTGCAGGCGCACCGCGACGGCGATCCGCTGCGCCCAGGCGCCGGGGCCGAAGTCGATCGTCCCGGGATCCTGGACGGCGGTGGCGCCGCAGCGCGGGCAGTCCCGCGACGCGGCGGAGGCCAGCGGCAGCTGGTCCTCGGCGACCGGGACGTCCCCGCATGCGTCGCAGAGGACGACCGGGACCGGCGCGCGGCCCGGGGCCCCCAGCACCGAGACCGGCACGTCGGTGCACCGGAAGCGCACCGCCGCGCGCGTGCGGATGCGCTTGCCTCCCGCATCCCAGTTGGCGGCGTTGCCGCACAGGCGGTCGAGGACCTCCTGCGGATAGCGCTCCACCTTCGGGATGCCCAGCACCGCGGTCGGGCCGAAGCGCGCGTCGACCGCCGTCGACAGCACCAGCGGCAGCGAGTGGCCGATGCCCTCCACGCGCAGCAGGACGCCGGTCACCAGGACCGTGTCCTGCGCGAGCGTTGCTCGCGGATCCTCGTGCGCCCCGCTGCACAGCGCGGCCAGCGGCTCGCGCTGGGCGTCGGTGACCCAGCGATCGACGTCGGGATGGCGGGGCGACATCAGCGCGAAGACGCTGTCGGGCACCGCGTCGGCCACCGTCGAGAAGAGCTTCAGCTTGCGGCCGTCGAGCGTGGCCGCATCGACCTCGACGCCCTCGACCCGCCCGACCGCCTCGCGCTGAGCGGCGAGCGCCGCCTCCGGCCAACCCGCGAGGGCCGCGATGCCGCGGTGGTTGTCGTCGTCGAAGTCGCGCGCCCGCAGTCGCCACGTGCCGTCGCCGGCGTGGTGGAGGCGGCCGGCCGCCAGCAGCTCGAGGAACCGGCGCTGCACGCGCTCGGTTCCGACCGGTCCGCACGGTCCCTTCTCGAGATCGATGTCGAGCGAGAGGCCGAGCTGCGCCGGCGGCGCCGACAGCGCGAGGAGGACGGCGTCCCCGCTCGCCCTCCGGAACCGCGCGTGGGCGTCGGCGACCACGCAGTCCCGGACATGGGCAAGAGTGCTCTCGTCGTGGTCGGCCGCCCCCTCGCGGCCGGCCACGACGGCCGCGGCGGTCTCCTCGCCGTCGGCGCCCGACGGTGGCCCCGCGGCCGCCCAGGTCTCCTGCCACCGCCGCTCCACGGCGGCGACGTCGTACGTGGGCGTGGCGGTCTCGCGGACCTGGCTGTCCTTGACGTACATCGGGGACCTCGGCTGTCGCCTGCGTTTCGTGATGCGCCCGACGGGATTCGAACCCGCGTCTACGACGTACTAGGCCGGTGCTCTTGAGGAGACTTCGGTCGGCGAATGACGTGCGGGGGTCCGGAGTGCCGGCTTCAGCCGCCGACAGACCTCATAAAGGCTTCGACTCGAATGGCTGCCGCCCGCCCGGTTCGCTTCCCTGGTTCTACCTGCTGACCATTGAGCTACGGACGCTCGTTGCTGCTCGGCGACCGTACGTCGGCCACGGGCGGCTGTCAAGGCCGACGACGACAATTTCTCATCGGTCGTACCGGCTGCCGGTTGGCTCTGGACGACCGGTGGTGAGGGAGGCAGACTGCACGCCTCGCCGTGGTGGTCAACCGGTCGCTGACCCATGCCTTTTCGGCACTGCCGGAAATGCGCCGGATGGCATGTCACGGTGACTCACGGCCACGGGGCATTGCTGACAAACGGCTCACGCCCGGCGGTCGCCCACAGCTCCTCGGCGATGTGCGGCGTCAGGGGAGCCAGCATCTGCACCAGCAGCAGCAGCGCGCCGGCGATCGCCCGCCGGTCGTCGTCGTCGAGCGCGCCGCGCGCCTGCAGCGCCCGCTCCTCGAAGTCCTCGATTCGCGCGAGCAGCCGCATGAGGTTGCGCGCCGCCTGGTGCAGGTCCAGCCGCTCGTAGTCGCCCGCGACGCGGTCGGCCGCCGTGCGGCACCACGTCGACAGCCGCCGGCGCCAGCGGTCGGAGGGCTCGATGGCGCCGACCTCGACGGCCTCGGACTCCCGCAGCCGCGGCCCGGCGTAGCGCCAGAGCCGGTCGAGGAAGCGCTGGCAGTAGCTGACGGGCTGGTCGTTCCAGTTGAAGCTGTTGCCCGGCGCCGCCGCGTAGAGCACGGCCAGGCGGACCGTGTCGGCGCCGACCGCCGCGACGAGCTCGTTGGGGTCGACGACGTTGCCCAGGTGCTTGCTCATCTTGCGCCCGTCGAGCCGCACCATCTCGTGCATGAGCGCCCGCGTGAACGGCTCGGAGTCGCTGAGCCGCGGGAGCACGTCGAAGTCCTGCAGCAGCTTGCCGATCAGGCGCTGGTCGAACATGTAGCCAGCGGCATCGGCGCCCCACACGATCTGGCGGGCCGGCAGCCACCGGGCGTAGTCGGGGTGGTCGAACATCGCCTGCGGCCGGTCCTCGAACGGCACGCAGATCGGCATCCACATCCACATCCCGTCCACGTGGCAGTCGATCGTGTCGCTGCTGCGCCGCGCGGGCGCCCCGCACGCCGGGCACGTGCACGCCGTGAACGCGGGGTCGTCGAGCGCGTTGCCCTCGCCCGTGATGTGCAGGTCGTCGGGCAGCCGGACCGGGAGGTCCTCCAGCGGCACGGGCACCGTCCCGCAGTCGTCGCAGTGGATGAGCGGAACGGGGGCGCCCCAGGCGCGCTGGCGCGAGATGGGGATGTCGCGCGCCCGGTAGCGCACCGCCCGCCGGGTCGCCGCGGACGCAAGCGGCGGCCCGTCTGCACCGGGGTCTGTCCCCAGCCCCAGCCGGTCGGCGATCCGCCGGTCGGTCGGGTCGCCCGCGGGGATCCCCAGCACGGCCGTCGGTCCGAACCGCGCGTCGACCAGCGGGGAGACGACCACCGCCAGCAGGGGCCCGACGCCGTCGACGCGCACGCGCGCACCGGTGTCGACGATCGCCGCCGCGGCGGCGTCGCGGTCGGAGCGGACGCTGCCGCCGGCCTCGTGCACGCGGTCCAGCTGGGCCTGGATCTCCGGCGTCGAGGCCCACTCCTCGACGTCGGGGTGCGACGGCGACAGCGCGACGAACCGGGCGCTCGCCAGCGCCTCGCCGTGCGGCGTGAACACCGTGAGCGTGCGGCCGTCGGGGGCGATCGCCTCGACCTCGACGCCGTCGACGCGGCCGATCACCGTGCGCTGGCCGGCCGCCGCCGCGCGCGTCCACCCCGGCAGGGTCTCGAGCCCGGCCTCGTTGGCCTCGACGTAAGCGCTGATCCGCATGAACCACTGCGCACGGCGCACGAGCCGCACCGCGCCGTGGCAGCGCCAGCACCGCCCGCCCTCGGCCTGCATCGTCGCCAGCACGCTGCGGCACGAGTCGCACCAGTTGACCTGCGCCGTGCGCTCGTAGACGAGCCCGCGCTCGAGCATCGCGGCGAAGAGCCACTGCGTCCAGCGGTAGTGGTCGGGCTGCGACGAGTCGAACGTCCGCGCCCAGTCGCACGAGTAGCCGAGGCGCTCGAACTGCCCGCGCATCCGGGCGATGCAGCGCGCGACCCACGCCTGGGGTGAGATGCCGCGCCGCAGCGCCTCGAGCTCGGCGGGCAGGCCGAAGGCGTCGAAGCCCAGCGAGAACAGGACGTCGAGCCCGCGGGCGCGGCAGAACCGCGCGTAGGCGTCGGCGATCGTGTAGCTGCGGATGTGCCCCATGTGCGCGTCGCCCGACGTGAACGGGCAGCCCGCGAAGACGTAGGCGGACTCCCGCTCGCCCGCGGGCGGCGTAGCGAACGCCGACGCGTGCCGCCAGGCCTCCTGCCAGCGCGCCTCGACGGCCGCGGGGTCGTAGGCGACGACGGGAGACGAATATGTGCGTGAGTCGGTGATTCACCGATCGTAGGGCTGCGCGGACATTACGGTCAAGGCCGTCTGGCACTGAGCAATTGTTGACACCGCAGGGGGGACGGGTCAGTGTCGTCGGCCCGCCCTCGCTACCAGGAGAAACGCCGATGACTCGCTGTGCCGTCGTGACCAACGACCTGCAGTACGACCTGGTCAACAAGAACGAGCTGCGGCAGCAGGCGGTCGCGGCCTTCTCCGCTCGGATGGAGGAGTTCCTGGACGCGATGCGGGACCTCGACGTCCCGATCGTGCACCTGCAGCTCATCAATCGGGAAGACGATCCCAACGCCGAGCGCTACGGCGACTGGCTCCCCGTGACCAAGGGCAGCGAGGGGGCGCGCATCCTCGACCAGTTCCTGGCGCCGACCGACGTCGTCATGGAGAAGAACAAGGACAGCGGGTTCTTCGAGACCGATCTCGACGACACGCTCAAGCGGCTGGGCGTCGACACCGTGATCATCACCGGGATGCAGACCCAGATCTGCGTCCAGACGACCGCCGCCGACGCCTTCTTCCGGGGATTCAAGGTCATCGTCCCGCCCGACGGCGTGGTCTCGGCCCGCGAGGAGGACCAGCAGCGGGCGCTGGACTGGCTCGGCTCGTACTGCGCGACGATCCTGCCGTTCGACGAGCTGATCCCGGCGATCGCCGAGGATCGCGTCCCGTCCTTCGAAGTCGTCCCGATCCCGTGACGCTCGAGGCGGCACCCCATGTCGCCGCCGGGGCGCCGGGCGCGGCACCGGCCTGCATCGAGCTCGACCACGGCACCGGCGGCGGCCTCAGCCAGGAGCTGATCGGCGATCTGATCGCCCCGCGCCTGGGCGCCGTCCACACCGGGCGGATGGAGGACAGCGCCATCCTTCCGATCCACGCTTCGCGGATCGCCATGACCACCGACTCGTTCGTCGTCGACCCGATCTTCTTCACCAACGGGGACATCGGCAAGCTGGCGGTCTGCGGCACCGTGAACGACCTCGCCGTGTGCGGCGCCACGCCGCGGTTCCTCACGCTCGCCCTGGTCCTGGAGGAGGGCTTCCCGATCGCGCACCTCGAGCGGGTCCTCGACTCCATCCGGGAGGCGGCCCTCGAAGCGGGCGTCGAGGTCGTCGCCGGCGACACCAAGGTCGTCCGCCGCGGCGAGGTCGACAAGCTGTTCATCAACACCGCCGGCGTCGGCGAGTTCGATCGCGACGTGTCGCTCGGCGTCCACGCGGTGGTGCCCGGCGGCTCGGTGATCGTCACGAGCTTCCTCGGCGACCACAGCATGCACGTGCTCTCGTTGCGGGAGGGACTCGGGTTCGAGCAGCGCATCCTCAGCGACTGCGCGCCGCTCAACGGGCTGATGGACGTGCTGCTCGACGAGTTCGGCGACGCGGTGCGCTGCGTGCGCGACATCACCCGCGGCGGCCTGGGCACCGTGCTCAACGAGGTCGCGGCCGGCGCGGGCGTCTCGATCCACCTCGACGAGGAGAGCCTCCCGATCCGGCACGAGACCGCGATGGCGGCGGACATGCTCGGCGTCGACCCCATGTACCTGGCCAACGAGGGCAACCTCTGTCTGTTCGTCGACGGCGACGCGGCGGCCGACGTGCTCGCGCTGGTGCGCGCCCACCGGTACGGGGCCGCGGCGGAGATCGTCGGCGGCGTCGGCGAGGCGGGCGGCAGCCCGGTCACGATGCGCACCGCCGAGGGTGCGGTCACGACCGTCGCGGTGCTCTACGGCGCCGAGCTCCCGCGACTCTGCTGACGCCATGCACGAGCAGACCCGCCGCTACCAGATCCGGGGTGTGGTGCAGGGCGTCGGCTTCCGCCCGTTCATCGTGCGGACCGCCGAGCGCAATGCGCTCAACGGCTGGATCCTCAACGACTCCGACGGCGTCGTCCTGGAGATCCAGGGCTCGCCGCCGCAGCTCGACACGTTCATCCTGGAGATGACGACGACAGCGCCGCCGCTGGCGCGGATCGACTCGGTCGCGCTGGTCGACCAGGACGGCGAGGCCCCGAGCTACTCGGAGTTCGCCATCCGCGCCAGCGACCGGACCGAGCGCGCGCACACGCTCGTCGCACCCGACACCTACGTGTGCGACGACTGCCTGGCGGAGCTCTTCGACGAGGACGACCGCCGCCACCGCTACCCGCTGATCAACTGCACCAACTGCGGGCCGCGGTACTCGATCATCCGCGGGGTTCCGTACGACCGCGCGTACACCACCATGTCGGCGTTCCCGATGTGCGACGCGTGCGCGGCCGAGTACGAGGACGTCCGCGACCGCCGGTTCCACGCCCAGCCCGTGGCGTGCTGGGACTGCGGTCCGCAGGTGCGGCTGCTCGACGGCCGCGGCGCCGACCGCGGCACGCTCGACCCGGTCGCCGACGCCGCCTCGCTGCTGGCCGGCGGTGCGATCCTCGCGGTCAAGGGCCTCGGCGGCTTCCACCTCGTCGTCGACGCCGAGAACCCGGAGGCGGTCCAGGAGCTGCGCTGGCGCAAGCGACGCGACGAGAAGCCGTTCGCGCTCATGTCGCGCACCCTGGAGGACGTCGCGCGGTACAGCACCATGAGCGCCGCCGAAGCGGCGCTGCTGACCTCGACCGGCCGCCCGATCGTCCTGCTGCCCAAGCGCGAGGGCGCCGCGATCGCCGAGGGCGTCGCGCCCGGCAACCGCCGCTACGGCGTGATGCTCGCCTACACGCCGCTGCATCACCTGCTGCTCGCCGAGGGCTTCACCGCGCTGGTGGCCACCAGCGGCAACGTCTCCGACGAGCCGATCGCGTTCGACAACGACGACGCGCTGCTGCGCCTGGCCGACATCGCCGACGGCTTCCTCGTCCACGACCGCGACATCTACACGCGCGTCGACGACTCCATCGCGCGGGTCGTCACCCGCGGCGGGGAGCCGCGCACCGCGCTGATCCGGCGGGCGCGCGGCTACGCGCCCGAGCCGATCACCGCGCCCTTCGAGCTGCCGCCGGTGGTCGCCGTCGGACCGGAGCTGAAGAACACCATCTGCCTCTCGCGCGGCAGCGAGCTCTTCCTCAGCCAGCACATCGGCGACCTGAAGAACGAGCTCACCGCCCGCTCGTTCGAGCATTCGATCCCGCACCTCGCGCGGCTGCTGGAGGTCGAACCCCGGCTCCTGGCCCACGACGCGCACCCCGGCTACGCCAGCAGCCGGTTCGCGCGCGAGCAGCGCACGCTGCCGACGGTCGCCGTCCAGCACCATCACGCGCACCTGGCGGCCTGCCTGTGCGAGCACGGGCTCACCGGCCCGGCGATCGGCGTGATCTTCGACGGCACGGGCTACGGGACCGACGGCGAGATCTGGGGCGGCGAGTTCCTCGTCGGCGACTACGCCGGCTTCGACCGGGCCGCGCACCTCGAGTACTTCCGGCTGCCCGGCGGGGACCGCGCCGTCCGCGAGCCCTACCGCGTCGCGCTCGCGCTGCTGGCGCACGCGCACGGCGGCTCGTTCGAGGAGGTCGCGCTCCCGGTGGTGACCGACCGCGACCCGCTCGAGCGCCGCACGCTGGGCCGCATGATCAACTCGGGCCTGCACGCTCCGCGGACGTCGAGCGTCGGCCGCCTGTTCGACGGCGTCGCGGCGCTGATCGGCGTGCGCGAGCGCGTCCGCTACGAGGCGCAGGCCGCGATCGAGCTCGAGCAGCTCGTGGAGCCCGGTCGCACCGCCGACCCGTGGCCGTGGGAGCTGCACCTCGGCCCGGGCCCGATGCGCGTCGACCCCGCGCCGATGATCCGCGCGATCGCCGCCGCGGCCGCCTCCGGCGACGCCACGGTCGCCGAGCTCAGCCTTCGCTTCCACTGCACCGTGGCGAACATGGTGCTCGGGACCTGCGCGGCGATCCGTGAGCGGACGCAGATCGACCGCGTGGCCCTGAGCGGCGGGGTGTTCCTCAACGCCGTCCTCCTGCAGGCCTGCCACGACGGGCTGCGCGCCGCCGGCTTCGAGGTGTACGCGCACGAGCGCGTTCCGACCAACGACGGCGGCGTGGCGCTCGGCCAGGCCGCGATCGCGGGGTACCAGGCACGATGACCGACGGCCACGACCAGTTCGCCGGCCTGCACTTCGCGCCGGCGCCCGACCTGCACGGACCGGTGCCCGGACCGCGGTCCGTCGCGCTGCTCGACGAGCAGGCGGCGCTGGAGAGCCGCGCGCGCTCCTATCCGCGGGCGGTCCCGATCGCGCTCGAGGAGGGGCGCGGCGCGACGCTGCGCGACGTCGACGGCAACACGTTCCTGGACTTCTTCGGCGGCGCCGGCGCGCTGAACCTCGGCCACGGGCACCCGGTCGTCGCGGCGGCGGCGACCGCGCAGCAGCGCCGACTGGTCCACGCGCTCGACTTCCCGACGGTCTCCAAGAACGCGCTCATGCGCTCGCTCAAGGACCGGCTGCCCGGGGCGCTGCGGCGCACCGCGCGCTTCCACTTCGGCGGCCCGACCGGCTCCGACGCCGTCGAGGCGGCGCTCAAGCTGACGCGCACCCATACGGGTCGCTCACCGGTCATCGCCTTTCATGGCTCCTACCACGGCATGACGTCGGGGGCGCTGTCGGTCTCCAGCGACACGTCCTACCGGCGCACCGACGCGGCGTCGGTCCAGTTCGTGCCGTACCCGTACTGCTATCGCTGCCCGCTGGGCCTGCGGCCCGACTCGTGCGGGCTGGCCTGCGCGAAGCTCGTCGAGACCGTCATCGCCGACCCGCACAGCGGCACGGGACCGCCCGCCGCGGTGATCGTCGAGCCGATCCAGGGCGAGGGCGGCACGGTCGTCCCGCCGCCCGGCTACCTGGCCGAGCTGCGCCGGATGACCGCCGCGCACGACGTGCCGCTGATCTGCGACGAGATCCAGACCGGGTTCGGCCGCACCGGCTCCATGTTCGGCGCCGACCACGACGGGATCGTCCCCGACGTGATGACGCTGTCGAAGGCGATCGGCGGGATCGGCTATCCGCTGTCGTGCATCGCCTACGACGAGGCGCTCGACACCTGGGAGCCCGGCGCGCACATCGGCACCTTCCGCGGCCACCAGGTCGCGATGGCGGCCGGCGTCGCGGCGCTGGAGGTCATGGACGAGACCGATCTGCCGGGCCACGCCGGCCGGCTCGGCGAGCTGGCGCTGGCGACGCTGCGCGACGCGTGCGCCACGCTGGAGTCGGTCGGCGACGTCCGCGGGCGCGGCCTCATCCTCGGCGTCGAGCTCGTGCGCGACCGCGAGACGCGCGAGCCCTGGCCGGAGCTGACCGCCGAGGTCCGGCGGGCGTGCCTGCAGCGCGGCCTGATCGTGGAGGTCGGCGGCCACTTCGGCAACGTCGTGCGCTTCCTGCCGCCGCTCGTGATCACCCGCGAGCTGCTCCTGCGCGGGCTGGAGATCTTCACCGAGGCGGTGCGCGAGCGCGAGCGCGTGCCGACCGTCGCCCGGGTCGCCGCCTAGATGGGTTGTTCCACGAGGCGGTCCCGTCGATGACTGGTCCGGGCGGATGCCTGAGGTCGCACGATCTGGCAGCCGATCCTGGTCGGATCGGCAAGGGATCGGGTGGCCTCAGGCGCCGGCCGGGCCGGTCAGCGGCGGCAGCGAACCCGTGGAACAACTCATCTAGTAGGGGCGCCGGTGGGCTGGCGCCGGCGTCGGTGACGTTCCGCTCGGCGCGTGCATCGCGGTGCGACGCGTGGTCTGTCGGCGACGACGGGGGGTGTGCCGCGGGCGTTGGTCGGTCTCCCGCAGGCGCCGGGGCGGGCCGCGGGCGGTGGGGGGCGGGGGGTGGGCCTGTTGGGCGCGGTCGGGTCGCGGTGTTCGGGCCCACGTGGGGCGTCGATGATGCCGCGGGGCGGGGTGGGCCTGTTTGGCGCGGTGGGGCCGCGGTGTTCGGGCCACACGTGGGGCGTCGATGGTGCCGCAGGGCGGGGTGGGCCTGTTTGGCGCGGTGGGGCCGCGGTGTTCGGGCCCACCCGCGCCCCCCGGGCGATGGCGGCAGACCCGCGGCGGTCGCGGCGCCCGGTGGCCCGGTCGAGGTCGGCGAGCATCGTGGCCCTCCCGGGTCGACGGTGATGACCTGGCCCACCGCCGGCCTGCTCCTCTCCCATGCCTCCCGCAGCCACCCGGCCGTGGAACAACTCGCCCCGGCACTTGGGGTACTTCCGCGCCGACGTCCACCGGCGCCGCGGCGACCTGCGCGCCGCCGAGCGCACGGCCAGTGCCGCGTGGAGCGCCGCCCGCGAGCACGACTGGCCGATGATGCGCCACGCGGTCACGGGACTGCTCGCCGAGCTGTGCGTGGCGTCGGGCGACCTGGAGCGCGGCCAGCGCCTCGTCGCCGAGGCCGGCTGCGACGTGCCGGCGGCGGAGCTGACCGACCACTACACCTCGCTCATGCTGCTGTCGGGCCGCGGCCGGCTGCGCGTCGCCGCCGGGCGGGTCGACGACGGGATCGCCGACCTGCGCGCCTGCGGGCGGCAGCTCGAGGAGCTGGGGGAGTCGCAATCCGGCGCTGCTGGGGTGGCGGGCGCCGCTGGCGCTGGCGCTCGGCGGCGACGAGGGCCGTGCGCTCGCCGCCGACGACCTGCGGCTCGCGCGCCGCTTCGGCGCTCCGCGGGCGCTGGCGATCGCCCTGCGCACCACCGCGCTGCTGCAGGCCGACGGCGACGCGCGCGCCGCCCTGCTGCACGAGGCCGTCGCGCTCCTGGCGACGGGCGAGACCGGACGCTGCGAGCGGGCTCGGGTGCTCGCCGACCTCGGGGCGCTGGACCACGCCGCCGGGCGGCCGGGCGACGCCCGCGAGCGGTTGTTGGAGGCCTACGAGCTGGCGCACCGCTGCGGCGCGGGCACGCTGGAGCGCGAGGTGGCCGAGGGCCTGCGGGCACTCGGGGTCCGACCGCGGCGCCCGTTCGTCAGCGGGCCCGAGGCGCTGACCGTCCGCAAGCGGTCGGTCAGCGAGCTGGGGGCGCGCGGCGCGACCAACCGCGAGATCGCCGACGAGCTGGTCGTGACCGTGCGCACGGTCGAGTTCCACCTCTCGCGCGCGTTCCGCAAGCTCGGCGTCGCGTCGCGCACCGAGCTCGACCGCGCGCTCGCGCAAGCGGCGGCGCCGCCGGGCTGGCGGTGACCGCGGTCGCTACGACGCCGACCGGGTGAGCGAGGGCGCCGGCGTCGCGGGTCGTCCTCGGGATCCGGGTCGAGTTGCCCTTGGCATGCAAGGGAAAGTCGACCCGCATGGGATGCGTGTCGTTCTGACCCCGATATAGGGGGTCAGAACGCCACGGATCATCATTCACGCCCGAACGATCCCGCCCCGCGGCGCCGGCGGAGACCCACGGCGTTCGCGCCGCTCGCCACCTCGCCGTCAGTGCGGACCCCGGACGCGGAGCGCACCCCAAGCGCCCGAGCAGAACGCCACCGCGCCCGCGCCCGCGTCCTCGCTGGCGCTCGCGCGTCCCTCGTGAGCCGTATCAGCCCCGCGCCGGGGCCGCGGCGGTCTCCAGCGCGGCGGCGAACTGCTCCACGTCGTCCTCGGTCGTGTCCCACGAGCACATCCACCGGACCTCGCCGGTCGCCTCGTCCCACGTGTAGAACGGGAACTGCGCACGGACCTGGTCGGCCATGGCGCGGGGGAGCGTCGCGAAGATCGCGTTGGCCTGCACCGGGCGCGTGACCTCCACGCCGGCGATCCCGGTGACGCGCTGGGCGAGCAGGGCGGCCATGGCGTTGGCGTGCCTCGCCGACCGCGCCCACAGCCCGTCCTGCAGCAGCGCGACCACCTGCGCCGACATGAAGCGCATCTTCGAGGACAGCTGCGCGTGCTGCTTGCGCAGCCAGGCAAAGCCCTCGGGCCCCGGGTCGCGCAGGAACACGACGGCCTCGACGCCCAAGGCACCGTTCTTGGTCAGCCCGAAGGACACCGCGTCGGCGCCGGCGGCGGCCGTGACGTCGGCCAGCGACGCGCCGAGCGCGACCGCGGCGTTGGCCAGCCGGGAGCCGTCGACGTGCAGCAGCAGGCCGTGGGCGTGGGCGCAGTCGGCGAGCGCGCGCGTCTCGTCGAGCGAGTAGACGGTGCCCAGCTCGGTGGTGTTGGCGATCGACACGACGCGTACCTGCGGCGCGTGCTCGTCGCCCTGGCGCGCCAGCAGCCCCTCGATCTGGCCCGGCTGGAGCCTGCCGTCGGCGGTCGGCAGCGTCAGGAGCTTCACGCCGGCCATGCGCTCGGGCGCGGCGGCCTCGTCGACGTGCAGGTGTGACGTGTCGGGCGTGACGACGCACTCCCAGGTGCGCGTCAGCGCGCCGAGCGACAGGACGTTGGCGGCGGTGCCGTTGAACACGAGCCACGGAGATGCCGTGGGACCGAACTGGTCGCGGATCAGCTCGGTCGCGCGCGCGGTCCACGGGTCGGCGCCGTAGGAGACCGCGTGATCGGCGTTGGCCTCGGCGATCGCGGCCAGGACCTCCGGGTGGGCGCCGGCGTAGTTGTCGGAGGCGAATGCGCGCATGCCCGACAGCCTAGGCTGCGTGCAGGTGCAGCCGCTGGCCGTTCATCTTGCGGGCCGCGGACGAGCTGAGGTAGACGAGCGCGTCGGCGATCTCGCCCACGTCGGTGAACGTCTTATAGGCCTTCTGCGGACTCTCCTCGCGCATCTGCGGCGTGACGATCGCGGTGACGACGACGACGTTCGCGGTGCCCTGCGTCGGCGCCAGCTCTGAGGCGAGCGTGAGCGTCCACGCCTCGGCGGCGGCCTTCGTCGCGGCGTAGGCGGCGTTGCCGGCGGTGGGCTTGGCGACCACCGACGACGAGACGAGCGCGAAGCGCCCGCGGTCGCCCGCGGCCTTCAGCAGCGGCGCGAACGCGCGCGTGGTGTGCACCACGGAGTGAAACAGCAGCTTCTCGAGCAGGTCGAGGTCGGCCAGGTCCATGTCCTCGAGGTCGTCGCCGCCGCGCCAGCCGCCGACGAGGTGCAGGAGCCCGTCGACCTCGCCGAGCGCGTCGGCCCAGGCCCGGGCGCCCTCGGCGGTCACGAGGTCCGCGGCGCGCGCGTCGCCGGCGACGTCGCGCACCACGTCGAGGTGCGCGTCGGTCCGGTCGGCCGCCGCGACCCACGCCCCGGCGTCGGCCAGGGCACGCACGACCGTCGGCCCGAGGCCGCCGCCCGCACCGGCGACGGCGATGCGCCGCCCCGCCAGCGCGCCGCCCCCTGCGCTCACGCGGCCACCGCGCCGGCGCCGGCGTCCGCGGCCTTCGGGCGCTCCAGCACCGGCGCAAGCTTCTGCTTGAGCGAGGTGTAGAACATGGACAGGGGGAACTCGTCGGGCCGCACGTCGTCAATGTACGGGCGCGGATCCTCCACGTCGACGTAGGCGCGCACGCCGGCGCTCCAGGTCGAGCCCGCGGTCGCCGGGACGTAACGCGAGACCAGGTCGTGCGCCGCTCCCCACTGCGCCAGCTTGGAGCGGTCGATGCCCTCGCGGTACAGCGTCTCGACCTCGCCGCGCAGCCCGGCGACCCCCTCGGCGAGGCGGTCCCAGTCGACGGTCAGCCGGTTGTCGGTCCAGTGCACGAACCCGTGGCGGTGCAGGTAGGCGAACAGGAGCTGACCGCCCAGGCCGTCGTAGTTGCGCACGCGCGAGCCGGTGACCGGGAAGCGGAAGATGCGGTCGAAGAGGATCGCGTACTGCACGTTGCGGGCGAAGGCCAGGCCCTCGGCCTCGAGCTTGGCGGCCTCGCCGAACGCGGTCAGGTCGCAGCGCAGCTCCTCCAGCGAGTACATCCAGTACGGCATGCGCTGGCGGATCATGAAGGGGTCGAACGGCAGGTCGCCGCGGCTGTGCGCGCGGTCATGCACGAGGTCCCACAGGACGTAGGCGTCGAGCGACAGGCGCTCGGAGCGCAGCAGCGCCGCAGCGTCGGGCGGGAGGTTGACGCCGACGGTGTCGGCGGCCGCGCCGACGACGCGGCGGAAGCGCTCGGCCTCGCGGTCGCAGAAGATGGCGCCGAAGTGGTTGGCGGGCTTGTCGGCGACGGAGACCGTCTCGGGGAAGAGCACGGCGCACTCGGAGTCGTAGCCGGCGGTGTGGTCGGTCAGCGTGACCGGGACGAACTTGGCGTTGTCATAGCGGTCGGCCTCCAGCTCGGCCAGCCACGCGGGCCACGGGACGCGGATCAGCAGCGTTTCGTAGCGCGTGTCGCGCGAGCCGTTCTGGGTGTACATGGGGAAGAGCACCAGGTGCTCGATCCCGTCCTCGCGGTCGCGGTCGGGCCGGAACAGCTCCAGCGAGGCGGTGAAGTCGGGCTTCGCGTAGCCGCCGTCGGCCCACGCGCGGAGGTCGGCGACCGCCGCGGCGAGGTAGCCGGCCTGATGGCCGAAGCGCGGCGCGAGGGCCCCGACGGCCTCGGCCATCGTGTCGACGAGGCCGCGGACGCGGGCCGGGTCGTGGGCGGTGACGTCGAGCGAGCCGTCGGGCTCCTGCAGGAGGCGCAGCGCGCCGGTCGCCTCGCGCAGCCGGGTCCACGCCGGATCGGCGGCGGCCGCCGACGGCGCGTCGCCGGCCGGGTGCGCGTAGGCCGCGGCGGCCGCCCAGGTGACGAGGTTCGTCCAGAGCGCCGCATGGCCGAGGTCGCCGAGGCAGTCGTCGCCGAACAGGTCGGAGTCGGCCAGCGCGACGACGCGGCCGGCCTCGTGGCAGACAGCGACGGCCAGCGGCGCCCGCGGCGTGGAGGCGCTGACGGCGGTGCGGGCGAGCACCTGCACGCCGGCGTCGCGGTCGACGGCCAGGGTGCCGGCGCGGTAGAACGTCGCGTCGCTCACGCCGGCCAGCAGGTCGCCGGCGGCGCCGCGCTCGCCGGGCGCCAGGTCCGCACGGACCCACGAGGGCGTGCTGTTGAGGTTGCGCTCGTAGTCCTGGACCGTGTCGTGCTGGATCGTGATCCCGAAGCGGCCCAGCAGCGCGTTGAGGTTGTTGCCGTACTTGTCCTGCTCGCTCTCGCCGAGGACGACCAGGCCGCCGCCGGCGGCGACGAAGGCCTCCAGCGCGGCGAGCTCCGCGTCGTCGAGCACGGGGGAGCCGCTGCCGGTCGTGGCCTCCCACTTGGGCTCGGACGGGTGCGCCAGGACGACGACGTCGGCGCCGTCGAGCGCCGCCGCGTCGAGCGGACCGTCGGTGTGGGCGGCGACGTCCACGCGCCGCGCGCGGAGGAGGTCGGCCGCGCGCGCATAGGAGACGTCGCCGGGATGGGAGGGCAGCATCCGCGCCGCCAGCTCGGGCCGGATGGTCCACGCCTGGCCGTGGGCCTCGTCGAAGAGCACGCGAATGACGGGTCGCACGGGAGCCATGGATGGAGGCTACGCGGCAGCGCACCAGCACTCAACCCCGTTATCGTGTGTGCGATGCCCGATCTCTTGCGCGTGGACGACGTTGATCGCAAGATCCTTGCGTCGCTGGTCGACGACGGGCGCTCCACCTACGACGAGATCGGCCGGCGCGTGTCGCTCTCGGCCCCGGCGGTCAAGCGCCGCGTGGACCGGCTCCGCGAGCGTGGCGTCCTGCGGGGCTTCACTGCCCTCGTCGATCCCGCCGCGCTCGGCGCCACGACCGAGGCGCTGATCGAGCTGTTCTACGCGCCCGGGATCGGCCTCGACCAGGTGCGCGAGTCGCTGCGGCCGCTGCCCGAGGTGGTCGAGGCCTGGAGCGTCACCGGCGACGCCGACTGCATCGTCCGCGTCCGCGCCCGCGATCCGCAGGACCTCGAGCGCGTGATCATGGAGCTCCAGCGCGAGGCCTCCGTGGTGCGCACCCGCTCCCAGGTCATCATGTCGCGGTTGATCGAACGCCGCGACTGACCGCGTTCGGGAAACGCGGCGATCCCCGGACGGGCCGTAGCCCGTTCAGGCGCTTGCGGGTCCGGCGGAGGTCGAGGCGGGCCGGTTGACCACCATGATCCGCGCCTTGCACGGCACCCTCCAGCCCAAGGACCGCGCGCGCGTCGTCGGCCCGGCGTCGCTGCGCACCGGCGCGGCGCTCGTCTCGGTCGGCTCCTGCTTCCCGGAGACCACGGTCGCGACCACCGAGATCGCCGGCCCGATGGGAGTCGAGCCCGAGTGGCTCGTGCGTCGCACCGGCGTCGAGGCGCGTCGCCGCCTGCAGCCCGGCGAGTGCCTCAACGACCTCGCGGCGACCGCCGCGCGCGCCGCGCTGGCCGAGGCCGACGTCGATCCCGCGACGGTCGACCTGCTGCTGATGGCCACGATGACGCCGGACGCGCTCACGCCGCACTCGGCCGCGATCGTCGCGTCCGACATCGGCGCCACGCGCGCCGGGACCATGGACCTCAACTCGGCCTGCACCGGCTTCCTCGCCGCGCTCGCGATGGCCGTCGGCCAGGTGGAGTCCGGCCGAGCGCGCACGGTCGTGGTGATCGGCGCCGACGCGATGTCTCGCGTCCTGGACTACGAGGACCGCGTCACCGGTGGCATCTTCGGCGACGGCGCCGGCGCCGTCGTGGTGCGCGCGGTCGACGGCGACTCGCGCGTGGGGCCGTTCATCCTGGAGTCCGACGGCTCCGCCGGAGACGCCATCGTCACCGCGTGGCCCGCAGGGCCGGTGCGCATGGAGGGCCAGCGGACGTTCCGCCGCGCCGTGGACTCGCTGGTCGACGTCGCCGAGCGGGCGACCGCGCTGGTCGGCGCGTCGGTCGACGACCTCGACCTCGCGGTGCTCCACCAGGCCAACGCCCGCATCACCGCGGCCGTCGGCGAGCGGCTCGAGTTGCCGCCCGAGCGCGTCGTGGACTGCATCGCCCAGATCGGCAACACCACGTCGGCCAGCCTGCCGACGGCGCTCGCCGTCGCCGACGCCGACGGCCGCCTGCAGCCCGGATCGCTCGTCCTCCTCGGCGCGTTCGGCGCCGGCCTGGCCTGGGGCGGCACCGTGCTGACCTGGGGCCTGCCGGACTGAGGACGTCGCTCAGCCGTCCACGCCGACCGTCACCCTCACCGGGCGCATGCCCCAGCCGGTCACGCCAGCGCGTCCAGCAGGCCCCACACCGCTGCCGGATCGAACTGCGTGCCGGTCCCAGACACCAGTCGCTCCCGCGCCTCGGTGGCGGGCAGCGCGGGGCGGTACGGGCGGGTCGAGGTCATCGCGGCGTAGGCGTCGCAGACCGCGATGATCCGCGCGGCGACGGGGATCGCCGCGCCGGCCAGGCCGTCGGGGTAGCCGCCTCCGTCCCAGCGCTCGTGATGGCCGCGGACCGCGCGGGCGGCCGGGCGGAAGCCGGGGACCGCCTCGAGCGCGCGAGCGCCCCATACCGGATGCTCCCGCATGATCGACCACTCCGTCGGGTCCAGCGGGCCGGGCTTGTGCAGGATCGCGTCGGGCACGCCGATCTTGCCGAGGTCGTGCAGGTGCGCGCCGATGCGCAGGTGCTCGAGCTCCGCGCCGACGACGCCCATCCGGGAGGCGACCTGCTCGCACAGCGCCACGACCGAATCGCTGTGCTGACCGGTGTAGCCGTCGCGCAGATCCAGCAGCGAGGCGAGCGAGCCGACGCTGGCGCTCATCGTCTCGGCCAGCCGGCGCTCGGCCTCGGAGGCACGCAGCGCCTCGGTCGCGAGATCGGTCAGGCGCGTGAGGCATTCGCGCAGCGGGGCGCCGCGCCGGAGCCTCGGCCGCAGGAGCGTCAGCGTGCCCGCGCCCTCGCCGTCGAGCACGAGCAGGCACGTCGCCGCGGTGCGCGTGATCACCGGTGCGCCCGTGGCGAACGCCTCGCGCGCCGGGACGTCGAGATCGTCCAGCAGCTGCGGGTCGCCGGAGGCGGCGAGCACCTGGTGCTCGACCCACGTGGGCTGGGCACGCGTGATCGCTGCCGCGCCGGCCGCGCCGGCGTGACAGGCCTGGTGGGCGACCTCCGTGAGCAGCGGATGGGCCAGGGGCGCCGCGGCGTGGCTGCCGCGTGTTCCGCTGTTGCCGGTGGTCGTCACGGGAACCATGTGCACTCCGGGGTTCCTTTCTGGCACACCTTCAAACAGAGCAAGGCGCGGTTGCGGAGCGTTTGCGTCCAAAACCTCTGCAGAGTGCGTCGTTCGTCCATCATCCGTCTACGAAAAGGGGCGCACCGCACGCCGACGGGCCGGCCCGCGATGATCCGCGACCACGTGCCGACCCACCTGCCCCTCGACTACGACAAGCGGTTGATGCTCTTCCCCGGGCGCAGCTCGACGGCGCTATCCGACGCCATCGGGCACAAGCTCGGCGTCGAGGCCGGCCACGTGGATCTCCAGACCTACGCCAGCGGAGAGGTGTATTGCCGCTACGAGGAGTCCGTGCGCGGCGCCGACGTCTTCATCGTCCAGTCGCTCGCCGGGACGCGCGACGGCACGCTGTCGATCAACGACGCGCTGATGGAGCTCGTGCTGATGATCGACGCGGCCGTGGGCGCCTCGGCCCATCGCGTGATCGCCGTGATCCCGTGGTTCGGCTACAGCCGCCAGGACATGAAGTCGCGCCTGCGCGAGCCGATCAGCGCCCGCGCCGTCGCGCGCATGCTCGAGTCGGTGCGCGTCAACCGCGTGCTGACCGTCGACCTGCACACGGGCCAGTCGCAGGGCTTCTTCCGCGTGCCGGTCGACCACATGACCGCCCTGCACACGCTGGCCGGCGACCTGCGCCCGCGGCTGCCCGCCGACGCCGTGGTCGTCGCGCCCGACGCCGGCCGCGTCAAGCTCGCCAAGAAGTTCGCGACCCACCTCGGCGCCGAGCTGGCGATCCTCGATCCCGAGGCGCCCGACCCGCGCCACCGCGTCATCGGCGAGGTCGGCGGCCGCACGACGGTCGTGGTCGACGACATCGTCGACACGGGCCGCACGCTCGTCGCCGCGGTCGGCGCCCTGCGCGACGCCCAGGCCGCGACGATCACCGCGGTCGCCATCCACCCGATCCTCAGCGCCGGGACGCTCGAGCGGATCTCGGGACTGGGGCTCGAGGAGCTGCTGGTGACCGACACGGTCCCGGTTCCCCCGGGCGCGCCGCCCACCGTGCGCGTCGTGAGCTGCGCCGACCTGCTGGCCGACACGATCCACCGGATCTTCACCGACGACTCCGTGAGCGAGGCGTTCGGGGGAGACAACCTCTGATGCCGGGCCGAACGCGCCGCGGTCCACCGGTTTCGCCGCCCGACTGGCCGGACTGTCGCGTCGGCTCCCGGTTCTTGTGACGAAGTGCCGGTTGCGTGAACCGGGGTCTGACCCCGACCCTTACGGCTGCACGCCGAACGGCCGCGACGCGGTCGACTTCCACACGAGCAAGAAGGTGGTCACATCAACATGGGCGGTCTGAGCCACGACGAGCTGCAGCAGGCGGCACGCGACCACCTGCTGCTGCACTTCTCCAAGCAGGGCATCGACGACCTCCTCGTGCTGGAGCGCGGTGAGGGCCCGTACGTGTTCGATACGAAGGGCGACCGCTACGTCGATGCGCTGTCGAGCCTGTTCTGCGCGCAGATCGGCTACTCGCACGGCGAGGAGATGGCCGCGGCGGCGGCGGCACAGCTGACGACGCTGGCGTTCAACACCAACTGGGCGACGGCGCATCCCGCGGCCATCGAGCTGGCCCAGCGCCTGGCCGGCCTCGCGCCCGGCGACCTCAACCGCGTGTTCTTCACCAACGGCGGATCGGAGTCGGTCGAGGCGGCGTGGAAGCTCTGCCGCGAGTACCACCTGGCCAACGGCCAGCCGCAGCGCACGAAGGCCATCGCGCGCGACATCGCCTACCACGGCGTGACGCTCGGGGCCCTGTCGTTCACCGGCGTGGAGCGTTTCAAGGCGCCCTTCGGCCAGGCGCCGATCGACGTCACGCACGTCTCCAACACCAACAGCTTCCGCGGGTGGGAGGGAGGTCCGGTCCAGGACGAGGCCGCGTTCTGCGCCCGCCTGCTGGCCGAGGTGGAGGACGCGATCGTCGCGGCCGGCCCCGACGAGGTCGCGCTGATCATCGCCGAGCCCGTGCAGAACGCCGGCGGCTGCCTGACCGCGCCCGCCGGCTACTGGCGCGGCCTGCGCGAGCTGGCCGACCGCTACGGCGCGCTGCTGATGGCCGACGAGGTCATCACGGGCTGCGGGCGCCTCGGCGAGTGGTTCGGGATCGTCCGCGAGGGCGTCACGCCCGACCTCGTGTCGCTGGCCAAGGGCCTGACGTCGGCCTACGCGCCCATGGGCGCGGTGGTCGCCGGAGAGCGCGTCGTCGCCCCGATGGCCGAGGCGGGCGCGGTGTTCCGCCACGGCATCACGTTCGGCGGCCATCCGGTGAGCGCGGCGATCGCGCTGAAGAACATCGAGATCTTCGAGCGTGACGGCGTGCTCGAGAACGTGCGCGCGCTCGAGTCGCATCTGGAGCGCGGGCTGGCGACGCTGCGGGACCTGCCGATCGTCGGCGACACCCGCGGCCGTGGCTTCTTCTGGGCCATCGAGCTGGTCAAGGACGACGAGAACGCCACGTTCGACCAGGCCGAGCGCGACCGGCTGGTGCGCGGCTTCCTGCCGGGCCGGCTCCGCGAGGCGGGCATCATCGCCCGCGCCGACGACCGCGGGGACGCGGTCCTGCAGATCGCCCCGCCGCTGATCAGCGACGCGGCGCTGCTGGACGAGATCGTCGAGCGGCTCGGCGACGTGCTGACCGATGCCGGGGCCCACATGGGCGTCGGCACGACGACCGGGGTGGCGTGACCGCCGTGAGCACCACGACGATCCCCGCGTTCCGCAACCTGGTGGGCGGCGCGCTCGTCGACGGCGTCGACGGCGCGCGGCGCGACGTCCTCAACCCGGCCACGGGCGAGGTGATCGGGCGCGTGCCGGAGGGCACGCAGGCCGACGTCGAGCGGGCGATCGAGGCGGCGCGCGCCGCGCGGATCCCGTGGCGCGACACGACGCCCGGTCAGCGCATGGAGCACCTGCTGGCGCTGGCCGACACGATCGACCGCCACGCCGGCGAGCTGGCCGCGCTCGAGTCGCTGAACGTGGGCAAGCCGATGTCGCTGGCGCTCGAGGAGCTGCCGATCTGCTCCGACGAGCTGCGGTTCTTCGCGGGCGCGGCGCGCACGCTGAGCGCGCCCGCCGCGGGCGAGTACGGCGCGGGCTACACGTCGATGGTGCGGCGCGAGCCGCTGGGCATCGTCGGCCAGATCGCGCCGTGGAACTACCCGTTGATGATGGCCATCTGGAAGATCGCGCCGGCGCTGGCGGCGGGCAACGTGGTGGTGTTGAAGCCGTCGGAGCTGACGCCGATCTCCACGCTGCGCTTCGCCGAGCTGGCCGCCGAGATCCTGCCGCCCGGCGTGCTGAACGTCATCACCGGCGACGGGCCGGGCGTCGGCGTGGGGATCGTGCGCCATCCGGCGATCTCGATGGTGTCGCTCACCGGCTCGGTCGCGACGGGCAGGCACATCGCCGCCGCCGCGGCCGACACGCTCAAGCGCGTGCACCTGGAGCTGGGCGGCAAGGCGCCGGTCGTCGTGTTCGACGACGCGGACCCCAAGGCCGTCGCCCAGGGCCTGCGCGTCGCGAGCTTCCTGAACTCCGGCCAGGACTGCACGGCGGCGTCGCGCGTGCTGGCCGGCCCGGGGATCTACGAGGCGTTGATCGAGGAGCTGGTCCCCGCGGTCTCCTCGCTGAAGATGGGCGACCCGGCCGACGGCGACGCCATCGAGATGGGCCCCGTGATCTCCGAGCGCCAGCAGGAGAAGGTCCTCGGCTATCTGGATCGCGCGACCGCCGCGGGCGCCGAGGTGTTGACCGGCGGCTCGGCCGGCGGCGACCGCGGGTTCTTCGTACAGCCGACGGTCGTGGTCGGCGTGGGGCAGCAGTCCGAGATCGTCCAGCAGGAGCTCTTCGGGCCCGTCGTCACCGTCCAGCGGATGGCCGACGGCGACGACGCGATCGCGATGGCCAACGACGTGCCCTACGGCCTGGCCGCCTCGGTCTGGACGCGCGACGTGGGCAGGGCGATGGAGGCGGTGCGCAGGCTCGACTTCGGCTGCGTCTGGGTCAACGACCACCTGCCGTTCCTGTCGGAGATGCCGCACGGCGGCTTCAAGGAGTCCGGCTACGGCAAGGACCTCTCGGTCTACGCGCTCGACGACTACACGCGCGTCAAGCACGCGATGATCAAGCTGGACTGAGGCTCGGCGCGACGGTACCCCGGGGCGGTATCCTCGGCCCATGGCCGACACACCCGCCACCCGCGGCTACTCCGCGACCAAGGACCAGCTGCTCAAGCGCCTGCGGCGCGTCGAGGGCCAGGTCCGCGGCATCGAGGGCATGGTCGCCGACGACCGCTACTGCATCGACGTGCTCACCCAGATCGGGGCCGTGCAGGCCGCGCTGGACAAGGTCGCGCTCGGGCTGCTCGACGACCACGCGCGCCACTGCGTCGTCGGCGGGCCGGAGGACCTGCAGGAGGACCGCACCGAGGAGCTGATGGCCGCAGTCGGCCGGCTCATGCGCCGCGGCTAGCTTCCCGGGCGCTACCCCCGCGCCGCCTACGCACAACGTTCTCAGGGTTAGCGGTCACCCCCTAGGGGCAGAACTTCGCGTGCTGTGGCCCGCGACCTCGTCCGCCTGCTGTCCGCCGATCCGGAGCTCGGCGAGCGTCTGACGCCCGAGGAGCAGGAGCGCGCCCGCCAGCAGCTCGTCGCCGGCGTGCTGCACGTCCCGACCGGTCGCTGGGACCCCGCGACCGCCGTCGAGCCCGGCAGCTCGCCGCTCGCCCTGCTGATCATCGACGGCCTGCTCCTGCGCGACCTCGACCTCGGCCGCCGCTCCTCGACCGAGGTGCTCGGCTCCGGCGACGTCCTGCGCCCGTGGGACGCCGACAGCCCCGTGAGCGAGCTGCCGCTCGTCGCGCGCTGGACGATCCTCGAGGACCTGACCGTCGCCGTCCTCGACGAGCGCTTCCTGCACGCTGCGGTGCGCTACCCGTCGGTCATCGACGCGCTCTTCGGCCGCGCCGCGCGGCGCAACCGCGGCCTCGCGGTCCGGTTGGTGGTCAACCAGCTGGTGCGCCTGGAGGATCGGCTGCTGCTGGCGATGTGGTCGCTGGCCGAGCGCTGGGGCCGCGTCACGCCCGACGGCGTGCTCATCCCGATGGGCCTCACGCACAGCGCGCTCGCCCGCCTCGTCGGCGCCCGCCGCCCGTCGGTCACCTCGGCGCTGGGCGACCTCTCGCGCGACCATCTGCTGGAGCGCACCGAGGACGGCTGGCTGCTGCGCGGCGATCCCGCGCACCTGGTCGACCCGGTGACCGAGCGGCTGCTCGCGCCCGCCTAGGGGTGCCGTAGGCGGCCAGCGAGGCCGCGGCCCACGATGGCCAGCCGTCGCCGCCGGAGGTGGGTCCCCAGTCGCGATAGCGACACAGTCTCCTAGCCGGCGGGCGCGCCGGGCGGCAGTACGCTGCGCCCATGGAGGAAGGCCGCGTCCGCTGGGCGCAGAGCGGGGACGCCAACATCGCCTACCGCATCCTGGGCGACGGACCCGTCGACCTCGTCTTCCTTGGCGGCCTGACCTCGCACATCGAGGTGCTGCTGGAGGAGCCTGGCCTGCGCCGGTGGTGGGAGCGGCTGGGCGCGATCGCCCGCGTGATCCTGGTCGACCGCCGCGGCCTCGGGATGTCTGACCGCATCCATGGCCCGCTGACCCTCGAGGAGGAGATCGCCGACCTCGATGCGGTGCTCGACGCGGCGGGCGCCGACCGCGTCGTCGTGCAGGCCTACGCCGCGGGCGGTCCGCTGGCGATCAGCTACGCCGCCGCGCGTCCCGACCGCACGCTGGCGCTCGTGCTGTACGCGAGCATCGTCGCGACCGAGCGCGACGAGGAGGTCACGTGGGCCGAGACGCCCGAGGACCGCCGGGCACGCTTCGAGCGGCTGCTGGAGCACTGGGGCACCGGCGCCAACCTGGAGGACATGGCGCCCAGCTCCGCCGACGACCCGCGCATGCGCGACTGGCTCGGGCGCCTGGAGCGCCATTCGACGACGCCCGCCGGGATGCTCCGGATCTTCGAGAACCTCAGCGGCGTCGACGTCCGCCCGCTGCTGCCGGGCCTGCGCGTGCCGACGCTGGTGCTGCACCGCACGGGGGATCGGCTCATCGACGTCGGCCACTCGCGGCTGCTGGCCGACCGCATCCCCGGCGCGCGCCTGGTCGAGCTGCCCGGCAGCGACAGCCTGCCGATGATCGGCGACACCGAGGCGCTGCTCGGCGAGATCGAGGAGTTCCTCACCGGCAGCCGCACGCAGACCAGCGGCCTGCAGCGCCGGCTGCTGACCGTGCTCTTCACCGACATCTGCGACGCGACCGGCCACGCGGCGCGGATGGGGGACGCGCGCTGGCGCGACCTGCTCTCGGCCCACGACGACGCGATCCGCCGCGAGGTGGAGCGCTACGGCGGCCGCGAGGTCAAGACGGTGGGCGACGGCTACATCGCGGCGTTCGCCGGGCCGCCCTCGGACGCGTTGCGCTGCGCCCGGACGGTCGTGCCGGCCGTGCGCGGTCTCGGCCTGCGCATCCGCGCGGGCCTGCACACGGGCGAGTGCGAGCTGATCGGCGACGACGTCGGCGGCATGGCGGTGCACATCGCCGCGCGCGTGTGCGACATGGCCGCGCCCGACGAGATCCTGACGTCGGGCACCGTCTACGGCACGGTCGTGGGCTCCGGCCTGGAGTTCGAGGCGCGCGGCGCGCACGAGCTGCGCGGCGTGCCCGGCCCGTGGCCGATCTTCGCGCTGGATCACTGAGCGTTCTGCGGCACGATCCGTTGCAGGGCGACGGCATGCGGACCGGCGACCGCAACCTTCGGGTCCGGGTGCAGTTGGTCAGGGAAACGGAAACCAACAGGGAGGCTTCCAACCATGTTCCGCAAGTTCCGGTCCCAAGGACCGCTGGTGGTGGTCAGCGCCGTCGTGCTCGGCCTGATCATCTCGTCGTTCGCCGTGGCGTCAGGTGAAGGCAAGTCGCTGCTCGGCGGCGCACGCAATCCGGGCTCCAACGAGAGCCAGGCGCTCTCCAAGGAGACCCAGATCATCGCCAACACCGGCACGTACGGCACGCGCCAGTCCAACAAGTCCGACAACGGCGGCGGTGCCATCTACGGCTGCCGCTCGAAGGCGGGCGGCTCGGAGAAGGGCTTCGAGCCCTGCATCCGCGCCAACAACCTGGCCGACGGCCGGGCGTTCGAGTTCGTGACCAACGGCCCCGAGGTCGGTCGCATCGTCAACGAGAACGTCAACGGCGCGCCGTTCACCACCAACGCCAAGGGCGTAGCCACCGGCCTGAACGCCGATCAGGTCGACGGCAAGAACGCCGCCGACATCACGGCTGACGCGACCGCGGCGGCCCACACCGACGCGGTCAGCACCGCGCAGGGCCTGACCAAGTTCGCGGCCGTCGCGGGCGACGGGACGCTCGGCGGCAAGCGCGGCGCGACGTCGTCGAGCCGCACGGGCGAGGGCACCTACAACGTCGTCTTCGCCGACGACATCTCGGCGTGCGCGCTGCAGGCCACCGAGACGCAGTTCGAGAACGCCGGCGCCGTCGGCGTGCAGCTCCTGTCCGACAACCGCACCGTCACGGTCCGCACCCGCTCCGGCGGCGGCGCGACCGGTGCCGATCCGGCGACCATCGCCGATCGCCCGTTCAGCCTGACCGTCAGCTGCTGAGGTAGCTCGACGGGGACAGTCCCCACCCGCCGCGGTGGGGACTGTCCCAGAGGTGCGCGCCCGGGGACTGTCCCCGTCACGCGCCCGGGGACTGTCCCCGTCAGGTCCCTCGCACGCGTGCACGCACGCGTGCGAGGGCCAGGCGGCCCAGGAGCGTCGCCCAGTCGGCCAGCCCGCCGTAGAGATGCCCCAACGGTCCCGTGTAGACCCAGGCGAGGGCACGCGTGGAGGGTGAAGGGCGGCGGGCGGACATGCGTCGCCGACCGTACCGGCCGGCGCCCGCAGAGGCCGTGCGAGCGAGCCGCCAGGCGAGCTCGCGCACGGCAAGGCGAGCCCCCTGGGCGAGACCTTGCCCGCTATCTTGCGAAGCCACATGGCCGCCGCAACGAACGTGAAGACCACCGTCGAAGAGCTCCCCGAGTCGCGGGTGCGCGTGGAGGCGGAGGTCGCTCCCCAGGAGGTCCAGCGCCGCATCACCGAGGCGGCGGGCAAGATGGGCCGCGACCTGCGCATGCCCGGCTTCCGCAAGGGCAAGGTCCCCGCTCCGGTGGTCATCCAGCGCATCGGCCGCGACGCCGTGCTCGACGACGCCGTCCGCGCCGCGCTGCCCCGCTGGTACGTCGAGGCCATCGACGAGGCCGGCATCCACCCGGTGGGCGAGCCCGACGTCGACCTCGGCGACCTGCCCGCCGAGGGGCAGCCGCTGACCTTCACCATCGAGATCGGCGTGCGGCCGACCGCCACGATCGGCGACATCTCCAAGATCGAGGTCGACCGGCGCGAGCCCGAGGTGGACGACGCCGCGGTCGACGAGCAGCTCGAGACGCTGCGCCAGCAGCTCGGCCGCCTCGAGACCGTCGAGCGCGCCTCCGCGAGCGGCGACTCGGTCGTCATCGACTTCAAGGGCTCCATCGAGGGCGACGACGGCGAGCGCGACTACTTCGACGGGGGCGAGGGCCGTGACCAGCTGCTCGAGCTCGGCGCGGGGCAGTTCATCCCCGGCTTCGAGGAGCAGCTCGTCGGCACGTCGGCGGGCGACGAGAAGGTCGTCGAGGTCACCTTCCCCGAGGAGTACGGCGGCGCGCCGCACCTCGCCGGCAAGCCGGCGCAGTTCGAGGTGACCGTCCACGACGTGAAGGCCAAGAACGTCCCGGAGCTCGACGACGACTTCGCCACGGAGGCCGGCGGCTTCGACTCGGTCGCCGAGCTGCGCGAGGACATCGCGTCCCGCATGCGGGAGGCCGACGAGCGCAAGGCCGAGGCGGAGTTCCGCGAGGCCGCGCTGGACGCGGTCGTCGCCGGCGCCACGGTGGAGATCCCCGAGTCGCTCGTCGAGGCCCGCGCCCGCGAGCTGTGGGACCAGATGCTGCACTCGCTCTCGCATCGCGGCATCAACAAGGACGCCTACCTGCGCATCGCGCAGAAGACCGAGGACGAGCTCCTCGCGGAGGCGCGCCCGGACGCCGAGCAGGCGCTGCGCCGCGAGGCCGTGCTGGCCGCCGTCATCGAGGCCGAGGACATCACGCCGTCGGAGGGCGACATCCTCGACGTGCTGCAGCAGAGCGCGATCCAGCAGGGCACCGAGCCCGAGAAGCTGCGCAAGCGCCTCGAGCAGCAGGGCCGCCTCGACGAGGTCGTCGATGACATCGCCCAGCGCCAGGCCGTCGAGCTGCTCGTCGAGCGCGCGGGCGGACTGCCGGGCGCCGGGGACGGAGACGAGGACGCAGCGGCGTCCGACGACGCGCCCGCAGGCTCCTAGCGATCCTCCGGACGGTGATCGGACGAGCGTCGAGCCCCCTTCAGGACGCTCGCCGGCAACCGACCTGAAAGCCCAGGGAGCGCTCCTGGCCGGGTGCTAGCCTCCACGGACCTCCCGACACGGCAATCCGATCGCGCCGGCAGGATCCCGCCCGAGTACAGAGAACGAGCACGAGGTCTCATGAGTCCACTGGTCCCGATGGTCGTAGAGCAGACGTCGCGTGGTGAGCGTGCGTTTGACATCTACAGCCGCCTGCTCAACGAGCGCATCGTGTTCCTCGGCACGCCGGTGGACGATCAGATCGCCAACCTGATCGTGGCGCAGCTGCTGCACCTGGAGTCCGAGGATCCTGACAAGGACATCTCGATCTACATCAACTCCCCGGGCGGCAGCGTGTACGCGGGTCTGGCGATCTACGACACGATGCAGTTCATCAAGCCCGACGTGTCGACGATCTGCGTCGGCATCGCGATGTCGATGGGCGCCCTCCTGCTGGCCGGCGGCGCCGCGGGCAAGCGCATGGCGCTGCCCAACGCGAAGATCCTGATCCACCAGGTCTCGTCCGGCTTCCAGGGCCAGGCGACGGACATCGAGATCCACGCCAAGGAGATCATCGACATCCGTCAGCGGCTCGACCACATCATCGCCGAGCACACGGGCCAGGAGTACGAGAAGGTCCGCGCCGACACGGAGCGCGACTACTTCATGTCCTCCGACGAAGCCGTCACGTACGGGATCATCGACCGGGTCATCTCCGAGCACTAGACTCGGCTCGTACGCGACGTGAGAAAGCGGATGTAGATGGCGCGCCCTACGGATTCGAACGAGCAGCTTCTCTGCAGCTTCTGCGGAAAGTCCCAGCGGCAGGTCAAGAAGCTGATCGCCGGCCCCGGCGTCTACATCTGTGACGAGTGCATCGATCTCTGCAACGAGATCATCGACGAGGAGCTCACGGCTCCGCCCTCGTTCGACCTGGAGAACCTCCCCAAGCCGCGGGAGATCTACAGCGTCCTGGACGAGTACGTCGTCGGCCAGGAAGAGGCCAAGCGCACGCTGTCGGTGGCGGTCTACAACCACTACAAGCGCGTGCAGATGATGCAGTCGGCCGACGCCGACATCGAGCTGCAGAAGTCCAACATCCTCCTGCTCGGGCCCACGGGCTGCGGGAAGACGCTGCTGGCCCAGACGCTGGCGCGCATCCTCAACGTCCCGTTCGCGATCGCCGACGCCACGGCGCTGACCGAGGCCGGCTACGTCGGCGAGGACGTCGAGAACATCCTGCTGAAGCTCATCCAGGCGGCCGACTACGACGTCAAGAAGGCCGAGACGGGCATCATCTACATCGACGAGGTCGACAAGATCGCCCGCAAGGCCGACAACCCGTCGATCACGCGCGACGTCTCCGGCGAGGGCGTCCAGCAGGCCCTCCTGAAGATCCTCGAGGGCACCACCGCATCGGTGCCGCCGCAGGGCGGGCGCAAGCATCCGCACCAGGAGTTCCTGTCGATCGACACGACGAACATCCTCTTCATCTGCGGCGGGGCGTTCGCCAACCTCGACCAGGTCATCGAGCGGCGCATCGGGCACAAGGGCGTCGGCTTCGGCGCCGAGATCTCCGCCCGCGCCGACCACGACAAGGGCGAGGTCTTCCAGGACTGCCTGCCCGAGGACCTCGTCAACTACGGGTTGATCCCCGAGTTCATCGGGCGCCTGCCGGTCATGAGCGCGGTGCACCAGCTGTCGCGCGAGGACCTCATCACGATCTTGACCGAGCCGCGCAACGCGCTCGTCAAGCAGTTCCAGCGCTTCTTCCAGTTCGACGGCATCGAGCTGGTCTTCTCCGACGAGGCGCTCGTGTCGGTCGCGGGGCTCGCGCTGGAGCGCGAGACCGGCGCGCGCGGGCTGCGCTCGATCATCGAGGAGACGCTGCTCGACGTGCAGTTCGAGCTGCCGTCACGCCGCGACGTCAAGAAGTGCGTCGTGACGAAGGAGACCATCGAGAAGGGCATCACGCCCACGCTCGTCACGGAGGCCGTCGACGACGACGGCTCCGCCCCCGCTGCGGCCGAGTCGGCCTAGCCCGACGCCTGCCGCGGAACCCATCGCCTTCGGCGGCGCCGCGCTCGATCGTGCCGCCCATCGGCGCACGGACGCGGCGTGGCTGGCCGCCGCGCGCCGCGACCCGCAGGCCCGCGCGATCGTCGTGGGGCCGCACGGCGCGCACGCCGAGCCGCTCGCGCTCCTGGACTCCGACGCCGGCGCGCTCTTCCTCGGCGTCGGGCCGGAGGGCCCGGTCTTCGCCGTCGAGCGCGACGGGGTGGAGCTGGCCGGGCTCCGCGACCTGGCCGTCTCGCTCCCGGGCGAGCAGCTCGGCGTCGTCGCCTACGCCTCGGCGCTGGCCAGCTGGGCGCGCGCCAACCGCTTCTGCGGCCGCTGCGGCACGCCGACCCACGCCACCGAGGGCGGTCACGTGCTCGTGTGCGAGAACGGCCATCAGCACCATCCGCGCACCGACCCGGTGGTGATCATGCTGGTCGTCGACGGCGACCGCGTGCTCATGGGCCGCCAGGCGGCGTGGCCGCAGGGGCGCTACAGCGCGCTGGCGGGGTTCGTCGAGCCGGGCGAGCGCCTGGAGGACGCCGTGGCGCGCGAGGTCCTCGAGGAGTCCGGCGTGACCGTCGGCGACGTGCGGTACATCGCCTCGCAGCCCTGGCCGTTCCCGGTCTCGCTGATGCTCGGCTTCTGGGCGACCTACGCCGGCGGCGAGCCGCGGCCGCAGGCCGCCGACGGCGAGCTCGAGGACGTGCGGTGGTTCACGCGCGACGAGGTGGTCGAGGCGGTGAGCGGCGACGCCTCGTGGATCGACGGCGCGCCGTCGGACCGGCTCATGCTGCCGCCGCGCACCGCGATCGCGCGCCTGCTGCTCGATCGCTGGGTCGCCGGCCGCTGACCGCCGGCCGCCGGCCGCGCCGGTGCGTGGGCGCGCGCCGCCGCCGGGTAGCCTCGATCGCGATGCCCCGCCTCCCCGGCCGCAAGGCCGTCCCCTGGATGCTGATCCTCGACGCGGCCCTGGTCGCGCGCGCCCACTGGACCCGCCTCGACGATCGCGACCGCCGCGAGCTGACCCGGATCGTGCGCAAGTCCCACGGGCTGCCGGCCAACCTCACGCCGAAGGAGCGCTCGGAGCTGCTGCGCCTCGTGCGGCTGCTGGATCCCGTCACCGCCGGCCGCAAGCTGCTGCCGTTTCACGGTGGCGTGCGCCGCAGCCGGCGTTAGGCCTTCACGTCGCACCACGGCCTGACCGTGCTGGGGCCTTCGGCGTTGCTGGGGGCGAACCGGGTGTTCGAGTGGGTGCCGGCGCGGTCGATCTGCCGCCGGCGCCGTGAGGCGATCATTCGGGCCTGAATCATCACTTCGCGGGGTCGCCAGCGGTCGCAAACGAAACGCATGCTGGATTGACCCCGTATATCGGGGGTGAGACGACACGGACCGAATCGCCCACGGCCGGCGCCCGGGCCCTACCGCGGCGCCGTGGGCTGACCGACGCACCGCCGACGCGGCCGGCGCCCAGCGCGGGCGCCGGCGACGCCACGCGGCGTGGATCGTCGGCGATGACGAGAGCGAGCGTGCGTCGCGGGCTCCGGCGCGCTCGGTCGTCCGCCAGCGCCCCGGGGCGGGTGGGCCCGAACGCCGCGGCCCACCGCGCCAAACAGGCCCACCCGGCCCCCACGGCTCCGCGGACGCCCCGCGGCGCACGCGCCCCGGCCCCGCCGCGTTCTCGTCAGCGATCCCGCGCAACCGCGACGCCCACGCCCCGACCCCAGCGGGCGCCGCCAACCACGCCGACCCCGGAACGCCCGCCTCGCGACCAGCGCCCCACGACGCCAGTCCCCAACGCCCACCGCCCAAACGCAACGCGCTGCGCGCCCGGGTCGACCTTGATCATCCTGCGCCACAGCGGCGGACGAGCGCCCGCTGATGAGGCCGCGGAACGCGAGGTCGCGCGGGGAGCGGCTACCGGTCGCGGCGCGCGACGACGATCAGGTAGGCGGCGGGCAGCCGAACGTCGCCGCCGTCGCCGCGGTTCCACTCGGCGACCAGCTCGGCGAAGCGCGCGCGCAGCTCGGCGTACCGGTCGCCCAGCGCGCGGCGGGCGGCGACCAGCGCGCCGAAGTTCGCCTCCTGCCACGCCAGCGTGTCGTCGATCGACGGGAACTCCCACGTGATGGCGCCGCGCGTCACCGCGAGGCCGTCGCAGTGCGGCGCCAGCCGCCGCCGGACGGTCGCCTCGATCCCCCAGTCGATCGGATGCGCGGTGCCCATCGGCACCGGCAGGTACTCGCTCATGAGCTCGGTGATCTGCCCGGTGAAGCCGTCGGGCGTCCACGCGGCGAGGCCGACGACGCCGCCCGGGCGCACGACCCGGAACGCCTCGGCGGCGGCGACCTCGGGGCGGGGCGCGAACATGAGGCCGAACGCGCTCGTGACGGCGTCGAACGTTCCGTCGGCGTAGGGGAGCGCCTCGACGTCGGCCTGGTCCCAGCGCACGTCCAGGCCCAGCGCGGAGGTGCGCTCCCGGCCCGCGGCGACCAGCGAGGGCGCGAAGTCCGATGCGGTCACGTGCGCGCCCGTGGCCGCCGCCGCGACCGCGACGTTGCCGTCGCCGGCGGCGACGTCCAGCACCCGGTCGCCCGGCCCGATCCCCGCGGCGGCGACCAGCGCCTCGGCCGCGGGGACGAAGCGCTTGGCGACCTCCGGGTAGTCGCCCAGCGCCCAGAGGTCCTTCATCCGCTCCTTGAGCTGCTCGATGTCGGTCATCCCTGGCCAATGCTCGCGTATGTGGCGGATCGACGTCGGAGATCGCTGCGCTCAGCCCGCACGCGCGACGATGTTCAGCCGCACGTAGTCGTGGACCGGGTCCGGTCCGAGCTGAACGACCACCGCATCGAGGAACGGGTCGCGCAGCTCCTGCGGCAGGCACTCCAGATGCGAGCCGAGCGACACCGTCCTCAGGAACTCGCGCAGCCGCTGCGGGCGCTTGGGCGAGTCCTGCAGCCACACGCGCTCCACGGCGAAGCCCGCGCGCTCCAGGCGCCGGCGCGTCTCCTCCGGCCCCGCGAAGTTCCACGGGCCCGGCCAGTCGCCGAGCGCCGCGGCGAACGGCTCGCGGGCGCTGACGGCGAGCACGGCAGCGACCACCGTCGCGATGTTCCCGCGGCCGCCGCACTGCGCGACGAACGGCGCGCCCGGCTTCAGGGCGGCGCGGATGCGCGGAAACAGCGCGTCGTGGTCGGCGATCCAGTGGAACGTCGCGCTGGAGAGCGCGGCGTCGGCGGGCTCGTCGACGGTGAAGGCGACCAGGTCGGCCTGGCGGAACGTCGCACGGTCAGAGCCCAGCAGGCGTTGCGCCTCGGCCACCATCGCGGCGGACCCGTCGATGCCGACGACCCGCCCGCGCGGGAGGCGCTCCAGCAGCTGGGCGGTCACGCGCCCCGTGCCGCAGCCGAGGTCGAGCACGGTCTCGTCGCCCCGCAGCGGCAGGCGGTCGAGGATCTCGGCGCCCCAGCCCTGATGCGGGGTGGAGACCACCTGGTAGCTGCCGGCGTCCCACTCGCGCGGCGGTTGGAGGCGGGGGGCGGGCTGCGGTTGGGGGCGGGGGGCGGGACCAGAATCATCGTCGTCCATACACTCCGATCCTCTCATGTCGAGCCTGAAGGACCGCAAGCGCTTCGAGCCCTCGGAGGTCGAGCCGCGCATCGTGCAGCGCTGGTTGGACTCCGGGCTGTTCCACCCCGAGCCGGACAGCACCGCGGCCGAGAACTTCTCGATCGCGATCCCCCCGCCGAACGTCACCGGCGCGCTCCACATGGGCCACGCGCTCAATGGATCGATCCAGGACACGCTGATCCGCTACCACCGCCAGCTCGGCCGGCGCTCCAAGTGGATCCTCGGCACCGACCACGCGGGCATCGCCACGCAGACGCAGGTCGAGAAGCGCCTCAAGGACCAGGGCACGAGCCGCGAGGAGATCGGGCGCCCGGCGTTCATCCAGCGCACGTGGGAGTGGCGCGAGGAGTTCGGCGGCACGATCATCGAGCAGTTCAAGCGCCTCGGCGCCTCGCTCGACTACGAGGAGGAGCGCTTCACGCTCGACGAGCGCTACGCGCGAGCAGTTCAAGAAGTCTTCGTCTCCCTGCATCACAAGGGCTGGATCTACCGCGACAACTACATGGTCAACTGGGACCCGGGCTCCGGCTCGGCGATCAGCGACCTGGAGGTCGAGGAGCGCGAGGTCACCGACACGCTGTTCCACATCGCCTACCCGTTGACCGACGGGACGGGCGAGATCGTCGTCGCGACCGTGCGGCCCGAGACGATGCTGGCCGACGTCGCGGTTGCCGTGCACCCCGACGACGATCGCTACCGCCACCTGATCGGCAGGACGGTGACGCTGCCGCTCGTCGGCCGCGAGCTGCCGATCATCGCCGACGAGTACGTCAAGACCGACTTCGGCACGGGCTGCCTGAAGATCACGCCGGGCCACGACCCCAACGACTTCGAGATCGGCCGCCGGCACGGCCTGCCGGAGCTCAGCGCCATCGGCGAGGACGGGCGCATGACCGACCTCGTGCCCGAGTACGCGGGGATGACGATCGCCGAGGCCCAGCAGGCGGTCGTCGCCGCGTTGGACGCCGAGGGCCTGATCCGCGCCCGCGACCCCTACACGCACACCGTGCCGTTCAGCCACCGCTCGGGCGAGCGCATCGAGCCGCTCATCTCGCTGCAGTGGTTCATGAGGATGGACGAGCTGGCGCGCCCGGCGATCGGCGTCGTGCGCGAGGGCCGCGTGACCATCCACCCCGAGTCGGAGTCGCGCCGCTACGTCGACTGGCTGGAGAACATCCGCCCGTGGTGCATCTCGCGGCAGCTGTGGTGGGGCCATCAGATCCCGGTCTGGTACCGCGACGGCGAGACCTACGTCGGCGCGGAGCCGCCCGAGGGAGACGGCTGGGAGCGCGACCCGGACGTGCTCGACACGTGGTTCAGCTCGGCGCTGTGGCCGTTCGCGACGCTCGGCTGGCCCGAGCAGACGTCCGAGCTGGAGGCGTTCTACCCGACCGACGTGCTCTCCACGGCCCGCGACATCCTGTTCCTGTGGGTCGCGCGCATGGTGATGATGGGGCTCGAGCTCACCGGCGAGGTGCCGTTCGAGCACGTCTATGTCCACTCGGTCATCCAGTCGCCCGACGGCCGGCGGATGAGCAAGTCGCTGGGCACGGGCATCGACCCGCTGACGCTCATCGAGGGCGGTCCGCGCCCGCCGGTCTTCACCCAGGGCGGCACGTTCCCGACCTACGGCGCCGACGGCGTGCGCTGGGGCCTGCTGGCCATGTCGTCGGCCCAGGACGTGCGCTTCAGCGAGGAGAAGGTCGCCCAGGGCCAGGCGCTGGCCAACAAGCTGTTCAACGCGATGCGCTTCGTGCTGCTCAACGTCGAGGAGGGCGCCGTCCCCGCCCCGGCGGCGCAGACCGTCGAGGACCGCTGGATCCTCTCCCGGCTCGAGTCGGCCAAGGCCGACTTCGCTGCGCGCATCGAGTCCTTCGACTTCGCCAAGGCCGCGCTCGGGCTCTACGACTTCGTCTACGGCGAGCTGTGCGACTGGTACCTCGAGCTCATCAAGGGGCGCGAGTTCGACGCGCGGCTGAGCGGCCACCTCCTGCACATCGTCCGCGAGACGCTGGTCCTGGCCCACCCGGTGATCCCGTTCGTCACGGAGGAGCTGTGGGAGCACGTGCCGGGGACTCAAGGGCTGCTCGCCGGGCACGTGCGCGCGCCCGCCGACCCGTCGCTGCGCGACCGGACCGCCGAGCGCGACATCGAGCGCGTGATCGCCACGGTCCAGGCCGTGCGCTCGTGGCGCGACGCCGGCGGCGTCAAGCCCGGGGCGTTCCTGAAGGCCCGCATCGACGGCCTCGACGGCCTGGTCCCGCTGGTGTCGCGGCTCGCGCGCCTGACGCCGGTCGACGACGCCGACGCCGAGCCGGTCGCGGTCATCCCGGTCGCCGGGTCCGAGGTGTTCCTGCTGGAGGGCGTCGACCCCGCCGAGGCGGCCGCGAAGATCGAGGCCGCGCGCCGGACGCTGCAGGCCGAGATCAAGCGGGCCGAGAGCAAGCTCTCCAACCCCGGGTTCGTCGACAAGGCCCCCGAGCCGGTCGTGGCCGCCGAGCGCGAGAAGCTGGAGCGCCTGCGGGTCGAGCTGGAGGCGCTGTAGTGACGGCCGCGGCGATGACGGTGCGCGACGCCGAGCGGCTCCTGCTGTCACTCGAGCTGTTCGGCATGCGGTTCGGCCTGGACCGCATGCGCCGGCTGCTGACCGCGCTGGGCTCGCCGCAGGAGCGCTTCGCGGCCGTGCACGTGGTCGGCACCAACGGCAAGTCCTCGACGGTGCGGATGACCGCGGCGATCCTGCGCCGGCACGGCCTGCACGTCGGCGCGTACCTCTCGCCGCACCTCGTGTCGTTCACCGAGCGGGTCCGCGTCGATGACGCCGACGTCTCCGGTCCCGACTTCGCCGCCGCCGTCCAGCGCGCGGCGCGGGCGGCCGAGAAGGTCGACCGCACCGCGCCCGCCGACGACCACGTCACGCAGTTCGAGCTCCTCACCGCCGCCGCCTTCGACCACTTCGCACGCGCCGGCGTGGACGTCGCGGTCGTCGAGGCCGGTCTCGGGGGGCGCTTCGACGCCACCAACGTGCTGCCGTCGAAGGGCGCGGTCCTCACGAACGTCGGGCTGGAGCACACCCGCTGGCTCGGGCCGACGGTCACCGACATCGCGACCGAGAAGCTCGCGGTGGTCGAGCCCGGCTCCACCCTCGTCGTCGGCGCCGACCTGCACCCCGACGCCGCACGGCTCGCCGAGGACGTCGCGACGCAGCGCGGTGCGCGGCTCGTCATCGCCCCCGCGGATCCCGGCGTCGAGCTGGAGATGGTCGCCCGCGGCGCCTTCCAGCGCCGCAACTTCGCCCTGGCGGCCGAGGCCGCCCGCGCCTACCTCGACCCGCCCGGGACGCTCGACGCCGCCGCGGTGCGCGCCGCGGCGGCCTCCACGCTCGTCCCGGGCCGCTTCGACGTCGTCGCGCAATTGGGCGAGGGCGCCGAGGTGGTGCTCGACGGGGCGCACAACCCCGGCGGGATGGCGGCGCTGGCCGAGGCGCTGCCGGAGTTTGCGGCGGGCCGCCGGCTCGTCGCCTGCCTGTCGGTGCTCGACGACAAGGACGCCACCGAGATGCTGCGCACGCTGCTGCCGGTGTGCGACGCGCTGGTCACCACGCGCGCCCAGACGCCGCGTGCGCTGCCGCCCGCGACGCTCGCGTCGCTCTGCCACCAGCTCGGGTTCACAGGCGCCGTGGAGATCGTCGGCGCGCCGCGCGCCGCGCTGCAGCGCGCCCGCGTCCTGGCCGGCGACGACGGCGTCGCGCTGGCGACCGGCTCGATCTACCTCATCGCCGACCTGCTGCGCCCCGTCGGCGCGGCGAGGAGCTCGCTGTGAACGACGACGGCCCGCGCGTGGGCGTGATGGTCGCCGCGGTGGCGATCATCGTGGCCCTCGTGATCCTGCTCTTCTTCGGTATCGGTTATGGGTTCGGGCGTATGTTCCTGTAGCGCCTCGCACCCCGGTCGAAGGGGGAGGATCCGCCTCTCCGGGTACGAACACCGTGGCAGGAGCACCACCCTCGGCCGTCAACACCCCCTAGGATTCTTGAGCACATGCCCGTCGAAGCGGTCTTCGGGATCGACAGCTCCGGTCTGAACACGGCCGTCAAGCTGCTCGTCCTCTTCCTCGTCGTCATCTACGTGGCGCTGATCTACTACACGTACGCGGACGCGCGGCGGCGCATCGAGGACCCCATGCTGGTCGGCTGCGCCACGCTGGCGAGCCTGTTCCCGTTCGTGGGGACGATCGTCTACATGATCGTCCGGCCGCCGGAGTACCTGGACGACGTCCGGGAGCGCGAGCTGGAGATGCAGGCCGCCGAGGCCCGCCTGCACGGCCAGGGCTTCTTCCTCTGCCCGCACTGCGAGGGCGAGGTCAAGGAGGACTTCCTCCGCTGCCCGCACTGCCTGCGCAAGCTGAAGGATCCCTGCGCCAACTGCGCCAAGCCGCTGGATCCCTCGTGGAAGGTCTGCCCGTACTGCGAGGCCGAGATCCCGGGGGTCACCCCGCAGCCGCGGCGCCGCCGCCGGCGCGCAAGCGGTGACCTCGCCGAGCAGACCGCGGTCAGCGAGCCGGGCTCGTAGAGTCCGGTCGCTGCAGCACCCGAACCCGAACCTCCCCTCTCTCCAAGGAGCCACATGTCTGTGGACCGGACCCTCATCCTGGTCAAGCCCGACGCGTTCGCGCGCGGCCTCACCGGCGAGATCCTCGCCCGCTTCGAGCGCAAGGGCCTCGAGATCGCCGCGCTGAAGCTCGTCACCACCCCGCGTGAGACGGCCGAGACGCACTACGCCGAGCACGCCGAGCGCCCGTTCTTCGGCGAGCTGGTCGACTTCATCACCTCGGCGCCGCTCGTGGCCGCGGTGCTCGAGGGCCAGGACGTCGTCAAGGCCACCCGCCAGCTGATCGGCGCGACCAACCCGCTGGAGGCCAACACCGGCTCGATCCGCGGCGACTTCGCGATCGAGGTCGGTCAGAACCTCGTGCACGGCTCCGACTCGCCCGGGTCCGCCGAGCGCGAGATCGGCCTCTGGTTCCCCGAGCTGTAGGGCCGCGGGCCGTCCGACGGTGAGCCGTCTCGTCCTCGCCAGCGGCTCGCCCCAGCGCCGCGCGATCCTCGCCGACCTCGGGCTGGACTTCGACGTCCGGCCGTCCGACGTCGCCGAGGAGGACGAGGGGCCGCCGCGCGCCGTTGCGGAGGAGAACGCCCTGCGCAAGGCGCTGGCGGTCGCCGAGGCGGCGGGCGCCGGCGCCGACGAGGTCGTCCTCGGCTGCGACACGCTCGTCGCCACCGAGCAGAGCATCTGGGGCAAGCCGGCCGACGAGGACGCCGCCCGCGCGACGCTGCGCCGGCTGTCGGGGCGCACGCACGAGGTCGTCAGCGGGATCGTGGTCGTGGCGCACGGCGACGTGCGAACCGCGACGGAGGTCACGCACGTGACGTTCCGCGAGCTCGACGACGCCACGATCGACTGGTACGTGGGCTGCGGCGAGTGGCAGGGCCGCGCCGGCGGCTACGCGATCCAGGGCCGCGGCGGCATCCTGGTCCGGCGCATCGAGGGCGACTACCTCAACGTGGTCGGCCTGCCGGTCGCGGCGCTCATCGGCCTGCGCCCGGGGCTGATGGCCGAGCACGCGGCGTCGTAGGAGACTGTGTCGCTAGGGCTCGAAGTTCCACACCCGTCGACCCTCGCCTAGGCGCCGTCGTCCGATTTGTCCACGTTTGGTGGCCAGAACGGACAACGTTGCTGCCCGGACCTTGCATGGTCAGCTCGGGTGACCATAGAGTCGCGCGACATCGGCGCGTGCCTCAGGGGTGTGCGCGCGCATCAGGCAAACGACGGGGCCCGAGCAGGGCCCTCGGGGAGAGCTATGCATGTACGAAGGACGGCCCGCGCGCTGCTCGCGGGCACGGCGACGTTGGCGGTCATCGCCGGATCCGCGCAGGCGGCCGGCGCGCGCACCGTCGAGCCGCTCAACCAGTACGCGATCAGCGGGAAGGTCGACACCGACGCGCTGGCGCGCGCCGGCTACGACCTCAACGAGCTCAAGGAGCTCGGCAAGTCCGGGCGGCTCGTGATCGTCACGACGCCGTCGAAGGCCAGGGCCCTGGGCGACAAGGGCGCGACCGTGCAGGAGCTGTCGGCGGGCAAGGCCTTCACGGCGCCGTCGTCACCGCTGACCACGCCGACGCACGGCTACGACGTCTTCCGGCCGTGGAGCCTCGAGCCGGCGCCGTGCCCGAACCGCTGCGCCACGCCGAACGTCCCGCTGAAGCAGTGGTACCACGACCTCGCGGCGCGCTACCCGGACATCGTCAAGGAGGAGACGATCGGGCAGTCGGTGCTCGGCCAGCCGATCATGGCCTACAAGCTGACCACCGATGCGCGCTCGACGCCTGACGGCCGCCGCCCCGTGACGCTCTACGAGTCCACCCAGCACGCACGCGAGTGGATCTCGGCCGAGGTCAACCGCCGGCTCTTCGCGTGGTTCGTCGACCACCGCCGCGACCGTGACGTCAAGCGGCTGCTGGGCGCCAACGAGATCTGGTTCATGCCGATGATGAACCCCGACGGCTACGACTACACCTTCACCTCCAAGGCCACGCGGCTGTGGCGCAAGAACCTGCGCGACGTCAACGGCGACGGCGTGATCGACCCCGCCAACGACGGCGTCGATCCGAACCGCAACTGGCCCGAGAAGTGGAACTACGACCTCGAGGGCGCCTCGGACGACCCGTCGACGGAGACCTACCACGGCTCCGGGCCGGCCTCCGAGCCCGAGGTCCAGGCGGCGCGCAAGCTGCACCAGCGGCTGCGCCCGAAGTTCCTCATCGACTACCATTCCTACGCGCAGCTCATCCTCTACCCGGAGGGCTGGCAGGTGGAGACCGAGGCGACCGACGCGCCGCTGATGAAGGCGCTGGCCGGCGACGACGACCATCCGGCGGTCCCGGGCTTCGACCCGGACGTCTCGGCCGAGCTGTACACCACCAACGGCGACGTCACCGGCGACGCCTACAACGCGTGGGGCACGCAGGCCTACACGGTCGAGCTCGACGGCGGGGCGGGGCCCGGCGTCGGCGGCACCGTGGAGGGCCCGGACTCGCCGGGGCCCGGTGGCTTCGTCTTCCAGGACGACGAGGGCGCCGTGCAGGCGGAGTTCCAGAAGAACCTGGAGTTCGCGCTGGACCTGGCCAAGTCCGCGCAGCGCCCGGACGACCCCAAGTCGCACCTCGGCAACACCGCGCCGGACTTCGTGCCGACGACGTTCTCGATCTCCCACGGCGACCCGCAGACCGTCGAGGTCAACGCCAAGCGCTCGCTCGGCGACGTGCGCGTCTTCTGGCAGGTCAACGGCGGCCGCGTCCAGCGCGGGAGCCTGCAGGAGTACGCCGGCGGCGAGCGGTACGGCAAGCCGGGCGCCTACTACCACAAGCTCCGCGGCCAGGTCAGCGGAGCCAAGGCGGGTGACAAGGTCCAGGTGTGGTTCGCCCAGGGCAAGAACAGCTCCGATCCGTTCACCTACACCGTGGCGGCGGCGACCGGCAACCCGGTGCTGCTGATGACCGCGGAGGACTACACGGGCAACAGCTCCGACGTCAGCTCCGGCCCCTACCCGGGACCGCTGTACCAGGGCGACTACGAGGCGGCGCTGAAGGGCGCCGGCGTGAAGTACGACGTCTACGACGTCGACGCCAAGGGCCGCACCGCTCCCTCGGCGCTGGGCGTGCTGTCGCACTACAAGGCCGTCATCTGGGAGACCGGTGAGGACCTCTACGTCCGCGAACCCGGCCAGCCGGGCGGCACCGGGACGTCGCGGCTCGTCGACGACGAGGTCGTCAACGTGCGCGACTACCTCAACGACGGCGGCAAGCTGCTCGTCGCCGGGAAGTTCGCCCTGCAGGGCGGCTGGGACGAGTTCCTGTTCAACCCGCTCGGCGCTCCGCCGAACCCGTTCTGCAAGAGCAGCCAGACCGACCCCAACGGCGACGACGACCCGCCGGGCCAGAACTTCAACTGCGTGAAGTCGAGCAACGACTTCCAGCAGTACTGGCTCGGCACGTACCTGCCGATCACGGCGGCCGACACCAACGACAGCGCCGCGGCGCTGCCGTTCCAGGAGGCCGGCGGAGCCTTCGGCTCGGCCGAGTTCACCGTCAACGGCGGGGACTCGAAGCGCAACCAGGACAACATCTACTCGTTCCTGACGACGTCCTCGGTCCTGCCCAAGGCGACCTACCCGCAGTTCTCCAGCGACCAGGCGATCAAGCTGGACCGGGGGCCGTCGTTCGACCCGCCGACGGGCACGCGCTACGCGGTCTCGCAGACGGCCGACGACGCCTACAAGCGGCTCAGCCGGACGGTCGACCTGACCGGCAGGACCAGCGCGGACCTGTCGTTCCTGGCGTCCTACGACACCGAGCCCAACTGGGACTACCTCGCTGTCGAGGCGCACACGGTCGGCCAGGACGACTGGACGACGCTGCCGGACGCCAACGGGCACACATCCGGCGACATCACCACGAACAGCAGCTGCCCGCAGATCCCGATCACCGACAGCCACCCGTTCATGGCGCACTACGTCACGCTGCATCCGGAGTCCGCTCCGGGCGAGGGTGACGCGACGTGCACCAACGGCGGCACGTCGGGCACGTTCAACGCGGCGACCGGCAACTCCGGCGGCTTCGTGCCGTGGAAAGTCGACCTGAGCGCCTACGCCGGCAAGCAGGTGGAGGTGTCCATCACCTACATCAGCGACCCCGGCGTCCAAGGGCTCGGGGTCTTCGTGGACGACGCGAAGGTCACCGCCGACGGCGCCACCGTCGCCGAGACGTCCTTCGAGGACGGCCTGGGCGGCTGGGACGTCCCCGGCGCTCCGGCGGGCAGCGAGGGCAACGCCAACGACTGGATCCAGTCGGCGTCCGTCGGCTACGTCGACGGTCCGGGCGTGGGCACCGCGGACACGCTCTACTGGGGCTTCGGCCTCGAAGGCGTGACCGGGGCCGACCAGCGAGCGACGCTCGTCAAGGACGCCCTGACGTACCTCGGCGCGGGCTGAGCCCACCCCTGCCGAGCACCGGGCGCCGCCGTCACCGGCGGCGCCCGGCCCCGGGGGGCTGCTGCTCGACAACGACGGGCTCGCGGGCCGCGCGGGCGTCCTGCCGTCACGTGGGACGGACGGCTGGGGACCAGGCCCGCGCCCGCCGGCACCTACCGGCTGGACGTCTACGCGGTGGCCGCCGACGGCCACGCCGCGCGCGCTTCGGCGGCGCTCGTCGTGCGCGCCTAGGTTTCCGGAACATCGCACGTGCGTTTTGCAGCATTTTCCGCGCTGCAAAACGGCTGTCGCGGCTGAGGGCCGCGGCCGTGCCTCCGCTACACTCCCCAACGCGGCTCGTCCGTCCGCCCCGCCACGCGGGGCTAGCAGTCAAAACGGGCGGTCCGCTCCTCCGGAATGGGCTTCTTCAGCTACCTCACCGGCTTCGGTGGCCGCGACATGGCGGTCGACCTGGGCACCGCGAACACGCTCGTCTATGTGCGCGGGCGCGGCATCGTGCTCAGCGAGCCTTCAGTAGTGGCGATCGACTCACGAACGGGCGAAGTCCACGCGGTCGGCATCGAGGCCAAGCGGATGCTCGGCCGCACGCCAGGCACGATCCAGGCCATCCGCCCGCTCAAGGACGGCGTCATCGCCGACTTCGACGTGACGGAGGAGATGCTGCGCCACTTCATCCAGAAGGTGCACCAGAACCGCTGGGCGCATCCGCGCGTCGTCGTCTGCGTCCCTTCGGGCGTGACCGGCGTCGAGAAGCGCGCGGTGGAGGAGGCCTGCCTGTCGGCCGGCGCCCGCCAGGCGTACCTGATCGAGGAGCCCATGGCCGCCGCGATCGGCGCCGGGCTGCCCGTCGGAGAGCCCACGGGCTCGATGATCGTCGACATCGGCGGCGGCACGTCCGAGGTCGCCGTGATCTCGCTCGGCGGGATCGTCGTGTCGCAGTCGATCCGCGTCGGCGGCGACGAGCTCGACGAGGCGATCATCAACTACGCCAAGCGCGAGTACAAGCTGCTCATCGGCCAGCAGACCGCGGAGGAGGTCAAGCTGGAGATCGGCTCGGCCTACCCGATGGAGGAAGAGGTCCAGGCCGAGATCCGGGGCCGGGACATGGTGTCCGGGCTGCCGAAGACCGTGGTGCTCACCAGCGAGGAGATCCGCCAGGCGCTCGAAGAGCCCCTGTCGCAGATCATCGACGCGGTGAAGGAGACGCTGGACCGGACCCCTCCCGAGCTCGCATCCGACATCATGGACCGCGGCATCATGCTCGCGGGCGGTGGCTCGCTTCTCCAGGGGCTCGACGAGCGCCTGCGGGAGGAGACCCAGATGCCGTCGCACCTGGCCGAGTCCCCGCTGACCTGCGTGGCGGTGGGCTCGGGACGCTCGTTGGAGGAGTTCGAAGTCATCCACCGGACGAACAAGAATTCGAGGAGTCGGCGCCGGCCGCGTTAGCGCTGCGCCGCGAAACAAGCTTTGGAGTCGCGTACGACATGTACGACAAGACGGTTCGCCGTCGGCGGGCAGTCCTCGGGCTGCTGGTCGTCAGCTCCCTGATCCTGCTCACGGCCTATTTCGGCGAGCGCTCCGGCGGAGCGCTGCACAACGTGCAGCGCGGGATCCTGGAGGTCGTCTCGCCCATCCAGGAGGGCGCCAGCCGCGCCCTCAAGCCCGTGCGCGACCTGTTCGGCTGGGTCGGCGACACCGTGAGCGCCAAGGGCGACCTCAAGGACACGCGCGCCGACCGCGACCAGTGGCGCGCCACGGCGATCCGCAACCAGGCCGCCGTCCGCGAGAACGACCAGCTCCGTGGGCTCCTCGCCCTCGACAAGCAGCCCAAGTCGCTGCAGCCCTACGGGCCGGTGACGGCGCGCACGATCGGCTCGTCCCCGACCCTCTGGTACGTGAAGATCACGATCGACAAGGGCACGTCCTCCGGCATCCACGAGGACATGCCGGTCATCGCGTCCGACGGTCGCAGCGACTCGAGCAACGGGCTGATCGGCAAGGTCGAGAGCGCCACCGGCAACGCGTCGGTCGTGCGCCTCATCACCGACTCGACGATGGCCGTCTCCGCGCGGACCGCCCTCGGCAACGCCACCGGGCTGGTCCAGCCGAGCCCGGGCGATCCCCGCGACCTGATCATGCGCTACGTCGACAAGAACGAGCCGATCGCCAAGGGCAACGTCGTCGTCACCGCCGGCACGGCCTCCCAGCGCAGCGAGCTCGCCTCGGTCTACCCGCCGGACCTGCCGATCGGCCGCGTGACCCGCGTCGACAACCCCAGCGCCTCCAACCAGCTGCCGCACCTGCGACCGTTCGTCGACCTGCGCCGCGTCCAGTACGTCCAGGTCCTGACCAAGCCGGTCAACAACAACCGCTGATGCTCGGCATCTCGCCACAGCTCGTGCTGCGCGCCGCCCTCCTGGGCGTCGCCGTGGTGATCGTCCAGGTCGCCGCGGTCTCCCAGATCGTCCTCTTCGGGACGAGCGCGGACCTGACGCCGCTGGTGGTCGCGGCGGTCGGGCTGCTGTGCGGCTCGGTGGCGGGCGCGACGTTCGGATTCGCCGTCGGACTGTTCGTCGACGCCGCGCTGGTGCAGACGATGGGCTTGACGAGCCTCGTGTTCATCGCGGCCGGCTACGGCGCCGGGCGCCTGCGCGAGCTGCGCGACCCGCAGGCCGTGGTCATCCCCATGATCGTCGGCGGCCTGGCCACCGCGATCACCACGTTCGGCTACGGCCTCATGAACTTCATGCTGGGCATCGACGCGCCGGTGAGCTTCCTGCTCCTGCGCCAGATCCTGGCGACGATCGTCCTCAACGCCCTCATCGCGCTGCCCGTGTTCGCGCTCGTGCGCCGCTGGCTGTCGCCGGTCCTCCCGGACGACCCGCGCCGGCGCCGGCGCCGCGCCTACACCACGGGTGGCCTGTCCCCGCTGAGCCGATCCTGATGCCCCTCGATCCCGCCAACGACCGCCGTCCCCCGATCACGCCGCAGCTCGCGCTGCGCGTCGCGGGCGTCGGCGTCCTCGCGTTCGTCCTGTTCGGGATCGTCTTCTTCCGGCTCTGGTACCTGCAGGTCCTCGACGGCGATCGCTACCTGGCCCAGGCGCGCGAGAACCGCGTCCGCACGGAGCGCATCCAGGCCCCGCGCGGGCAGATCGTCGATGCCAGCAAGATCCCGCTGGTCGACAACCGCAAGGCGACGGTCGTGTCGCTGGACCCGGCGAGCATCCCGGCCGCCATGCGCACGCAGATCGCCGCGTACGGCCAGAAGGCCGGCCAGCGCGAAGCGCGCAAGAAGGGCCGCAAGGGCCCGAAGATCGCCGTTCCCCAGGCCACGGGCGACCTGCTGACGCGCTACCGGCGCCTCGGCAACGTCCTCCAGCTGTCGCCGAAGACGATCAACCAGCGCGTCGTCGACGCGATCGTCCAGGTGCCCTACGCGAACATCCGCGTCAAGACGGGCGTGCCGGCCGCGCAGCGCGACTACATCGAGGAGCGCCGCGAGCGCTTCCCCGGCGTGACGGTCGAGCAGCTGTACGTGCGCACGTACCCGAACAAGACGATGGCGGCGCAGCTGCTGGGCGTGGTGGGCCAGATCCGCGACTACCAGCTCAAGGACAAGAAGAACTTCAAGGGCATCGCCGGCGGCACCGACATCGGGCAGAGCGGCCTGGAGGCCCAGTACGACAAGCAGCTGCGAGGCACCGACGGTCAGTACCGGATCGAGGTCAACGCCGCCGGCGAGCGCCGTCGCGCGGTCGTCGCGGTGCAGCCGAAGTCCGGTCAGCAGCTCAAGCTGACGCTGCACCAGGAGCTGCAACAGGCGGGGGAGACCGCGCTCAAGACCGCCGGGCACGGGCTTCCTGGAGCCTTCGTCGCCCTCAACCCGCAGACCGGCGCGGTCTACGCGATGGGCTCGAGCCCCAGCTACAACCCGCGCGAGGCCGCCCCGGGCTACTACGCCACCACCGCCGCCTACAGGGCGCACTTCGGCACCGCCGCCGGGTCCCCGCAGGTCAACCGCGCCGACGAGAGCGCGTATCCGACCGGCTCGATCTTCAAGCCGGTCACCGCGCTGGCCGCGCTGGACTCCGGCACCACGACCACCGACCGCGTGTTCAACGACCAGGGCTGCTACCAGACCGGTGCGCGCACGATCGACAAGGCCTGCAACGCCGGCGGCAAGGCCTACGGCAACGTCAACCTCGTCAGTGCCCTCCGCGTCTCGGCCGACACCTACTTCTACGACCTCGGCAAGAAGATGTACGACCAGTCGTCGTTGCCGCTGCAGTCGTGGGCCCACAAGCTCGGCGTCGCGCGCAGGACCGGGATCGACCTCCCGGGTGAGGCGACCGGGACGATCCCCAGCCCGTCCGAGGTCCGCCGGATCAACCGCCTCGAGGCCGCCTGCCGCAAGAAGAACGGCGGCAAGCCCTGCTACATCGGCAGCGGCAACGCGCTGTGGAACCCGGGCGACAACGAGAACTTCGCCGTCGGCCAGGGTGGGCTGCAGGCGACGCCGCTGCAGATGGCGGTCGTGTACTCCACGATCGTCAACGGCGGCCGCGTCCCGACGCCGCACCTCGGCCTGCAGACCGAGGACAGCCGCGGCATCGCGCAGCCGCTCGACTTCCCGTCCAAGCGCAAGGTCGCCATCAAGCCGCAGTGGCAGAGCGCGATCATGCAGGGCCTGTTCGGCGCCGCCAACGAGAACGGCGGCACGTCCAAGGGCGTGTTCGACAACGGCTGGCCGCGCAACCGCTTCCCGGTGTACGGCAAGACCGGCACGGCCGAGCGGCAGCCGCAGAAGGATCAGTCCTGGTACGCGGTCTACTCCTACGACAAGAGCAACCCGGACGCCAAGCCGATCGTCGTCGTGGTCACCGTCGAGCAGGGTGGCTTCGGCGCCGACGCGGCCGCGCCGGCCGCGCGCCTCATCCTCTCGAAGTGGTTCGGCGTCGCCCCCAGGATCGTGCGCGGGACCTCGACCGACCGATGAGCGCGGCCACCACACCCCTGCGCGACGTCGACGACGCGCCGCCCCGCGAGCGGGCACGGCCGCAGGGCATGGCGCTGCCGTTCGACCTCGTCCTCGTGCTCGGCGTCATCGGCCTGGCGGCGTGCTCGCTGGTGGCGATCAGGTCGTCGACCGCCGACGACATCGCCGGCAACCCGCACTACTACGTCGAGCGCCAGGCGATCTTCTTCGCCGTCGGCGGGCTGATCTCGCTCGCGATGATCAAGCTCGACTACACCCGGCTGCGCGTCGCGCGCTGGTGGATCTTCGGCTTCCTGATGGCGTCGATCTTCGCCGTCAAGCTGATCGGCACCACGGCCAAGGGCTCACAGCGGTCCGTGCCGCTCGGGCCGTTCCAGTACCAGGCGTCCGAGCTCGGCAAGGTGCTCATCGTGGTCGTCCTGGCGGCGTTCGCCGCCGACCGCGCGCGGCGCCTGCAGGAACGCGACACCACGGCCCGGATCATGCTGCTCGCGCTGATCCCGGCGGCGTTCGTGATGGTGCAGCCGGACCTGGGCTCCAGCCTGGTCTACGGCGCGATCGCGATCGCCATCCTCTACTTCGCCGGCACGCCGGCACGCCACTTCCTGGCGTTGATCGCGCTGGGCGCGGTCGCGATCAGCTTCGTGCTGGTCGCGGCGCCCGCCGCGGGGGTACAGGTGCTCCACGGCTACCAGAAGGAGCGCCTCACCTCATTCCTCCACCCGTCAGCCGACATCGGCAACGCGGGCTACCAGCAGCACCAGTCGCTCATCGCCATCGGGTCCGGTCAGAAGACCGGCCGTGGCGTCCACGCAACCCAGACCCAGTTCAACTTCCTGCCCGAGCACCACACCGACTTCATCAACGCGGTCGTCGGTGAACGCTGGGGCTTCGTGGGCGCGGCAGTCGTGCTGTCGCTCTACGCGCTGTTGATCTGGCGCGCGTTGCGCATCCTGACCATGGCGAAGGACCTCTTCGGCGCGCTGGTCGCCGGCGGCATCGTCGCGATGCTGCTGTTCCAGGTCTTCGTCAACGTCGGCATGACCCTCGGGATCATGCCCATCACCGGCATCCCGCTGCCGCTCATGAGCTACGGCGGATCCTCGGTGATGTCCACCCTTTTGGCCATCGGCCTTCTGCAGTCGATCTACGTCCACGGACGCTCCTCGGCTGCCATGAAGGGCCGCATCATGGGCCATTGATCGTTTAAGGACTGAACCACATCGTGAGAAAGCAAGTGCTCGTCAGCGTGGACCGCGGGGAGACCCGCGTGGCGCTGATGGAAGCCACCGGAGCTCCGGCCGCCGCCCCCAAGCGCGGGCGGAGTCGAACCCGCCCGCCCGCCGCCTCCTCCGCCGCTGCCGCTGCCACCGCCGCCAAGGCCAAGGCGGCCGCGCCGAACGACGGCTGGCGCGTCGCGGAGCTCTACCTCGAGCGCCGCGGCAACCGGTCGATCGTCGGCAACATCTACAAAGGCAAGGTCGACAACGTCCTGCCCGGGCTGGAGGCCGCGTTCGTCGACATCGGCCTCGACAAGAACGGGTTCCTGCACGTCGACGAGATCGTGATCCCCGGCGTCGAGGTCGCCCGTCGCGGGCGCGTAGGCTCCAAGGGCAAGTCGATCGGCGAGCTGCTCAAGCCCGGCCAGGAGGTCGTGGTCCAGGTCGTCAAGGACCCGCTGAAGACCAAGGGCGCCCGCCTGTCGATGGACCTCACCATCGCCGGCCGCTACATGGTCTACACGCCCACGGGCGAGGGCATCGGCGTCTCCAAGCGCCTCGACGACAAGGAGCGCGAGCGCCTGCGCAAGGAAGCCCGCGGCCTCGACCTGCACGGCGGCGGCGCGATCGTCCGCACGGCCGCCCACGGCGCCACGCGGCAGGACTTCGAGCGCGAGCTGCAGTACCTGTTCAAGCTGCACGAGGTGCTCGACAAGCGCGTCGCCGAGACGCCCGCGCCGGAGATGGTCTTCCAGGAGGCCGACCTGTCGGTCCGCGTCGTGCGCGACATCTTCAGCGCCGACTTCGAGAAGGCGATCGTCGACGACGAGCAGCAGCACCACCGCCTCGTCTCGTTCTTCAGCCGCACGGCGCCCGAGCTCGTCGACCGCGTCGAGCTGTGGCAGGAGTCCAAGCCGCTGTTCGAGGCCTGGAACGTCGAGAAGGTCATCGACGGCCTGATGTCCAAGCGTGTCGACCTGCCGTCCGGCGGCTACCTGCTGATCGACTACGCCGAGGCGCTGACGGTCATCGACGTCAACTCCGGCTCGTTCGTCGGGCGCGGCAAGCAGGCGCGCCTGGAGGACACCATCACGCGCACGAACCTGGAGGCGGCCGACGAGGTCGTCCGCCAGCTCCGGCTGCGCGACATCGGCGGCATCATCGTCATCGACTTCATCGACATGGCTCGCGCCCGCAACCGCGAGGCCGTCCTGAAGACGCTGCGCAAGGCCCTGGACGAGGACCGGACGAAGACGTTCACGGCCGAGATCTCCAAGCTCGGCCTGGTCGAGATGACGCGCCAGAACGTGACCGAGGGCGTGCGCGAGATCATGAGCCGCCCGTGTCCCACGTGCCACGGTGAGGGCGTGATCAAGTCCGAGGAGACGATCGCGATCGAGTTCGAGCGCCAGCTGCGCGAGATCGCCTCGCGCGCCAAGCGCGGCACGGAGGCCTTCCTGGTCCAGGTCAACCCGCGCGTGAGCGCGAAGTTCACGGGCGAGGGCGCCCGCGTCCTGCACGCCCTGGAGAACGAGACCGGCAAGATCTTCCACTTCGAGGGCTCCGAAGGCCTGCCGCTCGACCACTTCGCGATCACGCAGGAGGGGGCCAGCCAGGACATCGAGGAGCGCGCCATCCCGTTCAAGGAGGGCGACGAGGTCCTCGTCAACATCATCGAGCCGCACATGTACGAGGTCGACGACGCGGTGGCCAAGATCGACGGCTACATCATCTCCGTGGTCAACGGCGGACGGTACGTCGGAACCAAGAAGATGGTGCGCATCGAGGAGGCCGGGAGGACCGCCGCGGTGGCCACCTTGCTCGACGCTGAGGACCCGGAGTCCTCCGATGGCGACGACTCGCTAGAATCCAAGCCTCGGCGCCGCGGCCGCAGAGGCGGACGGCGCCGTTCGGCTGCCAAGGCCGAAGCGACTTCGGAGTAACGAGAAACCATGTACGCGATCGTCAAGACCGGTGGCAAGCAGTACCGCGTCGAAGAGGGCCAGACCCTCCTCGTCGAGCGGCTGCCTGGCGACGTCGGCGCAAAGCTCGACCTCGAGCCCCTGCTGTTCGCGGGGGACGACACCCTGTTCGGCAACGACCTGGGCAAGGTCAAGGTGGCCGCCGAGGTCGTCGAGCATCTGCGCGGCCCCAAGCTGCGGGTCAACAAGTTCAAGCCCAAGCGCGGCTACCGCCGCCGGATGGGCCACCGCCAGGAGCTCACGCGGATCCGCGTGACCAAGATCTCGAAGGGGAGCTGACCCATGGCTCATAAGAAGGGTCTCGGTTCTTCGCGCAACGGGCGCGATTCCAACGCACAGCGCCTCGGCGTCAAGGTCTTCGCGGGTCAGACGGTGACCGGCGGCGAGATCATCGTGCGCCAGCGCGGCACGCGCTTCAAGGCCGGCGACGGCGTCGGCATGGGCAAGGACGACACGCTGTTCGCCAAGAGCGCGGGCATCGTCGACTTCAAGACGGGGCGCCTCGGGCGCGTCGTCTCGATCCAGCCGCAGCAGGACGCCGCCGCTTAGGCGCGCTGCGAATCGGAGACTGGTCGGGCTGACGGCCGGCGCGAAAGCGCCGGCCGTCGTCGTTCGGGGCCGTCCCCCCGGGTGCGGCGCGTGCCGACTGCTCCTTGTATTTGCGTGTGCAATCATCGGTCGTCGTGAGCCCTTCCGACGTTGCCCGCCACAAATCGCTGATCCTGGCCCTCTGCTGCCTCGCGCAGTTCATGGTCATCCTCGACGTGTCGATCGTGAACGTGGCGCTGCCGTCGATCCGCGGCGACCTCGGGTTCTCGGCCACGGGCCTGCAGTGGGTGGTCAACGCCTACACGCTGGCCTTCGCCGGCTTCCTGCTGCTGGGCGGCCGTGCGGCCGACCTCGTCGGGCGCCGCGAGGTCTTCGTCGGCGGGCTGCTGCTGTTCTCGCTCGCCTCGCTGGCCGGCGGCATGGCGGAGAACTCCGGCCAGCTCGTCGCGGCGCGCGCCGCGCAGGGCCTGGGCGGCGCGATCGTCGCGCCGGCGACGCTGTCGATCCTCACCACCACGTTCACCGAGGGCGCCGAGCGCAACAAGGCGCTCGGGCTCTGGGGCGCGATGGGCGGCGCCGGCGGCGCGACCGGTGCGCTGCTGGGCGGCATCCTGACCCAGACGCTCTCGTGGCGCTGGATCCTGCTGATCAACGTGCCCATCGGCGTCGTCGTCGCGATCGCGGGGCTGCGCGTCATCACGCGCGGCCGCCGCGACGTCGGCGCCGCGCGCTCGTTCGACCTGTCGGGCGCGCTGACGGTGACGGCCGGCCCGGTCGTGCTCACCTACGGGATCGTCGAGACCGACGTCCACGGCTGGGGCTCGTCGCGCACGCTGATCACGATCGCGCTCGGGCTGGCCCTGCTGGCGACGTTCGCGCTGATCGAGGGCCGGCTGGCGACCGCGCCGCTGGTGCCGCTGCGCATCTTCCGCAACCGCACGGTGACGGGCGCCAACCTCGTGGTCTTCTGCATGGGTGCCGCGGCGTTCGCCATGTGGTACTTCCTGTCGCTGTACCTCCAGCAGGTGCTGGGCTACGACCCGATCGAGGCGGGCCTCGCGTTCCTGCCGATGACCGGCGCGATCATCGTGACCTCGCAGGTGGCCTCGCGGCTCACCGGGAGGCTCGGGCCGGGCAGGGTGCTCACCGCCGGCCTGACGCTGCTGGCGCTCGGCATGCTCGGGTTGAGCCGGATCTCGGCCGACGGGAGCTTCCTGGCCGACGTGCTCGGCCCCTCGGTCGTGGCGGCCGCGGGGATCGGCTTCTCGTTCGTGCCCGTGACCATCGCCGCGACGGCCGGCGTTCAGGGGCGCGAGGCCGGCTTGGCGTCGGGGCTGGTCAACACCTTCCGCCAGGTCGGCGGCTCGATCGGGCTGGCCCTGCTGGCGACCGTCGCGACGCAGCGCACCGACGCCTTGAACGGCACGGTCTCGCGGGCGGCGGCGCTCACCGACGGCTTCCAGCGCGCGTTCCTGGTCGGCGCCGCGTTCGGCGCGATCGGCGCGCTGATCAGCCTGACGGTGCTCGTGCGCGGGTCCGGCGCACGGGCGGCCGCCGCGGCGCGCGCCGAGGGTGCCGCGTAGACACGTTCTACGACTAGGCTTGCGCTCATGCCCGGACGGCTGGAGGACACGGTCAACATCGGCCCGGCGCTCGCGCACGACCTGCGCGGCATCGGGATCGAGGACGTGGAGGCCCTGCGCTCCGCCGGCGCCCTCGACGCCTGGGTCCGCCTGAACGGCGCCGGCACCCGCGACTGCCTGTGCTCCCTCCTGGCCCTGGAGGGCGCCGTGCGCGGCGTCAACTGGATGGAGATCTCGCCGGCCGACCGCGACGCGGTGGCCGAGGCCGCGCGGGCGGCGCTGGCGGTGCGGGCCGGCGGCGCGGAGGCGGTCGGCGGCGCGTAGGGTCGGCGGCGCCGGCCGGGTCGCGCGCCGCTCAGGACGCGGCCGGTGCGCCGGCGTGGTCCGGGGATCACCGACGAGAACGCGCGCCTGGTGCGGCGCGAGCGCCCGCGGTCGTCCGCGGTGCCCCGGGGGCGGCACGGTCCCGCACCACGTCCGCCACGACGCCAGCGTCCGACGGATGGCACTCTGACCTCCAATATGGAGGACAAAGTGCCATCCGTCGCACGGCGCCCGCAAGAGCGCCTGCCGGTCCCGCGCCCTCGCCCGCGGCAGGCAGATGGCGTCGGTCCACCGCAGAGCTCCTTCGTCGGTGATTCCAGACCGCGCCGGCCGCACCGGGAACGTCGGAACGGAGCCCGCACCACCTCCGTCCCTACCCCGGCTGCGCCGTCGGGCGGATGAGGATCTCGTTGACGTCGACGTGCGGCGGCTGCGAGATCGCGTACATGACGGCACGGGCGACGTCGTCGGGCTCCAGGCGCCCCTCCCCGGGGTTGTCGAAGAACGGCGTGTCGACCACCCCTGGCTCGATCACGGTCGTGCGGATGCCGGTGTCGTTGACGTCGGCGCGCACGGACTCGCCCATCGCGGTGACCGCCCACTTCGTCGCCGAGTACAGCGAGCCGGGCAGCGCGCGGCGGCCCGCGACCGAGCCGGTGACCAGGATGTGGCCCTTGGTCTCGGTCAGCGCCGGGATCGCCGCGCGGATCGTGTAGGCGGCGCCGAGCACGTTGGTCAGCACCATGTTGCGCCAGTGCTCGGGCGTCTCGTTCAGCCATCCGCGCGTGGCGCCGAAGCCGGCGTTGGCGAAGGCGACGTCGAGGCGCCCGAACGCGCTGGTCGCCGCGGCGACGATGGCCTCGTTGTCCTCCCATCGCGTGACGTCGGTCGGTACGGCGATGGCGCGATCGGGACCGCCGAGCTCCTGCGCGAGCGCCTCGAGCTTGTCGGCGCTGCGCGCGCCGAGCACCAGGCGGTAGCCCGCCTGCGCTGCATGCCGGGCGGTCGCGGCGCCGATGCCGCTGCTTGCGCCCGTGACGAGGAAGACTGGGTCGTCGGCCATGCTCTGTTGGTTCCCAGCTACCTTGAGGGGCAGACATGCTGTACGACAAGGCACGCATCTTCGTCCAGGCGGGCGCGGGCGGCAACGGATGCATGAGCTTCCGTCGCGAGGCCCACGTTCCCAAGGGCGGACCGGACGGTGGGGACGGCGGCTACGGCGGCAGCGTCGTGCTGGTCTGCGACGACTCCTACCGCGACCTGCAGTCCTTCAAGCGCAAGGCCCACTACCAGGCCGGCCGCGGCCGCCACGGCGAGGGCAACCAGCGCCACGGCGCCGACGGAGAGGATCTCGTCGTCCACGTCCCGCCCGGCACCGAGGTCACCGCCGAGGACGGCACGGTCCACGACCTCGTCGTCCCCGGCACGCGCGTCACCGTCGCCACCGGCGGCTCCGGCGGCAAGGGCAACAAGAAGTTCGCCGGCTCCACGCGCCAGGCGCCGCGCTTCGCCGAGCGCGGGCTCGACGGCCAGGAGGGCTGGCTGGACCTGCGCCTCAAGCTGCTGGCCGACGTCGGGCTCGTCGGCGTGCCCAACGCCGGCAAGTCGTCGATGCTCGCCCGCATGACGCGGGCGGCGCCGAAGGTCGCCAACTACCCCTTCACGACGCTCGAGCCGGTGCTCGGCACGCTCGACGGCGACGATCGCCAGCTCGTGATGGCCGACATCCCCGGGCTGATCGAGGGCGCCGCGGACGGCGCGGGCCTGGGCCACGACTTCCTCGCGCACGTCGAGCGCACCCGGCTCCTCGTCCACGTGCTCGACCTCGAGCCGCTGGACGGCAGCTCGCCCGAGGAGAACTACGCCACGATCGAGCACGAGCTCGCGACCTACGACCCGCGGCTGGCCAGGCTGCCGCGGATCCTCGCGCTCTCGAAGGCCGACCTGGTCTCCCCGGAGGAGGCCGAGATGGTCGCCGGGATCTGGCGCGAGCGGTTCGCCGCCGAGGTCCCCGCCCACGAGGAGTGGGAGGAGCCGGTCGAGCCGACGCCGGTCCTGATCACCTCCTCGGCGACGGGACTGGGGCTCGACGAGCTGCGCGCCGAGCTGCTGCGCCGCGTGCCGGTGCTCGAGCCGGTCGCGCTCGACGAGCCCTCCACGCGCGGCATCCGCGACGTCGAGTCGCTCGCCGACCACCGCGTCTTCAAGCCGGCCGTCCGCGGCTCGTTCGCCGTCGAGCAGCTCGACGAGGGCGCCTGGCGCGTCACGGGCGAGGTCATCGACCGGCTCGTGGCCCGCCACGACCTCGAGAACGAGGAGGCGCTGGCCCACGTCGAGAGCCGCCTGCACCGGCTCGGGGTCATCCGCGCGCTGGAGGCCAAGGGCTTCGAGGCCGGCGACGATGTCGAGATCGGCGGCGTGGTCTTCGAGCTCGACCCGGGCTAGGGGTGCCGTAGGCGGCCAGCGAGGCCGAGGCCCACGATGGCCAGCCGTCGCCGCCGGAGGTGGGTCCCCAGTCGCGATAGCGACACAGTCTCCTAGGGGAACACTGGCCCAGAGGGCCAGGTTCCCTTGCGGGTCTTCGCCCAGGGGGCGAAACCCGCGGCGGGTTAGGGACCCACGCTGCTCGGGGTGCCGTAGGCGGCCAGCGAGGCCGAGGCCCACGATGGCCAGCCGCCGCCGCCGGAGGTGGGTCCCCAGTCGCGATAGCGACACAGTCTCCTTGGGGTCGCGACGCCGTAGGCTTCCGGGCCGCATGGCCCGCCACGTCATCAAGCTCGGTTCCGGGATCGTCGCCCGCGACGACGGCACGCTGCGCGCCGACGCGCTCGCCGCGGTCGCCGACGAGGTCGCCGTGCGCCGCCGCGCCGGCGACGACGTGGTGATCGTCAGCTCGGGCGCGATCGCTCGCGGGCTGGAGACCATGGGGATCGCCGGGCGGCCGAGCGCGATCGAGGACCTGCAGGCCGCCAGCGCGGTGGGGCAGGGGCGGCTGTTCCGGTGCTACGACGAGCTGCTGGCCGCGCGCGAGGTGACCGCCGCGCAGGTGCTGCTGACGTTCTTCGACCTCAGCCACCGCTCGCACTACCTCAACGCCCGCCAGACGCTGCGCCGGCTGCTGGACTGGGGCGTGGTGCCGGTCATCAACGAGAACGACACCACCGCCACCGACGAGATCTCCTTCGGCGACAACGACTTCCTCGCGGCGCAGGTCGCGATCCTCGTCGAGGCCGACCGGCTCGTGCTGCTCACGGGCGTCGACGGCGTGTACACCGCCGACCCCCGGACCGATCCGGCCGCCGCCATCGTGCGCGAGATCACCGACTTCGAGACGCTGGAGACCCAGGCGGCGATCGGCAGCTCGACCTCCGTGCTCGGCTCGGGCGGCATGCGGTCCAAGGTCGTGGCGGCCGAGATGTCGACCGCCGCCGGCATTCCGGCGGCCATCGTCAACGGCCTGCGCCCCGGCGCGCTCGGACGCGTCCTGGAGGGCGCGACCGACGACGGCACGCACTTCCCGGCGCGGGCGCTCGGCTACTCCTCGTTCAAGCTGTGGCTGCGCTACGCCAAGCCGGTGCACGGGACCGTGACGGTCGACGCGGGCGCGGCCCGCGCGCTGCGCGAGGGCGGCACGTCGCTGCTGCCGGTCGGCGTCGTCGGCGTGGGCGGCGGGTTCTCCGCGGGCGACGCGGTCGACGTCACCGAGGCCGGCGGCGTGCTGCTGGGCAAGGGCATCGTCACGCTCAGCGCCGCCGAGCTGCGCCGGGTGATGGGCCTGCAGTCCGCGCAGGTCCGCGAGATCCTCCCGCGCGCGGCCGAGGAGGCCGTCCACCGGGACTACTTCGTGCTGGCCTGACCCGCCCTGGGCATCCCGCGCAGCGCCCCGCGCAGCGCCCGCGCAGCGCCCGCGCAGCGCCCCGCGCGGCGCCCCGCGCGGCGTCGAGGGACGAATGAATCTCGTACAGCGAGATTCAGTCGTCCCTCGACGCGCCGTGTGACGCCGGTACCCTTCCGCCATGGCCGTATCAGTCGCCTCCGTCACCGACGTCTGTCGTGCCGCCAAGGCCGCCTCTCGGCGCCTGGCCACGCTGCCGACGGCCGAGAAGGACGCCGCGCTGCACCGGATCGCCGACGCGCTGGTCGCGCGCACGCCTGAGATCCTCGAGGCCAACGCGCGTGACCTCGACGCCGGGCGCGAGGCCGGGCTGTCCGCCGCCCTCCTGGATCGCCTGCTGCTCGACGAGGCGCGGATCGCCGCGATCGCCGCGCAGGTCCGCGACATCGCGGCGCTGCCCGACCCCGTCGGCGAGGTGCTCGACGGCTTCCGGCTGCCCAACGGACTCGACGTCGCCAAGACCCGCACGCCGCTCGGCGTGGTCGCGGTCGTCTACGAGGCGCGGCCGAACGTCACGATCGACGCCGCCGCGCTCTGCCTCAAGTCCGGCAACGCGATCGTGCTGCGCGGGTCGTCGAGCGCCGCGCACTCCAACGCGGTGCTCGCCGCGATCGCCGCGGCGCAGGCCCCCGAGGGCGCGATCGGCCTGGTCGCCGGCGGCGGGCGCGAGGAGCTCGCCGAGCTCGCCACCCAGGACGACCTCATCGACCTCATCATCCCGCGCGGCGGCGAGGGGCTGAAGAAGGCGCTGACGGCGGTCGCGACCGTCCCCATGATCTTCGCCGCGTCAGGCAACTGCCACGTCTACGTGGATGCGGCCGCCGACCTCGACGTCGCGCGCGACATCATCCTCAACGCCAAGACCCAGCGCCCCGGCGTGTGCAACGCCGCCGAGACGCTGCTCGTGCACCGCGACGTGGCGGGCGCGTTCCTGCCCGGCGCGCTGGCGGCGCTGCGCGAGGCCGGCGTCGAGCTGCGCGGCGACGAGCGCGTCCGCGCGCTGGACGGCGCGGTGCTCGAAGCCGCCGACGAGGACTGGGACACCGAGTTCCTGGCGCTCGTGCTGGCCGTCGGCGTCGTGGACACCGTCGAGGAGGCCGTCGACCACGTCAACCGGCACGGCTCGGGTCACTCGGAGGCGATCGTCACCGGCTCCTACCCCGCCGCGAGGGCCTTCGAGCTGGGGGTGGACGCCGCGTGCGTCTACGTCAACGCGTCGACCCGCTTCACCGACGGCGGCGAGTTCGGCTTCGGCGCCGAGATCGGCAACTCGACGCAGAAGCTCCACGCGCGCGGCCCGATCGGCCTGCGCGAGCTGTGCTCGTTCAAGTACGTCGTGCGGGGAGACGGGCACGTCCGTTCCTGACGGCCGCAGCGGCGCCGGGGGGCAGACTCCGCGCCGTCGGATCGGCGTCCTGGGCGGCACGTTCAACCCGCCGCACGTCGCGCACCTGCTGAGCGCGCAGGAGGCCTACGACCAGCTCGGGCTCGATCGCGTGCTGATCATCCCGGTGGCCCTGCCGCCCCACAAGGACGCCGAAGGAGACCCCGGCGCGCACGTGCGCCTCGAGCTCTGCCGCCTCGCCGCGAGCCACGACGACCGCTTCGAGGTGTCCGACCTCGAGGTCCGGCGGGGCGGTGCGTCCTACACCGTGGATACCCTGAGGGCACTTCATGCGACGTTCCCGGGGGACGAGCTGAGCTTCATCGTCGGAGGCGACATGGCCTTCAGCCTTCCGACGTGGCGCGAGCCCGCGGAGGTCGTGGGTCTGGCGCGTCTCGCGGTCGCCGAGCGCGAGGGCGCTCGTCAGGCCGATATCCTGGAGCGCCTGGCGACGATCCCGAGCGCTGCGGATCGGGTCGACTTCTTCGATCTGCCTCGCATGGACGTGTCGTCCTCGCTGGTCCGGCGGCGGGTCGCCACGGGCCGCCCCATCCGGTACCTGGTGCCCGATCCGGTCGCCGAGTACATCGCGCAGCACGGGCTGTACCGCAGCCCGGTCGGTGCCCCAACATCCTCAGCATGACCACGGAAGGAAACGTCGGCTTGCCCACCCAGACCATCCCGCAGGATCACCAGACTCCCGAGATCAGCCCCGAGCGCCTCGCGCAGCTCGCGGCGTCGTACGCCGCCGACAAGAAGGCGATCGACCTGTCCGTGCTCGACCTGCGCGGCGTGTCGAGCTACACGGACTTCTTCGTCGTGTGCTCCGGCAACACCGATCGCCAGACCAAGGCGATCCACGACGCCGTCCACGAGGGCCTCAAGAAGGACCATGGCATGCTGCCGCGCCGCGTCGAGGGCGTCGGCGAGTCGCGCTGGATCCTCATGGACTACTTCGACATCGTCGTCCACGTGTTCGTCCCCGAGGTGCGCGAGTTCTACCGGCTCGAGCAGCTCTGGGGCGACGTCCCGCGCCTGGACGTGGAGATCGAAGAGGTCCCTCAGCGCTCCTAGGGGGTGCCGTAGGCGGCCAGCGGGGCCGATGCCCGCGACGGCCAGCCGTCGCCGCCGGAGGTGGGTCCCCAGTCGCGATAGCGACACAGTCTCCTAGTACCTCGTTGTGGTCCCGGCGACAAGTTCATGCGCCGGGTTCCCCTCTCCCGCGCCAAGTTCGGGGTGACCGAGCGGGCGTAGGTTCGACCGTGTCCAGTGCGGTCGACAGGAGGAGGAGAGGTGCAGTCCATCACGCGACGGCTCATCGGAGTCGTCACCGTTGCGTGTGCGCTGAGCGGTGGGGTCACCGCGGCGGCATACGCCGACAACTACGTCGCCCTCGGCGACAGCTACTCGTCGGGCACGGGTACGCGCGACTACTCGCTGAGCTCGGGGTGCCAGCGCGGGCCCTACGCCTACCCGGCGCTGATCAAGGCAGACCGACCCGGCACGAACCTGACGTTCGTGGCGTGCTCGGGAGCCAGGACCGGTGACGTGCTCGCCAACCAGGTGCAGTCGCTGAGCACGACCACCAACGTGGTGACGATCACGATCGGCGGCAACGACGCCGGGTTCTCCAGCGTCATCACGCAGTGCGCCTACCCGCTGGTGAGCTGCAACAGCAACATCACGACGGCGCAGAACTACATCAACAACACGCTGCCCGGCGCGCTCAACGGCGTGTACTCGCAGATCCAGTCGCGGGCGCCCAACGCCCGGGTCGTGGTGCTCGGCTACCCGCGCCTGTTCATGGGCGTCGACTGCAACGCCGGGACGTTCTTCAGCACGGACGAGATGACCAAGCTGAACGCGACGGCCGACATGATGCGCAACGTCATCTCGGCGCGGGCGGCGGCGTACGGGTTCACGTTCAGGGACGCGATCCCCCCGTTCACCGGGCACGCGGTGTGCTCGAGCACGGAGTGGATCAACGGCCTCTCCAACCCGGTCAGCGACAGCTACCACCCCAACCGCACCGGGCACAAGTCGGGCTACGAGCCGCTCGTGCGGTCCGTCATCGGCTGATCGCCCAGAGGGCGATCAGCTAGCGAGCAATCGCCCCGGGGGGCGATGCTCGCCAAGGCTGGCTTCACGGTCGTGCTGCGCTGCGGGCGCGCAGCACGACCTCCAGCTCGAAGCGGGCCTCGGGATCGTCGAGGGTGGCTCCGAAGTGCTCGCGCAGGCGGGCGATCCGGTACCGGACGGTCTGCGGGTGCACGTGCAGGTCGGCGGCCATGCGGGGGCCGTTGCCGCGCTGGCGCAAATAGGAGAGCAGCGTCGCCTCCAGCCGCTCCTGCGACCGGGGCGGAAGGCCGCCGATCGGCGCCAGGCGCAGGCGGGCGAGGTCGTCGACCAGCGTCGGCTCCTCGGCCAGCAGCAGCTCGAGCAGATGGTCCTCGGCGGCGTGCAGGTCGCCCCCGAGACCGTCGCTCGCGGGCGCGATCCGCCCCGTGGCGACCAGCCGCCAGAGGGCCACGGCGCGCGCCCAGCTGCGTGCGCCGTGGTCGACCTCGACGGTCGGGCCGAGCGCTGCCGGCAGGCCGTGCAGCGCGAGTGCGAGCTGACGGAGGCGGCCCGGCCCGTCGGGGTCGGGGAGCACGAGGCAGCCGGCGCCACCGGTGACGCCGGCGAGGACGCCGGCGGGCAGCCGCCGGTCGCGCAGACCGCCGTGGTCGGCGGCGATCGCGACGACGGCGAGCGTGCGCGGCAGCGTCCACGCGGCGTCGAGCGCGGCGCGCTCCAGCGTGGCGCGGTCGGCCGCGGGATCGGCGATCAGCGTCGCGACGAGGTGCTGGCGGCGCCGCTCGACCTCGCCGGCCGCGGCCGCCTGGGCGGCGACGAAGCCCTCGACCGTGACGGCCGCGATCTCGTCGAGATACGCGAAGAGCGCGTCGGCGAGCACGGCCATGGTGGCGGCTTCGGCGCCCGCCTCGGTCGCGACGGCGGCCATGCGCCGCCAGACGACGCGCGCGCCGAGGTGGTAGCCGGCCTGCAGCTCGTCGAGGCTGTGCCCGGAGCGCCACCAGCGCTCGCCGAGCGCGACGTACAGCGCCCGGCCGGCGCCGAGGGTGGGCGGGCGATGCTCGATGACGCCCGCGAAGTCGTGCAGCGCGTCGGCGACGGCCTGCGTGACGTCGCGTCCGAACGGCCCTTCGAGCGTCCGGTAGGCCGGGATCGCGGGGCCGAGCACCTCCACGAGCTCGTCGGCGATCGACGGGATCGCCTCGACGAGCAGCGCGCCGAGCTCCGTCGGCACGGCCTGCCAGGGCCGCGGGCTGAACCGCACGTCGAGGGCCATGGGCCACTCTCGCCCAGCAGCGCTCCGGAAAGCAACCTGACAGCTGGCAGGGCGGGCTGTCGAGGGCCGTCAGCCGGCGCGGCGCCCGGCCAGCACCAGGTACTCGAACACGTAGCGCGCCGGCTCGCCGTCGGCGGCGAGGTTCGCGCGCTCGAACAGCGCCGTGAGGTCCGCGTCGAGCTGGTCGGCACGCTCCGGCTCGCCGGCCACGTTGCGGTAGGCGACGATGGTCGGGCCGTAGCGCTGCTTGAAGTAGTCGCGGTAGTCGACCGGCTGGTCGAACAGGGCGACGGGCAGCACGTCGCGCGACATCGAGAGGTCGGTCACGGCGTCGCCGAAGCGTGCGCGGACGTGGTCCTCGCCACCCCACAGCGGCGGCGGCGACGCGCCTTCCGGCGGCGCAGGCAGGTACGGGCGCATCGTGCCGAACAGCTCGCCGATGACGCCCTCGGGGGTCCAGTTGAGCATCGCGATCGTGCCACCGGGGCGGCACACGCGGACCAGCTCGCGCGCCGTCGCGTCGTGGTGGGGCGCGAACATCGCGCCGATGCACGACATGACGACGTCGAACTCGCCGTCGGCGAACGGGAGCGCCTCGGCGTCGGCCTGCACCCATTCGAGCTCGACGCCGTGCTCGGCCGCACGGGCCCGGCCGTCGGCGAACAGCTCCGGCGTCAGGTCGGAGGCGACGACCCGGGCGCCGCGCCGGGCGGCGGCGATCGCGGCGTTTCCGGTTCCGGCCCCGACGTCGAGGACCCGATCGCCCGCGGCGACCCCGGCGCCGTCCACGAGCCGCTCCCCGAGCGGCAGGAGGAAGTCGCGCGCCATGCCGGCGTAGTCGCCCAGCGCCCACATCTTGCGGTGGCGGTCCTTGAGCTCGCGGTCGGCGGTCGCGAGCTTCGTGTCTACGGTCATGGTCGTGCTCCTTTGAAGTCGATGGCCACGAAGCTACGCCGCAGCCCGAAGTGCGACATCGGGAGGACCTCCCTATCTTGGCTTCGGCGAGGCTCCGTCCAGAGCGCCGCCGAGCCGCGCCGCGGCGGCGCCGGCCTCGCGCCGCGACGTCACGCCGAGCTTGGCCAGGACGGCGGAGACGTGATGGTCGACGGTCTTGGGCGAGATGACGAGGTGGGCGGCGATCTCGGCGTTCGTCGCTCCGCCGGCCACGAGGTCGAGCACCTCCGCCTGTCGCGGCGTCAGGCCGGCCGGCGCGCCGCGCGAGGCCGGTCGCGGCCCGCGCGGGATGCGCCGCACGCCGGACGCTGCGCAGGCGGCGGCGCAGGTGCGCAGCGGCGTGGACGGCCCCGAAGCCGTCGAAGACGGCGAGCGCCTCGAGCCGGGCCGCGTCGTCGCCGTCGGTGAGCGCGTCGGCCGCCTCGTAGGGGAAGCCGAGCGCCGACCACGCCGCCGCGGCGCCGCGGCAGTCACCCGCGATCGAGCGGGCGTAGGGCTCGGCGACGCCGTCGGGAGCCTCGGTGAGCGTGCCGGCCCGCCACAGCCAGAACGCGAGCTCGCCGCGCGACCAGCCGTCCCCGCGCTCGAGCGCCAGGTCGTAGGCCTGACCGGCGGCGTCCGCGGCGCCGGCCGGATCGCCGTCGAGCCACGCGTGCTCGGCCCGTGCCGCGGCGGTGGGCGCCAGCCGCTGCAGCTCGCCGGCCGTGCGCGCCAGGTGCCACGCATCGTCGAGGGTCGCGCCCGCTGCCGGCTCGCCCCGGCGGGCCTGCAGCCGGCCCAGCGCGACCAGGGCCGGGCAGAGGCTGACCCCCGGCTGCTCGCCGAGATGCAGCGAGGACCGGGCGTCGGCCTCCGCCGCCGGCCAGTCGCCGCGCAGGAGCCGGAGGTTCGCGCGCACCCCGAGCAGGTACTGCGTGTAGCCGTCGAGGTCGCGCTCGGTGGCGAAGCGCAGCGCGCGGTCGAGGTCGGCGGCGACGCGCGGGTCGTGGCGGCGGCGCACCAGCGTGGCGGTCGCCAGGTTGACCAGGGCGCGCGCCGCGTGGTCGTCGTGCCCGGCGCCGGCGGCGCGCGCGAAGGCCTCCTCGATCAGCGCTCGCCCTCGTTCGTGCTCGTCGGCGCCGAGCAGCGCCGTGCCGACGTTCGTCAGGGCGTGGGCGACGGTCTCGGCGTCGCCGAGCTGCCGGCCGAGCCGGATCGCTCGCTGGCCGAGAGCGATCGCCTCGTCGTCGCGCTCCGCGAGCATCGCCAGCTGCGCGCGCCCGCTGAGCGCCAGCGCCAGCTCGCGACTCTGCGGGAACCGCTCGAGCACGGCGATCGACCGGTCGCCCACGGCTTCGGCCTCCGCTCCGTGACCCGACCACCACAGCACGCGCGACAGCCACCGCAGGTCGTCGCCGACGCGCCGGGCGTCGCCGGCCGCCTCGTGCAGCTTCAGCAGGGCCCGGCGCGCCTCCAGCGCGCGCTCGGGCAGCCCGCACAGGTAGGCCTCGACCGACACGCCCTCCAGTGCCTGCGCGGTCCCCGGCACGTCGGCGCCCTCCACGGCGGTGAGGGCCGCCTCCCAGTGCTGGAGCGCCTGGCGGTGCCCGCCCGCAGCGCTCGCCGCCCGCGCGGCCGCGGGCGCGAGCCGGCGGATGGCGCCCGCGTCGCCCGCGCGCCGCGCGTGGTGGGCCAGCCGGGCGGGATCCGCTCCGTCCTTGGCCTCGAGCGCCTGCAGCACCATGCGATCCAGCGCTCGACGGTGGATCGGCGGGATCTCGTCCTCGACCGCCCGGCGTGCGAGCTCGTGGCGGAAGCTCAGCGCCTGGCCCCTCACGCCGAGGATCCCCGCGTCGACGCAGGCGTCGATCGCCGCGGGCGCCGCGCCCACGGTCTCCGCGAGCAGCCACAGCTCGGTGGAGCCCGGGACCACGGCAGCGAGCTCGATCACGGCCCGTGCCTCCGGGCGCAGCGCGGAGACCCGCTGGGCCAGCGCGTCACGGACGCTCACCGGCACGCCGCCGTGCTGCGCGGCGGCCAGCGCCTCGGTGACGAAGAACGGGTTGCCGCCCGACAAGGCGTACAGGTCGGTCGCATCACGGCCGGCGCGCCGGCCGAGCAGCGCGACGGCGTCCGCCGACAGCGGCGCGAGCTCGATGCGTCGCACGCAGTCGCCGGGCAGCGCGCCGAGCACGCGACGCACCTCGGGCCGCTCGCTCAACGCGTCGGTCCGGCACGTCACCACCAGGCATCCGCGCGAACGCGCGAGCCGGCGCGCCAGCAGCGCCACGAGGTCGAGCGACGCGTCGTCGGCCCAGTGCAGATCGTCGATCACGAGGACCGACGACTCGCCCGCCCCCAGCGCGTCGAGCGCGGCCGCGAGGACCTCCTCCCGCGACGCAGCCCGCTCCATCAACTCCAGCAGCGAGCCGCCGATGGTCCTGGCCACGTCCCAGAACGGACCCATCGGACGGGGCGTGACGAGCGGGTCGCAGGCGCCCCACAGCACGCGCCGCGATCGGCGGCCGGCGCACACCGAGGCCACGAGCGCCGTCTTGCCGATCCCCGCCTCGCCGGAGACGACGACGACCCGACCCGCCGCAGGCGACTCGTCGAGCGCGGTCTCCAGGGCCGCCCGTTCATCGTCACGCTCAAGCAGCTCCACGGGGCTCGCGATCCTCGGCGCGTCGGTCAACCGTCGGGCGCCCAGCGTAACCGAGGCGGCGGCCGGCCGACCGGCCGCGCCGAGATCAGAACAGGCGCAGCACTTCGAAGCGCGGACCGGCCGGCGCGGCCGAGGGGGGCGGGGGCGTGGGCCGGCGACGGCGCAGGCGCGGGCGCCGGGGCGCGTGGAAGAGCGCGATGCGCGCCGGGTCGTCGAGCCACTCGAGGTGGTCGACCTCGTCGGGCGCCCAGGTCCGCGTGGGCTGCGCGCGCCGCCACGACTGGTGCGGGGCCAGCCGGTCGGCGCGGCGCCGGAACACCTCGCCGGCCTCGGCGTCGAGGACGCGATCCTGGCGGTACCACCGCATCGGCGCGCGGAAGCCGTGCGGGTTGGGGCACAGGGCGTCCGGCGCGCCGAGCAGCGCGACGACCAGCGTCTCCGTCCAGCCCCGCTGACGCTTGAGATCGCTCGCCCTGATGAGCCGGTGACACGACCCGCGGTCCACACGACGGACGGTAGACGGTCGGGGCGGCGGACGCGCGGATAGGCTCGCGCGCTTGCTGTCTCTCAGGCACCCGCTGCGGCTCGGCATCCTCGGTGCGGTCGTGATGGTGACCGCCGTCGCGGTGCTCGGGCGGCGCGATACGCACGCTGGGTCTTCCACAAGTCAGAGTCAGAGTGGGGTCGATCTCGACGGGAAGGGCTTGAAGCGCGCGATGCAGGACATCAAGAACTACATCGTCCAGGGACTGATGCCGTGACGGGACTCGATTGGTCCGCGCCTCCGCGCCCGGATTTCGACCGTATGCGTGAAGGGCTCGGCGACCTGCTCGCCTCGACGCTCGAGTCGGTCGAACGGTGGGAGTGGCAGCCGATGGACAGCAGCCTGGAGGATCCTGAGCCGTTCGGGGAGCAAAGCATTGGAAAGACACCGATACGGCAGCGGAAGAACTGGACGCCGAAGGACCCGGCGGCGGCCGTTCGCTACGGATGGGATGGCTCAGGGCGCTTGAGAGTGGCACGGCGCTACATGGCCTGGGGCGAGGGTGTCGTGATCGATCGGGACCAACTCCTGACCTTTGCCTTCCACGAACATGGAGACCATGTCGTCATTCGGCACTACCGTCCCGCGTCGGGAGGGGAGGAGACGCGGACCCTGGAAATGGTGCGCCGCAGGCATGAGGAAGGAGGGAGGCTCGTCGAGCTCGTGACGTGGCCGCTCGACCAGTCTCAAGGCGTTGCATGGGTTCGCAAGAGGTACGTCTTCGGCGTCGATGGCCGGGCCGTGCAGGCGACCTTCCAGCGCGAGATCCTCGAGCGGGTCGCGGGGCGCTTTGACGCAACGCGCGGCGCCGGCTGGTTCACGGCACGCTACGACGACTCCGGCGATGTCGTCGAGGTTCACCGCCAGGAGCGGACCCTCGACGGCGCGCGGTGCGGTCCCGCCAAGCTCGTGTGGCGGCGGACCGACGCCGAGGCGCTCCGTGCCGCCGAACAGCGGATCCAGGAGGTCTTGCCGGAGGCGGTCCGGGCCTGGGTTGCACGCGCGCGGCCAGAGGGTCCGGCGTACTGCCTCGCGCTCCTCTACGGCGACAGCATGGGCCCGTCGCTGGGCATCGGCACGGTGGCCGAGCTCGCGCGGTGGGGCGCGCCGCGGTCGGACGAGCGCCTGGAGATGATGTGGAACCCGGCCGAGTTCGACTGCTTCGACGCCGAGCCGGATGAGCTGAACACCCCCGAGCTGACCGAGGCCTACCGCGTGACCGCCCAGAACTGGGGGCTCGACGGCGACGAGAAGGTTCGTGCGGCCTGCGTCCGCGCCGCCTTGGACCTCGACCCGGTAACGCTCTTCCCCGACGCCGCGACGCCGTTGCTCGTCTATGCCGTGGACCTCGAGCTGGTCGACTTCGACGACAACATCCGCAAGCTCCGCCGCGGCCGCGTCCGCCGGGCGGCTGAGGGACTCGAAGTCCGAGCCGCCTCCTAGACGGCGGCGCCCACTTCAGTCAGGAACGGCACCGCGGCCGCCTCGCAGGCGCGCTGGAGGAGGATGTGCAGGCGCCCGACCTCGCGCGCGGTCTCCATGGTGCGGCCGAGCCCGTCGTGCTTGTCCACCAGGTTGATCGCCTCGTCGGGATCGGAGTCGAGGTCGTACAGCTCGTACTCGGGTGCCACGCGGCCGGTGGGATCGAGGTAGACGGCGTACTTCCAGCGGCGGTCGCGGATGCAGCGGATGCGGTTCGGCTGGCCCGGGGCGTCCTGCATCGCGGTGCCCGCCTGGTGGTCGTCGTAGGTGAACAGGACCGCCTCGCGGACCGCGTCGGCCTCGCCGCGCAGCACCGGGCCGAGGTCGATGCCGTCGAACCGGTCCGGGTCGCCCGGCTGCCCGCTCAGGCCGAGCAGCGTGGGGACGAGGTCGACCAGGGAGACGAGCGCGTCGCTCGCGCACGGCGTGGGGAAGAGGGCGGGGCTGGAGACCACCAGCGGCACGCGGATCGCCTCCTCGTAGGCGTTGAACATCTTCTGGCGCAGGCCGCCGTGCGACAGCCCGAGCTCCCCGTGGTCGGACGTACGGACGATGACGGTCCGCGCGCGCAGCGACGTCTCGTCGTCCGGGTCGCCGAGGAGCCGGACCAGCCGGCCGAGCTTCTCGTCGACGACGCGATGCAGATGCGCGTAGAAGTCGGCGTAGCGCTGCTGCTCGGCGCGGCCGCGGAGGCCTCCGAGGTACGAGGTCTGGCCGATCTTCGTCAGCGCCTGGACGGTCGGCTTGTGCCGCAGGTCCTCGTCGATCGTGGCCGGCAGCGGCACGTGGAGGTCGGCGAACTCGTCCGGCGCATAGCCGCCCGCCTCCAGCGACGACGGGTAGCCGAGCACGTCGTGCGGGTTGACCAGGCACCAGACCAGGCAGAACGGCTCGGGCAGGTCGGCCCGGTCCAGCCACGCCTCCATCTGGCGCGTGTAGTCCTCGTCCCACCCTTCGCCGCTCGTCCCGGCGCGGCCGCCTCCGAACGAGGAGGCCTTCGCGTCGCCGCCGGCATCGGTGGGATCCCAGTCGGCGAAGCCGTGGTCGCGCTCGATCCGCGCCGAGTCGGCGGCGGTCCACGTGTCGCCGTTCAGCGGCTTGGTGAGATGCCACTTGCCCTTCAACGCGACGTGGTAGCCCCGCTCGCGCAGCAGCGTCGCCAGCGTGGCGACGTCGGGCGACAGCTCCGGCTCGTTCCCGCTCCTGGGCCCGCGGCGCAGCAGACCCCGCCCGAACTCCCTGGCCAGGCGGCGGCGCGGGACCTCGCCGCTGATCGCCAGCTCGGCGGCCGTTCGCAGCACGGCCGGCACATTGCGCGGATCGGGGAAGAGGTCGCCGCGCGTCATGGTCAGCGTCACGCCGTGGCGGGACGGGTACGTGCCGGTGAAGATGCTCGCCCGGCTCGGGGAGCACATGGCCGTTGGGATGAACGCGCGGTTGAACGACATCCCCGTCCGGCGCAGCTCGGCGTCGTTGGGCATCAGCGCGTCGAGCCAGGCCGGGTCGGTCGGCCAGTGCTGCGGTGAACGCTGCTGATCGGTGACGAGCAGGATCAGGTTCGGCGGGCGGTCGGCGGTGGACATCTCAGCTCCGTGGGTCGTTGCCGGGCAGGGCGGGGATCACGTGCAGCAGGAGGTTCCGGCCGGCGGTGAGCAGCAGCGCCTCCGTCTCCTCGCGCGACCGCTCGCCCAGCAGCCACGTCCGCGTCGCCTCGATCGTGAACTCCGTGAAGCACCGCAGGGCGAACCGCGTGGCGGGCGTGTCGGTCAGGATGTCGCCGTTGGCGCGTAGCGTGACGTCGATCCCGCGCTCCTTGGCGGCGAGGACGAGCGCGTGGATGTCGGCGTCGGTCGGGTCCAGCGCCTGGCCGAGGACGGCAAGCCACGTCTCGCGGTGGTCGGCGATCACGTCGAGGCTGGCGGCGACGTTGTGCGCGGTGCGCTCTTCGAACGGCGTCTCCGGGCCGGCCGTGCGGGCCGCCGTCAGCGCCGCGGAGCCGCTGGCCGCGACGGCCAGGAAGACGCCGCGGATCCCTCCGAAGTAGTGGTGGACCAGCGAGCGGGCGACCCCGGCCGCCTCGGCGATCTCGGCGGTCGTGACCGTCGAGTAGGGCCGTTGGGCGAACAGCTGCCGGGCCGCCCCGAGGATCTCCTGGCGCCGGTCGTCCGGCGCCAGGCGCCTGCGCGAGCCGGCGGGGTTCGGCGGGGGATCGGGCATCGAGGAGATCCTAGTTGACGCACGTTCCAATAGTTGTTGTAATCGCCGCCAGTAGCGGGCGGGTCCCCGCTCGCGGCGCATGCCCGTCAACCCGTCAGGAGATGTTCGTGCCCCTCTGGATCGCGGAGCCTTCAGTCGCCGGCCGCCACGTGGCGGTCGCGCTGCTGGTCGCCGCGGCCACGCTGGGCAGCGCGCCGGTCGCCTCGGCGGCCTCCGGCGCGATCGCGCTCTCCCCGGCGCCCGGCACGCCGGACGCCAACCCCGCCGCCCAGATCAGCGTCCTCGGCGTCGCGCCGGCGCGGATCGTCTCCGTCCGCGTCGCCGGCGCGCGCACCGGCCTGCACGCCGGGCGGCTGCGGCCGTACTCGGGCAACCGGGGCGCGAGCTTCGTCCCGCGCGAGCGGTTCGCGCAGGGCGAGCGCGTCGCCGTGGTCGTGCACGTCCGCGGCCGGCCGCTCATCCGGTCGTCGTTCACCGTCGCGCGGCTGGGTCCGATCCCGCCGGTGCTCAACCTGCCCGCCACGCAGCCGGACAAGTTGGAGCACTTCGCGTCCCGGCCCGACCTGCTTGCGCCGCGGATCACGGTCAACCGCGACGGCCCGAGCGCTTCGGGCGCGTCGATGTTCCTGACGCCGCTGCCCTCGCCGGTGATCCAGCCCGGCGCCACGAACACCGTGACCATCGCGCCCGTGGGCCCGGGCGGGCCGATGATCGTCGACGCGCACGGCGGGCTCGTCTGGTTCCGGCAGTTGACGATGCCCGTCGTCGCCGCGAACCTCGACGTCCAGCGCTACCGCGGCAAGCCGGTGCTGACGTGGTGGCAGGGTCCGGTCACCACGCAGGCGTTCGGCCTGGGCAAGGCGATCGTCGCCGACACCTCCTACCGCACCATCGCCGAGATCCAAGCGGGCAACGGGTACGCGATGGACCTCCACGAGTTGCGGCTGACCGACGACGGCGACGCGCTGGTCACGATCTACTCGCCGGTCCTCGTCCACCTGCCCGGCACGCCGGCCGGCAAGCTGTCGCCGGTCCTCGACTCGATCATCCAGCAGATCGACGTCCGCACGGGCCTCGTCGTCTGGGAGTGGCACGCCCTCGGCCACATCCCGCTCGCCGACTCCTACGCCACGCCCGAGAACAGCGCGTCCTACGACGCGTTCCACATCAACTCGGTCCAGCCCCTCGCCGGCGACCGGCTGCTCGTGTCCGCACGCGACACCTCCGCGATCTACGAGGTCGACCGGGCGACGGGCCGGATCCGCTGGACGCTCGGCGGCAAGGCGAGCACGTTCCGCCTCGGCGCTCGCGCGAGCTTCTGGCTCCAGCACGACGCCCGGGCGCTGCCGGGCGATCGCGTCAGCCTGTTCGACGACCAGGGTGGCCCGCCGCAGAAGGCGCCCGCGTCGCGCGGGCTCATCCTCCAGCTCGACCATCGCCGGCGCACGGCGAAGGTCGTCCGCGAGCTCACCCGAGCCCCGCAGACCAGCGCGCAGAGCGAGGGGAGCACGCAGCTGCTGCCGAGCGGGAACGTGTTCGTCGCCTTCGGCTCGGCGGGCTCGTTCTCGGAGTTCTCGGCCACGGGGCGCACGGTGTTCGACGCCCAGCTTCCCGACGGGGACGGCAGCTATCGCATCGTCCGCCACGACTGGAGCGCGACGCCGGCGACGCGTCCGACGGTCGTGGTGCGCCGCGCCGACCCGTCGCACGTGACCGTCTCGGTCAGCTGGAACGGCGCCACCCGGGTCGCGCGCTGGGAGGTGCTCGCCGGGTCGGACGCCGGCGGGCTCACGCGGGTGGCCGGCGGGCCGCGCGGCGGGTTCGAGACCACGTTCGCGGTCGCGAGCACGGCGGGGACGTTCGCCGTCCGGGCGCTCGACGCGGACGGCCACGTCCTGGCGACCTCGGTGCCGGTGGCGGCCTCGTGACCACGATCGCCCGGTCGCTCGCCGACCGGCTCAGCCGCCGCGTCCTGCCGCGAGCGGTGGTCGCGCTGGCCCGCATCGACACGCCTGCGCGGATGGCGGCCCGCGTGCGGCGCCGGCTGGGCCGCAGCGCCCGCGTCGAGCTGTACTTCGCCTTCGACGATCCGTGCAGCGCCGTCGCCGTCGTCGACCTCGCCGAGCGCCTGGACGGAGCCGACATGCGGCTCCTCCTGCGACCGGTGCTGCGGCGCGGGATCGCGGGGGACCCGGCGGTCGAGCTCAAGCGTGCGTACGCGGTGCAGGACGCCCGGCGCCTCGCGCGGCGCTCCGGTCGCGTGTTGGGGCGCGACGCGCCGATCCCGCCGGCCGACGTCGCGTTCCTGGCGAAGTGGGCGGCCGCGGCGGACGGCGACGGGCCCGCCCTCACCGCGTTCTGCGTGGCCGCGCTGTCGCGCCTCTGGCTGGCGCCGGAGGCGCCGATCGACCGCGAGGACTACACCGAGCTGTGGCGCGAGGCGTTCGGGGCCGAGCCGCCGGGCGAGGAGGTGGCCGCCGACGGCGGCTCGGCCCCGGTCCGCCGCAACGAGCGCCGGATGGCGCGGCGCGGACCGTACGACACGCCCGCGGCGTGGTTCCACGGCGAGTGGTCGTTCGCGCACGACCGGCCCGCCCAGATCGCCGCGCGCCTCGACGACCTCGGCTGGGGGAGAGCCCGATGACGCGCGCGCGGCTGGACTTCTTCTTCTCGTTCCGCAGCCCGTACTCCTACCTCGCCGCGCCGCGCGCGTTCGCCCTGCCCGAGCGCTTCGACGTCGATGTGGCGTTCCGCGGGGTGATCCCGATGGCGATGCGTGGCCAGTCCGTGCCGCGGGCGAAATCGCTGCACACGCTCCGTGACGTCGCCCGTGAGGCGACGCGCCTCGGCCTGCCGTTCGGCCGGATCCACGACCCGATCGGCGAAGGCGCGATGCGCTGCCTGCTGGTCGCCGAGCATGCCGTCGACGTCGGGCGTGAGCGCGCGTTCGTGCTCGCCGCCAGCCGCGCGATCTGGGGCGAGGCGGTCGACGTCGCGCGCGACGACGGGCTGCGGAGCGTCTGCGAGCGCGCGGGGCTGTCGTGGCCGGCGTGCGCGGCGGCGCTGGCCGACCCGGCGCTCGGCAGACGGGTGGACGCCAGCACCGCTGCGCTGGCCCGGCTCGGGCACTGGGGCGTCCCGGTCTTCGCCTTCGGCCAGGAGCTGTACTGGGGTCAGGACCGCATCGAGGACCTTGAAGTCGCGCTGCGCGACGCGGGCCTGGAGCGCACCGCCACGACCGGCACGCCGCTGGGTGAGCGCCACGCTTCGTGACCTGCTGCCGCTCGCGGTGGCGATCGCGATCAGCCCCGTGCCGGTGCTGGCCGTCGTGCTGATGCTCATGTCGGATCGGGGTCGGCGCAACGCGCTGGCCCTGCTCGTGGGGTGGGCGTCGACGCTGGTGGTCGTCGTCGGCGCGGTGGCGCTCCTCGGGATCGGCTCCGGCTCCGACGGCCACGGCCGCGGGGTGGCGCTGGCGCAGCTCGCGCTCGCCGGGATCCTGCTCGTCGTGATCGCCGTGGAGTGGCGCGGCCGCCCGCGCCGCGGGATGCCGCACCGCCCGCCCCGCTGGATGGCGGCGCTCACCGACATCGGGCCGGCGCGGGCCGTCGCGCTCGGCGTGGCGCTGGTGATCCTCAACGCCAAGGACGGATCGCTCGCGGTCGCGGCGGGAGCGCGGCTGGCCGACGCGGCGCCGCCGGCGCCCGTCGCCGTGCTCAGGGTCGCCGTTTTCGTCCTGGTGGCCAGCGCGACCGTGATCGTCCCCGTCGCGGTGGACGTCGGGCTCGGCGAGCGCGCCGCGCCCATCCTGCGCCGCTGGCACGTCGCGCTGCAGCGGCACGGGTCGACCGCGGTGATCGCCACGCTGGCCGTGATCGTGGCCGTCCTGGTCGTGCAGGGCGCGCGCGAGCTGTGAGCGTGGCGCAAGTTGTGTTGATCGATGAACACTGAGAGGCTGGACGTGATGGAGACGCTGCGCACCCCCGACGAACGGTTCGCCGGCCTGCCGGACTGGCCGTGGCCGGTCCACTACGCCGAGGTCGGCCCGGCGACCGTGCCCTTGCGCATGGCCTACGTCGACGAGGGGCCGCGCGACGCGCGGCCGGTCCTGCTCCTGCACGGCGAGCCGTCGTGGTCCTACCTGTACCGGTCCATGATCGGGCCGCTGGTCGCCGCCGGCCTGCGGCCGATCGCGCCGGATCTCGTCGGCTTCGGCCGCTCCGACAAGCCGGTCGACCGCGACGCCTACACCTACGCCCGCCACGTGTCGTGGCTGACCGACCTCGTCGTCGGGCAGCTCGACCTGCACGACGCGATCCTGTTCTGCCAGGACTGGGGCGGCCTGCTCGGCCTGCGGCTCGTCGCCGAGCACCCTGATCGGTTCGCCGCGGTCGTCGCCTCCAACACCTTCCTGCCCACCGGCGACCGCCCGCTCGGCGAGGGCTTCGAGCAGTGGCGCCGGTTCTCGCAGGAGGCACCCGAGCTCCACGTCGGCGCGATCGTGAACGCCGGGACGGGCCGGACGCTGACCGACGCCGAGATCGCCGCCTACGACGCGCCGTTCCCCGACGATCGCTTCAAGGCCGGGGCGCGGCAGTTCCCGACGCTCGTCCCCGCGTCGCCGGACGATCCGGCGGCGCCCGACAACCGCGCCGCCTGGGCCGCGCTCGGGCGCTGGGAGAAGCCGTTCGTCTGCGCGTTCGGCGACCATGACCCGATCACCCGCGGCGCCGACGCGGCGCTGCGGGCGCACATCCCCGGCGCCGCCGACCAGCCGCACACGACGATGATCGGCGCGGCGCACTTCTCCCAGGAGGACGCCGGCGCGGAGCTGGCCGAGGTGGTCGTGGGGGTGGCGGGGCGGCTGGGTTCGGGACCGCCGCCACCGCTGATGCCGTAGAACTTGCGGACATGGCGAGCTCCGAGGCCACGACCGTTGAAGCCGGCGAGCGCGAGGTGCGGGTGTCGAGCGCCGACCGGATCATCTTTCCCGCGACCGAGCGCACGCCCGCCGTCACCAAGCTCGACGTCGTGAGGTACTACCTCTCGGTCGGCGACGGGATCATGCGCGCGCTCGTACGGCGGCCGACCACGCTGGAGCGTTGGCCCAAGGGCGTGCATCCCGACGTCGTCGTGTCCACGCGCGAGCAGGGCGGCGGCGATGCGTTCTTCCAGAAGCGCATCCCGCGCGGCGCGCCCGACTACGTCGAGACCGCGCGGATCGAGTTCCCGTCCGGCCGCCACGCCGACGAGGTCTGCCCGACCGAGATCGCCGTCGTCGGCTGGGCTGCGCAGATGGGCACGATCACGTTCCACCCGTGGCCGGTGCGCCGCGAGGACGTCGACCATCCCGACGAGCTGCGGCTCGACCTCGACCCGCAGCCGGGCACCGACTTCGCCGACGCGGTGCGCGTCGCCGCCGAGGCGCGCACGCTGCTGGCCGACCTCGGCTACACCGGCTTCCCGAAGACCTCCGGCGGTCGGGGCGTCCACATCTACGTCCGCATCGAGCCGCGCTGGACGTTCACCGACATGCGCCACGCGGCGATCGCCTTCGGCCGCGAGCTCGAGCGGCGGCTGCCCGGCGAGGTCACGACGAAGTGGTGGAAGGAGGAGCGCGGTGAGCGCATCTTCGTCGACTACAACCAGAACGCGCGCGACCGGACGATCGCCTCGGCCTACAGCGTGCGGCCCAAGCCCGGCGCGCCGGTCTCGGCGCCGGTGACGTGGGACGAGCTGCCTGGCATCGCGCCCGAGGACTTCACCGTCGCGACGATGCCCGCGCGCTTCGCCGAGGTCGGTGACCTCCACGCCGCGATCGACGACACCGCCCACTCGCTGCAGCCGCTGCTCGACATGTACGAGAACGACGAGTCCGCGGGGGAGGGCGACATGCCCTACCCGCCCGACTACCCCAAGATGCCGGGCGAGCCCAAGCGCGTCCAGCCCTCGCGCGATCGCGACCGCCCGCGCTAGGCGGGCGACTGCGGCAGCTTCTTGGTCCCGCGTCGCGGCGCGGGGGCCGAGGGCGGCGGAACGACCGGCCCGATGTCGCCGTCGGGCGCCTCGTCGAGGTCGACGATCACCGGCGCGTGATCGCTGGGCCCCTTGCCCTTGCGGGCCTTGCGGTCGACCCACGCCGCCTGGACGCGGTCGGCGACGGCCGTGCCGGCGAGGACCAGGTCGATCCGCATGCCGAGGTCCTGGTGGAACATGCCGGCGCGGTAGTCCCAGTACGAGAACACGCGCTCGTGCGGCCAGCGGTCGCGGACGACGTCGTGCAGCCCGACGGCTTCGAGGTCGGCCAGGGCGGCGCGCTCGGGCGGCGTCACGTGCGTCTGGCCGACGTAGGCCTCCGGGTCGAAGACGTCGTCGTCGGTGGGCGCGATGTTGATGTCGCCCATCACGACGGTCGTGGCCGGGTCGCCCGCGGCGACCACGTCGCGCAGGGACGCGAGCCAGGCCAACTTGTAGTGGTAGTGCTCGGAGTCTGGGGTGCGCCCGTTGGGCACGTAGACCGACGCCACGCGGATCCCGCCGCACGTGGCCGACACCGCGCGTGCCTCCGGCTGCGGGAAGCCGGGCGCGCCGTCGCCCAGGCCCGCGACCACGTCGCCGAGCCCGACGCGCGAGAGGATCGCCACGCCGTTCCACGCGGCCTCGCCGTGCACGGCGACCTCATAGCCACGCTCGGCGAGCTCGATGCCAAGGAGCTCGGTGAACGCGTCGTCGGCGAGCTTGGTCTCCTGCAGGCAGACGACGTCGGGCGCGCGCTCGTCGAGCCACGGCAACAGGCGCGGGACGCGCTGCTTGGCGGAGTTCACGTTCCACGTCGCGATACGCACCTGGCCTAGGTTAAGGGCTGGTCCCCGTTCAGGCGCGCCTCGCGTGGGTCTCGGCGTCACGCGACCGATGGAGAGCTGGTCGGGGTCGCACGGACGACCTCCTGCGTGCCAGGTCACGCTGTCCGAACGAACAGCTCGCCGGCGCCGCCGTGGCCCTCAACCTCTGCGCGGTCATGCATCGACGACACCGCCTTGCCGCCGCGGCGGCCGGCCTCGCGGGGGCGTTCGGCGCCGGAGCACTCCTGGGCCGCAGGGTTGCTCGCCGGGTCGACGAGACCTCCACCTCTCAGCAGCCGCAGACCGGCGAGCGCGGGGCGCCGCCGGTTCGCGTCCCCGTTGCGGCTCGCCCTGCGGATGCCTCGGGCACGGCGGGCGCCCTCGGTCCCAGCGGACCGCTCGGCCCGCTCGGACCGCTCGGCCCGCTCGGACCGCTCGGCCCCGGCGGCGGCTGATCCGATGCCCATCCACCACCTTCTGCCCCTCCTGGCGAGCGCGAAGCCGCGGATGCTGGTCGCCGCGGCCGTGACGGTGCGACAAGCCGTCCGCGGGGCGGCGCCCGACCGCGGCCGCGCGCTTGCCCACTACGGGGCGATGGCCGACAGCTATGAGCTGCGCACGCTGAGCGGAGACCAATGGCGGCGGCAGCTGGTGGCGAGTCTGGCACCGCGGCCCGGCGAGGTCATCCTCGATGTCGGCTGCGGCACGGGCCGGAACTTCGAGCAGATCCAGCAGGGGATCGGGCCGGACGGGCGCCTGATCGGCATCGAGCAGAGTCCCGAGATGCTCGCTCAAGCGCGCGCGCTCGTCCAGCGGTGCGGATGGACCAACGTCGAGCTGGTGTGCGCCGGCGCCGAGGAGGCTCGGATCCCGGCGACGGCCGACGCCGCGCTGTTCTGCGCCGTCCACGACGTCATGCGCTCGCCGGCCGCGTTGGCCAATGTCCTACAACACGTGCATGAGAGGGGCCGCATCGTCGCGGGCGGCGCAAAGTGGGTCCCCTGGCGACGGTCCGGGGCGGTCTCACTCAACCTTTCGACGTGGAGGCTCAACCGCGAGTGCGTCAGCACCTTCGAGGGCTTCCAGCAGCCATGGAGTTGCCTCGGCGCCCTCGTCCCCGACCTCCACGTCGAGGAGATGTACTTCGGCGGCGGCTACATCGCCTCTGCCGGGCGCTCCTCGAGCGCGACCGGGGTGCTCGAGAGACGCGGAGCCGGGTAGCGGCCGCCCAAGGCAGCGGCGCGCTGCGTCAAGCGAACTTGCAGCTCCGGCACCAGCTGCGAATTCTGCAGATCGACCGATCGCGTTGCATGCGGTACCCATGGCGGTAGCGACCCGATGGAGCTAGTCGGGCTCGCACCGACACCCTCCTGCAAGCCATACGACAAGACTGCGCCTGCGGTTTGCAGTGCCTGGGCGGGGTGTGGAGCGAGCGGGCCGCTGTCGCATCGGGCGCGTTCGCGCGCGCGTGCCACCCGTCTACGCACGGCTCGGGTCCGGTGACAGGACGAGCCTGCCACCGGACCCGGTCTTGATGGCGGTCAGATTTCGACCGGCCTTGACGACGCTCCGACCGAAGCCGGAGCGCCGAGCTTCAGAGCTAGGGTCGCCGGCACTGCGCCGACTTGCCCGTCCCCGTGGCCTCCTCGCACGTGGTGAACAGCTTGATCGAGTCGATCTTCGCGTTGCCCTCCCCGGCGTCGGTGTACGGATCGCCGATCACCGGATAGTCCGGGTAGGCGGAGCCGGCGGGCCACTGGTCCGGCCAGTCCTGGCTCTTGACCACGCCGGTCTGATGCAGCGTCTTGTTGTAGCGACCGTCGTATTGGTCCGGCGTGTTGTTGTAGTGCCAGATCGGCACGTTGTTGACGATGAAGTCGCGGTGGAAGCGGAACGTGCGCTGGCCGACGCCATGTCCGAAGTTGCCCGTGACCTCCTCGGTGTAGCCCGTGGCGTCACGCTCGACTGCGTAGACGTAGTCCTCGTTGGGCATCATCTGGGGCTGGAACTCGGCCGCCGCCGCGGGCGAGGCCGCGTTGGACGCCGCGCCGCCGTAGCAGGTGGTCATGAACCACTGGCTGTTGCCGGTGATGCCGCCCTTTGGCGGGTTGAAGTTCGGCAGGCCGTTGATCCACATGTCGACCACGTTCTTGGTGCTGTCGCGGTAGTTGTAGAACGTGTTGGTCAGCGGGTCGCACACCTTTCCGCCCGAGCCCGTGCCGACGCGGTCGGGATGCTGCGCGAACGAGTCCATCAGGATCTTGCGGCGGTAGTGCCAGAAATGCAGGTTCGACGGCTCCGGATGGGCGATGTCGACGATCCCGAGCAGATGGAACGCGTTGTAGCCGTAGCGGCCTTCCGTGACGCTCTGGTAGTCGCACGGGTTGGTCGTGATCTGGCCGAGCCAGCCCGGCGTGTTGAGGCCCTCGGCATGCGG
>Ga0193699_10000015_pt1 | contig 166666 bp, 156 predicted proteins | sample L3c2metaG_FD_160095 | JGI IMG/M metagenome (GOLD analysis project Ga0193699, IMG submission 160095) | Soil microbial communities from a riparian zone of the East river system, Colorado, United States - L3c2 | ecosystem: Environmental > Terrestrial > Soil > Riparian zone | place: USA: East...
AGAAACGCTCCTGGAACTCCATGATCGTGCGAGGGAAGTCTGGCCTGCCCACAAGACGACTGTAGGCACGTCACCTGACGGAACCGGATACTCATGAGCGCTGCTATTCGGCCTCCCTGCGTCCTTGCCCCGCTTGGTCCGGCGCTCGCCAGTCGCACACGCGGAGTCAAGGAAAGGCCCTACCGCGCCACCGGCCGCCCGAAGCGCGAGAATAGGCCGATGCGCAGATCCGACCAGCGACGCGACGCCGTCTTCGCCTGCTACCAGCGCGACGTCACCGGGCGCCCACTGGGGGAGCTGCTGGGCGAGGCCCGCCCGTTCACCCGCGAGCTGGCCGAGGCTGTCGAGTCCCATCGCGAGGCGCTCGACGCCACGATCGGCGGGCACGCCCGCGGCTGGGAGCTGAAGCGGATCGCGCCGCTGGAGCTGAACGTGATGCGGGTTGCCCTCTACGAGATCGAGCACAGCGAGGACGTGCCCGACGAGGTGGCGATCGACGAGGCGGTCGAGATCGCCAAGGAGTACTGCGGAGCGGATGCGCCGGGCTTCGTCAACGGGATCCTCGGCGCGATCGTTCGCGAGCGCCAGGGGGGCGCGGTTACGTGAGCGAGGCGGAGCGCCTGCGCGAGATCTCTGCCCGCCTGCAGGCGATCGCCGCGGAGCTGGAGGGCTCGGAGGCAAGCGACGAGCGCGCCGCCGAGCTGGCCCACGAGGCGGCCGAGCTCTCGACCGAGGCGGTCGAGGAGGCAAACCGCCGCATCCGCGAGTCGGGGGGCTCGCGGTGAGCGAACAGCAACAGCGCCCGCGGTGAGCTACCCCGAGGATCTGCGCGCCCTGGTCGACACCGAGCTGGAGCGCCTTGGCTTTGCCGCTCAACCCGCCACGGCGGGGCTCGAGGAGGCGATGCGCTACTCGCTGCTCGCCGGTGGCAAGCGTGTGCGGCCGGTTCTCGCCCTGGCCACGGCGCGTGCCCTCGGTGCCGATCCGTCGCGCTACCTGCCGGTGGCGGCGGCGCTCGAGCTGATCCACACCTACTCGTTGATCCACGACGACCTGCCGGCGATGGACGACGACGAGCTGCGCCGCGGCCTGCCGACCTCGCACGTCAAGTACGGCGAGGACGTGGCGATCCTGGCCGGGGACGGACTGTTCGCCGAGGCGATCCGCCTCTTCTGCGAGCAGCCCGGTGAGCCGGTGCGGGTGCTTGCCGCGCTGTCGGAGCTGGCGGGCGCGACGGGCGTGGACGGCATGGTCGGCGGTCAGTACGTGGACGTGATCGGCGAGGCCGGCGATGCCGAGGCGTTGCGCACGCTGCACGGCCTCAAGACCGGTCGGCTGATCGCTGCCGGGGTCGGCGTCGTATTGACTCTGGAGGGCGTGGCCGAAACTGAGACAATTCCCTATCGCCGGTTTTCCGGCGAGCTCGGCGTCCTCTTCCAGATCGTCGACGACATCCTCGACGTGACCGGAAGCGACGAGCAACTCGGCAAGCCCCGTGGAAGCGACGAGCGACATGGCAAACTCACCTACGTCAGCCTCTTTGGCCTCGAGCGGGCACGCGAGCTGGCGGCCGAGTCCCACGCGAAGGCGACTGCGGCGCTGGCCGAGGCAAGCGGCGACACCGGCGACCTGAGAGGGATCGCCGACTACATCTTCACCAGGAACGAATGAGCGACAAGCCACAGAGACTGCTCGAGGGGATCGATTCCCCCGCCGACCTGCACGAGCTCGACGACGAGCAGCTGCAGCAGGTCGCGCAGGAGATGCGCACCTACATCATCGACACGATCGGCGAGATCGGTGGCCACTTCGGCGCCAACCTGGGCACCTGCGAGCTGGCCGTCGCCCTGCACAGCCTGCTCGACTCGCCTCGCGACAAGGTCCTCTGGGACGTCGGCCACCAGTCCTACCCGCACAAGATCCTCACCGGGCGTCGCGACGCTCTGCCGACAATCCGCCAGTACGACGGGTTGGCCCCGTTCTGCTCGATCTTCGAGTCCGAGCACGACATCATGGGAGCCGGACACGCCTCGACCTCGATCGGCTACGCAGTCGGCCTGAAGGAGGCGATGCGCAAGGGGATCGGCGAGGACGGCAAGGTCGCCGCGGTAATCGGCGACGGGGCCCTGACCGGCGGTGTCGCTTATGAGGCCCTGCACGCCGCCGGCGGCCTGCAGACGCCGATCGTGATCGTCCTCAACGACAACGGCATGTCGATCTCACCCAACGTCGGCGCGCTCTCGCGCTACTTCAACCGGGTCCGGCTCAACCCACGCCTCTACCACGCCCGCGAGGGGGTCGAGGACCGGCTGACCAAGCTGCCGCTGGGGCTGGGGGGGCGGATCGAAAGGCTGGGGCCGGAGATCAAGTCGGCGATCAAGGCCTACTGGGCGCCGGGTCTCTTCTTCGAGGAGCTCGACCTCGCCTACATGGGCGTGATCGACGGCCACGACGTGCACGCCCTGCGCGACGCTCTGCGCGAGGCCTTCGAGGCCGGCCGCCCGGTCGTCGTCCATATCCACACGGTCAAGGGCAAGGGCTTCGCGCCGGCGGAGGAGGGCGGCCTCGAGGGGATGGAGCAGTGGCATGCGGCCAAGCCGAAGAGCATCGTCAACGGCGCGCCCGCGCCGAAGCCGGTCCCGGTCAAGGAGTCCGACTCGCCCGAGGCGATCGCCCCCGAGCGGCTGGAGAAGCCGCCCGCCGCCGGGGCTCCGCCGCAGTACACCCAGGTCTTCGCCGACGCGATCGTCGCCGAGGCCGAGCGCGACGAGCGCGTGATCGGGATCACCGCCGCGATGGCCGGCGGAGCCGGATTGCAGAGGCTCGCCGACGAGGTGCCCGAGCAGTACTACGACGTCGGCATCGCCGAGCAGAACGCGGTTCTGCTCGCCTCCGGACTCGCCCTGCAGGGGGCGAAGCCGGTCTGCGCGATCTACTCGACCTTCCTCCAGCGCGCCTACGACCAGATCATCCACGACGTCTGTCTGCAGGAGCTCGACGTCACCTTCGCCATGGACCGGGCCGGCCTGGTCGGCGACGACGGGCCAACCCACCACGGGGTCTTCGATGTCTCCTACTTCCGGCCGCTGCCAAACGTCGTGGTGATGGCGCCTCGCGACGAGGCGATGCTGGTCCACATGTTGCGCACGGCGATCGCCCACGACGGCCCGGCGGCGCTGCGCTACCCGCGCGGTGCCGCGGAGGGGGCCGAGCTGCCCGCCCAGCCGGAAGAGATACCGATCGGCAGCGGCGAGCTGCTGGCGAGTGGCGAGCGGGTCGCACTGCTGGGGTATGGCTACGGAGTCTCGGTCGCGCTGCAGGCGGCGGAGATCCTCGCTGCACACGACCTGCGGCCGACCGTCGCCGACGCCCGCTTCGCCAAGCCGCTCGATGCCGAGTTGCTGGAGCGGCTCGCGCTCGGACACGACCTGGTCGTGACGATCGAGGAGAACGTGCTTCCCGGCGGCTTCGGCTCGGCGGTCCTTGAGCACCTCGAGGACTCCTTCGCCGATCGCCCGGGCGATCGGGCGCGGGTGATGCGGGTCGGTCTGCCGGACCGCTATGTCACCCACGGCAAGCCGGCGCTGCTGCGCGAGGAGGTAGGCCTGACGGGGGAGTCGGTGGCCGAGCGGGTGCTAGCGGCGCTGCGAGCCGGCGAGCCCGCGCTGCATTAGAAGCCCGACCCGTTACGAAATTTCTACCTGCGCTTGCACCAAAGCGCTCAATCGGCTAGCCTGGCCGCCGGCCTCCTTGGTTGCACCGGAACCGGCCCCGCTTCGCGGAACGTTTCTGGGGTTACTACAGGGAGAGGAGGCGCGTATCTCTGGATATGCAGGGTCCGTTGGGCAGGCGGACCTATGCCCGCAACCGGCAATGCGCTGCCGGTTGCGGGGCAGTTCTGTCAGGCCGCTCGGTCGCCGGAGAGGGCTGCGAAGCGCAGCGTCGCCGGGGTATCGATGTACTCGCCGGTCTCCAGGTAGGTCTTGAGGGCTGAGAGGATCATCGTCCAGCCGCCGTAGAGCTCGTCGTTGCCGCCCTCGCGTAGCTCGTCGTGGGTGACGCGCAGGCGGCAAGAGGTGCCGACCGGCTCGATCTCCCAGGTGATGCGGGAGGGCCCTTCGGCTTTGACCTCCTCGCTCCATTCGGCGACCATCCGTTCGACCAGGCGGCGCGGCGGATCTTCCTCCAGCTTCTCGTTGCTCCCCTTGGGGGGCTCGCCGTCGAAGTCGGGGCCGACCAAGACCTTCATCGTCGTGCCGTCGGTGATCGCCTCCCAAAGACGCTCCGGCGTGGTGCGGATGTAGATCTCGAACACTTTCTCCATGGCATTCTCCTTCGTCTCGATGTCTTGCTTGAGGTCGCTGAGCGCTGCGACCCAGGACTGCGCGTACTTGCTCACCCAGCGGTCGTGGACCAGCCGGATCGGGACGGGGTTGAGGAAATGAAGCTTCTCGCGACCGCGCCGCTTGGTGGTCACCAGATTGGCCTCCTCCAGCACCTTGAGGTGCTTCATCGCGCCGAAGCGAGTCATCGGCAGCCGGGCCTCCAGAGCGCTCAGCGTCTGCCCGTCATCCTCGAAGAGTGCGTCGAGCAGCGTCCGCCGCGACGGATCGGCCAGTGCCTTGAACACCTCGTCCATGGGCCTGATAATAAGTGACCTATTAGTCACCTGTCAAGGAGGAGCTTGCCGATCGCGTCGCTGCGGGCTAGGGTGGCGTCGATGGCCGTAAAGCTCCACCGCTGCTCGACGATGTGGGTGAAGATCGATGCCCACCCGTGCTGGCGCGTGCAGAAGGCGCTTGACGACGAGGGGATCGAGTACGAGGTCGTCAAGGGCCCGGTGCGCAAGGGCAAGCGCGACGAGCTGGACAACCTCTCCGGCCAGCGAAAGTACCCCGTTATCGAGTTCGAGAACGGGCGGGCCTACCGTGAGGAATCGGCGGACATGGCAAAGCGGATCCACGCCGGGCAGCTGTTCGAGGGTTCAGACGAGCCCCAGCCGAACGCCTAGCGACGCTAGCCGATCGAAAGCACTTTCGATTTGGCCGGCTTGCAACTCCCCTTGGCGGGTGCCTTGGCGTAGTAGGAGCCGGAGGTCAGCCTCTTGCCGATCGGGATCGACCACTTCGTCTTGGCGTTGCTCTTGTCGGTGCCGAGGAGCTTGTCGGGTCCCGACTTCTCGCGGAAGAGCTTGACCGTTCGGCCCGTCGCGCAGGCGCTCTTACCTGACTTCAGCTTGCCGTGGAAGGCGGGGGTTTTGAGACTGACGACGATCGTGGTCGAGTTGCTCGCGCCGGCGGCCAAAGCGGCGGGCAGCAATGCGATGGAAAGAGCGGCAACGAGTAGAACGGAAAGACGGGCAGCCATTACGACCTCCGGTTGAAGTTTGCGGCACCACTCTAGAGATTGGACGAACGCCGTAGGGAATCCTGTTGTTTATTTTTGCTTCTTCCCAACTAAATCGAAAAAACTTGCTCATGGACTCGTCGGCGGTTAGAGTCTCGGCGTGCTGGTCGACGGGATGCTTGGGAGGCGTCGAGGCTGGGCTCTGGCCATTGCTGTGGTCGCGCTTGCCTGCGTGCTGGTCGTGGTGCCGGTGGCCAGGGCGGAACAGTTCACGGTCAACAGCACCGCCGATGAAGTCGACGATGCACCTGGCGATGAAAGCTGCCAAACGACGGGCGGCGTATGCACCCTGCGCGCCGCGATCGAAGAGGGGGGTAGCCTGGAAGAATCCACGTCGATCCGTTTCGAAGAAGGGACTTTCGACGGCCAGGCCTCATCGACGATCGTTCTCGGCAGCAGCCTGCCCGAAGTCACCGTCCCGGCGTTCATCGAAGGGACCTGCGAAATCACCGCCGGCGTCCTCGGCCCCTGCGTCGGCATCGACGGCCCGAGCGCGGAACCGGCGCTGGTCGTCTCCAACGCTGAAGAAGGCGAAATCTCAGGCCTGGCTATGACCGGCGCGCAGACGGCCATCAGCCTGCAGGGTTCTCCCCGCACCAAGATCCAGGACAGCTGGTTCGGTGTTGCGCTGGGTGGGGCCTCGCTCGGGAATGGGACCGGCGTCCTCGTCGGCCCCGGATCGAACCGCAGCCTCATCGGTGGGGAAGGCCCCGAAAAAAGGAACGTCTTCGCCGGCAACGCGGCCGACGGGCTCGACGTCCACGGGGGCAACGGCGTCAGGGTCTACGGCAACTACTTCGGCGTCGGGCCGGACGGGGTGACGCCGAGCCCGAATGGTGGCGACGACATCGAGGTCGTCTCGACGGGAGGGCTCGAAGTGACCGGTACCGAAATCGGCACGAGGGTCGGCCCTGCTGCCGCCGCGAGTCCGCGGTGCGACGGCGGCTGCAACGTGATCTCCGGCGCGGCTGCGAATGCGGTGGATTTGCAGGGCGAGGCCAGCGAGAGCCCTGCGGCGTCGACGTTGGTCCTCAGCAACTACATAGGCGTCAACGCGGCAGGGAGCGCAGCGGTCCCCAACACCGAAGCCGGCGTGAACGTGGGTGAAGCGGCGTATACGGTCGTCGGGGGACCCTCCGCGGGCGAAGCCAATCGCATCAACGGCGGCAGCGTCGGCGTCCTCGCGGGCCCGGCCGCGGGCGACCTCACCGTTCGCGGCAACCTGATCGGGGTCGACGCAGCCGGCACGGGCACGCTGAACCCACCAGACGAGGGGATCGTCGTCGACTCGGCCGAACTCGCGAGCCAGGCGCTAGAAGCCGAAATCGCCGGTAACAAGATCAGGATGGAAGGCGGCGTTGCGATCCTCCAGCGAGGCCAGGGAGCGTGGATCCGCGGCAACGAGATCTTCAGCTCTCAAACTGGGATCAGGACCTTCGCATCGACCGAATATGGCAACGTGGTCGAAGGCAACCGGATCGAAGGATCTACGGCGGGCGGGATCCTGGTCGAAAACAATCTGAACGAGATCGTCGGCAACGAAGTCCTCGGGACTGGTGCTGCTGGGATCTGGATCCAGGGGAATACCTCGGAAGCCACGCGAAACTCTGTTGGCGGCAACACCGGGAGCGACGAAAACGTGATCGACGGCAGCGTCGGCGCTGCGATCGAGATCTCTGACAAGGAATTGACCGACAACGAAGTGGCCCGAAACCGTGGAACGGGCAACGGGGGCTCCTTCATCGACTTGGTCGCCACCTCTCCCGCGATCGAAGTGGGGCCCAATAGGGGGATCAAACCGCCCACGTTCTCGAGCTCGACCCAGACCGGGGCGAGCGGTGGCGCGAAGGAAGGCGCCACGGTGCGCGTCTTCCGCAAGCAGCTGCCTGCGGCGGGGGAGCTCGAGTCGTTCCTCGGTGAAGCGGTTGCCGACGGCAACGGCAGTTGGGCCGTCACCTACGACGGGGAGGTTCCGGCGGGGACGATCGTCGCCGCCACCCAGACCAAGGAAGGCGCAACCTCGGAGCTGACGACGGCGGCCGGCGGGCCCGAAGGCTCACCCGGAGGAGGAGCGGGCGGCGCCTTCGGAAGCGGAGCACAAGGAATGTTCGAAAACGCGGTAGCGCCGGTCCGGCCCCGGACCAAGATCGTGGGGGAGAGGTCGCGGCGCCATACCGCCCGTTTCGTCTTCAAGGCCGACCAGGCCGACTCTACCTTCCTCTGCAGGCTCGACGACAAGCCGTTCGATATCTGCAGGTCACCGAAGAGATACGTGGGCTTGGGGGCCGGCAGGCACGTCTTCTGGGTGCGCGCGATCGGCCCGGCTGGGCATGTCGACCTGAGCCCCGCGAAGAAGAAATTCTCGATCTCCGGCTAAGCATGAGGTCGTTGCCTGAGATCGGACGGGTGGTCCTTCTCGGCGTTGTTCTCATGGCCATGCTGGCGCCGAGCAGTGCCGAGGCGGCGAAGGTCGTCAACGGAGACTTCGAGTCCGGGACGCTGAACGGCTGGAGTGTGTACCAGGCTAACCCGTTCGGCGACTGGTTTGCGTACCAGGGCACCGACACGCCAATCAGCGCCAACCGGAAAAAACAGAGCCAAGCTCGTACCGATCCGGTCCAGCCCCCACCCCAGGGCACCTACGCCACCGTCACCGACGAGATCGAGCCCGACACCTTGATTCTCTACCAAGACGTTGCCCTGGAGCCCGGGCTCGATCACCAGCTTAGCCTGGTCGCCTACTACGACACCTACAAACCGATCGCGATCCCGACCCCGGACACGCTCTCGGTCGCCGATGAAGCCCTGCGACTACCGAATGGCGAATTCCAGGAAAACCAGCAGTTCCGGATCGACGTGATGAGGCCGGATGCCCCGCTCGAATCGCTCGACCCCGCTGACATCCTTCGCACGGTGTTTGCTACGAAGCCGGGTGATCGCCCGACGATGACCCCGAAGAGGTTGACCGCGAACCTCAGCGCTTTCGCCGGCCAGACGGTGCGCCTTCGCATCTCCAACGCGGTGACCGGGGAAATCTTCAACGCAGGCGTCGATGCTGTCTCGATCTCCGACACCCTGCCAGGGCCCCAGTCGCGCGGTTCAAAACATGGTCCCATCCTGTTTGGCTTCGGTAAGGCGAGGGCGAACCGCCACAACGGGACCGTGACCCTGCGGGTGCGAGTCTCTGGGTCTGGTCTTCTGAGGGCAAAGCGAGCCTCGACCCCGGCAGGTACGGCCGGCAAGAGCAAGGCTGGAAAGCTCCGCAAGCCGATCGAGCCTGTGACTATCCCTGTCGCTTCGGCGAAGACGGCGACCATTCATCTCAGGCCGACGCCGCCTGCCCGTGCCATCCTGGCGCGGGAGCACAAGCTTCGTGTCAGGGTAGGGGTGACCTACATGCCGACCGGCGGCTCCCCGGAAACGGCTTCGCTGCCGGTTGTGTTCAAGCTTGCCAAGAGCCTCCACCGCCGACGCTGACGCGACTCTCGGTCCGGCGTGAGGGAGTCAGACGGCCTTGCTTAGCTTATTGATCCAAAATATCTGATTATAATTTCCAACTTGTCTAAGAAGTCAGTGCGCCGGAAAGGCGCATCGACGGTGTCCAGCCATTAGAAAAGGAATGGGAGAGATGAATAGCAATAGACGGCTGCTGCTCGCCGGCGTGATCGCCGCGATCGTGGTGCTCGCGGTGCCGGCCTTGGCTCTGGCGGCGGTATGGAAAGACAAAAACGGCACCAACGTCAGCAAATTCACTGAATTTACAATGAATGGTGGCGAAATATTCGAAACCACCGAAGGCAATGGCATGTCTTGCGAAATACACGCCACCCTCACCACCGAAGGTGGGAGCACCGGGAAAATCACCAAATTCGAAGTCAAAAAATGCACGGCTAGCTTTGGCAGCTTTGCCACGACAAAATGCGAACTGAACGTCGGGGAAGGTAAAGGACTGCCCTGGACCGTCGATGTCAACGCAACGGATTTGACGGTTACAAATTGGCGCACCAAACACACTTTCAAAGGTGCTTCATGCAAAGAAGCCGAACTCGATAAAACGATCGCGAGTATGACAGTGACGCTCGAACCGAGCACCACCGAAGTCTCCGAACTCGCCTTCATCGGCATAATTTTGTCGGAAGGAAAACAGGCATACAGAACCTTCGGCTCGCTCGAAATCGAAGGAGCGAACAAAGGCACATACGGAATCGGTTGAACCGGCTCCACGCTGGTCCGCTCGCCGGTAGACGCCGGCGAGCGGGGCCTGCTGGCCTTGCCATACTGGGGACTTGGTTGGCGAGGGAATCACCATACGGCGGTGTCGGAAGCTGGACGCGCGAGCGATCTTGGAGCTATGGGCTCAGGTGCGGAGCGAGCACGCAAGTACGGCGGACCGCCTAGGGGACGTCGAGCGCCTGATTGCCGATTCCCCGGCCGCCCTTCTGGTCGCCGAGCGTGACAACGAGATCGTCGGTGCCCTGATCGCCGGCTGGGATGGGTGGCGAGGGAACATGTATCGGCTCGCCGTTCGCGACGGGCATCGGCGAGAGGGCATTGGGATCGCGCTGACGCGGGCCGGCGAGGAGTATCTGCGCGGATGCGGCGCCCGCCGAGTAACTGCCCTGGTTGCCTTAGAGGACGAGGCAGCTGGAGCGTTCTGGGGGTCCGTCGGCTATCCGCCGGATCGCGACATCGGTCGTCGAGTCCGAAATCTGTAGGCCGAGCCCAAACAGAAAACGCCCCGCCGGGGAGGCGAGGCGTTTCTGGGGTTACTACAGGGAGGAGAGATATGTATCTCTATATATGTGGATCCGTGGGAGGTAGGTGAGCCCTTATGTGCCGCGGGGCAAGTCGATGGGAGTCAACTGCCGTATGTGCGGCGCCGGACCCGACCAGGAAGTTTGTGTAAGCCCTTTATCGATCCTCTCTCGTAAATCCTTGAATCAAGATACGAACATACGTGCGATTTGTGTGTGAGGCGAGTCACAGAGGGCTTCGGCACGCGTCTGAGGCCCCTCTGAATCGATTGTTCTACCCAATTCTAAGGTGTCGCTAAACATCTGGCAAGGGCTTCTTATGGATTGCAGATGGACGGCTGTACCGTTCCTGCGTGGCGAAGACCGGTTCCAAAGCGCGAATAGACGCGGTATTGGCCGAGCGGGGCCTCTTTCCGTCGCGCTCAGCCGCGGCTGGCGCGGTCCGTGCCGGCGAGGTCCGCGTGGGCGAAGACGGGCCCGTTGCGCTTCGACCCAGCCAGCTGGTCGACCCCGAGGCCGATTTCCGCCTCGAGCAGGGGCCGCGCTTCGTTTCCCGCGGCGGGATCAAGCTCGACAATGCGATCGAGGCCCTCGGCATCGCCGTCACCGGGCGCGACTGCCTCGATACGGGCGCCTCGACCGGTGGCTTCACCGACTGCCTTCTGCAGCGCGGCGCCGCGCACGTGGCCGCCCTCGACGTCGCCTACGGCCAGATCGACCTGCGCATGCGCGAGGATCCTCGCGTGACCGTGATCGAGCGGCTTAATGCCCGCGCGCTTTCCCCTGCCGATTTGCCCTTCAGGCCGGATTTGGCCACCGTCGACGTTTCCTTCATCTCGCTGACCAAGGTGCTGCCGGCGGTCGCCGAATGTCTTGCACCCGGCGGTGAGGTCCTGGCCATGGTCAAGCCCCAGTTCGAGCTCGGCCGCGCACGGGTCCAAAAGGGCGTCGTGCGCGACGCGGCTGACCGCCACGAGGCGATCCTCTCGGTGGCTGCCGCCGCGGGCGAGCTCGGGCTGCCGGTGCGGGGTGTGGCCTCTTCCGGCCTGCCCGGTCCAAAGGGCAACCGCGAGACCTTCGTCTGGTGCGGAGGCGAAGGGGAGCCGCTCGCCGACCTCCCTGATGCCATCCGCGAGGTCGATCCGTGAGCGACCGGGTTGCCGCCCTGATCACCCACGGGCATCCGCCGGCGACCACCGACGCGGTGACGCTTGCGATCTCCGCTGCCCGAGAGGCCGACTGGCGGCTGGTCGCGACCGCCGGGGAGCTCGCCAAGCACGGCGATGCCGCCGACCACATCGAAACTGTCGACGAGCTTCCCCGTCAGGCCGACCTCTGCCTGGTGCTCGGCGGCGATGGCTCGATCCTCTACGCGCTGCGTCACTTCGCTCGCAGCGGCGTGCCGGTATTCGGGGTCAACTTCGGCACCGTTGGTTTCCTTGCCGCGGTCGAGCGCGACGAGGCAGGGGACGGGATGCAGCGCGCTTTCGCCGGCGAGATAGAGGCCATCGACCTTCCTGGACTCGAGATCGAGGTGGATGGAGCGTCGCGGGTGGCCCTAAACGACGTCAGCTTCATCCGCCGACCGCATGAGCGGGTCGCCGAGCTGAGCTACAAGATCGCCGACGAGGAGGTCGGCCATGTCCGCTGTGACGGCCTCGTCGCCGCGACGCCGGTCGGATCGACCGGCTACAACCTCGCCAACCAGGGCCCGATCCTCGCCTGGGGGGTGAAGGGCTACGTGGTCTCCTACGTCGCTCCGCACTCGCTGACCGCGCGTGCCCTCGTGGTCGCTCCCGGCGATGTCCTCCATGTCGGCAATGCAAGCGGGCGCGAGCCGGTCGACGTCGCGATCGACGGCGAACACGCCGGCGCGCTCGAGTCCGGGGCGGCACTCGAGGTCAGCTTTGCCGACGGCGTCGCGCGGCTCGCCCAGTTGCCCGGGACGAGCTTCTACCAGCGCATACGCGAGAAGTTCGGCCACCTCGCCGTCTGAGGCCGCCTGACCGGCGCATGTCTGCGTCCTCGGTCGCTCGCGTGCAGAGCACGCCACGCTCCCTGCGTCCTTGACCTGCTTGGTCAGTCGACCTCAGCCGACGAGGTGGCTCTTTACTGTTTGTCGCCATGGAGCGGAAATGGTGGACCCTTGTCCTCAGCTCGATCGCGACGTTCATGCTGCTGCTGGACATCACGGTCGTCAACGTCGCCCTGCCCGACATCCAGCGCGACCTCGACGCCAGCCTCTCCAGCCTGCAGTGGGTGGTCGATGCCTACTCGCTGATGCTCGCCGCCTTTCTGCTCACGGCGGGGTCGCTGGGTGACCGGCTGGGCCGCCGGCGCGTCTTCTCGCTCGGTCTCGGCCTCTTCACCTTCGCCTCGTTCCTCTGCGGGATAGCCGGCGACCCCACTTTGCTCAACCTGGCACGCGGCCTGCAGGGGATCGGCGGCGCGGCGATGTTCGCCACCTCGCTCGCCCTGATCGGCCAGGAGTTCCATGGCAGAGACCGGGCGACGGCGTTCGGTATCTGGGGCGCGACGGTCGGTGGTGCCGTCGCGATCGGTCCGCTCGTCGGCGGCCTGATCACCGAGCACCTCGGCTGGGAGTGGATCTTCTTCGTCAACATCCCGATCGGCCTCGTCGCCGTCGCGCTGACCGAGATCCGGCTCGCCAACGTCGCCGCCCAGGATCCCGAGCGGATCGACCTCCCCGGCCTGGCGACGTTCTCGGGCGGCCTCTTCCTGCTGATCTTCGGCCTGATCCGTGGCAACCCCGAGGGCTGGGGAAGCGCGACGATCGTCGCCTCCCTGGCCGGATCGGCGGGGCTGTTGCTCGCCTTCTTCGCGATCGAGGCGCGCAGCAGCCACCCGATGCTCGACCTCAGGCTCTTCCGCAAGCCCGCCTTCAACGGCGTCTCCGCCGTCGCCTTCGGGCTCTCGGCGGGGATGTTCGCGATGTTCCTCTATCTGACTATCTACATGCAGGGCGTGCTCGACTTCTCGCCGCTGGAGACCGGGCTGCGTTTCTTGCCGCTCACGGTGCTCTCCTTCGTCGTCGCTCCGATCTCGGGCAAGCTCTCCCAGCGCGTGCCGATCCGCATCCTGGTCGGGGTCGGCCTCGGCCTGGTCGGGGTCGGCCTGCTGTCGATGCACGGCCTCGCCGCCGATTCGGACGTCTCGGCCCTGCTGCCGGGATTCCTCATCGCCGGCGTCGGGATCGGCCTCACCAATCCCAGCATCGGCCAGGTCGCGATTGCCGTCGTCCCGGCGGCCAAGGCGGGGATGGGCTCGGGGATCAATACGACCTTCCGCCAGGTCGGGATCGCCACCGGCGTCGCCTCGCTCGGTGCGGTGTTCCAGTCCCAGGTCGATTCGAAGCTCTCCAGCCTGTTGCCCGGTGCGCCGCCCGGGCTCGCCGAAGCCGTCTCCTCTGGAGGCTCGCGGGCCGCTGCTGCGGCCGCCCCGCCCGCCCAGCGCCCCGAGATCGTGCACGCGGCCAAGGTCGCTTTCGTCAGCGGCTTCAACGAGATCCTCCTGATCGGCGCGATCCTCTCCTTCGCCGGCGCGATCCTCGGCTTCGCCCTGATCCACCCCCGAGACTTCGTCCAATCTCAAAAAGAGCCCGAAGCCGCGGAGCCCGTCCCCGCATAAACGCCTCTCGCGGTGGGTGGCGCGAGGGGAGGGGGTGTTCGGACGGGTGAGTCCGCTAACACCCCCTCCCCTCGTGACAGGACCCGCCGCGCCGGGTGGTACACAGAGGGGCGTGCTGCGCGAGCTTCGGATCGAGAACCTGCTCCTGATCGAGCGGGCCGAACTGCGGCTGGGGGAGGGGCTGAACGCGATCACCGGCGAGACCGGTGCCGGTAAGACCCTGCTCGCCCACTCGCTCGACCTTTTGATGGGAGGCAAGGCGCGGCCGCAGATCGTCCGGCCGGGGGCCGAGGAGGCCTGGGTCGAGGGGGTCTTCGATCTGCCACAGGGATTGCTGGCCGAGCCGGAGATGATGGAGGCTGCCGAACGGCTGCCTGAGGGAGCGGGGGAGATCGTCCTCGGGCGCCGCGTGTCGGCCTCTGGGCGGACCGCCGCCTTCCTCGCCGGCCGGGCTGCCTCGGCCTCCGACCTGAAACTGCTCGGTGGTCGGCTACTCGCCTTCTATGGCCAGCACGAGCATCGCAAGCTGACGATCTCCTCGGCGCAGATGGAGGTGCTCGACGGCTTTGCCGGTGCCGAGCACCTGGCCCTGCGGGAGGCCTACCGCGAGTCGCACCGCGAATGCGCGCGGCTCGAGGCAGAGCTGGTCGAGCTGCGCGAGCGCGACGGCAGTCGCGAGCGCGACCTCGATCTCTACCGCTACGAGCTCTCGGAGATCGAGGAGGTGGCGCCCGACCCGGTCGAGGAGGCCGAGCTGTCCACCGAGCGCGAGCGGCTGCGTCACGCGGAGGGGCTGCGCGAGGCGGCGGGCGGTGCCCTGGCCGGCGCCGTCGGGGCAGACGAGGACGGCGGCGGGGCAGCAAGCGCCCTGGCCGCAGCCGAGTCGCTCCTGCACGGTGTCGGTGGCGTCGATGCCGATCTCGACTCGCTGGCCGAGCGCCTGGCGGCCGTGGCCGTCGAGCTGGGCGATGTCGCCGCAGAGTTGCGTAGCTACCTCGACGGGATCGAGGCCGATCCAGGCCGCCTCGCCGTGGTCGAGGAACGTTTGGAAGCGATCGATCGCCTGCAGCGCAAGCACGGCGGCAGCGTCGAGTCGGTGCTCGCCCATGCCGAGCGCTGCCGGAGCGAGATCGAGCGGCTGGAGGGCGCCGAGACTCGCAGCACCGAGGCGCAGGCCACCCTTGCCGCTGCCGAAGCGCAGCGCGAGAAGCTCGGCAAACGGCTGAGCAAGGGGCGGGCTGCTGCTGCGACGCCCCTGCGGGAGCGAGTTGCCGAGGAGCTTGAGCGGCTGGCGATGCCGGGCGCCAGCCTGGAGGTCGAGCTGGCGCCGCATCCCGAAGGGTTCGGCGCGAACGGCCGCGAGTCGATCGAGCTGCTGATCTCGCCCAATCCCGGCATGGCTCCGGCGCCGCTGCGCGACGCGGCGTCCGGTGGCGAGCTCTCGCGGGTGATGCTGGCCCTGAGCGGGCTTGGCGCGGGCGCCGGCGCGGGCACGCTGGTCTTCGACGAGATCGACGCCGGCGTCGGCGGCAAGACCGCCCGTGTCGTCGGCGAGCGCCTGCGCGCGCTCGGAGAAGCACGCCAGGTCCTCTGCATCACCCATCTGCCGCAGGTCGCCTCGCTGGCGCCGACCCATTTCCGGCTGGAGAAGGATCTGAGCGGCAAGCGAGCCGCTGCCTCGGTACAGCGCCTCGACGGCGAGGGCGTGGTGGAGGAGATCCGCCGCATGTTGGGCGGCGAGCGCGCCGACGAGGCGGCCGACCGGCACGCCCGCGAGCTGCTCAAGGTCGCCTGACCGGCGCATATCGGCGTCCTCGGTCGCTCGCGTGCAGAGCACGCCACGCTCCCTGCGTCCTTGATCTGCTTGGTCATGCGACCTTGAGGTCTTGCCCGTCGGTCACTACTTGTCCTAGTCTCAGTGGATGGCCACCGCCAGTCGTCGTCGCTTCCCTGCGCTGCTGTCGCGCCGCAACGGGGCGAGCGCGGAGGAGGCGATCCGCGGCACCGTGCGACTCGGTCGCCGCACCAAGGATCTGGTCAAGCGGCTGCGCCCCGGCGACGTCGCTGTGATCGATCATGTCAACATCGACCGCATCGCGGCCGAGGAGCTGATCGCCACTGGCGTGGGGGCGGTGGTCAATGCTGCACAGTCGAGCGACGGTTGCTATCCAAACGCCGGACCGCTGCTGCTTGTTCGCTCGGGGGTCGTCCTGATCGACGCGGTCGACGTCGATCCCTTTGAGCTGCTCGACGATGGAACGGAGGTATCGATTGCCGCCGGCGTGGTGAGTCGCGGTGGAGATGAGGTGATGCGCGGGGCGGTGTTGGGAGTCGACGAGTTGGAGGCGCGCCTCGCCGACCAGCGCGAGCGGGTCGACCAGGCGCTGGCCGAGTTCGCCGAAAACACCGTCGCCCATGTGCGCCAGGAGACCGATCTGCTGACCGGCGCGGTCGAGCTGCCCCCGACCAGGACCGTATTCCGCGACCGCCACGTCCTGATCGTCGTCCGTGGCGATCGCCACCGTCGTGACCTGAAGGCGTTGCGCGCCTACATCCGCGACGTCCGCCCGCTCGTCGTCGCCGTCGACGGCGGCGCCGAGGGGTGCCTCGAAGCGGGACTGAAGCCCGATGTGATCCTCGGCGACATGGACTCGGCCGGCGACGAGGCGCTGCGTTGCGGGGCGGAGCTGATCGTCCACGCCTACCCCGACGGCCGGGCGCCGGGCCGCGAGCGGCTGCTGGAGCTGGGGCTGGAGCACACGCTCGTCCCCGCCGCAGGCACCAGCGAGGACGTGGCGATGCTGATGTCCTACGAGAAGGGCGCGGACTTGATCGTCAGCGTCGGGGCCCACTTCAACCTGATCGAGTTCCTCGACCGCAAGCGGGGCGGCATGTCCTCTACCTTCCTCACCCGGCTGCGGATCGGCGAGAAGCTGGTCGACGCGAAGGGAGTCAGCCGCCTCTACAACCCCCCCTCGACGGTTGCGCCGGTTGCCCTCTTCCTCGTCGCCTTCGCGATCTTGCTGACGATCGTCGTGATCAGCTCGCCGGCCCTCAACGACCTAGTTGAACTGCTCTGGCTGAAGGTCAAGATCTGGCTCGGTTTCTAGTCGTCTGAGCGGTGAGCGTCTAGCCTTCCCCGCCGATGGGTTACAGCGCTCGCTACCACGCCACGTCGCTGATCGCCGTCTTCCTTGCCCTTGCGATCGGGATCCTGATCGGCGCCGAGTTCGGCGGCGACACGCTCTCCAACACGCGCAAGGACCTCGAGCACAGCCTCACCGGCAACCTGCAGGACGCGCGCGAACAGGCCGACGAGTTGAGCGGCGAACTGGGCCGTGCCAACGAGTTCTCCAGCCGGGTCTACCCGGTCCTCGTCCGCGACCGGCTGCGTGGGCGCCGGATCGGCCTGATCGCCTTTGGCGATCTGCCCGGCGGCGTCTACGGCGCGATCGAGGCAGCCCTGGCGCCGGCGGGCGGGCATCTGGTCGGCGTCGGCGTCGTTCGCGAGCCGGTCGATACCAACGGGCTCGCCGCCGACCTGGCCAAGACCCGCTTCGCCGATCTCGCCCGAAACCCCGATGCCCAGACCGCTCTCGGGGTCGGGCTTGGGCGGCAGCTGGTGCGCGGTGGGACGCTGCTGGAACCGGTGCGCAGTCACCTCTTCTCGCGTGCCAGCGGCAATTTCGGCGCGCTCGACGCGGTGATCGTCGTCCGCAACCAGCCGCAGGACATGGGACCTATCCAGCGCTCGGTCGCCGGCCGGATCGAGGCCGGGATGGCGAGCGGCATCACCGGGACGCACACGCCTGCCGTCGGGGTCGAGGGCAGCGATGCCGAACCGTCGTCGATCTCCTTCTTTGCCGGCAACGACCTCTCCAGCGTCGATGACGTCGACCTGGTCGCCGGGCGACTGGCGACCGTCTTCGCCCTGCTCGGTGCCGAGGGAAGCTTCGGCATCAAGGGCAGCGCCGACCGTCTCCTGCCCGACCTGCTGGCACCGCGCGAATGACCTGGATCGGCTTCCCCGCGGGGATCGCCGTGGCGCTGCTTGTCGTTCCGGCCGGGATTCGCGGACTGCTCGACGTCGGGCTGGTGCGGGAGAACTTCCGCGGGGCTCGCCTGGCCTTCCCACTCGGCGCGGTACTGGCGACCGCGGCGCTGGTGGCGCTCGCCCCGCTTGCCTTCCTCGACGACCGCGGCGATCTGGAACTGCTCGATCCCGAACTGCGTCGCTGGCTTCCCTACGTGATCGGCGTCGCCTTCCTCGGCTTTCTCGACGACTCGCTGGGCCGGGGCGAGGCGGTAGGCTCGCCGCGCGGCTGGCGAGGCCACGCCGAGGCGCTTCGCCAGGGGCGGCTCTCGACCGGCGCGATCAAGGCGATCGGGGCTCTCGCCCTCGCCGCCTACGTCGTCTCCGGCCGTGGCCTCGAATCGTGGCGCTACCTCGCTGACGTGGCGCTGCTGATCCTCGCCACCAACGCCTTCAACCTGCTCGACCTACGGCCCGGGCGGGCGGAGAAGGGCCTGGCCCTCCTAGGCGCCGGGCTTTGCCTCGGCACCTGGACTTTTGCGCCCCTCGATCTGCTTGGGATCTTCGCCGGCCCGGTGCTGATCGGCGCCTGGTTCACCCTGCGCGAGCGGGCGATGCTGGGGGACACCGGCTCCAACCTCGTCGGGGCGGTCGGCGGGGTCTGGCTGCTGACGACGCTGGGCGGAACGGGGAGGCTCATCGCCCTTGCGCTGGTCGTCGCATTGACCATTTTCGGCGAGTTGCGATCTATTTCGCGGACGGTCGACTCGGTTCCGCCCTTGCGCTGGCTAGACTCGCTCGGCAGATGAGTAAAGGCTTCGACCGAATCCCGTCCGCAGAAAATCAGATTGCGATGCGACCGGGATTCGGCCTCGCGTAAATGAGCAGGACGAGCGGAGACACGCGCTTCATCTTCGTCACCGGCGGCGTTGTCTCGGCCCTCGGCAAGGGGATCGCTGCCGCCTCGATCGGCCGCCTCCTCGTCTCGCGCGGTTACCGGGTGCAGTTGCAGAAGTTCGACCCCTACATCAACGTCGACCCGGGGACGATGAGCCCCTTCCAGCACGGTGAGGTCTTCGTCACCGAGGACGGCGCCGAGACCGATCTCGACCTCGGCCACTACGAGCGCTTCACCGACGAGAACACCTCGCGCGCCTCTAACGTCACCGCCGGCTCGGTTTACAACACGGTGATCAACCGCGAGCGGCGCGGCGACTACCTCGGCGCCACTGTGCAAGTGATCCCGCACATCACCGACGAGATCAAGAACCGCATCCTGATCGTCGCCGAGTCGCAGTCGGTCGACTTCGTCCTCACCGAGATCGGCGGAACCGTCGGCGACATCGAGTCGCTGCCCTTCCTCGAGTCGATCCGCCAGCTCTACACCGACCTCGGCCCGAAGCGCGCCATGTTCGTCCACTTGACCCTGGTGCCTTATGTCGGCCACGCCGGCGAACTGAAGACGAAGCCGACCCAGCACTCGGTCAACGAGCTGCGCCGGATCGGGGTCCAGCCGCACGCGCTGGTCTGCCGTTCCGAGAGCCGCCTCGACCGCGAGATCCGCAGCAAGATCGCCCTCTTCGCCAGCCTCCCGGTCGACGCCGTGATCTCGGCTCACGACGTCGACAACATCTACAAGGTGCCGCTGGTCTTCCGTGCCGAAGGCGTCGACGATCTGGTGCTCGACCACTTCGGCATGGAGGCACCGGCCTCGGATCTGGGCGAGTGGGAGGCGATGGTCCGCCGCGCCGACGCGGCCACTGGCAAAGTGCAGATTGCGCTGGTCGGCAAGTACGTGCAGCTGGCCGACGCATACAAGTCGGTGATCGAGGCGCTCGGGCACGGCGGCTTTCATCACGGGGTCGAGGTCGAGATCGAGCTCGTCGACTCGGACGATTTCGAGCCCGAGAAGCTGGAGAACGCCGACGGCGTGCTGATCCCCGGCGGCTTTGGCGAGCGCGGCATCGAGGGCAAGGTCGAAGCGGCACGGATCGCCCGCGAGCGCTCGATCCCCTACCTGGGCATCTGCCTGGGGATGCAGATCGCCGTGGTCGAGTTTGCCCGCACGGTGGTGGGGATGGAGGGGGCCAACTCCTCGGAGTTCGATCCTGAGACGCCCTTCCCGGTAGTCGACCTGCTGCCTGAGCAGAAGGAAGTCTCCGAGATGGGCGGCACGATGCGGCTCGGCGCCGACCCGGTGAAACTTCACGAAGGAACGCGAGCGCGCGAGATCTTCGGCGAGCAGGTCATCTACAAGCGCCATCGCCACCGTTACGAGGTCAACATCCAACTGCGCCGCCGACTCGAAGACGAGGGCCTGGTCTGCGGCGGCACCTCGCCGGACGAGCGGCTGGTCGAGATGATCGAGCTGCCCGATCACCCGTTCTTTGTGGCCTCCCAGTTCCACCCCGAGTTCAACTCGCGTCCTAACCGGCCCGAGCCGCTTTTCCGCGAGTTCGTCGGCGCCGCGGCCCTCCATGCGGGTGAGCGCCCGGCCGAGGGTGGGGAGCTGGTGGAGATCGAGGCGACCGAGCATGACGACGCCGGAGTCCATCACTCGGGCTGAAGCCCGGATAGCCTGTTCGACCGTGGACAGGTTGCACGAGACGTTCGTTCGACTCTGTGAGATCCGTAGTCCGACCGGGGAGGAGCGCGAGGTCGCCGACACGATCGTCGCCGAACTGCGGGCGCTGGGGCTCGAGGTCAGCGAGGACGACGCTGCCGCGCCGGCGGAAGCCGGAGCGGGCAACATCGTCGCTCGTCTGCCCGGACGGTCCGACCGCTGGGCGATGTTCTGCGCCCACATCGACACCGTGCCGCACTCCGGCCAGATCGAGGTCGTCAACGACGATGGGGTGTTCCGCAGCCGCGGCGAGACGATCCTCGGCGCCGACAACAAGGCGGCGGTCGCGGTCTTCATCGAGCTGGTCGCCCGTCACGCGACCGAGCCCCCGCCCGTCGGAATCGAGCTGCTGCTGACCGTCGCCGAGGAGCAGGGGCTCCGGGGGGCGAAGGCGTTCGACGCGAGCGGGCTCCGTGCCGATTGCGGCTTCATCCTCGACCACGCCAGCGCGGTCGGCGAGGTGATCGTGACCTCGCCGACTCAGCAGCGTCTGGTTGCCGACTTCACCGGGGTCGAGGCGCACGCGGGGATTCGGCCCGAGGACGGCAACAACGCAATCGCGGCTGCCGCCGCGGCGATCTCACGGATGGAGCTGGGGCGGCTCGACCCCGAGACGACCGCCAACGTCGGCGTGATCGCCGGCGGCACCTCCGGCAACGTCGTTCCCGGGCATTGCCGGGTTACGGCCGAGGCCCGCAGCCTCGGTGCCGATCGCGCCGCCGCGGTGGCGGGCGAGCTGACCGAGGCCTGCGCCTGGGGGGCGAGCGAGCATGGCTGCGACGTCGACGTGCGGGTCGAGGAGCTCTTCCGTGGCTATGAGATCCCGACCGACTCGCGGGCACTTGGGCTTGCCGAGGCGGGCCTCCGGCGGGCGGGCTTTGCGCCACAGCGGACGGCGACCGGGGGCGGCAGCGACGCCAACGCCCTGATCGTCGACGGCTTTGACTGCGTCCTGCTCGCCAACGGCACCGAGGCCAACCACACGGCGGACGAGAGCGTCTCCCTCCGCAACCTCGACGCGATGCTTGAGGTATGCGAGGGCATCGTCGCCGAGGCCGGCGCCGGCGTCGGGTGAGCGGTCGGCTGAAGCTGCGCCGCGGTCTCGTCGTCGACGAGGAGCCCCTGACGGTCGAGATCGACGGCGAACGGCGAGCAGCCTGGGCGGATGAACTGCTGCTGGGCGAGATGCGCAAGGGCGACGAGGTGGTCGTCAACGCCGCCGCCCTCGACCTGGGGCTCGGCTCGGGCGGTTTCGACGTGATCCACGTCAACCTGACCCGCGGGCTCGATGCGAGCGGCGAGGGCCACGAGCATGTGATGAAGCTCAACTACACCTCGCTCCAGCACCCCATCCCCCCCTTGGAGCTTCCGGTGCGCCTTATGGACCCCACAGGTACAAAAGGCGCACCGGAAGCGAGTAGGCGGTCGATGCCGGTCCTGGTCCTCCCACTACATGGCCACCTCGCGCCTGCCGCATGGGCAGCGGTGCAGGCAAAACCGGGGCTGAAGGTCGGCTACGTGCAGACGGGTGGTGGTGCTCTTCCGGGATCGTTCTCCCGCGATGTCGCTCGGCTGCGTGAGTGCGACCTGCTCTTCGGTCATATCACGGCGGCGCCGAGCTACGGGGGCGAAAACGAGGCGCTCTCGGTCGCCGGAGCGCTGGACGCAGCGGCCAACGGCCTCGGCTGGGACGTCGCGATCGTCGGCCCGGGCCCAGGCATCATCGGCTCCGAGACGCGCCTTGGTCACGGCGGCATGGCAGCCCTCGACAGCGCCCATGCCGCTTTGGCCCTGGGCCTCCCAACCCTGCTCTCACCCAGGCTCTCGGAGGCCGACCCCCGAGAGCGCCACCAAAACGTAAGCCACCACACTCTGACCGTCCTCGAACTGCTGCTGGGTGGGGTGGGGTTACCTGTGCCAGCTGACAATCCAGAAGTGGCAGCGCAGCTCGCCGGCGCGGCAGGCGACCGCCACCAGCTTCACAAAGCTAAACCCGACCTGGCGGGCTACGCCGCCACTGGCCTTCCGTCCAAGGTGATGGGGCGAGGCATCGCGGACGACCAGCTCTTCTTCGCAGCGCCCCTGGCAGCGGGCCAAGTATTAGGCGCCTCTGCCGTGGGTGGCGCGGGATGAGCGGGGTTTCGGTCGAATAGACCGCTAAACCCCGCTCGTCGCGCGACAGGACCCGCGGCCCGAAGCGCATGGTCCCTTGCGTCCCAAGGTTTGCCCGAACTCAGCGAGAACCACCCGCCATGGCCGTAGCAGGAGCAGCAGCGCCGAGTCCGGCAACCGACACCCGCTTCGAGGGCCTCGTCCTCGACTTCCTCTCCTACCTGGAGCTGGAGCGAGGCCTCTCCCGCAACACGCTCAACGCCTACCGAACGGATCTGTTCCAGTACGGCGAATTCCTCGGCTCGCATGAGCTGGACGCGCTGGCCGCCCGTCCGGCCGACATCGGTGACTTTCTCGCCGACCTCGCGACCGGCAATGGTCGCCCGGCATGCTCGGCTGCCACGGTGCATCGCAAGACCGCCTGTCTGCGCTCCTTCTACAAGCACCTGCGCCGCGACGAGCTGATCGGCGACGATCCGACCGCGGCGCTGAGCGCACCACGCCGCGCCAAGAAGCTGCCCCAGGTTCTCAACTACGCCGAGGTGCAGAAGCTGCTCGCCGCGCCGCGCGGCAGCGAGCCGACGACGCTGCGCGACCGGGCGCTCCTGGAGGTGATGTATGCCTGCGGGCTGCGCGCCTCGGAGACGATCGGGCTGGAGATGTCGGACATCGATCTGCGCGAGGGCCTGCTGCGGGCGCGCGGCAAGGGCTCCAAGGAGCGCATCGTTCCCCTCGGCCGCAAAGCGATAGCGGCGATCTCCGCCTATCTGCGCGGCGGCCGCCCGAAGCTGATCGGAGAACGCCACGAGGTACGGCTGTTCGTCAACTTCCGCGGCGGCCCGCTCAGCCGCCAGGGCCTTTACAAAATCGTCCAGCGCCACGCCCGTGAGGCCGGCCTGGCGGGGCAGATGAGCCCACACACGCTGCGCCACAGCTTTGCCACCCACCTGCTGGCGGGGGGCTGCGACCTGCGTGCCGTGCAGGAGATGCTCGGCCACGCCGACATCGCGACGACGCAGATGTATACGCACCTCTCCGGCGAGCGCCTCAAGGAGGTCTACTTCGAGGCCCACCCCCGCGCGACCGAGGGCTGATAGAACCGGGCGCGATGCCCGAGTTGCCCGAGGTCGAGACCGTCTGCCGCCAGCTCGAGCCGGAGCTGGAAGGGCGGCGGATCGAGTCGCTGGAGGTGCTCGATCCGCGCTGGTGCCTCCCGATGCTCCCGGCGGAGCTGGAGGCCGCCGTGTCGGGAAGGACGATCGAGCGGCTGGGGCGCCGCGGCAAGTACCTGTTGCTCGGCCTCGACGGCGGCCGGACGCTGGTCATGCACCTGCGGATGACCGGCAACCTGGTCCTGGTCGAGGGCGAGGACAAGCTCGACCCCTCGGAGGGGATGCGGTTGTACGAGGGTGAGCGGTCGACCTCGGAGCGGCATCTGCGGGCCCGCTTCGTCCTCGACGACGGCCGTCAGGTCCGGTTCACCGATCCCCGCCGTTTCGGCGAGGCGCTTTTGCTCGACGACGCCTCACTCGACATCCACTTCGCCTCTCGGCTCGGAGTCGAGCCTTTCTCCGATGCATTCACTCCCGCGGCGCTGGGCGAGATCGCGGCGGGGCGCACGGCCCCACTCAAGTCCTTCCTGCTCGACCAGAAAGGCATCGCCGGTGTCGGCAACATCTACGCCGACGAGGCGCTGTTCCGGGCCCGACTGCACCCGCTCTCGCCCGCCGGCTCGATGAAGCCCGAGCACCTGGAGGCTCTGCGTGACGCGGTGGTCGCCGCGCTCGAAGCGGGGATCGACGGCGGCGGGGCCTCGATCGACGACTACCGCGACAGCCGGGGCGAGAAGGGCCGGATGCAGGACGAGTTCCTCGTTCACACCCGGGAGGGGAAGCCCTGTCCGCGCTGCGACGGGACGATCGAGCGGATCGTCGTCTCGGGTCGCTCGACCTACTTCTGCCCGGTCTGTCAGGTGCGACTGCGGCGCCGGCCGCGGCGACGTCGCCGTCCGGCCCCTCGTTCAACGTAAGACCAGATGACTGACCCCACAGCCATCTAATGGCCGGCAAGACGCTGAAGACGGAGGCGATTGTCCTGCGCAGCATCCGCTATGGCGAGGCCGACCGCATCCTCCACCTCTACACGGCGAAGCGGGGACGTGTGGGGGCGATCGCCAAGGGAGCGCGGCGCCCCAAGTCGCGCTTCGGCGGCCGCCTGGAGCCATTCTTCCGGCTCGACCTGCTGCTGCACGAAGGCCGCGGCGAGCTGCTCACGGTGACCCAGGCCGCCACGGTCGACGGCTACCCGCGCCTGCGAGCCTCCGGCGCTGCGCTCACCGCCGGCGCCCGCGCCTGCGATGCGGTCCTGCGCCTGCTCGACTCGGCCGAGCCCAACCCGCCCGCTTACAACCTGCTCTGTCGCTACCTCTCGCTGCTTGACGACCCCGCGACGCCCGAGGCTGCGTCCTTGCCGACGGCGCTGTCCTTCCGGCTCAAGCTGGCGCTGGCTGCGGGCTTCTCGCCCGAGCTTGGCTCCTGCACCGGCTGCGGAGAGGCCGAGCATCTGGTCGGCTTCTCCGGCGCGGCGGGCGGTGTCGTCTGCGCCGGCTGCGAAGCGGGCTCCTTCCCTCTTTCCGAGGATGCGCACCGTTTCATGGTCGAGTCGATCGCCCGGCCGCTGGCCGAGGCGCCCGGTGCGGGCGAGCGCGAGTTGCGCCAGGCGGAGCGCGCGATCGGCGAAACGTTGGAGCACCACGCGCACGTGCAACTGCGCTCCGCGGCTTGAGCTAAGCCCTAGGATCGGAGTGGTGGAGGCGACTGCAACTTTCGAGGACCGCGTACGAGCCTGGGAGGACGAGTTCCTCTCCGATCCGGCGACGCCCTCTTACCCCGCGCGGCGTCAGGTCGAGGAGGCCGACAGCCCGCTGCGGACCCCGTTCCAGCGCGACCGCGACCGGATCGTCCACTCGAAGGCATTCCGTCGCCTCAAGCACAAGACGCAGGTCTTCATCGCTCCGGAAGGCGATCACTACCGCACGCGCCTCACCCACACTCTCGAGGCCTGTGGGATCGCCCGTACGGTCGCCCGTGCTCTCGGCCTCAACGAGGATCTGACTGAGGCGATCGGCCTCGGCCACGATCTCGGTCACCCACCCTTCGGCCACACCGGCGAGGAGGCCCTCGACGCGGCGTTGCGCGAGCGCTGCGGGCAGGGCTTCAAGCACAACGTCCACTCGCTGCGGATGGTCGACGTGCTCGAGCGTGATGGCCGGGGACTGAACCTGACCGAGCAGGTGCGCGACGGCATCCTCAATCACACCGGCTCGGACCGGCCGGCGACGTTGGAGGGGCGGATCGTCAAGCTCGTCGACCGCGTCGCCTACATCAACCACGACATCGACGACGCTTTGCGGGCCGGGATCCTGCAGCTGGCCGACCTGCCCGTTGCCGAGATCGAGCTGCTCGGCCCGACCGGCTCGGCGCGGATCGACACGCTGGTGCGTGACATCGTCGAGCGCTCGACTGCAGCCGGCGACATCGTGCAAAGCGAGGAGGTGGGTGGGGCGATGTTGCGGCTGCGCAAGTTCATGTTCCAGCGGGTCTACCTGGGGGAGGCGGCACGCGGCGAGCACGAACGGGCACAGCGAGCCCTGCGCGGTCTCTTCGACCACTACATGGAGTACCCGGACGAGGTCCCCGAGGGGGAGCCGGGGACGAGCGACTGTCAGCGGGTCGCCGACTATCTGGCCGGGATGACCGATCGCTTCTGCATCGCCCGCTTCGCCGAGCTGACCGTTCCCGAGGCGGCACGGTTCTGATGGCGCTGATCTCCGAGGAGAGCCTGGAGCGGGTCAAGCAGGCGGCCGACATCGTCGAGGTGATCTCCGCCCACACCGACCTGCGCCGCCAGGGCGCACGCTGGGTCGGGCTCTGCCCCTTCCACGAGGAGCGCACGCCGTCCTTCTCCGTCGATGCCCAGGAAAAGCTCTACCACTGCTTTGGCTGTGGTGTGGGTGGCGACACGATCAAGTTCGTCGAGGAGAAGGAGGGCCTCGGCTTTGCCGAGGCGGTGGAGTTGCTCGCCGACCGGTACGGAGTCGAGCTGGAGCGCGAGAAGGAGGACCCGCGGGCAGAGGCGCGGCGTCAGCAGCGCCGCCGGCTGGGCGACCTTCTCGACCGCACCGCCGGCTTCTACATGCAGTACCTCTGGGACTCCGATGAGGCTGCCAAGGCGCGTGCCTACCTGGCCGAGCGGGGACTGGGGGAGGAGACCCTGCGGGCTTTCGGCGTCGGCTACGCGCCGAGCGCCTGGGACACGGTGCTGCTGCGCGGTCAGCGGGCGGGCTTCAAGGTCGAAGAGCTGCGCGGCGTCGGGTTGGCGCAGCGGGGGCGCGGCGGCGGCGAGTACGACCGCTTCCGCGAGCGGATCATGTTCCCGATCCGCGACCGCCGTGGCCGCACCCTCGGCTTTGGGGGGCGGGCCATGCGCTCCGACCAGGGAGCGAAGTACGTCAACACCGCCGAGACCGACTTCTTCCACAAGAGCCAGATGCTGTACGGGATCGACTTGGCCAAAGAGGCGATCGCGAAGAGCGCTCGGGTCGTGGTGGTCGAGGGCTACACCGACGTGCTGGCGCTGCATCAGGCGGGGATCGGCGAGGCGGTGGGCGTGATGGGCACGGCGATCACCGAGGAGCAGGTGGCTGCGCTGTCCGGCATGGTCGACGAGGTGGTGCTGGCGCTCGACGCCGATTCCGCCGGCCAGGAGGCGATGCTGCGCGCCCAACGGGTCGCCGCGGGGCGCAAGATGAGACTGCGGGTGGCGGCGATGCCCGAGGGTGTGGACCCCGCCGAGATGATGGCTGCGGAGGGTGGCGCGGAGCGCTTCGCGGCGCTGGTCGAGGGCGCGGTCGACCTACCCGCCTTCCAGATCGGGCTGGTCTTGGATGGGACCGACGTCTCTTCTCCAGCCGAGCGCGACCGGGCTCTGAGCGAGGTGGCGCCGATCCTGGCCGGGATGGGGGAGACGGCAAGCCGCGACGACCTGGTGCGGCGAGTAGCTGGCCGGCTGGACCTGGAGCCGGCGCTGGTGATGGGTCGGGTGACCTCGGCACGGCCGCTGAGTGGCGGCTCGGCGGAGCCGCCGCGGCGGGGTGCGCCTGCCGCACCCCAGGTGCGCAGCGGTGGCGAATTGACCTCGCGCGAACGGCGCGAGCGTGCCCTGCTGGCGATGTGCATCGCGCTGCCCGAAGAGGGCAAGGAGTACATGGCCCGCCTCACCGAGGAACATCTATCGGGGAGCGGCGCCCGGGTCGCCGCCTGGCTGCGCGAGCATCCGGAGGACCCAGCGTCCAACCTCCCGCACGACGACGACCAGCTCGCCGGCCTGATCGCCGAGCTCGTCATCCTCGCCCACGACGAGCCCGCCTCGGCCGAGGCAATGGAGCTCAACTACCTCCTGCTGGAGCAGCGCCGCCTCGAGTCCCAGATCGCCGCCGCCGGCGAAGCAGACGACTACGAGCGCCGCGCGGTGCTGAGCCGGGAGCGCGCCGCGTTGGTGGAGCGCATAGCCCGCACCGAGCGCGTCGGGGGTTAGCCGTTACATTTCCCTGCTGCGTTCCGGGGTAGCTCAATTGGTAGAGCACTCGGCTGTTAACCGAGTTGTTGTGGGTTCAAGTCCCACCCCCGGAGCTTTCTTCAGGCGAGCGCGTGCTTTTGAGCCAGCTGCTCGACCAGTTCGGCGCCCCGCTCGGCCCCATCGTGCTCCTGCGCCCAGGTGGCGAGCTCACCGGCGCGAGCGGCGAACGACGGATCGCCGAGAATGCGGCGAGTTGCCCAGCGCAGAGGCGAGGGGCGGCAGAGCCGCCAGGGGAGCGAGAGGCCGGCCTTGGCCCAGCTGACCCGCATCGCGGTCTCGCTCATGTCACCGATGAAGGGGCTGATCAACAGTGGCGTGCCCGCCGCGAGAGCCCGGGCGACGGTGCCGTGGCCACCATGCGAAATCACCAGCGAGGCGGCGGGCATCAGCTGGCTGTAGCTGAGCCAGTCGACAAGGATCGCGTTGCCGGGCACCTCGATCGGGCTCTGCGGCACGACGCGGTTGGTCGTCGCCACGACCCGCACCGGCTCGTCGGCCAGCGCCTCGAGCGCGGTGCGGACGAGGTGGTTGTGAGAGTCGTGAGCCGTGCTCGGCGCGACCAGGACGAGGGGATCGTCGCCGGGCGGCAACTCGATCTCCGGGTGGGGGACCTCGAAGCTCATCGGCCCCGTCACCTGAACCCCGGCCGGCCAATGCCGCGGGTACTCGAGCTGCGGGAAGGTGCCGACCAGAGCAAGGTCGAGGCTGATTCCGCCGTGGAAGCGCTCGGTGGGGGGCAGGCCCAGGCGTCCCCGCTGCCGGTTGAGGTCATTGCGCCCCTGCTCCAGTCCGACGTTCAGCGCCCGCTGCCCGGCTCGCCAGACGCGGCGACCCAGCGGCGTGCGCGGCGGCTGCAGGCCGACCGCGAAGAATGGCAGTCCGGGTTCGACCACCGGATAGATGTGCGGGATCAGCGTCGCCAGCGGCACGCCCGCGAACTCAGCCGCAAGCGCCGGCGCCAGGGTGAGGATGTCGCTGACGACCACATGGGGGCGCATCTCCTCCAGCAAGGGCAATAGCGCCCGAGCCGCCTCGGCGGCATGGGTCCCTTCTGGTGAATCGGGATCCGGCGGGGGGAACATGCGGTATTCCTCCGCCGCGGCGAAGCCCAGGCCGGCGCCCTCGACCGCGGCCCGTCGCTCCTCCCAGGTCTCGATCGTCACCTCGTGGCCGCGCCCGGCCAGGGCTCGACCCAGGGCTATGGCAGGAAAGACGTGGCCCGGATCGCCGAAGGCAGCGACCAGGAACCGACTAGGGGGTATCGAGGCCCTCACCGGGGCGGGTGAAGACGATCTCGGGTACGTGGCAGTTGGGCGAGACGAGCAGCAAGAACTTCACCGCCTCGCCGATGTCCTCCGGCCGGATCATCTCCTCGCCGGGAACCTGCCCCTTCGCGAACTCGGTCATCGGCGTGTCGACGAAGCCCGGCGCCAACGCCGTGCACTGGATGCCGGCGCTGCCGACCTCACGGTGGGTCGACTGGGTGAAGTTGATCACCGCGCCCTTGGTCGCAGCGTAGATCGAGAGCCAGGCCTGCCCGGATTTTCCCGCGATCGAGGCGGTGTTGACGATCAGCGCCTTGCCGTGCTCGCCGCCGGCTTCGCGCAGCATCGGCAGACCCTCGCGCGTGCCGATGATCAGCGCTCGCAGGTTGACCCCGAGCTGCATGTCGAGGTGCTTGGTCTGGATCTCCTCCATCGGTGCGCCGATTCCCACGCCGGCGTTGTTGACGAGCACATCGAGGCGACCGTAGGCCTCCCGGTGCTTGGCGAAGACGCCTACCACGTCCTCCTCGTCGGTCATGTTGGCGGCGACGCTCTGTACCACCAGCCCGCCGGCGCGCAGCTCCTCGGCGGCGGTCTCCAGCTTCTCCGGCCGTCGCGCGGAGACCGTCAGTGCGTATCCCTCTTCGCCGAGCGTGCGGGCGATCGCCAGCCCGATCCCGCTCGAGGCTCCCGTGATCAGTGCTGCTCGATCCGCCACGTCACTCTCCTCATGCTCGTCGTTCGTCGGCGCACGCACCCTATATGGCCCTCGCGGCCCTTCGCCGAATAACATGATCGATCCGCATGCCCCGGCGCCTTGCCACAAGCGCTCTTCCCTGCCTATTAGTCGCCGCCCTCCTCGTGGCCGGCTGTGGCAGCTCCGACTCGTCCACCTCCGGGGGCGGGACTGCAGCGAGCAAGCCCGCGCCGCCCAAGAGCGACTTCCCCAAGGTCGAAGGAAGGACCTTGGGTGAAATCGTCAAAGCCGTGGACTCGCACGCCGAACTGGTCGTCTCCCCGGCCGCCCTCGCCTTCTACAAAGGCGAGAACCGCTATCCGTTCGGCGTCTTCCATGTCGATCGCAGCCAGGTGGATGACGCGAAGGTCGCCCTCTACATGGCAAGGGTGCCCCATGTGGAACCAGCCGGCGACGAAGCCGCCGGGAATGGCAAGAAGAAGGGAGCGGTGGCACGCGCCCGCACCGAAGCGCTCGAACAGCCAGCCAAGGGCCCCTATCCGGCGGCGATCGAGAGCCTCGCCACCCAGCCGGCCTATCGCGCCCAGACCACGACCAGCGATCCTGACGCGGCGACCATCGTCTACACGACCGACCTCGACTTTCCGAGCAACGGCGAGTGGCGGATAGCTGCACTGATCAAGCAGGGGGACGAAACCGTTGCGACGCTGCTGCCGAGCGCCTCGGTCGGCGAGTTCAAGAGCGTTCCGAAGGTGGGGCAGAAGGCGCCGAAGATCCACACGCCAACCCCGGCGGACGTCGGCGGCGACCTTTCCAAGATCACTACGCGCATCCCGCCCGACACCCAGAACCGGGTCGATTACGCGAACGCGCTGGGCAAGGAACCGATCTTCCTCTTGTTTGCGACCCCCCAGTTCTGCCAGAGTCGGGTGTGCGGCCCGGTCGTCGACGTGGCCGAGCAGGTCAAAGAACAGTACGACGACAAGGCCGCGTTCATCCATATGGAGATCTACAAGGACAACGATCCGAGTAAGGGCGTGAGACCGCAGGTGCGGGCGTTTCACCTGCCGAGTGAGCCGTGGCTGTTCGCGATCGACCGCAAGGGCGTGATCCAGGCGGTGGTCGAGGGGGCTTTCGGCGTCGAACGCATGACGAAGATCGTGGAAGAGGTGACGGGGGAATGAGCGAGAAAACGGCACCCGATCCGGAGCTGCTCAAGTCGTTTGCCGAAGAGGCGCGGCGCCGCTGCGACGTGATTGCCGCCGGTGTAGCCACCGAGACCGAAGACTTCGAGACCCTGCGGGCCGAAGCACACGCGCTCAGGGGGACCGCAGGAGCAGTTGGCCTCCGCCGCCTCGCCGAGCTCGCCGGCCTGATGGAATCGGACCTCGCCGAAGCGAAGAAAACCGGCGTCCTCCGCGGTGGCCGCTCCCATCAGATCGCCGACGCGGCCAAGGCCCTCTCCGAGGGAGCCAACGCTGCAGCCGAGGGCCAGGAAGAGCCCCCGGACGTAGGCCGCTCCCTGGCCCAGCTCTTCAGTGCCTGAGCGAGCAACGCCAGCCCATCGCACGCTACCCTCGCCATCTCCGGGGCGGTAGCTCAGTTGGTTAGAGCAGCGGACTCATAATCCGTGGAGCGCAGGTTCGAGTCCTGCCCGCCCCATCGAGAAACGGCTCTAGAAAGCGATGCAACGCAACTTCTCATTGGTCGCGACAAGACTTGGTCCCCAAATTGGTCCCGAGCTCCCGGAACTGGCAGGGCGATGCCCGAGTTGAGGCCGGCACGCGGGTACACTTGGCCTGTGAGCGGAACGGTGGACTTGACGATCATCTACGAGGACGGAGACGACGGCTGGGTCGTCGCTTCGGTCCCTGCCGTGCCAGGCGTGCTCAGTCAGGGTCGCACGCGTGACGAGGCGCGCGAGAACGTCCTTGACGCCTTGGCGCTCATGGTTTCTCCGGAGCCCGGGGACGAGCGTGAGCGTGAGCTGCTGCACCTCAAGGTCGCGTGAAGCGACGGCAGCTGGAGCGGCACCTACGTGCCCACGGCTGTCAGAAGATCGACGAGGGCGGCAATCACGCCCGATGGGCATCGCCCAGTGGCCCGCGCTCGACCGTGCCCAGGCACCGGGAGATAGATCATCGCCTCGCGCGCTCAATCTGCAAACAGCTCCAGATTCCGCCGCCTGAGGGTTCGCGGTAGAGGCGAGAGTTGATGGATCTCCTCGTGAAGGAGGATGGGGCCTGGGTGCCGGCGGCGCCGGTTGGCTTTCAGACGGAGGCTGAGTTTCAGGACTTGGTGCAGCAGACGTTCGAGCGCACTCTGACGTCCCAGGGTGATCGCCCCACCGTCATCGCCCGCGAGGTCTCGACTCCCGAGGGAGGGCGCATCGACGTCGTAGCGGTCGATCAGGACGGCGTGATCACTCTCTGCGAGTGCAAGCTGGACCGCAACGCGGGGTCACGGCGAGAGGTGCTGGGCCAGATCCTTGAGTACGGCGGCTCGCTCCACGGAATGAAGTTCGGAGATTTCCGGCGCTTGGTCTCTGATCGGATCGACTCCGATCTGGTCGACGCTATGCGCGAACGTGCCGGAGACGACTTCGACCCCGTTGCATGGGAGGACACCGTTGCTCGGAGCCTTACGGCCGGAAGCTTCCGGCTCGTCATTGCCGTCGACCAGCTGACGGACGTGCTGAAACAGACTGTTCTCTACCTGAACGAGAGGGCGAGCTTTTCCGTAGTCGTTGCCGAGCTTCGCCGGGTTGCCCATGCTGGGATCGATGTGCTGGCGCCAAGCCTCTTTGGCGAAGAGGCCGCCCAGCGAAAGCTCCCGCGGCGGTCCACGTCGCCTACGGTGCGTGACGCCGACACGGTGATCGTGGCGGCCAAGATCGCCTATCCCGAGTTCCAAAGGCTGAGTGCTTATGTTTGTCAGCCGAAGCGAAGCTTCCGAGACGGTGTCCGTTTCTTCGGCTTCTACAGCGAGCGGACCATTCACCCGGTATTTCCTGCGATTGTCGAACGCCGCCAAGATCTCCTCTTCACTCACGAGGAAATCGAGCGCCTACGCAACGGCGACGAGCGAGACAGGCAGGTTGCCGATGTTGTGGAAAGTGCGCTCGACGGGTCTGTCGAACGGCATGAAGGAGAACGCGGGCAAGTGGTTCTCCTCGACTTGGAGGGTGGCTTCGCGCTCGACCAGGGCATCCGCCACGAGGGATCAGGGGCTTGGACCCAGGGACAGCGATACAGCAAGTCCGATTCCCTGAAGACGGAACCCGGGACGACGGACGACCTCGCGGCGGCAGAGGGATAGCCACCGGCGGAGGAATCGTGAGCGAGCAGCCAAAAATTCGACTCGAAAACTTGGTCCCGAAATTGGTCCCCGACTCCAGCAAACTCAGGCGAACTCCTTGGACGTGATTCGCTCTATCAGACCAGATTCGGCCCTATAGACGGCTTCCAGCTCGACTCATAATCCGTCGGTCGAAGGTTCGAGTCCTTCCCGCCCACTCAGGTAGCCGCTGGATCAGGCTTTTGATCTTCAGGCTGTAGCTGGGCAAGTGGTACGGCTTGCGCTTCGACGTCAGAGATTAGCTCCATGACCCGGCCGTACATCGGATCTGACTCGAAACACAATCGGACCGTGAAGCGATCCGTCCCACGATCCCAGAGCAGACAGTAGTCTCCTTCCCAGAGCGCTAGATCAACCAGTGAACTCGGTAGCTGATGCTGCTCAGCGAGCGCGCGAAGATCCTGGCCGTCGACGTAAAGTAAGCGCGCTTGCCATTGATCATGAATCTCTTGAAGGCGCTTGGCTGCGTCAGGGTTTGCGGTGATATCCGCCGCAAGATCCTCATAGGCGGAGGTAACCACCCTCAATCGCACTCCGGGCTCATAACTATCGAGATGGCGAATGTAACCAGCCCATCGATTGAGATATTCGCTTGGCACCGTTGCGTCGAAACCCACATAGACCCCCCATGCGTTGGAGAAAAACGTGGGTATCCAGCCTGCGACCTCGCCAACATCTGCGATGGCTAGGGACAAGCCCGCCCCGCTCTGAAGCGACTTGAGCTGTTCATGCATTTGGCGCAGCGACGTAACCAGGTAGTCCCGAGCAAAAATACGGGAATGAGGTCGCGCGGTACGTGAGATTCCAGCTACCTCTGCGAACACTGGCCCGAGAGCCACAATGACGAGGAGAAGTGGAATCGAGGCACCGGCGAGGAGAAGCAGTATCTCGACGGCGGCAACGCCCAAAAGATCATTTGGGATACCTCCGAAACCGACAATGAGGGCGATTTGCGCAAGCAAGAAAAGAGCTAAGCCGAGAGCAACCGGGCCGGCCAACGGATGTCGCTCGGTAGAGAGCAGCAGGCGCTGGGCGATGGAATCCAGGCAATGCACGAGTCGTGTCATTACGTGTATAATGACAGCCCGATGGCGGCTTCAGCAAGGCGGATAAATGTGACCCTTGATGAAGAGCATGCGAGCAAGCTAGCCAGGCTTGCTGAGCGAGCTCACATTCAAGAGGGAACGCTTGCGCGCTCACTACTTTCAACGGCCCTGGATGATGCCGATCCAGATGTCGCACGAATCACCGAGATTCTGGACGCGATCCCCGGCGCATGGGAGCGGACGCAGGAGGGGGTTTCTCAGGCCTCCCGAGGCGAAGGAACGCCGCTCGACGACCTGGCGCGCTGAGTGGCGCAGATCATCATCACCCCGCGAGCCCAGCGGGACGTGAATGAGGCGATGGCAAACCTGGGCCTTCCTGCTGGCACCTGGTCTCGTATCGCTCGTTCGCTGAGAGTTCTCGAAACCTTCCCGTTGGCCGGTGTCGAACTAGCGGGTCGGTGGGCGCCGACTCGGTTTGTGCTCGGCCCTTGGTCCTGGATGATCCTGCTCTATCGCTACGAGAAATCATCCGATGAGGTCCACGTTGTCGCGGTGCACGACGCTCGATCGATGACTTCAGCCACAGCGAGCCGGCCTTGAACTTGGTCCCGAAATTGGTCCCGACTCCACCGGACTCAGCCGAACTCCTTGGACGTGATTCCTCTATCGGCCTGATTCGACTCTATAGACGGGTTCCGGCGCGACTCACAATCCGTGGAGCGCAGGTTCGAGTCCTGCCCGTCCCACTATCGCGCGAACAGATCATCGACAGCTTTGCGGAATGAGGCTGGATCAATCGCAGGGAAGCGGAAAAGCTCGGGTTCGATTGCTTTGAACTGGATGACAGCCTCGGCTGGGTTCACCAGGCCTGCGGCGATCATCTCTTGGATGTCGTGAATGTCCTGATCGTGTCCACGCTCTGCCTTTGAGAGAGCCTGGGCAACGGGATCGAAATGGTGGAATGAGAGCTTGCCCTCCCGGCGGATCGGCGGGCTTCGATCCTCCCAGCCCTCGGGTAGAGGGATGAAGTCGGATGGCGCTGCCAGCTCGACGTTGAGGAGTCGGCTGGCTCGCGCACGCGGCCGCCCGCTCGAAGCTGATAAGTCGACGGATCAACGCGTTGTAGGCAGAGTGGCCTGCGTCGCCTTTCTCACGGGCTAGCAGCGAATAAAGCTTGTGCTCGGGGGAGGCGATCGTCTTTGGCAGCTCGATCCCCACAGACCGCAGACGCGGGGCGCCGATCGACACCAGCAGAGCCTCGGCGGATTCGCGTCCGGCATTTAGGTCTGAGACGCCCCGCTGGATCAGGCCGGCGCCCGGCAGGGTCCCTAGCTCTGCGGAGGTCATGGTCCGGTGAGGGTAGCCGGAGTCTCTACCGTTGGTGTCATGCCTGACGCTTCTGAGCTCGACGACTTCGAGGCACTGGTCGTGGATGCGATCGATCGGCTGCCCGACGAATTCCAGGAGGTGCTGGCGAACGTCGCTGTCGTCGTGTCCGATCTCGGAGCCGGGGAGCACGCATATGGCCAGTACTTCGGGGATGGCATTGCGCGCGAACGTTACGAGGACCGGATCGTCATCTATCGCGACACGCTGGAACGCGACTTTGGCCACGACCAGGATCTGCTCGCCCGCCAGGTCGAGCGGACCTTGCGTCACGAGCTCGCTCACCACCTCGGCTGGGATGAGCGAGGCGTGGGAGGCCTCGGCCTCTGAGGCCGCGATGCGGAAGCTGATCTACTCGATGGGGGTGTCGCTGGACGGGTTCATCGCCGGGCCGGACGGTGAGATCGACTGGACGGCGCCGGATGAGGAGCTGCATCGGTTCCACAACCAGCAGGCGCAAGAGCTGGATGCCCACTTCTGTGGCCGGCGACTCTACGAGGAGATGGTGTACTGGGAGACCGCCGAGGAGACCCCGTCGGCCTCGGAGTACGAGCTCGAATTTGCCCGCATCTGGCAAGCCCTGCCGAAGATCGTGTTCTCGACGACCCTCGAGAAGGTCGAGGGCAACGCCAGGCTGGCCAGTGGCGGTCCTGTCGAGGAGGTCTCCAGGTTGAAGGAAGGGTCAGGCAAGGATCTGGCCGTCGGTGGCGCCGGCCTGGCCGCTGCCGCGATGGAGTTGGGCCTCGTCGACGAGTTCCGGCTATTCGTCAGTCCGGTGGTGCTGGGCGGCGGCACGCCTTTCTTTCCGAACCTCAAGGAGAGGATCGGTCTGGAGCTGATCGAGACCAAGACTTTCGGTTCGCGTGTCGTCTACGTTCGCTACCGGCGAAAGTAGACGCGAACTTATACTCGCCCCCCGTGGAGTCCTCCCAAGCCGAGCTGCTGAACAAGGAGGGATTTGCCACGTTTGCGGAGCGTGCCGGAGAGGATGCGGCCGTGGTGATGCTGAACCTGCTCGCGTTCAAGCCCGATGGGGGGCGAGAGCGGTACGAGGAATACGGCGAGGCTGTGGCCCCAGTCGCTCGACGGAGGCCTTGGTCAGGGGTGAGCTGCACCCGATGGATCCGGCCGGTTAGCCGGCCACTTTCACCTCGTCGAGGGCGACCTTGCCGCCGACCTCGATCCGCCCATCGGCGAGTGGCCGGCAGAGCAAGACCGAGCCGTGGCCTTGGTGGATCGTGATCGGCCGGGCCAGCCGGGCGCAGAGAGCGATGGCGGCGGAGCCCGTTGCCTCGTCCTCGGCGATCCCGGCTTCGGGGACGAAGGAACGGGCGCGGATCGTTCCCGCCGGATCGTCGATCCAAGCCCAGGCGTAGACATTGACCTCTTGCGCAGAGGCGGACAGGCCTCGCACCGCGGCCGGCGAGTCCAGCTGGCGGAAATCGAACCGAGGCGCCCACTCGGGCTTTGCCGCGACGAAAGTCATGTCGTCGGCGTAGCGCACCTCGACCTTCCCGACCGGAGGTTGCAACGCCTCCACCGGCGCTCCCTCTCGCGCCAGCAGCCAGGCAGTGCCTACCGTCGGGTGGCCGGCGAAGGGAAGCTCGACTCGCGGCGTGTAGATGCGGAGCCGGCCGGCGGCAGGGTCGTCGACGAAGACGGTCTCGCTGAATCCCAGCTCAGCCGCGACGTTCTGCCGGTCGGGCTCCGCCATCTGCTCCCCCTCGAGAAAGACGCCAAGTGGGTTGCCCCACTCGCCCTCCTCGTTGACGAAGACGCGAAGGACGTGCAGGGCGGGCACCGATCGATCTTAGGTGCGAATATCGCATCTGCTTCGTGTCGGTTTACCAACGAGAGGAGTCGAAGTGTCGGATCAAGGTCTGAAGCAGCGCTGGGGGCGGCGCGCTCCGGCGTTCCTGGTTGCCCTGTCGATTGGGGTTGCGGGCATCGCTTGGGCGGGCTGCGGTGGCGGTAGCGACAGCGACACCAGCACCGGCGAAGTCCAAGAACGAATCGAAAAGGCTGCCGAAGAAGCGAAGCAGGGACTTGAAAAGGGCTCCGAAGAAGTGAAGAAGGGCTTCAAAAAGGCTGAAAAGGAAGCGAAGAAGGGCGTCAATCAGGGTTCAGAGCAGGCGCAGAACGGAGCTCAGCAAGGCTCTCAGGAAGCGCAGCAGGGGATCGAAAGGGCCAAGCGGGAAGCGCAGAAGGGGATCGAAAAGGGCAAGGAAGAGGCGCAGAAGGGCATCGAAGAAGCCGAAAAGTACGGCGGCGGCTACTAAGTGTCTTGCGCCGGAATTCGCCGGGAGTGACGGGCTCCCGGCGGATGCGCTTACTCAGCGAACGGTGCAGTTTCGGGTCAGCGTGGTGACGATCTGCTGCCCCCCCGCAAAGGAGAAAGTTCCGCGGGTGAAGGAGAAGATCGCTCCTGGAAAGCCCGACGGGGCGGCGCAGCGAGCGCTGAGGAAGCTGTAGCTCTTGCCACGATATTCGTACCTGCGGTTGAAAATTAGTGAGACGTGGGTGACGTAGCCAAGGTCCGATGCAAGGCGGGGGATTTTCGCCGAGAGAACCGTGCCGAACTTCCCTCGCGCCGGGTGCCGGATCGTGAAGGCGAGCACCACGGTTACCTCCGCCGGGCTGGATCCGTGGATGTGCAACAGAATCGCTGGACGTCCACGTGAGCGGCCGTTGAAGGCAAGCATCTTGCCGTGGACCGGGAACGGTGCGCGATCTGGGAATTGGACATTGGCGGCGAACTGGCCGCGACCGACCAAGGCTGGGCGGCAGCGTTCGAGGGCGGCCTGAGTATTAGTGGACTCGAGCAACCCGGGATTGCAGGCGGGCAGGCCGATGGTGGAGATCTGGCCGTAGCGGTTCACCTCGAACGAGATCCGGCGAAGCTGTGGCGGCCGTTTCCCATCTGAGGTTTTGATCGAGGTATCGAGGTTGACGGTGACCGGCACGGCGCGGTCGCGCGGCAGAGAGCGAGGGGTGAACCCTCCACCGAAGCTGACGAACAAGCCATTTTCGCCGGCGAGCTCCGCACGGGCAATTGCGGCGCTGAAGAGTGCCGTGGCAAGCAGCAGCCCTATGACAGCGATGCGCTTCATTCCCACCTCTATGACCAATTCTATTCCCGGGACCTAGCCGGCCCGCGGTGGTTGGGTTAAGACATATTGCGGCGATGGTCGGGTTACAGTCCCGCCATGAAGCCGAGTGGGCGCTGGATCGAGCTGTCCGGGGGAGACGAGTTCGCCGGCTACCGGATCGAGCGGAGCCTTGGCCGCGGCGGCATGGGCGTCCTCTATCTGGCGATCGAGCCGGGGCTGGAGCGCCGCGTAGCGCTGAAGCTGATCGCCCCGGAGGCGGCCGCCGACGAGGTCTTCGCCCGTCGTTTCGCCGAGGAGTCGAAGATCGCTGCATCGATCGAGCACCCCAACGTGGTGCCGATCTACGCGGCGGGAGAAGAGGACGGCATCCCCTACATCGCGATGCGCTACGTCTCGGGCTCCGATCTTGGCCGCAGACTGGCGCGCGAGGGCCGGCTCGAGCCGGTGGCGGCAGCGGCGCTGATCGCCCAGATCGGCAGCGGCCTCGATGCGATCCACGCCGCCGGCCTTGTCCACCGTGACGTCAAGCCCGCCAACGTGCTGCTCGATGAGACCAGCGGCGAGGACCACGCCTACATCACCGACTTCGGCGTGGCCCGCAACGTCTCAACCGAGTCCGGCCTGACCCAGACGGGGCGCTTCGTCGGCACCCTCGACTACGTCGCCCCAGAGCAGATCTCCGGTGGCGCGGTCGACGCGCGCGCCGACATCTACGCGCTCGGCTGCCTGCTGTTCAAGTTGCTGACCGGCGAGGTGCCCTATCCGCGCGACGGTGAGGCGGCGCGCCTCTACGCACATCTCAACGACCCGCCCCCGGCGCCCTCGCTGCACGCGACCGCAGTGCCGATGGCGCTCGACGACGTTGCGATCCGGGCGATGTCGAAGGCACCCGAGGACCGCTACCCGTCTGCCGGCGATCTCGGCCGGGCCGCGGTGGCGGCGTTGAGCGGATCGCAGCCCGACCTTCCCGAGCGCACGGTCGCGACCGGAGCGGCAGCGACGCAAACGGCGGAGACGATCGCGCCGAAAGCAGAGTCGTCCGGCCCGCAGACCGCTGCAACCAGGCGACTGGAGCCGGATGGCGGCGACAGCAAGGGCGGGCGCACGTGGTTGGCACTGGCCGGCGGCCTGGTCGTAGTCGCCGCGATCGCCGTCGCCATCCTCTCGCTCGGCAGCGGTGGAGGCGGTGGTGCCGACAGGGGGACTGCGAGCAGCGGCAACTCCAAGACGAAGACCGCGAGCGGAGAAGGAGGATCTACCGCCAAGCGGCAGCCGCCTCCGTTGTCGGGGAGCGAGCTGATCGCCAAGGCCGATGCGATCTGCGCGGACAGCCAGACTGCCTTCAGGGAAGCGAGGTTCGGATTCTTCGCAGCACGGAACGAGGAAGTGCCCGATGTCGCCTACTCCGAAGCGCTGGTCGCGATCTCCAGCCCGGCCGTCAAGCGCTTCCAAGCCCTCGATCCACCGCCGAGCATGCGTCGCTCCTACGAGCAATACGTCGCGGCACAACAGCGTGTCCACAAGTACGACGTGCAAGCGCTGCGCGCCGCGCGCACCGAACATAGCGGCGAATACCTCGCGGCCCGCGAACGCCGCGACAACGAGGCACAGGAACGCTATGACCTCGCCCGCAAGGTCGGCCTGAAGACTTGTAGCGCCAACCCTGGCTAGGGATTTGCTACTCGCCCATCGCCTTGATCACCAGCCGCTTCGGCCGCCGGCCATCGAACTCGCAGTAGAAGACCTGCTGCCAGGGGCCGAGGTCGAGGCGGCCGGCGGTGACCGGCAGGATTGCCTGCTGATGGACGAGCAGGTTCTTGAAGTGGGCGTCGCCGTTGTCCTCGCCGCCACGATGGTGTCGATAGTCGCCACCCCCTGGCGATAGTTCCTCGGCGACCCGATTGGCCGGCGTCTTCCAGCTCGGCGGCGCGATTTTGTCGAGCCACTCCATGACGTCCTCGTGCAGGCCGGGCTCGTCGTCGTCGACCCAGATACCGGCGGTGATGTGCATCGCCGAGACCAGCACCATGCCCTCTGCGATCCCCGCCTCGTCGACCGCAGCCTGCACCTCCTCGGTGATGCGGATCAGCTCACGCCGCTCGGCGGTCTCGAAGGTCATGTAGGCGGTGTGCGTCTTCATCAGTCTCCTTTCCGGTCGGTAGTCCCTCCCGGATTCGTCACCCGTTCGGCTCGCTGGCGCACTTCTTCCACCGCCTCGCGGGTGGTGGCGACAGCCTCTTCGGTGACCGCCGTGACCCCATCGCTGGGCTTGCCGCCGACGATGTCGCGGAAGGCGTTCTTGAAGCGCTCGGTGTGGCGGTCGGGCTTGAAGCGCTCTTCGGCCTTGGCCTGCTTGGCCGGGTTGCGCTCGCCATAACGACGACGTCCCCAGGGAGATCCGGGCTTGCCGATTCGCAGCGCGCCGTAGAGCGCGATCGGGAAGACGAAGAAGCCGATCGAGCCGTGCAGGACTCGCTGCTTCGCGAAGCAGAGGGCGACGAGGGCGAAAACGAAGGCCGCGCCGAGGATGCTGACGATCGTCTCCTCGAAGGAGCCCGTGTCGAAGCTGAACGGGCTGAAGCCGAGCAGGATCAGCATCATCCCGGCGGCGGCGATCACCGTCGCATCGATCGAGGCGCGACCCTCCTCTGCCCAGTAGACGTCGTCGAGGTAGACCCAGAGCGCGAACTCGTCGATCGTCAGGCCGGCACCGATGCCGAAGAGGAAGGCGCAGATTTCCGCGTAGGGGGTGTCGCCGAGCGCCGCCAGCCCCAGCGTGCCGGCGATCATCATCGTCACGATTCCGAAAACGAGGTGGTGGACGTGGACGCCGCCGTCGCTGACGACGCTGCCCGGCCACCAGGTCACGCGCGGGCTGCGCATCAGGCGGGTGCTCATCCGAATGAAGGCGAAGGAGAGGATGAAGCCGACGAGGACCAGGAAGAGGCCCTGTTTTTCATCGGCGAGAATCTGGTCGTTCCAGAAGTCGCTGAGGATCGATGCGGTGGTCATCATCCGGGCGGGGACGAGTGTAGACGCGGACTCGACCCATCCTTGGCGGCGATCAGGTCGATCGAGAGCAGTACCGCCGCGACCGCGTAGAAGGGCGTCAGCACGATGTTGGTAGCGGTATCGGTCAGCCACTCGGCGACGAGCGAGTCGCCCAGCAGCGCATGAGTTCCCGCCGTCGCCAGGTTGGTCAGCCCGTCGCTGACGATCTCGATCGGCACCAGCACCGCCAGCACCAACCAGAAGTGACCGCGGACCAGGCTGAAGCTGCGGGCCAGGGCGTCGCGCACGCCGCGATGCTCTATCTCCACCACCGGGGCGGCGAGGCCGAGATAGACGAAGACGAGGACTCCCGGGATGACGAAGGCGACCACGCCAAAGGCCACCAGCACGCCGAAGATCAGGTCGACGGCGATCAGCGTCCCGTAGCCGATCGTGCCGGCGACCTCGCGCAGTGAAGGCGGCTCTCCGTCATGGGGGTGGGTCAGCGCGATCGCCACCGCGCCGGTGTAGAAAATCTCGCCGAGCAGCCCGGTAGTAACCAGCAGCAGCAGGGCCAATATGGCCCCGAAGATCTCGAGCCCGCTGTCGACGTTCAGCGAGGTGGCCTCCACGTGCACCGGAATCGCGTGGATCAGGCCCAGCGGGATGAACACAAAGCAGGCGAGCGGCAGCAGCGTCCCCGCCCAGGCGATGTAGGTGCGCCAGATCCGCCCGTAGATGGAGAAGAGACTCAACCGGCTGTCCATTCAGCGCCGCCGCCGTCGTCCCGACGGGTGGCGGCCGCGCTCCTCTAGCTTCGAGCGCGAGGACTGTGTGGCGGGGACCCGCTTCACCTCGCGCAGGTCCGGCACCAGCAGTTCTTCGGCGCAGCGCCGGTGCCAGTGGTGGTGTTCGGTGCCACCCAGTCGCAGTACGTACTGCACCACCGTGTGCTCGCTGCCGATCGGGATGTCGCCATGGCATCCCGGACAGCGGTAGAGCTTCTGCCCGAAGCTGCGGATCAGCCAGACCTCGTTGCCTTCGTCGTCGTAGCCGCGCAGGCTCCAGCGCTTGCTGGGCAGCCCGGCGCCCTCGTTCATCGCTTCGAGAGCCAGGCGAAGCCGGCGGCCATCGCCACGTTGGCAACTCCCGCAAAGCGCAAAGCAGCCTTTGCACCCGGCCGGCTCAGCGCCGGCGACTCGGACCAGAGTGCGTCGGTTGCGATCTCGGTGCCCCGCAACCAGGCGAGCGCCCACCAGTCGCGTTGCTCGCCGCGACGATCCGCAACCGCGTGGGCGGCGGCGAAGGTGAGCCAGATCGGTCCGCAGCGACGGAGCAGGTGCACGGCATCGGGAGATGGCTCGTCGTGCCCGAAGAACGTCGTCAGCATCGCTCGTGGCGCCGCGATCGAGGCGGTGCCGAGGAGCAGATCGAAGGCGATCATGTTGCGATTGGTGAGGCGAAGGGCCTGCTCAACGGTCATTTCACCCTCCATCCAACCAGATTGGAAGACAAGCGGAAGGGAAAGCATCCGAACCGGCGAAATGGACCGCCGTGACCAAGACCGCAACGAAATCCCCCCAGCTCAAAAGTCTTTCCGAGTACATACAGGAGCGCTTCGACGAGTTCTCCCGCTCGCAGAAAGACGTCGCCCGCTACATCGTCGACCATCTCGACGAGGCAGCCTTCCTCACCGCCGAGGAGCTGGCCAGGAGAGCGAGCACCTCCTCATCGACGGTGGTGCGCTTCTCCCAGGCCCTCGGCTTCGAGGGCTATCCAGAGCTTCAGCAAGCGGCGATCGAGGAGTACCGCAGTGCCACCGTCGCCGGCAGCGGTGCCACGGCCGGCGGAGCGGCGCTCTTCTCCTTCGACCACTCCGAGCTGGAGGGATCGCTCAGCGCCGACTACTCGAATCTGGAGGAAACCGCGCGCAATCTCACTCGCGAGCAGGTCGACGGCGCCGTCGCGGCACTTGCCGAAGCGCAGCGCGTGGTGATCGTCGGCGTCGACCAGATGGCCTTCTTCGCCAGCTACCTGCGCCACATCCTCAGCTTGCTCGACATCCGCGCCGAAATCGTCGCCAGCACCGGCGGCGAGTCACTGCAGAGGCTTGGGCGAATCGACGAGGAAACGCTCGTCATCGTCCTTTCCTGCGGCCGCGCCCATCCGCTGCTGCTGCGGGCGATGAAGCTTGCTGTGCACCGGCGCGCGCGCACTCTGGCGATCTCCGACGCCTCGATGTCCGAGGTCGGCGAGCACGCCGAACAGACTCTCTACTTCTCCTCGAACAGCCCGTCCTTCGCCCGCTCCAACACGGCGCTGATGGCGCTCGTGCAGGGGTTGGCCCATGGCCTGTACGCGCGCGACGAAGCGGCGCACAAAGACCGGATACGTGCTTACAAACTGAAGTAGTCCCGGCCCGCAGGTGGCGCGGAGGGAGGGGGTGTTAGCGGACTCACCCGTCCGAACACCCCCTCCCTCCGCGCCACCCGCGGGAGGGGCGTCTCTCATCCACGTAATATCCGGTCTGATGACTGAGAGAGCGACTTTTAGGGTCAAGACCGGCCTCGCCGAGATGTTGAAGGGCGGGGTGATCATGGATGTGGTCACGCCCGAGCAGGCCCGGATCGCCGAGGCGGCCGGAGCATGTGCGGTGATGGCGCTGGAGCGCGTTCCCGCCGACATCCGCCGCGACGGCGGCGTCGCCCGCATGTCTGACCCGGCGATGATCAAGGGGATCCAGGAGGCGGTGACGATCCCGGTGATGGCCAAGGCGCGGATCGGTCATTTCGCCGAGGCCCAGGTCCTGCAGGCGCTCGAGGTCGACTACATCGACGAGTCCGAGGTGCTGACCCCGGCCGACGAGCGCCACCACATCGACAAGCTCGCTTTCGAGGTGCCCTTCGTCTGCGGCGCGACCAACCTCGGCGAGGCGTTGCGGCGAATCGGCGAGGGAGCAGCGATGATCCGCTCCAAGGGCGAGGCCGGCACCGGCAACGTGGTCGAGGCGGTCCGTCACATGCGCGAGATCGTCGCTGGAATCAAGCAACTGGCGCAGCTCGGGCCAGAGGAGCTGGCCGGAGCTGCCAAGGAGCACCAGGCGCCGCTCGAAGTGGTCCACGAGGTGACTGCGCAGGGCCGCCTGCCGGTGCCGATGTTCTGCGCCGGTGGCATCGCCACGCCCGCGGACGCGGCGCTGATGATGCAGCTCGGCGCCGAGGGAAACTTCGTCGGCTCGGGGATCTTCAAGAGCGCCGACCCCGAGCGCCGCGCACGCGCGATCGTCGAGGCGACCACCCACTTCAACGACCCCGAGCGAGTGACGGCGGCGTCGATCGGCCTTGGCGAGGCAATGCCGGGTCTGGAGATCTCGGAGCTGGCCGCGGCCGACGCTCTCCTGCAGGACCGCGGTGCCTGAGGCTCTCGGGCTGCGGATCGGCGTCCTTGCCATTCAGGGCGGCTTCGAAGCGCACCTTACGAAGTTGCGCGAGCTCGGGTCCGAGACCCGGGAAGTTCGCAAGCCGGCCGACCTGGAGGAACTCGACGGCCTCGTGATCCCCGGTGGCGAGAGCACGACGATTGTGATGGGAATCGAGTCCGCGGGGCTGGGCGAGGCGATCGCCGCCCATCACGCGCAGGGCAAGCCGGTCTTCGGTACCTGCGCCGGAATGATCGTCTGCGACGAGGATCACCTTGGTCTGCTCGACGTGACCGCGCGGCGCAATGCCTTCGGCCGCCAGATGCAGAGCTTCGAGGTGGATCTGTCCGTCGACGGGATCGGCGAGGAGCCGCTGCGCGCAGTCTTTATCCGCGCTCCCTGGGTAGAGCGCTACGGTCCTGGAGTCGAGGTGCTGGCCACCTACGAAGGCCACCCGATAGCGGTGCGCGAGGAAAGCGTGCTCACCTGCGCCTTTCATCCCGAGCTGACCGACGATTCGAGGCTGCATGCACTGTTCATGGCCATAACCACCAAAGCGCGAGGTGAGGCGCGAGAGGGGGCTGAGACGTGAGGGACCTGAGAGTTGCAGGGCTGGCGAAGATCCTGGTCGGCTACTCGACCGAGGTGAAGGAGGGCGAGGTCGTCTCGATCGACGGCGAGAGCGCCGCCGCGCCGCTGCTCTTGGCGGTCTACGAAGAGGTGCTGAAGGCCGGCGCAAACCCGATCGTGAACGTCTCCCTCGATGGTCAGGGCGCCGCCTATTACAAGCACGCCTCGGATGCTCAGCTCGAGTGGATATCGCCGACTTCGGAATGGTTGCTCGAGAACATCGACGTGCGGATCGCCGTCGGCGCCTCGACCAACACCCGTGAGCTCTCCGGGGTGCCGCCGCAGCGCCAGTCGCGCCGCCAGATCGCCACCGGCGAGCTGCTCGGCCGGGCGATGGAGCGCAGCGCCAAGGGCGAGTTCCGTTGGTGCTACACGCTCTTCCCGACCAACGCCTATGCCTCGGATGCGGAGATGAGCCTGGCCGACTACGAGGACTTCTACTACGCCGCCTGCCTCGCCGACGACGAGGATCCGCTGACCGCCTGGCGGCGCGCTTCGGCCGAGACGGTGCGGCTGGCCGAGTGGATCGACGGGCACGAGGAGGTGCGGGTCACGGCACCCGGCACCGACATCAAGCTGGGGATCGCCGGCCGCAAGTTCATCCCCTGCGATGGCCACCACAACATGCCCGACGGCGAGTTCTTCACCGGGCCGGTCGAGGATTCGGTCGAGGGCGAGGTGACCTTCCACCTGCCGGCCGCGATCGGCGGTCGCGAGGTCGTCGGGGTGCGGCTGCGCTTCGAGGCGGGCAAGGTCGTCGACGCGAGCGCCGAGCGGGGAGAGGAGTTCCTGATCCAGCTGCTCGACACCGACGCCGGTGCCCGCCGCCTCGGCGAGCTCGGGATCGGCACCAACTACGCGATCGACCGGGGCACCCGCGAGGTGCTGCTCGACGAGAAGCTCGGCGGCACCGTTCACATGGCGGTCGGCAAGAGCTACCCCGAGTCGGGTGGGGTCAACGAGTCGGCGGTCCACACCGATCTGGTCTGCGATCTGCGCCCCGGCGGCAAGCTCGAAGTCGACGGCGCGGTGATGCAGGAAGACGGCCGCTTCGTGGTTTGAATCACCTGACCGCCGCGGACGTGGGAAGTACTACTGGTTCGGTAAGGGGGATCCGGCGAGCAGGAAGAACCAGCCGACGAAGACGAGTCCGGCGAGAAGCACCGAGCCCATCATCACCGCCTCGACCACCGTGGTCGTCCCGGCTGCGCCGCCGCCGCTGTCGCGCATGCTCTTCAGCCAGCTCGGGCGCATCGGCGCCAGCCGGTTGGTGCCGGTGATCCGCATATAGAGGGCGTTGAGGCGACCGATCAGCCAGGCGTCGAGCACGATCGTCAGGATGATTCCGATTCCCACAACCGCGTAGGGGCCCGCGGCCGGGAACTGGGTCGTGGCGACCTTCGAGCCGATCCAGATCCAGCCCACCGGGATCGCCGTCCACAGCGCCAGGGCGGTGAGCAGCATGACGGCGAAGACGGCGCTGGCCATCAGGCCTCGAAGGGCGCTCGGTGCATGCGAGTGGGCGATCGTCTCCGTGCGCATCCCTTACTCATAGAATGGCAAACGATGTCCGGGCATTCGAAGTGGTCGTCGATCAAACACAAGAAGGGCGCGGCCGACGCTAAACGTGGCAAGCTCTTCACCAAGCTGGCGCGGGCGATCACCGTCGCGGCCCGCGACGGTGGCGGCGACCCCGACAACAGCCCGGCGCTGGCGACGGCGATCCAGAAGGCGCGGGACGCTTCGATGCCCAAGGACAACATCCAGCGGGCGATCGACCGCGGCACCGGTGAAGGCACCGATGCCACGGCGATTGAGAGCGTCGTCTTCGAGGGCTACGGACCGGGCGGCGCCGCGATTCTGGTCGAGGCGCTGACCGACAACCGCAACCGCACCAGCGCTGAAGTGCGCCACGCCTTCAGCAAGCACAACGGCAGCCTCGGCGAGCCGGGCTCGGTCGCCTGGATCTTCGAGAAACGCGGCGTGCTCGCGGTCGACGGCGCCCGCTATGGCGAGGACGACCTGATCGCGGCAATCGACGCCGGCGCGGAGGACGTTCGCGAGGAGGGGGACCTGCTGCGGGTGCTCTGCGAGCCGGCAAGCCTCAGCGCGGTCCGCGACGTGCTGGAGGCCGGCGGGGTCGAGATTCAGTCGGCGGACGTGACGATGGAGCCGAAGAGCACGGTCGAGGTGAAGGGCAACGAGGCAAAGTCGCTGCTGAGCTTGATCGAAGACCTGGAAGACGACGACGACGTCAACGAGGTCCACGCCAACTTTGACATCCCCGACGAGGTGTTGCAGCAGCTCGCTGCATAGCCTCCGCCGCCTCAGGGAGGCATCCGAGTCCCTGGCCAGAATCACTTCCCATGCAAGTCGTGATGGGGATCGACCCCGGCGCCGCCAACCTTGGCTTCGGCATCGTCCGGGTCGAGGGCAATCGCATGGTCGCTCTCGACGGCGGCGTTGTCGAGACGACTGCCGAGCTGCCGATGGAGCGCCGCCTGGAGCGGATCCACGGCTCCCTCGCCGAGCTGATCGCCTGGCACGAGCCGAAGGCCATGGCTGTCGAGGACGTCTTCTTCGGCAAGAACGTGCAGACGGCGATGACCGTCGGCCGCGCCAGCGGAGTGGCGATGCTCGCTGCCGCGCAGGCTGGCATCGCTTGCTTCACCTACACGCCGCAGGCGATCAAGATGGCCGTCTGCGGCAGCGGCGCCGCCGGCAAGAAGCAGGTCCAGAGAATGGTCGGGACCTTGCTTGGCCTGCCTGAGCTTCCAACCCCCGACCACGCCGCCGACGCGTTGGCTGTGGCGATCTGCCACGGCGGCGGCAGCGGTCGCCGTGAGGCCATTGAGATGGCGGAGGGAGTCGCACAGTGATCGCAGCGGTCCGCGGCGAGGTGGTGGTGCGGCGTCCAGACCATGTCGTGATCGACGCCGGCGGGGTCGGTTACCGACTCACGGTCTCGGCCGAGACGCTGAAAGCGGTACCGGCGACCGGTCGCGAGGCCTTCCTGCACGCCGAGTTGGTCTCGCGCGAGGACTCTCTTGCCTTGTTCGGCTTTGCCTCCGAGGAGGAGCGCGATCTCTTCGGGCAGCTGGTGTCGGTCAGCGGCGTCGGGCCGAAAGTCGCGATCGCGGTGCTCTCCGGCGGCCCGGCGCGGGAGCTGTTGCGCGCGATCGCCGCCGGCGACGCGAAACGATTTCAGGCCGCGCCGGGAATCGGCAAACGGACGTCGGAGCGGATCATCGTCGAGCTGCGCGAGAAAGTTGCGGGAGCGTTGGAGGAAGAGGTGACGCTGGCCGCCGGCGACGACGACCCGCGTGCTCTCGCCCGCGATGGCCTTGTCAACCTCGGTTACGCGCCGCTGGAAGCCGAGCAGTTGCTCGACGGGATCGACGGTGGCGACGCCGAGGAGCTGCTGGCCAGTGCCCTGCGCAAAGCTGGGACCGGAAGGAAGGCAGCGTGAGCGAGAAGCGGATCCGCACCCCCGGCATCGACGGCGATGTTGGCGAGCCCGAGGTCCGCATCCATGATGCGCGCGCCGACATCCCCGACGAAGACCTCGACCGCTCGCTGCGGCCGCCGAGCCTCTCCGACTTCGTCAACCAGGTGCAGGTGACCGAGCAGCTGGCAATCTTCATCGAGGCGGCGAAGCGCCGTGGCGAGCCGCTCGACCACGTCCTGCTCGCCGGTCCACCCGGGCTCGGCAAGACCTCCCTGGCCCACATCGTCGCCGCCGAGATGCAGGTGCCGCTGGTTCAGACTGCCGGCCCGGCGCTGGAGCGCAAGGCGGACATCGCCTCCTTCCTCACCTCGCTCGAGCCAAGCAGCGTCTTCTTCGTCGACGAGATCCACCGGCTCGGCCGTGCGGTCGAGGAGACGCTCTACCCGGCGATGGAGGACGGTGAGCTGCCGGTCGTGCTCGGCCAGGGTGCCGGCGCCCGCACCGTAACCCTGCCGCTGCCGCCGTTCACGCTGGTCGGTGCGACCACGCGGGCGGGCCTGCTGACGACGCCGCTGCGCGATCGCTTCGGCGTCAGCCACCGGCTCGAGCACTACGCCCCCGTTCACCTGGCCGAGATCATCGAGCGCTCCGCCGGCATCCTCGAAGTCGAGATCGACGCCGAGGGGGCACGGATCATCGCCGGCCGCTCGCGCGGTACGCCGCGGGTCGCCAACCGGCTGTTGAAGCGGGTGCGCGACTTTGCCCAGGTCAAGGGCACCGGCAGCGTCGACGGTGACGTGGCAGCCGCCGGGCTGGAGATGCTCGAGGTCGATGCCGGCGGGCTCGACCGCAGTGATCGCAGCCTGCTCGACACGGTGGCGACCAAGTTCGCCGGCGGCCCGGTCGGCCTCTCGACCTTGGCGGTCGCGATCGGCGAGGAGCAGGACACGATCGAGGACGTGCTCGAGCCCTATCTGCTCCAGCAGGGCTTGCTGAAGCGCACTCCGCGCGGCAGGGTCCTGACCGAGCGGGCCTACGAGCATCTCGGGATTCCGATGCCGGACCGAGCGCGCAGTCTGTTCTGAGCGGACTCTCAGTAGCCTGTGGTGGGATGCCTTTCTTCATCTGCCCCAACTGCGGGAACAGGGAGCTGAGCGCCGACCGGACAGCCGGTTTCAGCACCCGCCCCAAGGGCTGCTCGAAATGCGGCTTTGGCTTCGTCTTCGAGTTGCTCGACGACTACTACCCGGCGCCGAATGCGGCCTTTTTCGTCTGCGATCAGCAGGCGCGGGTCATCGATGCCGGGCGGGGTAGCTTCGAGCTCACCGGGCTGACCGACGAGGACGTGATCGGCCGTCCCGTGAAAGAGGTCCTCGGCCTGCAGTGGGAAGCCGAGGAAAACGGCGACCCGATCGAGACCTCGCTCGAGTGGGGGGTTCGCTCGCTCGGCAAAAAGGTCTCGGTGAACGCCGAGGGCGATCTTCCCGCCGAAGCCGTCGCCGACGTCTTCCCCGCCTACGACGACGACGGCGGCCTGCTGATCGTCCTGACGCCGGAGAGCTGAGGCGATGAAACGCCGCCGAAATCTCTTCGTGTTGCTCTTCGTCTTGGGGCTGATCGTCGTGTCCGCGCTGGTGGTGGCGAACAAGCCGACCAAGCTCGGGCTCGACCTCAAGGGGGGCGTCGAGCTCGTCTACCAGGGCACCCCGACCGGCCAGGTGAAGGAAGTAAGCGGCGAAGACATCGAACGCTCGATTGAAATCATCCGCGAGCGGATCGACAAGCTCGGCGTCGCCGAGCCCGAAGTCGCCCGCCTGGGCACGACGGAGATTTCGGTCAGCCTGCCCGACGTGACCAACGCGGAGCGGGCGATCGAACAGGTCGGAAGCACCGCCCAGCTCCAGTTCTACGACTGGGAACCCAACCTGATCGGCCGCGAGAAAGCGATCGGAGGCGTGCCGGGGCGGGAACCGCCGGCAAAAGCAGCCGAAGAAGCGAACGAAGAATGGAAAGCCGCCGGGCGCAGCACTTCGAAGAAAGAAAACCAGCAGCTGATCTTCGCCGGTGCCTACGCGACGCCCTACGACGCCGTCAGTCTCGCCGCCGAACAGGAACCGGTTGCCGATTGCACCACCTGCTCGACGACCAGACCGCGCTACTACCTGTTCGAATCGCTGCCGCCGCACAAGTTGATCGCCGGCCCTGAGTTCTCCGAAGAAGACCTCTTCATCTCCGCTACCGGCCGCAAACGGTCGCACAAAGGGATCGTCAAAAAAGTCCCGGCGGGGACGATCGTCATCTCCGAACAGCCTTCCGACCCGAACGGAAAGGTGGTCGAAGGAATCGAGAACGCCGGCTGGTATGCGCTCAAGGACGACCCGGCCCTCTCTGGCACCGACATCACCAACCCGAAGCAGGAAACCGACGAACTCGGCCAGCCCAACGTCACCTTCACCTTCACCGACAAGGGGCAGCAGGCCTTCCAGGACGTCACCCGCCAGATCGCCCAGCGAGGCCAGGCTCGAGCGATCGGCCCCGCCTCCGGCGAACAGGCCGAAGCGCTCTCGGGGCACTTCGCGGTGGTCCTCGACAACGAAGTCAAGACCCGGCCGATCATCAACTTCGCCCAGAACCCCGACGGGATCGACGGTCGCACCGGCGCCCAGATCTCGGGCGGCTTCAACAGCATCCAGGAAGCACAGGACATCGCGACCTTCCTGCAGATCGGCGCCCTGCCGGTCAACCTGAAGCTGATCAGCCAGACCCAGGTCTCGGCGACGCTCGGCACCCAGGCGCTTCACGCCGGGATCAAGGCCGGCGTAATCGGCCTCGTCCTCGTCGTCATCTTCCTGCTGCTCTTCTACCGCGTCCTCGGGCTGATCGCCGTGGTCGCTCTCGGCGCCTACGGGGTGATCTTCTTCGCCCTGGTCAAACTGATCCCGATCACCTTGACGCTGCCGGGGATCGCGGGGCTGGTCCTGACGATCGGGGTCGCGGCCGACTCCAACATCGTCATCTTCGAGCGGATCAAGGAGGAGGTGCGCGCCGGGCGCCCGATGACGGCCGCGATCGCCGCCGGCTACCGCCGCGGCATCGCGACGATCGTCGACGCCAACGTCGTCACCCTGCTCACCGCTTTCATTCTCTTCGTTCTGGCAACGGCAGGGGTCAAGGGCTTTGCCTTCGTCCTCGGCATCGGCACGATCGTCTCGCTGCTGACCGCTGTCGTCTTCACCCAGGCGCTTCTACTCAGCATGAGCCGCTCGCGGCTGCTGCGCTCGCCGGCCGTGTTGGGAGCCGCCCGAGAGCGGATGCGCTGGCACTTCGACTTCATGGGAGCCAGCCGCTGGTTCTTCTCGATCTCGGGCACGATCCTGATCGTCGGCGCCTTCGCGCTCGCCACGCAGCAGCTCAATTTCGGCATCGACTTCGAGTCGGGGACGCGGATCAAGGTCGCGCTGGTCAAACCGACCGACGAGGAAAGCGTTCGCGACGCGCTCGATGCCGCCGGCGTCTCCAGCGAGGAGGTCCAGCAGGTCTCCGATCCCGAACTCGGCGAAAACGTCTTCCAGATCCAGGCGCGCGAGCTTGGTCCCAGTCAGGTGGCGAAGGCGCAGAGCGCGCTTGACTCCGAATTCGAAGTGGCTGAAAACGGCTTCGACAGCACCAGCGTCGGGCCGACCTTCGGTCAGCAGGTGGCAAACAGCGCGATCAAGGCGCTGATCTTCTCGCTGCTGGTGATCTGCGCCTATGTCGCCTTCCGCTTCGATCCGAAGTTCGCGGTCCCGGTTCTGATCGCCATCTTCCATGACATCCTGATCACCGCGGGGGTCTACTCGCTCACCGGCCGAGAGGTGACGAGCGGAACGGTCGCCGCCTTCCTGACGATTTTGGGCTACTCGTTATACGACACGATCATCGTCTTCGACCGTATCCGCGAGAACCTGCCGCGGATGCCGCGGGCAGCCTTCTCGCAGATCGTCAACCGCTCGATGAGCGAGGTGCTGACCCGTTCCCTGGCAACCAGCTTCTCGACCCTTCTGGCCGTCGTCTCCCTGCTCATCTTCGGCGGCGCCACGCTGCAGGACTTCGCCTTCGCGATGCTGGTCGGGATCATCTCCGGTACGTACTCCTCGATCTTCATCGCCTCGCCCGTGCTGACCGCCTGGAAGGAACGTGAGCCGGGCTACGCGCGGCGGCGGGCGCGGATCGCCGAGATCGACGGCACCGTTCCCGCCTTCGCCGACGATGTCGCGCTGGCGAAGCTGAGCGACGACAGCGAGTCCGAAGCTGAGATCGAGGAGGAGCTTGCCGTGGTGGCCGTGGCCGATCCGCCTCTCGCTGACAGGGGCGATCCCTCATCCAATGGCGAGCCCGCCGTCCCGGTCGATCCAGAGACCGCGGCACAGCAGGAGCGCAACGCACAGCGGCGCGAGCGTCGCAAACAACGCCGCAAGCACGGGAGGAATCGTTAGATGACCACCTCCACGACCACGCACACCTGGATGACGCGTGTGGCACTGCGCATCTCTGCGTCCTCGGGTTTGCCTTTGCAACCAGCAAAGGCTGCACCCTGCGTCCTTGATCTGCTTGACCACTCGCGCCCCCAGGCGCACGTGGCCATGAAGGCGGTCATCTGATGGCCCTACTGGTCTGGTTCACGATGGGGATTGCCCTGTGGCACTTCACGGTCTTTCTGCCCGACCGCTTCTGGCAGGGCATCGTCGGTGCCTTCCTCGGCTCGGTGATCGGCGCGATCGTCTTCGGCGCAATCGTCGAGATCGTCTCCGGCCGTGGTCTGGGTACGACCGACGTGGCCACCGCACTGACTGCGATTCCCGGCGTCGCGATCGGGCTCGCGGTGGTCTGGGCGATCGGCGTTCGCTCGGAACAAGCGGCCTGAAACGCGCCGAAATCCGTCCCAGGCGCCTCCTAGCCTGGCTGCGTGTCGGAAACCATCCACGCCTACAAGGCCGAGCCATACGACTATGCCGAGGCGAGAGCCCTGTCGGAGCAGCTCGATCTCAGTGAGCCCGTCGCGATAACCCTGGTTCGTCGTGGCTATCGGACCCCCGAGCAGGCGCGGGCTTTTCTCGAGGCGGACGAGTCGCATTCTCCAGACGAGTTCAACTCGATGGCGGACGTCACCGAGAAGGTCCTCAGGACTATCGATGCCGGCAAGCGGATCACCGTGCACGGTGACTTCGACGTCGATGGTGTCTGCGCGACGACGATCCTGGTCAGCACCCTGCGCGAGCTCGGCGGCGAGTGCGACTGGCTGATCCCCGACCGGATCGCCGACGGCTATGGGCTTAGCGCCGAGAACATGGAGAAGCTGGCTGAGCGGGGGACCGAGCTGCTGGTCACGGTCGACTGCGGGATTACGGCTGTCGAGGAGGTGGCGCTGGCCCGGTCCCTCGGCATGGAGGTCGTGGTTACTGATCACCACCAGCCTGGGCCGGAGCTGCCCAATTGTCCGATTCTGCATCCGGCTGTTGACGGGTATCCGTTTGAGCAGCTTTGTGGGACCGCCGTCGCTTGGAAGCTGGCCTGTTCGCTTAGGGGGGCCTCGGGGGTGGGGTCTCCAGGCTCGCCTTCGCGAGGAGTTCCTGGAGACCCCACCCCCGAGGCCCCGTCTGTGTCCGAGGACGACCTCGACCTCGTGGCGCTGGCGACCGTCGCGGATGTGGTGCCGCTTGTGGGAGAGAACAGATCGCTTGTTAGGCGCGGGCTTGCTGAGGTTCGGCGGGCTCGCAGGCCGGGGATGCGGGCGTTGCTGGAGGCCGCTAAATGCGAGCCGACTCAGGTCGACGAGGGGGATCTGGCGTTCCGGCTGGCACCTCGGATTAATGCTGCCGGGCGGCTGTACCGGGCTGACGCGGGGGTGGAGCTGTTTCTCACCGAGGACGAGGGGCGTGCGGCTGAGATTGCGACGGAGCTGAGTCGGGCAAACAGCGAGCGCCGGTCGACTGAGCGCGAAGTCGACGCGGCTGCTGAGGCGGCGCGGCGGGAGCTGCCTGAGGAGTTGCGGGAAGCGCTTGGCCTGGTTCTGGCCGGTGAGGGATGGCATCCCGGTGTGATCGGGATCGTCGCCTCGCGGCTGGTCGAGCGGCATCACAGGCCCGTTGTGATCATCTCGCTCGATGGCGAGGGGGGTGGGCGGGGATCGGGGCGCAGTATTCCGGGCTTCGATCTGCTTGCTGCTCTTGAGGCCTGCGGTGAGCACCTGGAGAGCTTTGGGGGGCACCGGGCGGCTGCTGGGCTGCAGCTGCGGGCGGAGAATCTGGAGGCTTTTCGTGCTGCGTTTGCGGCTCATGCGGCTTCGGTGCTCGGCCCCGAGGATCTGCGGCGCACCGAGCGGGTCGATGCGATGGTCGGCGGGGCCGGGCTGGGGCTTGAGCTGGCCGAGGAGCTGCAGCAGCTCGCCCCGTTCGGGATGGGCAACCCCGGGGTGCGTCTGCTCGTCCCCTCCGCGAGGGTGCGCGACGTGCGGACGATGGGCGAAGGCAAGCACGCCAGGTTCAGCCTGCACAGCGGCGCCCACCGTGCCCTCGGGGTCGCTTTCGGTCGCTCGAAGCTCGGCGTGGGGGAGGACGATCCGGTCGACGCCACGGTGCGCCTGGAGGTCAACCGCTGGAATGGGTCGGTTGAGCCGCGAGTGGTGCTGCGCGAGCTCTATCCGCGCGAGCTGCAGGGGGACGAGGCAAGCGCCGAGGAGCAGTGGTGGCAGCGTTTCGAGGCCGAGCTTGCGACGGACCCCGCCGCCTGGCCGCCGACGGGCCTGAAACACGCCTATACGGACGGAAATCGGCCCACCGGCAGGGAGAAGGTGCGGCCGCGGAGCTCGCCCGCGGCTGTGGTGGCCGAGTTGAGCTCTTCCGGGGGCGGGGAGGTGCTGGCCGTGGTTGCGGACCGCGCCCGGCGCGTGGCGCTGGCGGGGGACGGCGTCGTACTGGCCGACGGCGCCAGGCTCGAGGCCGACCCCGACCTCGCTGCCGGCTTCGAGCATGTCGTGCTCGTCGATCCGCCCGCTTTTGCCCACCATGAGGACCTCGCGACCTTGCCTACGGCCGATGGCGGCTACGCCCATCTGGCCTGGGGCGAGGCCGAGCATCGCTTTGCGCTCGCCATGCTCGACGAGCAACTGGCCCGCCGGGCTGTCCTGATCGCGATGTTCAGGGACCTTCGCGAGGCCGGCGAGTCGGGCGGGTCCGAGCTGCTGACATCCCTGCGAGGAAGCGGTCCGCATCCCCGCAGTGCCGAGACCGCGGCCCACTGCCTGCGGGTCCTGGGCGAGCTTGGCCTGGTGCAGGGATCGACCGCGGAAGGTGACGGCATTGTCGGCGTCGTATCCTCAGAGGAGACAGAACTGGAGCGCTCGGCCGCATTTCGCGCCTACGGCGCTCGCCACCAGGAGGGTCTGAAATACCTCAAACGACGCAAACAGTCCTAGATCAGCGAGAGCTCCTCGCCGATCTGTTCGCCGTGGTCGAGGAGTTCGATTCGGCGCCGGCGATCGAGGCGGGGTCGAATGGTGGCGCCGCACTCGCGGTGGCGACGATCGACCGCGCCGCCTTGACGCGTGCCTTCGATTTCGCCTGCGACCGTCACGCCGACCAGATGCGCCGCTCCGGCGACGAGTTCATCACCCATCCCGTCGGGGTCGCCCAGATCTGCGCCGGGATGCGGCTCGACACCGAGACCCTCTGCGCCGCGCTGCTGCACGACACGGTCGAGGACACCAGCGCCAGCCTGGATGAGATCCGGACCGAGTTCGGCGAGGAAATCGCCCAGCTCGTCGACGGCGTCACCAAGCTGACCGGCATGACCTTCGAGAGTCGCGACGAGCGGCAGGCGGAGAACTACCGCAAGATGATGGTGGCGATGGCCACCGACGTCAGGGTGATCCTGATCAAGCTGGCCGACCGCCTCCACAACATGCGCACCCTCGGCGCACTGCCGAAGCAGAAGCAGGTGGCGAAGTCGCGCGAGACGCTGGAGATCTATGCGCCGCTCGCCCACCGGCTGGGGATCCACGCGATCAAATGGGAGCTCGAGGATCTCTCCTTCGCCACTCTGCACCCGCGTAAGTACAAGGAGATCAAGCAACTGGTCGCCCAGCAGCGCGACGAGCGTGAGGTCTACGTCAACCATGCCGGCGCGTTTCTCGGCGAGGAGCTGGAGGCCGTCGGCATCGAGGCCGAGATCTCCGGCCGCGCCAAGCACTTCTACTCGATCTACACGAAGATGACCAAGAAGGGGCGCGAGTTCAACGAGATCTTCGACCTGACGGCAATGCGCGTGATCGTCGGCTCGGTCAAAGACTGTTACGGAGCGATCGGGGTCATCCACTCGCTCTGGAAGCCGCTGCCCGGGCGCTTCAAGGACTTCGTCGCGATGCCGAAGGCCAACATGTACCAGGCGCTGCACACGACGGTGATCGGGCCGGAGGGCAAGCCGCTCGAGATCCAGATCCGCACCGGCGAGATGCACAGCTTGGCCGAGTACGGGATCGCCGCCCACGTCGCCTACAAAGAGGGCGGCAGCGGCGACCCCAAGCGCGAGAAGATGACCTGGCTGCGTCAGCTGGTCGAGGCCGAGGGCGACCAGGATCCCGCCGAGTTCCTCGAGTCGCTGAAGGTCGACCTGTTCGAGGACGAGGTCTTCGTCTTCACCCCGAAGGGCGAGGTGAAGAACCTCTCGGCCGGCTCGACCCCGCTCGACTTTGCCTACGCGGTTCACACCGATGTCGGTCACCGCTGCGTCGGCGCCAAGGTCAACGGCTCGATCGTGCCGCTGCACTACCAGCTGCGCTCAGGCGACATCGTCGAGGTGCTGACCGCGAAGCAGAACCGCGGACCCTCGCGCGACTGGCTGAAGCTGGTGCGGACCAGCCGCGCCCGCAACAAGATCCGCGCATTCTTCAAACAGGAACGGCGCGAGGACGCCGAGAAGAAGGGCCGCGAAGCGCTCGAGGAGTCGCTGCGCAAGCGCGGCTTGCCGATGCAGAAGCTGGTGATGTCGCCGCTGCTCGCCCAGGTGATCCGCGAGATGGGCTTCCACAAGGCGACCGAGTTCTACATCGCCCTCGGCCAGGGCAAGATCTCGACCAAGGCGGTTGCCAACAAGCTGATGCAGAGGCTGAAAGAGGGCGAGGCGGTGGAGGAGGAGCAGCCGATCGGCCTCGAGGGCGCGCGCGAGGACAAGGCACGGCGGACCAAGGACGCCTCCAACTACGGGATCCGGGTCAAGGGCGCCGACAACGTCGCGGTGCGCCTCGCCAAGTGCTGTCGGCCGGTGCCGGGGGACACGATCGCCGGCTACGTCTCGCTCGGCCGCGGCATCACCATCCATCGCGCCGATTGCAAGAACGTGAAGGCACTGATGAAGTCGCCGGAACGCTTCGTCGAGGTCGCCTGGGAGGGGGAGAACGCGTCCACCTACCGGGTCGAACTTCAGATCGACGCCTACGATCGCACCCGCCTGCTCGAGGACCTCTCGCGCACCTTCTCCGAGGCCGGGATCAATATCCTCGGCGCCAGCTGCATGACCAAGCACCCGATGGTGAAAAATCGCTTCGTGGTCGAGGTCGGCGACACCGAGCAGATCAAGCAGTGCATCTCCCGCCTGCGCAACGTCGAATCGGTCTTCGACGCTTACCGCATCACTCCAACCAGCTGATCAGGCGACGATCGTGAGCGCGCCTGGGGCGACGCTCAACTCGAGATGGGTCTTCTCGCCGATGTAGTCGCCGTCGACCTGGATCGGAAAGGGGCGGGCGATGCCATCCTTGGTTTGCGAGATCGAGGTTACGCTGGCCGCGGTGACGCCTTCGAAATGCTCGATCTGGCGGTGGCGCGCGGCGGGCCGCTTCTCGCTGAAAAGGCGCGGGATCAGGGTCGGCATATCTCGCTGCGCGGCCCGCTTGAGGACGCCGAGCGAAAGGCTGCCGTCGTCGATCTCGACGCCCTCACAGACCCGGATCGGTCGGCTGGCGAAGTAGGTGAAGGGGTCGGAGTTCTGGGCCAGGGCGGTGACGCCCTCGGACTGGCGGGCACCGTCGATCTCGACCCGCAACCGGACCGGTTTGACCATGTAGCCGCGGTAGAAGGCCGAGATCGCCGCCCAGCTGTAGTAGTAGGGTCCGGCGCGCGACTTGAGGCGGGGATGAGAGTCGACCCGCTTGACCACGGTGGCGTCGATGCCGACGCCGCAGGAGAAGACGAAGTGGCGCTCGTCGACAGTGCCGAGGTCGACCTTGCGCGGCGCCCATTCGTCGACCGCGGCGAGCAGGTGCTCGGTCGCATCGACGACGTCGTTGGGGATGCCGAGCGTGCGACAGACGACGTTGGTCGAGCCGCCCGGCAGGACCGAGACCGGCACGTCGGTGCCGGCGAGCCCGTTGGCGACCTCGTTCAGGGTGCCGTCACCGCCGAAGGCGACGACGATGTCGTAGCCATGGTCGCGCACCTCGCGACCTATCTCCGTGGCGTGGTTCTGCGCCTCGGTGGCGACCATCTCGACTTCGTAGCGTCCCTGCAGCGCGTAGACGACCAGGTTCTTGAGCCGGTCGGAGACGGTCGTCGCGTAGGGATTGACGATCAGCAGCATCCGCTTCTTGCCGCTGCGCCTACCCGGTCGCCTCATATCGGATCACCTCCCCGTCTACGACTTCGCGCACCCGCCCTTCGTTGAGCAGCAGGTCGGCGTGCCCGATCACCTCCGAGAGGGTGAGGAAGGCCTGGGTCACGGCGACGTCGCCCCAGATCGCCTGGGCGATCTCATAGCCCGTGCGGGGCTGCTCGGCGATCAGGCCGTAGATCTTCTCCTTGCGCCGGTCGTGCTTGGCCAGGCGGTCGTCGATCAGCGCTACGTGGTCGACGACCGGCTCGCCATGGCCCGAGAGGACGATCTCAGCTGGCATCTCGCGGGTCTTCTTCATCGACTCGATGTAGGTGACGAGTGCCTGGGTGCGCTGCGAGGAGCCGTCGAGTGGGCGGGTGATCAACGGGTTGGAGGAGATGTGGGCGATCAGGTGGTCGGCGGCGATCAGGATCCTGCGCTGCTCGTCCCAGAAGACCGTGTCGGAGGGACTGTGGCCGGGCCGGTGCAGCGTCTGCAGTATCCGGTCGCGGAAGCGCACCGGCTGCCCGTCCTCGAGCGGTCGGGTCACCTTTGCCTTCGAGCCCCAGCCACGGAAGCTGCGCGAGACGCTCTGCAGGGCGAAGGCGACCTCCTGGGGGATGCCGTTGCGCAGCATCAGCTCGACCGCGAATTCGTCCTCGCGTTCGGCATCCTCGCCGAAGTTGGCTAGGCGCTCGGCGGCGAGCCCGAGCGCGGCGACCTCGGCTCCCGAGTGCTCGACCACGATCTCGACCAGGCCGAGATGGTCGATGTGCTGATGGGTGAGGACGACCAGCTCCAAATCGTCGATCGAGTGACCCCTCTCGGCCAGCTGGCCCTGCAGCTCGTCGAGCGCTTTGCCCGAGTTCGGTCCGGTGTCGATCAGGGTCAGCGGCTCGTCCTCGAGCAGGTAGCAGTTGACCCGCCCGACCGCGAAGGGGGTCGGGATCTGAAGCCGGTGGATGCCGGCCAGCGCGGCCTGCTCGAGTGCCTCCTCCGGCGTCAGCGTCACGCCCGGATCAGTCCCAGCAGCTCGTCCCGCTTGGCCTCCATGTCCTCGCGCGAGACGAGCGACTCGAGGTTGAGGCGGAGCAGCGGCTCGGTGTTCGACGGGCGCACGTTGAAGTGCCAGTCGGGGTAGTCGATCGAGACTCCATCGAGGGCGGTCATCTGGCCGTCGGAATAGCGCGCCTCGATCTCCTCCATTTTCGCCTCCTGGTCGGCGACCTCGGAGTTGATCTCGCCGGAGATGAAGTAGCGCGAGCGGAACTCGGCCATCAGCTCCGCCAGTGAGCGCCCGTCGCGTGAGAGCAGCTCGAGCACCAGCAGGGCGGGGATCGTGCCGGAGTCGGCGCACCAGAAGTCGCGGAAGTAGTAGTGGCCCGAGACCTCGCCGCCGAAGACGGCGTTCTCCTCGCGCATGCGGATCTTGAAGAAGGCGTGGCCGACGCGGGAGAGGTCGGACCGGCCGCCCTCGGCGGCAACCAGATCTGGCACCGCGCGGCTGGAGCGAGGGTCATAGAGGATCGTCGCGCCGGGGTTGCGACTCAGCGCGGCGCGGGCAAGCAGCGCGCAGACGAAGTCGCCGTCGCAGAAGGAGCCCTCACCGTCGATGAAGAAGCAGCGGTCGGCGTCGCCGTCCCAGGCGATGCCGAGATCGGCGCCGGCGGAGCGCACCCGGTCTTCGATCAGCCTGCGGTTCTCCGGCAGCAGCGGGTTCGGCTCGTGGTCCGGGAACTCTCCGTTGGGCTCGAAGTACATCTCGTCGAGCTCCAGCCCCAGGCCGCGCAGGGTAGGGCCGACCATCGGCCCCGCCATACCGTTGCCGCCGTCGACGACGACCTTCAGCGGCCTGACCGCGTCGGGATCGATGAAAGAGAGCGCGTGCTGCCTGTATTCGTCCCAGACATCGACCTCCTCGAAGGAGCCGCCGCCCGGGGCCGAGCCGAGGCCGGCTTCGATCTCGCGCTGCACGTCGCCGATGCCGGCTTCGCCGGAGAGCGCCAGCGCCCCCTCGCGGACGAGCTTGACGCCGGTATACGCCTTCGGGTTGTGGGAGGCGGTCACCATGGCGCCGCCGTCCAGCTCGCGCGATCCGACCAGGTGGTAGAGCATCTCGGTGGCGACCATGCCGGCGTCGAGCACCGTCGCACCCTCGAAGATCAGCCCGTCGCGCAGCTCCGCCGCCATTGCGGGCGCCGTCAGCCGCATGTCTCGACCGAGGCCGACGCGGAGCTCGTCCGGCTGCTTGCCGCGCAGCCGCGCCAGCACGCGGGCGAAGGCGCGGCCGACGGCGAGCGCCGTCGTCTCGTCCATTTCCTTGCCGTAGAGGCCGCGGATGTCGTAGGCCTTGAAGATCTGACTTGGTGCCAAGGGGGCGGATTCCGTCAAAACGCTCCTTTCAGCGCCTCGAAGCTCTGCTCGAGCGTCTGCGGCATCACTTTGGTGTCGGCGATAACCGGCATGAAATTCGTATCGCCGCCCCAGCGGGGGACGACGTGGAGGTGGATGTGGTGCTCGACCCCGGCCCCGGCGACGCGACCCTGGTTGAAGCCGACGTTGTAGCCGTGCGGGTCGTAGACCTCCTCCAGCCGGCTCATCGCCCGCTGCGCCAGCGACAACATCTCCGCGACGGTGTCAGTGGGCAGATCTTGAATGCGGCCGATGTGCTCGTACGGCGCCACCATCAGGTGCCCGTTGGTGTAGGGGAAGAGGTTGAGGATCACGAAGCAGCTCTGGCCGCGATGGACGATCAGGTTCGCCGCGTCGTCGTCCGCCGCCGGCTTGGCGCAGAAGATGCACTCCTCCTCCTTGTCCTTGGACGCGTCCTTCACGTAGGCGAGGCGCCAGGGCGCCCAGATGCGAAAGTTGGCCACCCGAGGCAGGCTATAAGCCGAGCGATCCTCAGAGCCAGCCGCGTCGCCGGAAGTAGGCGACCATGCCGACCAGGATCGCGACCATCGCGCCGACGACGATCCAGAACCCGGCGATGCTTTGCTCGCCTGGCACGCGCGAGTTCATCCCCCAGATGCTCGCCAGCAGGGTCAGCGGCAGGACGATGACGCTGATCGAGGTGAGCACGCGGAGGATGTCGTTGACCCGGTGCGAGATCACCGACTCGTTGGTCTCGGCCAGTGAGTCGACCACCTCCTTGTAATTCTCCAGCATGTCCCAGATCCGCTCGTGGGCGTCGACGATGTCGTCGAAGTAGATCTCCAGGTCGAGGTCGGTGGCCAGGTAGCGCTGCTTGACCTTCTCCAGGTCGCGCAGGACGGGTCGCTGCGGGCGGATCACCTTGCGGAAGTTGATGATCTCCTGCTTGACGTTGGAGATGTCGCGCACTACCTCCTCCGAGCGACCCTCGAAGATGTCGTCCTCCAGCGCGTCGAGCTTGTTGCCGATCTTGCGCAGCATCGGGAAGCAGTAGTCGAAGCTGTCGTCGACGAGACGGTAGAGCAGATAGCCCGAGCCGCGCGAGAAGAGCTGATCGCGCAGCTCCTCCTTCGCTCGGCAGCGCTCGAAGAGGTACTCGACCGGCTGCAGCGGCTGGTTCGGGATCGTCACCACATAGCCGGGCCCGACGAAGAGGTCGAGCTCGCCGGTGCCGAGGCGGCCGACCGCGGGGTCGAAGACCGGGAAGTGGAGAACGATGAAGAGGTAGTCGTCGTAGACGTCGATCTTCGGCCGCTGGTTGCGCGAGAGCACGTCCTCGAGGTCGAGCGCGTGGAAGTCGAAGTTTTCCTCCAGCCAGGTGCGCTCGAGCGCACCTGGGCGCTCGATGTTGACCCAGCGCAGGCCGGAGGAGTCGATCTGCTCGACGTTCGGGGTCTGAGGCTCAGGCTGCGATGCCGTCGAGGCGAGCGCTTCGCGCCGGGCAGCCCGTCGTAGCCGTGGTTTCGGAAGGTTCGGCATCGCTGGGGCTCATCTTCTCGTCGGCGCTCACGGGCATTGTCACGTGCAGGTTAAACGGCTGCCCGACGCGGCGAGCACGATTGCTGTCATCGCCAGAGGCGTTGCTATAGTCAGGAGCACATAAGCGCCACATCTAGAGGGGTGGAGGGACTGGCCCGCAGAAGCCCCGGCAACCACCTCGAACCATTGGTTCGAGGGGAGGTGCCAACTCCAGCAGGTTTCCTGAAAGTTCGGGACCTGGAAGATGTGGGGAGACGTCCGATCGGACCTCTGCCCCACAGGCGGAGGTTTTTTTCTAGGCAAAGAAAGAGGAAGATCGGATGTCAGTCGAGAGCTTGAAGTGCAAGGAGTGCGGGGCGACCTACGAACTGGGCGCCAGCTACGCCTGTGAGAACTGCTTCGGCCCGCTGGAAGTCGCCTATGACCATTCCGGGCTCGACGCCACCGAGGCGAAGCGCCGGATTCAGGCCGGCTCGCAGGGGATCTGGCGCTACGCCGACTTCCTGCCCTTCACCGGCAGGCCGCTCGATCCGCTGGAGCCAGGCCTGACGCCGTTGCTGCGCGCCGACCGCCTCGCCGAGCGGCTCGGCCTCGACGCCGAGGTCTGGATCAAGAACGACGCCGCCAATCCGACGCACTCGTTCAAGGACAGGGTGGTCGCGGTCGCGGTGGCGAAGGCGCGCGAGCTGGGCTTCGAGACCGTGGCCTGCGCCTCGACCGGCAACCTGGCCAACGCGGTCGCCGCCCACGCCGCGGCAGCCGGGCTGGAGTCCTACGTCCTCGTTCCCGCCAACTTGGAGGAGCAGAAGCTGCTCGCCACCGCGATCTACGGCACCAACTTGGTCGGCGTCCGCGGCAACTACGATGCCGTCAACCGGCTCTGCACGCAGCTGGCCGAAACGCGGCCATGGGCCTTCGTCAACGTCAACTTGCGTCCCTATTACGCCGAGGGCTCGAAGACGCTCGCCTACGAGACCGCCGAGCAGCTCGGCTGGGAGCTGCCCGACCGGGTGGTCTGTCCGATCGCCTCCGGCTCGCTCTTCACCAAGGTGGCCCGCGGCTTCCAGGAGTGGACCGACCTGGGCCTGGTCGAAGGCGAGCAGCCGGTCTTCAACGGCGCCCAGGCGCTCGGCTGCAGTCCAGTGGCAACCGCCTTTGCCGAAGGCTGGGACGTCTGTAAGCCGCAGAAGCCGGAGACGATCGCCAAGAGCTTGGCGATCGGCGACCCCGCCGACGGCCCTTACGCGATCGAGCAGGCGCGGCGCAGCGGCGGTGCGATCGATTCGGTTACCGACGAGGAGATCCGCGCCGGCATCCGCCTGCTGGCGGAGACGACGGGGATCTTCACCGAGACCGCGGGCGGGGTCACCGTCGGCGTCCTTTCCAAGCTGGCCGAGCGCGGCGACATCGGCGCCGGCGAACGGGTCGTCGTCTACATCACCGGCGAGGGGCTGAAGACGCTGGACGCGACTCGCGATAACTTCCACATGCACGAGATCGACCCCGATCTAGAGAGCTTCGAGTCCGAGTTCGAGCACCGGGAGGTAGCCGTCTGATGCCCGTCACCGTGAAGATTCCGACCCAACTGCGCGCCGCGACCGGGGGAGAGGCCGAGGTCGAGGTCGATGGCTCGACCGTGGGCGACGCTCTCGATGCGCTCTTCGAGGCCCACGGGGATCTGCGTGAGCGGATTACCCAGGACGGCGATCTGCGCCGCTTCGTCAACGTCTATGTCAGCGGCGAGGACATCCGCTTCCAGCAGGGCCTGGAGACGGCGATCGGCGAGGGCGACGAGGTAACCATCTTGCCTGCTGTTGCTGGTGGTTAAGCCGCCGGTAGTCATCCTTTGTGGAGGGCGCGGGACGCGGCTGCGCGAGCGAACGGAGACCGTGCCGAAGGCGCTGGTCGAGATCGGCGGTAGGCCGATCCTCTGGCACGTGATCGGGATCTACGCGGCGCAGGGGTTCGAGCGCTTCCTGCTGGCCACCGGCTACATGGGCGACGCGGTGGAGGAGTTCGCGGTGGCCGAGTCGTGGCCCGACGGCGTCGCCGTCGAGTGCATCGACACGGGGGCCGACACGCCCACCGGGGGGCGGCTGGCACGCCTTGCCGATCGCCTGCAAGGCGGGACCTTCTGCGCGACCTACGCCGACGGCGTCGCCGACATCGACCTCGGCGCGCTGCTGTCGTTCCACGCCGGGCACGGCGACCTGGCGACGATGACGGTGGTGCGGCCGCATCTGCAGTGGGGTGTTGCCGAGCTGGGAGAGGGGGATCGGGTCGACGGCTTCGCCGAGAAGCCGCGCAGCGAGCACTGGATCAACGGTGGCTTCTTCTGCTTCGAGCCCGGCGCCCTCGGCTACCTCGACGAGCAGAGCGTCCTCGAGCGTGAGCCGCTCTCGTCCCTGGCTGCCGACCAGCAGCTCCACGCCCATCGCCACGAAGGCTTCTGGGATTGCATGGACACCTACAAGGACGCGGTCGTGCTCAACGACCTCTGGGCCGCCGGCGAAGCTCCCTGGAGGGCGTTGACCGGGGTGGGTGCGAGGTGACTCGGGCTCTGGTCAGCGGTGCGCACGGCTTCGTCGGTTCGCACCTTGCCCGGGCGTTGCTGCAACGCGACTACGACGTCCGCGTGCTGGACCGCCCTGCGCCACGTCTCGCCGACGTCGGCGGCGTGCGCCGCTCTGGCTTGGATCTGCTTGGGATCCGCGATGAGGTCGAGCTGGTCGAGGCCGACCTCCGCGACGCGGAGGCGGTCGCGGAGGCGGTCGAGGGCTCGGACTCCGTCTTTCATCTCGCCGCCCAAACGATCGTCGGTGTCGCCCGCAACGCGCCGCTGGAGACGTTCGAGGTCAACGTCCAGGGGGCCTGGAACGTATTTGAGGCCTGCCGTGTGCATGGGGTCGAGGGCATCGTCTTCGCCTCCTCAGACAAGGCCTACGGGTCGAGCCCCGAGCTTCCCTACCGCGAGGACTTCCCGCTACGCGCCACCTATCCCTACGACGCCAGCAAGGCGGCGGCGGACACGATCGCGCGCAGTTACGCGACCGCTTACGACTTGCCGCTGGCAGTGACGCGCTTCGCCAACGTCTACGGCGGTGGCGACCTCAACTTCTCGCGCCTGATCCCCGAGACTGTGGTAGCGCTGCTCGAGGGCCGGGAACCGGTGATCCGTTCCGACGGCAGCCCCGAGCGAGATTTCCTCCACGTCGACGACGCCGTCTCCGCCTATCTGGCGATCGCCGCCGCGCTAGACGATGGAGCGGTGGGGCAGGCCTTCAACGCCGGCGGCGAGCGGCCCCACTCGGTGCGCGAGGTGGTCGAGCTGATCGCCGCGGCGGCGGGGGCCGGAGTCGAGCCCGACTTTCGGGGGCATGGCAATCCCGACGGCGAGATCGATCGCCAGTTCGTCGACTCGGCCAAGCTGCGCGCGCTGACCGGCTGGCGTCCTGAGGTCGCGCTCGAGGACGGCTTGAAGGCGACCCTCGACTGGTATCGCGAGCACCCGGAAGCGAGGCCGGCCTGATGTGCGGGCGGTTTACGGTCACGGCCAAAGACACGAAGACGATTGCCGATCGCTTCCAGGTCGAGCTGGAACGCTCGCTGGAGCGGAACTCGTCCGGTGAGGCACCACCGCCGACGAAGGAGCGGGTGAAGAAAGCCGAATCTGGACTCGGCCGCTTCAACGTCGCCCCGACGCAGGAGGTGCTGACGGTGCGCTCCTCGCCCGATCCCGACGAGGCAGCGCAGGGCGAGCGCGAGGCGCGGCTGATGCGCTGGGGGCTGGTGCCGCGCTGGGCCAAGGACCTCAAGGTCGGCTACCGGATGATCAACGCCAAAGCCGAGAACCTGACCTCGAGCCGGGCCTACTCGCCGCTGGTCGGCAAGTTCCGCCACCGCTGCCTGATCGTCGCCGACGGCTTCTACGAGTGGATGAAGGCGGAGGATCCCAAGCAGCCGCGCCAGCCGTGGCGCTTCACCGTCGACGGCGGCGAGCCCTTCGCCTTCGCCGGGATCTGCACCCGCAAGGAGTGGGAGGACGAGGAGGATCGCGGCTTCGAGGACGGCTGGCTCTACAGCTGCACGATCGTCACCACGACGCCCAACGAGGTCGTCGCTCCGGTCCACGACAGGATGCCCGCGATCCTGCCCGGCACCGATGCGGAGGCCGCCTGGCTGCGCCCGGACCTGAGCGTCGAGGACGCAATCGCAATGTGCGCGCCGCTTCCCGCTTCGCGTATGGATAGCGCCCCCGCCAACCCAAAGCTGAACAAGGTCGGCAAAGGCATCGAGGGCCCGGAGCTGCTTGTAGCGCCTACTGGCTGAGTTCGCCGGCGGTGCGCACGGTGGCCTTGCCCGCGCCGGTCTCGGTCGTGCAGGCGATTCGCGCTTTCGGCGTTCCGGCGATGCGCCAGAACGAGGCGAAGCCGAGCGTGAGCGGCTTGGCCGGCTTGCCGGGCGGTAGGCCCCACTGCCACTCCTGGATGCCCTTGCGGTAAGGCGACCAGCTGACGACGACGCCTGGCTGGTCGGTGAAGGTTTCGAAGGCATCCGACAGTTCGAGCGTCGCCAGTTCGTCACCCTGGACGTTGAACTCGACCAGGGTGACTTCGGGCACTTCCTGCTTGGTCAGGCTTTCGCCGCTGCTGGAGCGGGGGTAGGCGGCGCGGCTTCCGGGCGTATGGGCGATCAGCGCGCTGCCCGGCACCCGGGTCGCGCAGCGAACCCTGCCGTGGCCGACCGCGGAGCCGGCGTCGATCTTCAGCATCCCGGCGACCCGGTAGAGGCGGTAGCCGCTGATATTCGTTTCCGAGGCGCGAAGGCTGGCGTCTTCGATTCCCACCTCACCGCCACCGGGGATCGCCGTGGTGCGTGAGTCCGGCAGCGGAGCCATCGCCTGCCATTCCAGTTCCGCCGCGCTCCCCCCGGCCTCGCTGGTGCTGAGCAGCGCAGCAGCGAGGGTGGCGATCAACCCGATCGCCACCACCACCAACGCCCCCCGCGGCGGGCGGCTATTCGAGCTCGGATCCATGACGCGCCCGGCAGGATTCGAACCTGCGGCCTCCGCCTCCGGAGGGCGGCGCTCTATCCAGCTGAGCTACGGGCGCTTGGCGACCAGCTTATCCGTCGCCGAGCCACCTCACGCCTTCGCGTAGGCTCGCGAGCCATGGACCTTTCAGTTGCCTTTCTCGGCACGGGCGGCGCTGTGCCTTCGGCGCGGCGCAACACCGCGAGCGTGCTCGTCGCGCGCGGCGGCGAACGGCTTCTGTTCGATTGCGGCGAGGGGACGCAGCGCCAGATGCAGCGCTCGCTGGGCCTGGTCCAGGTCGACGCGATCTACTTCACCCACTTCCACGCCGACCACTTCCTCGGTCTCCCCGGGTTGCTGAAAACCTACGACTTGACCGAGCGCGCGCGGCCGCTGACGATCTACGGGCCGCGCGGCCTGCGCGACCTGATTCAGAGCCTAGGCAGGGTGATCGGCAGGGTCGGCTACAAGCTCGATCTGGTCGAGCTGGAGGCCGGCGACGCGATCCCCTGCGAGGATGGCGAGATCCGCTCCTTCCCGGTCGAGCACAGCGTGCGCGCCTTCGGCTTTGCCCTGGTCGAGGCTGACCGCCCCGGTCGCTTCGACCTCGAAGCGGCGAAACGGCTTGGGGTAAAGGAAGGCCCCGATTTCGCCGCCCTGCAGCGCGGCGAGAGCGTCAACGGCTCCTCGGGACCGGTCGAGCCGGGCGAGGTGGTGGGCGAGCCCCGCTCCGGCCGCACGATCGTGATCACCGGCGATACCGCACCCTGTCGCGCCACTGTCGAAGCAGCGCAAGGAGCGGATCTCCTCATCCACGACGCCAGCTTCGCCGAGGAGGAGGCTCAGCGCGCCGCCGACACCGGCCACTCGACCGTCGGTCAAGCGGCGGCTGTAGCCCGCGAGGCCGAAGCCAAGCTCCTCGCCTTGGTCCATATCTCTTCCAGATACCACGTAGGCAAAGTCCTCGAGGAGGCCCGCGAGGTCTTCGAGCTCACCCTCGCCCCTCGTGACTTCGACCTGATCGAGCTCCCTTTTCCCGAGCGTGGAGCTCCCCAGCTCGTCCAAAACGGAGCCAGGGCTAGGGATGAGTCGGGGAATGCCTCGACGGTGCCTCGCGAAGCGGGCACCGCAGAGTGATTCTTGCCCCGAAGGGGCACGAGATTGCACCACCGCGAGGTGGTGCTGGGCACCCGGCGAGGCATTCCCCGACTCATCCCTAGCCGCTGCTACTCTGAGCGCCGTCCTTTAACCCGGTCCCGCGAGGCCAGGAAGGAGCAAACCAGTGAGCGAGAAAGTCGTGCTCGAGCGCGACGACCTGAGGCGAACGCTGCGGCGGATCGCCCACGAGATAGCCGAGGCCAACCCGGAGCCCGAGCGTCTCGCGATCGTCGGCATCCATACCCGCGGCGCGGTGATCGCCCGCCGCCTCCACGCCCTGGTCGGCGAGCTGACCGAGGCCGAGACGCCGATCGGCGACCTCGATATCTCCTTCTACCGCGACGACGTCGGCGCCCAGTCGCCGGCGACGCAGCCGGTCGTCCACTCCTCCCACATCGACTTCGACCTCACGGGCCGCACGGTGGTCCTCGTCGACGACGTGCTCTTCACCGGCCGCACCGTGCGCGCCGCGGTTGACGCCCTTTTCGACTACGGCCGACCGCAGCGGGTGCAGCTGGCGGTGCTCTGCGACCGCGGCCACCGCGAGCTGCCGATCCGCCCCGATTACGTCGGCAAGAACCTGCCGACCGCGCGCGGCGAGCGGGTCAACGTGCGGCTCGAGGAGACCGACGAGGTCGACGAGGTGACGATCTCCGAGCCGCGGGCGGCGGAGGCGGTCCTGTGAAGCACCTGCTGGCGATCAAGGATCTGGACCGGGAGGGGATCGAGGCGATCCTCGACCGCGCCGAGAGCTTCGCCGAGGTCGGCCGCCGCGACATCAAGAAGGTGCCGACGCTGCGCGGGCGCACCGTCGTCAGCCTCTTCTACGAGTCGAGCACGCGCACCAGCGCTTCCTTCGAGCTGGCAGCGAAGCGGCTCTCCGCCGACCTGATCTCGCTCAAGGCGGCGGGCTCCTCGGTCGACAAGGGCGAGTCGCTGAAGGACACATGCGCGACCCTCTCCGCATACGACCCGGCGGCGATCGTCATCCGCCACCCCTACGCCGGCGCGGCGCAGCTGGTCGCCGATTGGAGCGAAGCGGCGGTGGTCAACGCCGGCGACGGCAAGCACGAGCACCCCAGCCAGGCGCTGCTCGATCTCTTCACCCTTCGCCGCCGGCTCGACTCCCTGGACGGGAAGCGGATCTGGATCGTCGGTGACGTCCTCCACAGCCGCGTTGCCCGCTCCAACCTCGTCGCTTTCCAGGCGATGGGTGCCGAGGTGACGGTCTGCGGCCCGCCGGCGCTGATCCCGCGCGGGATCGAGCAGCTCGGTTGCGAGGTCTCCTACTCGCTCGAGCGGCTCGGCGAGGCCGATGTCGTCTATGCGCTGCGACTTCAGCGCGAGCGCATGGCGGAGAGCTTCGTGCCATCGATCCGCGAATACGCGGCGCGCTTCCAGATCGACTCGCGCCGGCTCGGCCCGCGCCAGCTGCTGATGCATCCGGGCCCGGTCAATCGCGGCGTCGAGCTCTCCGGCGAGGTGATCGACTCGCCGCAGTCGCTGATGACCGAGCAGGTCGCCTCCGGCCTGGTCGTGCGGATGGCAATCCTCTACGAGCTGCTTGCGGCCGGGCCCCAGTGTCCTGTCAGCGCAGCCGGCGAGCCCGAGCAGAGTCCGACTCCGATCGGACAGCCGGCGTGAGTCTCGCCGAGGCGCTTGACATGCGCTCCGGAGAGGGCGCTGACCTGGTCCTGCGCGGCGCCACCGTGCTCGATCCGGTGGCGGGCATAGATGGCACCTACGACGTCGTCGTCCGCGCCGGCCGGGTCGCCGAGCTCGCCGCCCCTGGAGTCGCTGCCGAGGGGCTGGAGGAGGTCGAGGCCGAGGGGCTGCACGCCTTCCCCGCCTTCTTCGATCCTCACGTTCACCTGCGCACCCCCGGGCAGGAGCACAAGGAGGACATCGAGACGGGGAGCCGGGCCGCTGCTGCCGGTGGCTACTGCGGCATCCTCGCGATGGCCAATACCGAGCCTCCGGTCAGCACCCCGGCCGACATCGAGGCCTTGCGCGAGGCAGCCCGTGAGGCGGCCTCGGTCCCGGTTGGCTTTTTGGCGACCGTCACCCGCGGCATGGAGGGCGAGGAGCTGACCGAGATGGGGGCGATCCGCGAGGCGGGCGCCGCCGGCTTCAGCGACGACGGCCTGCCGATCCGCAGCGCCCGCGTCCTGCGTCGCGCCCTTCAGTACCAGCAGCTCTGCGGCGGCACGATCGCCCTTCACGAGGAGGACCCGGAGCTCTCCGGTGATGGCGTCATGCACGAGGGGCCGGTGTCCGCCGCCCTCGGCCTCGCCGGCATCCCCCCGGTCTCGGAGTCGACGACGATCGCCCGCGACGCCGCCCTGGCCGGCTACGAGCAGGGAAGGATCCACATCCAGCATCTCTCCGCCACCGAGTCCGTCGAAGCGGTGCGGGCCGCCAGGTCCGCCGGGGTGCAGATCAGCTGCGAGGCGAGCCCGCACCACCTGTGCCTCACCGACGAGGAGGTTCGCAGTCTCGATCCGTGCCGCTTCAAGATGAATCCGCCACTGCGTTCCGAGGCCGATCGTCAGGCCCTGATCGCGGGTTTGCGCGACGGCACGATCGAGTGCATCGCCACCGACCACGCTCCACACGCCCTCGAGGAAAAGGAAGTCCCCTTCGAGCAGGCCGCGATGGGGGTGACCGGGCTGGAGACCGCCTTTGCCGCGCTGCACACCGAGCTGGTTCTGCCGGGCACGATCGACCTCGGCCTGCTGATCGAGCGGCTGGCGGGTGGCGCCGCCCCGTTCGACCTCGAACGCCCGACCCTCGAGCCTGGCAGCGAGGCCAACATCGCCCTCTGCGACCTGGCAGCCAAGTGGACGGTCGGCGAGGAGGGCTATGAGAGCCGCTCGCAGAACTCCTGGTGCGCCGGTCGTGAGCTGACCGGTCGGGTCCTGATGACGGTTGCCGGCGGCCAAGTCGCCTACCGGCTGCGCAGCTTCTCTCTCGAAGTGGCAGCGTGAAGCCCGGCTACGTCCTGCTCGAGGACGGAACCCGTTTCGACGGTGTGCCCTGCGGGCACGAGGGCGAGGTCACCGGCGAGGTCGTCTTCAACACCTCGATGACGGGCTACCAGGAGTCGGTCACCGATCCCTCCTACGCCGGCCAGATCATCGTCTTCACCTATCCGCTGATCGGCAACTACGGCGTCTCCGCCGAGGCGATGGAGTCCGACCGGATCCATGCCCGGGGGGTGGTCATGCGCGAGCCGAAGAATCGCGAGGACGTCGCCACCGCCGAGGGTGGCTGGCTCGACTGGCTCGGCGACTGCGGTGTTGCGGGTATCGGTGGCGTCGATACGCGCGCCCTCGTTCGCCACATTCGCGACCGCGGCTCGATGCGCGGCGGCATCTTCTTCGGCGCTACGGCGGAGTCCGAGGCGCGCGAACGGGTCGCCGCCGAGCCGGCGATGGACGGATCCGACCTGGCCCGCACGGTCACGCCTCCGGAGCCGGTCCGCTTCGAGGGCGACGGTCTCCACGTGGTCGGAATCGACACCGGGGTCAAGCTCAACATCGTCCGCGAGCTGCGCGAGCGCGGCTGCCGCCTCACCCTGCTCCCCTGTACGTCCTCGGCAGAGCAGGTGCTGGCCGAGGACCCGGATGTCGTCTTCCTGGCCAATGGCCCGGGCGACCCCGGCGCCCTCGGCTACGTCGTCGACACCGTACGCGAGCTGGTCGGGGTGAAGCCCCTCTTCGGCATCTGCCTCGGCCATCAGCTGCTCTGCCGCGCGGTCGGCCTGGAGACGTTCAAACTGCCGTTCGGCCACCGTGGCGCCAATCACCCGGTCAAGGAGCTGGCCGGCGGGCGGATCGAGATCACCTCGCAGAACCACGGCTTCGCCGTACAGGGGCCGGGCGGCGAGCTTCGGATCGAGACCGACGAGCCGGTCCGCTGGGAGACCGATTTCGGCGTCGCCGAGCTCTCCCACCTCAATCTCTACGACCGCACGGTCGAGGGCCTGGTGCTGAAGGACGTCGCCGCGGCGACCGTCCAGTACCACCCGGAGGCCGGCCCGGGCCCCCACGACGCCCGCCACCTCTTCGACGGCTTCCTGGAGCTGGCCCATGCCTAAGCGCACCGACATCGAGAAGATCCTTCTGATCGGCTCGGGGCCGATCGTGATCGGCCAGGCCGCCGAGTTCGACTACTCCGGCGTGCAGGCCTGCAAGGTCCTGCTCGAGGAGGGCTACGAGGTCGTCCTCGTCAACTCGAACCCGGCGACGATCATGACCGACCCGGAGTTCGCAACCGCGACCTACGTCGAGCCGCTGCTGCCCGGCCCGGTGAGGAAGATCATCGAGAGGGAGCGCCCCGACGCCCTGCTGCCCACCCTCGGCGGGCAGACGGCGCTGAACCTGGCGATGGCCCTGTATGAGGACGGCACCCTTGAGCGCTTCGGGGTGGAGCTGATCGGCGCCGACCACGCCGCCATCCGCCGTGCCGAGGACCGCGAGGAGTTCCGCCGCACGATGACCGAGGCGGGATTGCGAATTCCGTGGTCGATTACGGTCGAATCGCTCAGTCAGGTCGAGGGAGCCCTGGCCGAGGGCAAGATCACGCTGCCGGCGATCGTCCGGCCCGCCTTCACCATGGGCGGTCAGGGCGGCGGCGTGGGGGGAACCGAGACCGAGCTGCGCCAGGTCGTCACCGAGGGCCTCGCGGCGAGCCCGATCAACCAGGTCCTGGTCGAGGAGTCGGTGCTCGGCTGGGGTGAGTTCGAGCTCGAGGTGATGCGCGACGGCAACGACAACGTCGTGATCATCTGCTCGATCGAGAACGTCGACCCGATGGGCGTCCACACCGGCGACTCGGTGACCGTCGCCCCTGCCCAGACCCTCACCGACCGGCTCTACCAGGAGCTGCGCGACCAGGCGATCCGGGTGATCCGCGCGGTCGGGGTCGAGACGGGTGGCTCCAACGTCCAGTTCGGCGTCAACCCGGAGGACGGCGAGATTGTCGTGATCGAGATGAACCCGCGGGTCTCGCGCTCCTCGGCGCTGGCTTCGAAGGCGACCGGCTTCCCGATCGCCAAGATGGCGGCGAAGCTGGCGGTGGGCTACGCCCTGGAGGAGATCCCCAACGACATCACCCGCGCCACGCCCGCCTCCTTCGAGCCGACGATCGACTACGTGGTGACGAAGGTCCCGCGCTTTGCCTTCGAGAAGTTCCCCGGCGCCGAGGGGCGCCTCTCCACCCATATGCAGAGCGTCGGCGAGGTGATGGCTATCGGCCGCACCTTCGGCGAGTCCTTCGCCAAGGCGATGCGCTCGCGCGAGCTCGACTCCCCGGCCGAACCACCGGACTCCGATGAGGAGTTGCTGAAGGCGATTGCGGTGCCCTGCGCCGAGCGCTTCGACCTGATCCTCGAGGGCTTCCGCCGCGGCCTCGAGGTCGAGGCGGTATACGAGCGCTGCCTGGTCGACCGCTGGTTCCTGCGCGAGCTGCACACCCTCGCCACCGAGGGCGATGGCACCGAGGGACTCGTCCGCACCTACAAGGCGGTCGACACCTGCGCCGCCGAGTTCGAGGCGGCGACTCCCTACTACTACTCCGCTCACGAGCGTCCGGGCCAGGACGGCACGGCAGCCTCGGAGGTGCGCCGTGGCGAGCGCGACTCGGTCGTCATCCTCGGCGCTGGCCCGAACCGGATCGGCCAGGGGATCGAGTTCGACTACTGCTGCGTGCACGCAGCGATGACCGCGCGCGAGCTCGGTCGCGACGCGGTGATGATCAACTGCAACCCGGAGACGGTCTCGACCGACTACGACACCTCCGACAGGCTCTATTTCGAGCCGCTCACCGTCGAGGACGTTCTCGCCGTCTGCGAGCAGGAGCGGCCCGAGGGCGTGATCGTCCAGTTCGGTGGGCAGACGCCGCTGAAACTGGCCCGCGCCCTCGAGGAGGCGGGCGTGCCGCTGCTCGGCACCCCGGTCGACGCGATCGACCTGGCCGAGGACCGCGGTCGTTTCGGCGCTCTGCTGCGCCGGCTCGGCATCGAGCACCCGCCCTACGGCACGGCACTTTCGGCCGAGGAGGCGACGGTGATCGCCGAAAAGGTCGGCTTCCCGCTGCTGGTCAGGCCCTCCTACGTGCTCGGCGGCCGGGCGATGGAGATCTGTTACTCGACCGAGAACCTGAACGCCTACCTGCAGGCACACGTCAAGGCCGACCAGGAGCACCCGCTGCTGCTGGACCGCTTCCTCGAGAACGCGATCGAGATCGACGTCGACGCGCTTGCCGACGGCGAGGACGTCCACGTCGCCGGCATCATGCAGCACGTCGAGGAAGCCGGCGTCCACTCGGGCGACTCGGCCTGCGTGATCCCGCCGCTCAGCATCGGCGAGGAGATGCTGGAGCAGATCCGCGCGACGACGAGGCAGATCGCGCTGGAGCTGGGCGTGATCGGGCTGATCAACATCCAGTACGCGATCGCCGGCGGCCGGCTCTACGTGATCGAGGCCAACCCGCGGGCTTCGCGCACCGTGCCCTTCGTCTCCAAGGCGACCGGCACGCCGCTGGCCAAGGTCGCCGCGCGGCTGATGCTCGGCGAGAAACTGGCCGAGCTCGACCTGCCGGAGCCGCCCAGCGGCCATGTCAGCGTCAAGGAGGCGGTGCTTCCCTTCGCCCGTTTCGCCGGGGTCGATTCGGTCCTCGGGCCGGAGATGAAGAGCACCGGCGAGGTGATGGGCATCGCCGCCGACTTCCCGACTGCATTCGCCAAGGCGCAGGCCGCCGCCGGGGTGCTGCTGCCCACAGCGGGCACCGTCTTCATCACCGTCACCGACACCGACAAGCCGGCGGCGACGCAGATGGCGGCCCGCTTCCACGATCTCGGCTTCAAGCTGATCGCAACCGGCGGCACGGCCCAGTCGATCTCCTCGATGGGAGTGCCGGTGACGCGGATCAACAAGATCGGCGAGGGCTCGCCCCACGTCGTCGACTTGATCCGCGAGCGCCGCTGCGACCTGGTGATCAACACGCCGACCGGCTCGGGCGCCCGAGCCGACGGCCAGGCGATCCGAACAGCCGCAGTCCGCCACGGCATTCCCTGCGTGACGACGATGACCGGCGCTTCAGCCGCGGTGCGGGCGATCGCCGCCCAGATGCAGGGCGAGCCCGAGGTTCTCAGTCTGCAGGAGATCCACAACACCACCGTCGCCTCCACTGCCTCGGCAGATGGCTGAAGAATCCGAGCCTCAATTCGCCCCTTGGGGTCGTCGGCTCTGCGAGGTCGCCGACAACCGGCCTTCCGGCGGCTACCGCCTCTTCTCGCTGCTCGACACAGAGGGCCCCAAGCCGCTCCCCGGCCAGTTCTACATGCTTGCCACGCAGGACCATTGGGAGCAGCGGGGTCAACGTCCCTTTTTGCCCCGAGCCTTTTCGGTCGCTGAGACCGCTCCGGCCAAGGGCGGCGTCCGGCTCGACTTCCTGATCGAGGGCATCGGGCCAGGCACCGACCGCCTCTGCGGTCTCGAGCCAGGCGAGCAAGTCTGGGTCAACGGCCCCCTCGGCAACAGCTTCTCCGAGCCCAAGGAGCTTTCCGCGAACGCAGCTGGGGCCATTCTCGTCGGGGGCGGTATTGGCATCGCACCTCTCGCTCTGCTGCGGCGTCACTTTGCCGCTCGCAATGTGCCCGCCCGCGTTCTGCTCGGCTTTCGGGACGAGCAGCACGCCGGAGGATTGGATGACCTCTTCCGCTGCTGCGAGGTCGGCCTCGCCAGCGACGACGGCCACATCGGCCACCACGGCTACGTCACCGACCTGCTCTCAGTGATGCTCGAAGGCGACGACGCAAGCAGCGCCGCCGTTTACGCCTGCGGCCCGCCGCAGATGCTCGATGCCGTGGCAGCTCTCTGCGCAGATCGGGGCGTGGCCTGCGAGCTCGCCATGGAGTCGCCGATGGGTTGTGGCTACGGCGCCTGCTTCGGCTGTGCGGTGCCGAAGCCTGACGGCGGCTACATGAGGCTTTGCGTAGATGGCCCGGTGGTGCGGGTGGGAGGGGAGGACCGGGTGTCCCCCTCCGGAAACCCGCGTCGGTCGCTGGGTGAGGGCTCAGATCCTGGCGGCTCACAAGTTCCCGGAGGGGGACACCCGGTCCTCCCCCCGACGCCAACGAACCCCGTTGACTTTTGTGGCTTGGAGCTGCAGAACCCTGTGATCAACGCTTCGGGCACGTTTGATGCGATAGCTGCGAGGCGCGTTTATGGGGACAAGCTGCTGGAGGCGTTTCCTTTCTCTGCATTCGTCTCCAAGACGATCACGTTGGAGCCGCGAGCCGGTAACGAGCCGCAGCGGATTTGGGAGACGCCGGCGGGAATGATCAACTCGATCGGGCTGCCGAACAAGGGGCTGGATGGGTTCCTGGCACACGATCTTCCGGAGCTGGGCAAGCTGCCGGTGCCGCTGATCGTGTCGGTGATGGCGACCGGGCACGAGGACTTCAAGAAGATGGTTGCTGCGCTGGATGAACGGGACGAGGTGGCGGCCTTGGAACTGAACGTGTCGTGTCCCAACGTGCACTCCGGGCTGATCGTTGGCGAGCAGCCGGAGGAGACGGTGGCGTTGCTTGAAGCTCTGCGGCCATTGACTGCCAAGCCACTGATCGTGAAGTTGACTCCCAACGTGGCCGACCCCGCCGCGGTGGCGGTGGGGGCGGAAGAGGGGGGAGCCGACGCGGTCTCCCTGATCAACACGATGAAGGCGAGCGCGATCGATCCGGCGACGGGAGAACCCGGGATCGGCGTGGGCCAGGGAGGGCTCTCGGGCCCGGCGATCCGGCCGATCGCGGTCGCGCAGGTTCGTGCCGTCGCTGCGGCCGTCAGTCTGCCCGTCATAGGCATGGGAGGGGTCGGCTGCGGTGACGATGCCCTTGAGATGTTGGTTGCCGGGGCGACCCTCGTCGCGGTTGGGACCGAGAGCTTTCGTGACCCGAAAGCGGGCGCGCGAATTGCCGCAGAGCTGTCTGAGCGGTCTCCGCTCGCCGAGCAAGCCTCAACCTAGACTCGAGGTCTAGGTGAATTTGGCAAAAAAGGGGTCGGATGCCCTTGCACGCCCGCGAGCCGCGGCTATACTCGCCGCCCACATGCCCGCCCCAGTCAAGATCTCCGCAGCGGCCCCCGAGAGGTCGCTGGACCAGCGAATGGACGCGCTGAAGCGGGCAAACGACATCCGCACCGCCCGCGCCAAGCTGAAGAAGGACCTCAAAGCGGGCAAGGCGAGCATCCACGCGCTGCTCCTCGACCCACCCGAGTATGTGATGACCGCCAAGGTCTTCGACATGCTGCTCGCCGTCCCCAAGTACGGCCGGGTGAAGACCAACCGGATCCTCAACCAGTGCCGCATCTCGCCCTCGAAGACGATCGGCGGTCTCTCCGAGCGCCAGCGGGCCGAGCTGGTCTCTCAGCTTCGTAGATAGCGAAGCCGACCGCCGCTGCGTTCAATATCTCCGGCCGCATGGCCAAAGTCTTCGTCATCACCGGACCCAGCGGGGTCGGCAAGGGGACGCTGATCTCTCAGCTGCTCGAGCGCGTGCCAGGGCTCGAGCTTTCGGTCTCCGCCACCACGCGCGAGCCGCGCGAGGGCGAGATCGACGGCCGCGACTACCACTTTCTCACTCCGGAGGAGTTCGACCGGCGGATCGAGCGTGAAGACTTCCTCGAGTTCGCCACCTACAGCGGCAACCGTTACGGCACCCTGCGTTCCGAGGTGCGCAAGCGGCTCGAGGGTGGCCACTCCGTGGTGCTCGAGATCGAGGTGCAGGGAGCGCGCCAGGTGCGCGCGGCGATGCGCGAGTCGATCCAGGTCTTCATCGCGCCCCCGGACCCGGCGGTGCTGCGGCAGCGGCTCGAGTCGCGGGGAGCCGACTCCGCCGCTGCGATCGACGCCAGGCTGGAAGTTGCCGAGCAGGAGCTTGCCGCCCAGGGCGAGTTTGCCCACTGTGTGACCAACGCCGATCTGGAGCGCGCCGCGGCCGATCTGGAGGGGATCGTGCGCGCCGAGCTCGGCTTACCTCTAGACTCCGCAGCCGAATGATCAAACCACGCGTAGACAAGCTCCTCGACCACGCCGACTCCCATTACGCGGCAGTCGTCGTCGCGGCGAAGCGAGCCCGTCAGATAAACAGCTACTTCCACAACCTCGGCGAGGGTGGCTTCGGCGAGTACCCGCCGCCCATGGTCGAGACCCGCGGTGACCGTAACTACCTCTCGATGGCGCTTGAGGAGCTTGCCGAGGGCAAGCTCAAATACGAGTACCGCGCTTAGCGCACCGCTCGCTCAAAAGGGGGAGACATGGCAAGGATCCTGCTCGGCGTAAGCGGCGGGATCGCCGCTTACAAGTCGCTGGAGCTGGCCCGCCTCGCCACCGTCGCCGGGCACGGCGTGCGGGTCGTGATGACCGAGGCCGCCGGTCGCTTCGTCGGCTCCGCTTCCTTTGAGGGCATCGTCGGCGCCCCAGTGCTCACGTCCGAGTTCGAGCGTGACCCGCTCGGCGGTGCTTTCCCCGGCGACCCGCGGCCCGAGCACGATCCGATCGGTCACCTGGAGGTTGTTGCCAACTGCGACGCTTACCTGGTTGCGCCCGCCTCTGCCAACACGATCGCCAAGCTGGCCGCCGGCATGGCCGACTCGATGCTCACCACCTCTTTCTTGGCCTGCGCTGCACCGCGCCTCCTTGCTCCGGCGATGAACGACCGCATGTATGCCGATGCGGCGACGCAGGCAAACCTGGCGACGCTGCGCGAGCGCGGTGTCGAGGCGATCGAGCCGGGCGAGGGCCGGCTCGCCTCGCGCGGCGAGTTCGGCAAGGGCCGGCTGCCCGATCCCGCCGAGCTGCTGGCGCGAGTAGAAGCCGTGCTGCCGACGGGCGAGCGCCCCTGGGATGGGATGCGCGTGCTGGTCACCGCGGGAGGGACGCGCGAGCCGATCGACCCGGTGCGCTTCCTCGGCAACCGCTCCAGTGGCCGCATGGGCATAGCTCTAGCCGCCGCCGCCGCCCGCCGCGGCGCCGACGTCACCCTGATCGCGGCAAACGTCTCCCTGCCCGAGCCGGCCGGAGTCCGCCGCATAGACGTAGAGACCGCGGCCGAGCTGGCCGAGGCCGCGCAGGCCGAGTTCTCAAAGGCCCATGTCCTCCTGATGGCCGCTGCCCCAGCCGACTTCAAGGCAAGCGAGCCGGCCACGGAAAAGCTGAAGCGCGAAGGCAACCTAGACCTGCACCTGGAGCCAACCGAGGACATCCTCGCGGGCCTGGCGGCCTCCCGCGCCGACGAGCAAATGATCGTCGGCTTCGCCGCCGAACACGGCAACGACATCGACCGCGCCCGCGAGAAGCTGCAGCGCAAGGGCGCCGACCTGATCGTCCTCAACGACGTCTCCGACCCGACCATCGGCTTCGAGAGCAGCGATAACGCCGTAACCCTGATCAGCTCGACGAGCGAGACCAGCCTCCCGCTGGCCCCCAAGGACGAGATAGCCGAGCAGATCCTCCAAAGAGTCGACCAGCTCCGCAGCAGCACCAATCTCCACACGAAGTAGAGCCCGGTCCGACTGGGAAGGGTGGGGGTGTCCGGCAGCGCAGCGGCGTCCTGTTTTCGCCCCCAGCCGCCTCGACGGACAGCCAAAAGCGGTTCCGCGGGCGAAAACCCAGCAAGCAGCCGGACACCCCCCGCCCTTCCCACCAAGCCACCGGGCTATACTGACCTCAAGCTTTTTGTCCCTAGTGCAGTAACGAGAAGTGGGCCTGGCCCACTTTTTTTTCGTCCCAAACCAGGTAACCCAGCCCATGGCAGATCTAAAAGACAGCATCCAACAGCAGCTCTCCGAGCTCGACTCCGAGCTCGATCTCGTCGCCGTCGAGCAGCCGGGGACCGAGTCGCTGCGCCTCTTCATCGACCACCCCCAGGGTGTCGATCTGGCGCTCTGCGAACGGGTTGCCAAGCATCTCAACGAGCTTCGCGCCGAGTACGCACTCGAGGTTTCGTCCCCAGGGCCCAAGTACCGTCGCACCGAACCAGTGCCAGATACCACCGAGGAGCAGCCGTGAGCAAAGAGATCGTCGAAGCAATCAAGGCGCTCGAGCAGGAGAAGGGCATCGCGGCCGACAAGCTGATGGACGCCCTCGCCGACGCTCTTCTGTCGGCTTACAAGAAGACCCCTGGGGCGGCGAAATACGCACGCGTCGATCTCGATCACGAGACCGGCGACTTTCTCGTCTTCGAACTGATCCTGCCGGCCGAGCTGGAGGAGAAGCTGCTGGCCGAGGCGGCCGAGGCCCAGGAGGAGGAAGAGCGTGAGATCGATCCCGAAACGGGCGAGCTCAAAGAGCCGGAGGACCCCGAGCTCGATCCCGAGATGATCGCCCCCTACGAGGATCAGATCGAGACTCGCGACGTGACCCCCGAAGACTTCGGCCGGATCGCCGCGCAGACCGCCAAGCAGGTGATCCTGCAGCGGATCCGCGAGGCGGAACGGATGATGATGTTCGAGGAGTACCAGGACCGGGTCGGCGAGCTGATCACGGGGATCATCCAGCAGTCCGACAAGCGCTACACGCTGGTTCAGCTTCGCGAGCGGGTCGAGGCGCTGCTGCCCAAGTCCGAGCAGGTCTACAACGAGCGCTACGACCACGGGATGCGGGTGAAGGCGGTGATCACCGACGTCTCCGACTCGACCAAGGGCCCGGCGATCGTCGTCTCGAGGCGAAGCCCGGAGCTGATCAAGAGCCTTTTCGAGATGGAGGTGCCGGAGATCGCCGACAAACTGGTCGAGATCGTCGGCGTCGCCCGCGAGCCGGGTTACCGCTCGAAGATCGCGGTTGTTTCCCACACCGACGGCGTCGACCCGGTCGGCGCCTGTGTCGGTCCGCGCGGCTCGCGGGTGCGGATGGTCGTCTCCGAGCTGCGCGGGGAGAAGATCGACATCATCCCCCACAACGACGAGCCGGCTCGCTTCGTCGCCAAGGCGCTTTCGCCGGCCCGCGTGCGCGAGGTGATCGTCGACGACGAGGAGCGCCAGGCGACTGTGATCGTTCCCGACGACCAGCTCTCGCTGGCGATCGGCCGCGACGGGCAGAATGCCCGCCTGGCAGCCCGCCTGACCGGCTGGCGAGTCGACATCAAGTCCGAGACCGAGTTTGCCCAGGACGACGAGGAGGTCGAGTACGAGGGCGAGGAGCAGTCCGACGGCCACTGCCTGGCGGTGCTCTCCAACGGCCGCCGCTGCCCCAATGCGGCGATCGGCGAGTCCTCCTACTGCGGCCTGCCGACTCACCAGGCGCTGAGCCGCTTCGCAACCAACCAGATTGCGGTGCTGGCTCCGCTGGAGGAGGCCGAGGTGGCGATCCTCGCCGATGCCCAGGCCGACGGAGGCCAAGTGTCCGAGATCGTGGCCAAGGCGGAAGCGGAGTTCGTCGAGCCTCAGCCGGCGGGTCCTGTCGCGGACGAGGAGTCCTCGTCCTCGCAAGCTGCGGGCGATGACCCCTCATCCACGCCACCCACCGGAGAGGCGCCTGCGGAGGAGATTGCTCAGGATGCGGAGCCCGTCGCCGAGGAGGCTGAGCAGGCTTAGTGGCGACTCACGCAAATACACTCCGTTCTGACGGCGTCTGGACGCGCCTGCCGGCGCCCGGCGGGTTCGACGATGCGCTGCATCGCCTTCACCCACCGCGCTTGCCAGTCACGCCCAGTCACTCGTCAGAGACGGACCGTATTTACGGGAGGCGCCACTAGTGGCCAAAAAGCGCGTCCACGAGATTGCGAAAGCTCAGGGTCTGAGCAGCAAAGAGCTGCTCGCCGCGCTTAAGAAAGCTGGGATCGAGGCCAAAGCGGCGGCTTCCAGCGTTGAGGAGGCCGACGCGCTGAAAGCGCTATCCGGCAATGGGGCGACGGCGACCAAAGCCGAGCCGAAAGCCGCGGCCAAACCAGCTGCGCCGCCTCAGGAGCCGGCAAAACCAGTCGCGAAACCCGCGCCAGCCGCAAAAAAAACCGCCGGAGCGGCGAAAAAACGCCGCGTCGTGATCGATTCGCAAGCGGCCCGCCGCGACCAGATGGGCGGGCCGCCCCCGCAGCGCCCGCCGCGACGGCGCGGCGGCAGGCGCCGCCGGCCGCTGCTCGAGGAGCCGCCGCTCAGAACCGAGGAGCCGGCGGAGCCGGAGGCGACCAGGGTCAACTCCGGGGCGACCGTGCGCGAGGTCGCCGAGCTGCTCGGGCTCGGCAGCGCCGAGGTGATCAAGAAGCTGATGATGATGGGGGAGATGGCGACGCTCACCCAGACCCTCACCGACGAGTCGATCAAAGCGATCGCCGACGAGTACGACCGCAAGATCGAAATCGTCACCGCCGCCGAGGAGGAGCCCGAGGCGCCGGAATTCGAGGACGCCGAGGAGAGCCTGGTCGACCGGCCGCCCGTGGTCACGATCATGGGTCACGTCGACCACGGCAAGACCTCGCTGCTCGACGCGATCCGCGAGACCGAGGTCGCGGCGGGTGAGGCGGGGGGGATCACCCAGCACATCGGCGCCTACCAGGTTCACCACGAGGACAAGACCATCACCTTCCTCGACACCCCCGGCCACGCCGCCTTCACGGCGATGCGTGCCCGTGGGGCCAAGGTCACCGACATCGCCGTCGTCGTCGTCGCCGCCGACGACGGAGTCATGCCGCAGACCAAAGAGGCGATCGACCACGCCCGCGCCGCCGACGTGCCGATCCTGATCGCCGTCAACAAGATCGACAAAGAGGGCGCGCAGCCCGACCGCGTCCGCAACGAGCTGGCGGCCGACGGCCTCACGCCCGAGGACTGGGGAGGCGAGACGGTCTACTGCGACGTCTCGGCCAAGACCCACGAGGGCCTCGGCAACCTGCTCGACATGATCCTGCTCGTCTCCGAGCTCGAGGAGCTGGGAGCCAACCCGGACGCTCCCGCTTCCGGCACGGTGGTCGAGTCCCAGCTCGATCCCGGCCGCGGTCCGGTCGTCACGATCCTGGTCCAGCGCGGCACGCTCGCCGTCGGCGATTCTCTGGTCGGCGGCGCGCAGTGGGGGCGGGTGCGCGCGATGCACGACTTCACCGGCGATCGAGTCCAGGAGGCCGGCCCCGGGATGCCGGTCGAGGTGCTCGGCTTCGACGGCGTCTGCGAGGCCGGCGAACACGTGCGGGTGGTCGAGAACGACCGCCGCGCCCGCCAGCTGGCCCAGGAGCGGGGAAACCGCCTCAAGACCGAGGCCCTGGCCCGCCGCCAGGCGCGCAAGGTCAGCCTCGAGGAGGTCTTCTCCCGCGCCCAGGCAGGCGACATCAAGGAGCTCAACATCGTGCTCAAGGCCGATGTCGCCGGCTCGCTCGAGGCGCTGCAGGACGAGATCGCCAAAGTCCCGCAAGAGCAGGTCGCAATCAACATCATCCACTCGCAGACCGGTGGCATCAACGAGTCCGACGTGATGCTGGCATCGGCCTCCGAAGCGATCGTGATCGGCTTCAACGTTCGCCCGCTCGCCGACGCCCGCAAGGCTGCCGAGCGCGAGGGCGTCGACGTCCGCACCTACTCGGTCATCTACAAAATCACCGAAGACCTGCGCAACGCGATGGAGGGCTTGTTGGAGGCGGTCGAGGTCGAGGAAACGCTCGGCGAGGCCGAGGTCAAACAGACCTTCAAGGCCTCCAAGGTCGGCCGTATCGCGGGCTGCATCGTCAACGAGGGCAAGGTCGCCCGCGACGCCAACGTGCGCCTGATTCGCGAGGGCACGGTGATCTGGGACGGCAAGCTCGGCTCCCTGCGTCGCTTCAAAGACAACGTGCAGGAGGTCGAGGAGGGCCAGGAGTGCGGCATCGTGCTCGACGGCTACGCCGACGTCAAGGAGGGCGACGTGCTCGAGTTCTACAAGACCAAGCAGGTCGAGCAGACGCTGGACTAGGATGGCCACGCCTCGCATGCGTCGCATCAATGAGGTGCTCCGCGAGGTGATCGGCGCAGCCATCACCACCGAACTGAGCGATCCCCGGATCGGCTTCGTCACCGTGACCTCGGTCGAGACCAGCCCAGACCTGCGCAGCGCAAAGGTGCACGTCAGCGTGCTCGGCGACGACGACGCCCGCGAGGAGGCGCTCACCGGGCTGCGCTCCTCCCATGGCGTGCTGCAGGCCAAAATCGCCGCCGAGACCCGGATGAAGCGCACCCCGACCCTGTCCTTTCACTACGACCCGACGGTCGAGCAGGGGATGAGAATCTCCCAGTTGCTCGAAGAGGAAGAGGAATGAGCGAGACCACCGACATCGGCGCCACCGCGATCGAGCAGGTCGCCAACGAGATCCGCAATCGCGACCGCTTCCTGCTCACCGCCCACGAGGGGCCCGACGGCGACGCGCTCGGCTCGCTGCTCGGCATGCACCACCTGCTGACGCAGCTCGGCAAGGACTCGGTGATGTTCCTCGCCGCGAAGGAGTTCCCGCTGCCGATCGAGTACCGCTTCCTGCCGCTGGAGGAGGTATTTCACGAGGCGCCTGCCGACATGGCGGACCGTGCGGCGATCTTCCTCGACTGCGGCAACATCGATCGCATGCCGGTCGACTTCCTCTCGGCCGACGGGGTCTTCACGATCAACATCGACCACCACCACGACAACACCCTCTTCGGCGACGTCAACCTGGTCGAGGTCGACGCCTCCTGCACGGCGGAGATCGTCTATGAGCTGGCGATCCTGCTGGGAGTCGAGATCACGGCGGAGATCGCCGCGGCGCTCTACGTCGGCCTGGTCACCGACACCGGCAAGTTCATGTACGAGAACACCAACGCGCGCACCCATCGCATCGCCGCCGATCTGATCGAAGCCGGGGTCGAGGTCGACGAGACCTACCGCCGCCTCTACGAGCACGTGCCGCTCGAGAAGCTGCGCCTGCTCTCTCGCGCCCTGGATGGGATCCAGCACCACTGCAAGGGCAGGCTGGTGCTCGCTTACATCGCCGCTGAGGACTACGAGGCGAGCGGCGCCGGCGAGGAGATGACCGAGGGGATCATCGACCACTTGCGCTCGGTCGAGGGTGCCCGCGTCGCAGCGCTGATCCGCGACCTCGGCGACCGCGGTCGTGCTGCCCGCAAGGTGAGCCTGCGCTCCAGCGACGGCGAGGTCGACGTCTCCGCGATCGCCCGCGTCAACGGCGGCGGCGGTCACAAGCGAGCCGCCGGCTTCTCCACCGACCTCGAGTTGGAGGCGCTGGTCTCCTTCCTCTGTGGCGAGGTCTCTGCCCAGCTCGATCCTTGACGGTTCTGCTCTGCGACAAGCCCGCAGGAATCACCTCACACGACATGGTGCGGCAGGTTCGCCGCGAACGCGGCTGCAAAGTGGGACATGCCGGCACGCTCGATCCCTTTGCAACCGGTCTGCTGCTGGTCCTGCTCGACGGCGCGACCCGCGTGCAGCGCTTCCTCGTCGAGCTGCCGAAGACCTACCTGGCGACCGCGCGGCTTGGCTGGCGCTCGAGCAGTGGCGATCCCGAAGGTGAGCTGACCGAGACCGGCCGGCTGCCGCAAGCGCTCGCGCTGCCGACCGGCACGGTGCGCCAGCATGTGCCGATGACCTCGGCCGTACGAGTCGGCGGCGAGCGGCTCTATCGCAAGGCCCACCGGGGCGAGACGGTCCCGACCCCGCCACGAGACGTCGAGATCTACCGCGCCGAGCTGCTCGAGCACGATGCCGAGAGCGCCCGTTATGAGATCGAATGCTCCACTGGGACCTATGTGCGCACCCTGGTCGAGACCCTCGACGACGCCTACTGCTCCGAGCTGCGCCGCACCGCAATCGGCCCCTTCCGCGTCGAGGATGCCGGCGAGGAGGTCAGCGTCGAGCGGATCGGCGAGCTGATCCCCGCCGCGGCGGAGGGGCTCAGGTGATGGCCAACATCGTCGTCACCAGCCTGCCCGACGCCGAGCCGCGGGCGCGGCATGTCGCGATCGGCACCTTCGACGGCGTGCACCGCGGTCACCAGGCGGTGATCGAGGGGGCCGACACGGTACTCACCTTCGACCCACATCCGCTCGAGGTGATCCATCCGTCCGCGCTGCCGAAATTGATCATGCCCTTCGGCGTCAAGCGCGACGTGATCGAGGGGCTCGGCGTGCGCGAGCTGGTCATCATTCCCTTCGACCACGACTTCGCGACGCTCTCCGCCGAGGAGTTCATCGAGCGGGTTCTGATCGAGCGCCTCGGGGCCGAGCGGGTCTCGGTGGGGGAGAACTTCCGCTTCGGCGCCAAGGCCAAAGGGGACCCGGCGATGCTGGCCGCGCGCAGCGAGTTCGAGACCCGGGTGGTGCCGCTGGTCGAGGTCGATGGCGAGACGGTCTCCTCGACTCGAATCAGGGCCCTGGTGGCGGCGGGCGACATGGAGGGCGCGCGACACTGCCTTGGCGCCCCCTTCATGGTCGAGGGAACAGTCGTCGAGGGCGACCAGCGCGGTCGCGAGCTCGGCTTCCCCACCGCCAACATCGTCCCCGACGACCGCCTGCTGATCCCCGGCCACGGCGTCTTCGCGGCCTTTGCCGATGGCGTTCCCGCCGCCGTCAACGTCGGCGTGCGGCCCACGTTCGAGAGCGGTCGGGGGGTGTTGATCGAGACTTATCTGATCGACCGCAACGAAGACCTCTACGGGCGCACCCTGCGCGTCGCCTTCGTCGAGAGGCTGCGGGGGGAGAAGCGCTTCCCCAGCGTCGAGGAGCTGATCGCCCAGATGCGGATCGACGTCGAGGACGCGAAGCGGGTCTGTGCTAGCTTCACCGGCGCATCATGAGCCTTGCCAAGGAGAAGAAGACCGAGCTGATCGGGAAGTACGGCCGCGCTGACGGCGACACCGGCTCAGCCGAGGTTCAGGTCGCGCTGCTCACCGCGCGGATCAACGAGCTCACCGAGCACCTTCGCGGGCACGCCAAGGACCACCACTCGCGCCGCGGCCTGCTGATGCTGGTCGGCAAGCGCCGCCGCATGCTCCGCTATCTGGAGCGCACCGACCTCGAGCGCTATCGCGCTCTGGTAGCCGAGCTCGGCCTGCGGCGATGATCGCGGCGGGGGAGCCCGCCCCCGACTTCACCTTGCGCGACCAGGACGGCGAGAAGGTCTCGCTCTCTGATTATCTTGGTCGCAGAGTCCTCCTCGTCTTCTACCCGCAGGACTTCAGCCCGGTCTGCTCGGACCAGCTCTCGATCTACCAGGAGGTCAAGCCTGAGATCGAGGCACGGGGAGTCGAGTTGATCGGGATCAGCGTCGACCATCCCTGGGCCCACAAGGCCTTCCAGGAGAAGATCGGCACCGACACGCGGTTGCTTTCCGACTTCGAGCCGAAGGGTGAGGTGGCCCGCGCCTACGGCGCCTACATCGAGCGGGTCGGACACGCCAACCGCTCGCTGGTCCTGGTCGACGCGGAGGGCGCCGTCGAGTGGGTTCACGAGTCGCCGACCCCGCTGGAGATCCCCGGCGCCAACTTGATCTTCGACGCCCTGGAGACCGTCGGGTCTGACGCCTGACCTGACCAGCGCCGCGGTGCCCCCGGTCGGTCCGGAGGACCACGTGCGCGGCGAGGGCGAGACGTTGATCGTCTACGCCGACCTCGGCTGCCCGCACTGCGCAGCTGGGTGGCTGGAGATTTGCGAGCGACGCGCGAGCGTCGTCTTCCGTCACTTTCCGGTGACGAGCAAGCACCCAAGGGCACCCGCCCTGCACGCTGCCGCCGAGGCCGCCGGGAGGCAGGGGCGGTTCTTCGAGATGGTCGATTCGCTCTACGCCGACCGCGGACGGGTCGACGATCCGCACCTCTGGGAGCGGGCAGAGCGGTTCGGGCTCGACCTGCGGCGCTTCGAGGCGGACCGGCGGGCGGATGAGGTCGCCGCCCGGGTTAGGCGCGACTTCGAGTCCGGCATCCGCGCCGGTGTCATCGGAACGCCGGCCATGTACTCTCCCAGCTGAAAGAGAACGAGAGTTCTGAATGCAGATGGCCGTCATCCGGGCGGCCGGAGGTAGGAAAACTAAATGAGCATGTTTGACGTAACCCGCGTCTCTGCGGATATCGGCGACAGCCAGATTTCCTTCGAGACCGGAAAACTCGCGAAGCAGGCGGGCGGCGCGGTCGTAGTCCAGGCCGGCGACACCATGGTCCTGTGCACCGCAACCGTCGGCAGTCTGCGCGACGTGGACTTCCTTCCCCTCACCGTCGACATCGAGGAGCGCATGTACGCCGCGGGCAAAATCCCCGGCTCGTTCTTCCGTCGCGAGGGCAAATCCAGCGAGAAGGCGACGCTGACCGCGCGCATGATCGACCGGCCGATCCGGCCGCTGTTCCCCAAGGGCTGGCACTACGAGACCCAGCTCGTCGCGATCCCGATGTCGGTGGACCAGGTCCACCCCTACGACATCCTCGCGATGAACGGCGCCTCGGCGGCGCTGGCGATCTCGCCGGTTCCGGTCGCCGACCACGTCGGCGCGGTGCGGATCGGCAAGCTCGACGGCGACTTCGTCGTCAACCCCTCCGAGGAGGACCACGCCGAGCTCGACCTCGACCTGATCGTCGCCGGCACCAGCGAGGCGATCCTGATGGTCGAGGCCGGCGCCAGCGGCGTCACCGAGCAGGAGATCCTCGACGCGCTCGACATCGCCCATGGCGAGATCAAGAAGCTCGTCGCCGCGATGGAGGAGCTGCAGCAGAAGGCCGGCAAGGAGAAGATCGAGGTCGAAGCGCCCTCGATCGACGAGGGGCTGGTCAGCGATGTCCGCTCTTCCCACGGCCAGGCGCTGGTCGACGCGATCGCCACCGAAGGCAAGCTCGAGCGCTACGAGGCGATCGACAAGGTCAAGGACGAGGTGGTCGCCAAGTACGCGCCCGAGTCCGACGACGGAGAGACCGACGAGAAGCGCGTGGCCGAGGTCAAGGCCGCCTTCGGCGCGATCGAGAAGGACACGATCCGCAAGGCGATCGCCGTGGACAAGAAGCGCCCCGACGGTCGCGCCCAGGACGAGATCCGGCCGATCGAGTGCGAGGTCGACGTTTCCCCCCGCGTGCACGGCTCCGCCCTGTTCACCCGTGGTGAGACGCAGATCCTCTCCAACGCCGCGCTCGGCACGACCCGCATGGACATGCGGATCGACACGCTCGGTCTGGAGACGTCGAAGAAATTCTGGCACCACTACAACTTCCCGCCCTTCTCGGTTGGGGAGGCCGGCTTCATGCGTGGCCCGAAGCGCCGCGACATCGGCCACGGTGCACTCGCCGAGCGAGCCCTGGTCGCCACCATTCCCAACGAAGAGGACTTCCCCTACGTGATCCGGGTCGTCTCGGAGACGCTGGAGTCCAACGGCTCTTCGTCGATGGGCTCGGTCTGTGCCTCCTCGATGGCGCTGCAGGCGGCGGGCGTGCCGGTCAGCGCACCGGTCGCCGGCGTCGCGATGGGCCTGATCAAGGAGGGCGACGACTACATCGTCCTCACCGACATCGCCGGCGTCGAGGATCACCTCGGCGACATGGACTTCAAGGTCGCCGGCACCGCAGACGGGATCACCGCGCTGCAGATGGACATCAAGATCACCGGCGTCACCTTCGAGATCCTCACCGACGCGCTGGAGCAGGCCAACAAGGGCCGCCAGTTCATCCTCGGCAAGATGGCCGAGGCGATCGACGGACCGCGGGAGACGCTCTCCAAGCACGCGCCGCGGATCGAGGCGATCAAGATCGACCAGGAGAAGATCGGCGCTGTGATCGGCAAAGGCGGCGAAACGATCCGCGCCCTCTGCGAGGAGTTCGAAGCCGAAATCGACGTCGAGGACGACGGCACGATCCGGATCTACGCCCCGACCGGCGAACTGGTCGAAGCCTGCGTTGCCCGGATCGGGTCGATGACCAAGGAGGCGGAGATCGGCGATCGGTACAACGCCGCCAAAGTCGTCAAGACGACCACCTTCGGCGCCTTCGTCGAGCTGGTCAAGGGCACCGACGGCCTGCTGCACATCTCCAACGTGAAGCCAGGGGAGAGGGTCGACTCGGTCGACGACGTGCTCAGCTCGGGCGACGTGATCGACGTTACCGTGGTCGAGGTCGACCGCGAGCGCGGTCGTATCGGCCTGCGGCTCTCCGACGACCCGTCGGTGGCCGGTAAAACCGCCGAGGAGCTGGCCACGGTCGGCTCCGGCGACGGTGGCCCACGCCGTAACGGTGGCGACCGCGATCGCGGTGGAGGCGGGGGTCGCCGGCGCGAGCGCGAGCGTCGCAGCTAGTTCCTTGAGCGCTGCGCAGCTAACCGAGCTCGGCTCGGGCGCTCGGGTCGTGACCGAGGAGGTTCCTTCGGTCCGGTCCGTGGCGCTCGGGCTCTGGGTTCGCACTGGCTCCAGGAACGAGAGGCTGGCCCAGGCGGGCGTCTCTCACTTCCTCGAGCACCTGCTGTTCAAGGGCACCGCGCGCTACTCGGCGATCGAGATCTCCGAGCTCTTCGACGGGCTCGGCGCCTCGGTCAACGCGGCGACCGGCAAGGAGACCACCAACCTGCACGCCCGCTTCCTCGACGAGCACACCGACGAGGTCTTCGACCTCCTCGCGGAGATGCTGCTGGCGCCGACCTACCCGGACATCGACTCCGAGCGCGACGTAGTGCTGGAGGAGATCGCGATGTACGAGGACGAGCCGCAGGACCGAGTCCACGACATCCTCGCCGGCGCCGTGTTCGGTGAGCACCCGCTGGGCCGGCGAGTGCTCGGCGAGGCCGAGGTGATCTCCTCGATCCCGGTCCCCGAGATCGAGGCCTACCGCAAGGATCGCTACACCGGCCCGCACGTGGTCGTCGGCGCGGCCGGGCACCTCGACCACGAGCGGATCGTCGCCCTGGCCGAGCGCCTCGTCTCGCCGCCGAGCGGCGAGAACGGGTCGCGAGCGGTTACCACCGACGGCGCGGCACGGCTGCGCTTCTACCCGAAGGACACCGAGCAATACCACATCTGCTTCGGCGCGACCGGGATCGTCCGCGACGACGAACGCCGCTACGGGCTCGCGGTGCTCGACTCGATTTTCGGCGGATCGACTTCCTCGCGCCTCTTCCGCGAGGTGCGCGAGAAGCGCGGCCTCGCCTACTCGGTCGGCTCCTACAACGAGCAGTACACCGATTCCGGCATGGTGGCGACCTACGTCGGCACCCGCGAGGACAACGTCGAGGAAGCCTGCGCGGTCATCGGCGCCGAGCTGGAGCGACTGCGCTCCGAGCCGGTCTCGGCCGACGAGCTGGCGCGGGCGAAGGAGAACGTCAAGGGTCGCCTCGTGCTCTCCTCGGAGTCGACCTCGGCGCGGATGTCGCGGATCTCGCGCTCGACCCTCTTCAATCTGCCGATCGAAAGCCTTGACTCGATGCTGGCCAAAGTCGACGCGGTAAGCGTCGAGGAGCTGAGCGAGCTGGCGAGCGAGCTCTACGGTGCCGAGCGGCTCTCGGCCGCTTGCGTGGGCCGCGACGAGGAGTGCTTCCGCAAGGCCTTGGCACCCGTGAGCGAGGAGTTGGCCGCGGCGTGATCCGGGTCGCAGTTTCCGGCGCAAACGGGCGCATGGGCCGGACCGTCTGCGAGGCGGTCGAGGGCGCCGACGGCTTGGAGCTGGCGGCGAAGGCCGACCCGGCGCTCGGGGTCGAGCTGGCCGACGTGCTTGGCGAAGCCGACGTCGTCGTCGACTTCAGCACGCCGGACACGGCGCTCGGCAACGCCAAGACCTGCCTCGATGCCGGCGTGCATGTCGTCCTTGGCACGACCGGATTCGACCTCGACGCTCTCCGTGCTGCCGCCGGGGCCGGAGACGCTAACTGCTTCGTCGCGCCCAACTTTGCGATCGGAGCCGTGTTGCTGATGGAGGTGGCGCAGTCGATCGCCAAGCACATGCCCGAGTGCGAGATCGTCGAGCTGCACCATGACCGCAAGCTCGACGCGCCGTCGGGCACGGCGAAGCGGACCGCGGAGCTGATCGACGGCGCCGGCGGCAACGTCCACAAGCCGATCCACTCGGTGCGACTGCAGGGCCTGGTCGCCCACCAGGAAGTGATCTTCGGCGGCGAGGGCCAGACGCTCTCGATCCGCCACGACTCGATCGACCGCGTCTCGTTCATGCCCGGCGTCATCCTGGCCGTGCGCCGGGTCGCCGGCCTGCCCGACCGCTTTACGGTCGGCCTCGAGAAGCTGTTGTAGGTTCATGCGATGAGCGACGAGCTGACGCGCCTCGACGCGACCGCCCAGGCTGATCTGGTCCGCAACGGAGACCTGACTGCAGCCGAGCTGGTCGAAGCGGCGATCTCCCGGATCGAAGCAACCAACGGCGAGATCAACGCGGTGATCCATCCACTCTTCGAGGAAGGGCTGGAGGCAGCTCGCGGCGAGCTCCCCGACGGACCCTTCAAGGGCGTTCCCTTCCTGCTCAAGGACCTTGGTGCCGCCTTCGCCGGTCAGCCGCTCCACCTGGGCATGAACTACCTGAAGGAACGCGATTTCCGCGCTCCGATGGATACCTATCTGGCGCAGCGTTTCCGTGCTGCTGGGCTGGTCACGATCGGCAAGACGAGCTGCCCGGAGCTCGGCATCCTGCCGACGACCGAGCCACAGGCCTACGGCGCGACGCGCAATCCATGGGATCTCGAGCGGACGCCCGGCGGGTCGAGCGGAGGCTCGGCCGCCGCGGTCGCGGCAGGGATGGTGCCGATGGCCCACGCCAACGACGGTGGCGGCTCGATTCGCATCCCTGCCTCCAACTGCGGTCTCGTCGGCCTCAAGCCGAGCCGACAGCGGACCAGCGAGGGTCCGATCGCCGGCGACTTCATGTCGGGCCTGACCGCGGAGCTTTGCGTCTCCCGTTCCGTCCGCGATACCGCTGCGCTGCTCGAGGCGGTGCACGGCCCGGCGCCGGGAGATCCCTACGTCGCCCCGCCGCCACTCCGTCCCTACACCGAGGAGGTAGGCGCCGACCCCGGCAAGCTGCGGATCGCGCTCTGGACCGAGACCGTGATCGAGCAGGACGCCGATCCCGAGGTCGTGGCCGCGGCGAAGGCTGCGGCAAAGACGCTGGAAGGCTGCGGTCACACGGTCGAGGAGCCCGATTTGAGCATGCTGCAGAGCATTCCCATCATCGAGCCCTTCCTGGTGCGCTGGGCTGCCGGGCAGGCGTCGACGCTCGACCAGCTCGGAGTGATCGGCGGGGCGCCCATCGGTCCCGGCGACGTCGAGCCGTTGACCTGGGCGCTGGCGGAGATCGGACGTGCCCGCAGCGCGGGCGACTACCTGACCGCCATCGGGCAGCATCAGGTGATGTCGCGGATGCTCGCCGGCATCCACGAGTCAGGCTTCGACCTGCTCTTGAGCCCAGTCCTTGGTGAGCCGCCACCGCCGCTTGGCACCTTCGACGACTCCGGACCGGACCCGATGGTCGCCTTCGAGCGGGCCTTTCTCGACGGCTGCTTCACGGCTGCATTCAACGCGACCGGCCAGCCGGCGATCTCTCTGCCGCTGCATGTGAGCGAGAGCGGACTGCCGATCGGCGTCCAGCTCGTTGCCCCGTTGGGGCGCGAGGACGTGCTGCTGCGGGTCGCTTCCCAACTGGAGCAGGCGGTTCCCTGGGCGGACCGCACGGCGCCCACCTTTGCCATATGACCGCCCCGATACCCTGCCAGCGATGAGCGAGATCAGTGGAGTTATTACCGCGATGGCGACGCCCTTCGACCTGGGCGGAGCGGTCGACGAGGCGGCGGCCAGGCGGCTCGCCGTCCACCTGGTCGAGCATGGCTCACACGGCTTGGTCGTCGCCGGCTCGTCCGGCGAGGTGGCGACGCTCGACGACGAGGAGCACATCGGCCTGCTGCGGGCGGTGGTCGATGAGGTCGGCGGTCGGGCGCACGTCTATTGCGGCACCGGCACCAACGACACCCGCCACTCGATCGAGCTGACCAAGGCCGCCGCAGATGCGGGGGCCGAGGCGGCGTTGATCGTCACGCCGTACTACAACAAGCCGACTAAGCCTGGCCTACGGGCCCACTTCGAGGCGATCGCCGCGGCCGTTCCCGATCTTCCCCTGATCGCCTACAACATCCCTTCCCGCGTGGTGGTGAACGTTCCCCCCGCTGACCTCGCCGAGCTGGCCGAGATCGACAGCGTCGTCGCCGTCAAGCAGGCCAACGACGACGAGCTCGGCCCGATCGCGGGCCTCGACGTGCTCGCCGGCAACGACGAGATATTCCTGCGTACGCTCGAGCTGGGCCTGGCCGGTGGCATCCTCGTCGCCTCCAATCTGGTCGGCGAGGAGATGCGCGCGATCTGGGACGCCGTTCGGGCCGGGGACCTCGAGCGCGCCCGCGAGATCGACGCCGGCCTGAAGCCGCTCTACGACGTGCTCGGCATCGTCACCAACCCGATCCCGCTCAAGGCGGCGCTGGAGATGGCGGGCCTGATTCCCGCCGGTGGCCTGCGGCTGCCCCTGATCGAGGTCGATTCCGAGCAGCGCGCCGCCGTGCGTGCAGCGCTCGACGCTGTCGGCGTTGCGGTGGCCTCCTAGCCGATGCCCGCGAAACTACGAGTTCTGCCGCTTGGCGGTCTGGGCGAGATCGGGAAGAACATGACCGTGATCGAGTACGACGGCCGGATCGTCGTCGTCGACACGGGCCTGATGTTCCCGACTCCCGAGATGCTCGGCATCGATCTGGTCCTGCCCGACTTCTCCTACTTGCGTGACCGCGTCGACGACATCGAGGCGATCGTCCTCACCCACGGGCACGAGGATCACGTCGGCGCGCTGCCCTACGTCCTCCGCGAGATCGGCATGCCGCCTGCCATCTACGGCGGTCTGCTGACGGTCGGCATGGTCCGCTCCAAGCTCGACGAGCACAAGATGAAGGACGCGCCGCTGGAGGAGCTGCCGGCCGGCAAGAAAGTCCAGTTGGGTCCCTTCGAGCTCGAGCTGGTCCATCTCTCCCACTCGATCCCCGATATGCGGGGCGTGATCCTCGGTACCGAGGTCGGCAAGATCCTGATGACCGGCGACTACAAGTTCGACCAGACGCCGGTCGACGGCCGCCCCGCCGATATCTCACGGCTCGCCCAGCTCGGCCGCGAAGGCCTGCTGCTGCTCTGCGGCGACTCGACCAATGCCGACCGACCCGGGATCGCGCCTTCGGAGTCGAGCGTCGGGCCGGCGCTGCTGGAGACCTTCTCGGCCTGCAAGGGCCGGGTCATCGTCACCTCCTTTGCCTCCAACATCCACCGCGTGCAGCAGGTGATCGACGCCGCCGTCGCGCTCGACCGCCGGGTCGCCCTGGTCGGCCGCTCGATGCGCAAGAACTTCAACATTGCCTCCAACCTCGGCATCGCCAAAGCGCCGTCGGGCCTTTTCATCCAGCCGCGCGAGATCGAGGACTTCCCCGACGAGAAGGTCGTCGTGATCTCCACCGGCAGCCAGGGCGAGCCGCTCTCGGCACTGAGGCGGATGGCCAACAACGACCACCGCGACGTCGAGCTGCACTCCGGGGACACCGTCGTCTTCTCGGCGACGCCGGTGCCGGGCAACGAGCGCGCGGTGAACGAAACGATCGACCGCATCTACGAGATCGGCGCCTCGGTCGTGACCGCCAAGGAGGCCCCGATCCACGCTTCCGGACATGGCTGGCAGGAGGAGTTGAAGCTGATGCTCAACCTGACCAAACCGCGCTACGTAATGCCCGTGCACGGGGATCACCAGCGGCTGCGCTTGCACGCCGGCCTCGCCCACTCGGTTGGGATCGATCCCGAAAACGTCTTTCAGGGTCGCAACGGCCTGCCGCTGGAGCTGGATGCCAATGGGGCACGCTTCGGAAAGAAGGTCCACGCCGGCGTCGTCTACGTCGATGGCGTCAACGTCGGCGAGCCCGACGACGTGGCGCTGCGCGACCGGCGCGAGATCTCCGCCGACGGCATCTTCATCGTCGTCGCGACGATCTCCGCCGAGGACGGCAGCGTCGTCGCCGATCCCGAGGCGATCGTACGTGGCGTCGCCCTGCCTGAAGGCGAGGAGTCCTTGGTCGAAGAACTGAAGGACGTGGTCGAGGACTCGCTCGAGGACGCCGCCGAGGCCGGCACGCGCGAAGTCCACCTGATCCAGGAAGACGTGCACGAGGCGATCGCCAAGCTCGTCTACGAGAAGCTGCGCAGCCGGCCGATGATCCTGCCGGTCGTCGTCGAGGTCTGATCAGGTAGTAAAAAGGACCCGCCGGTCGCGTTGGGGAGAACCGGCGGGCCCTTGTGTCTCGTCCGTGGAGGAAATTAAGCCGGGGCGCTAAAGCGGATCTAAAGCTGGGTTAATTCCCCGCTCAGACTTGGAGGTGCGGAGGGGCAGCCGGACGCGAAAGAGCGCGCCGCCCAGGTCGGACTCGCCTGCCTCGGCGCTGCCGCCGTGCGATCTGGCCACGGCGCTGACGATCGCCAGGCCGAGGCCGCTGCCGCCGCCGATCGCGGTGTCGGCGGGTCCGTCACTGCGGACGAAGCGCTCGAAGATCTGCTCACGAAGCTCCGCCGGCACGCCAGGGCCGTCGTCGGCGACCTCGACCACGGCGCTCGTGCCCTCGGCACGGAGGCGCAGTTCGATCCTCGATCCCGGGGGAGTGTGGCGGGCGGCGTTGTCGAGCAGATTGAGCACCATGCGATGCAGCTCGTCGGGATTGCCGTCGACCGGAAGCGGTCGCTCGTTCTCGATTCGCAGCTCGCGTTCGCCGATCGTCGGCGCGACCTCCGCCGCGGCGTTGCCCGCCACCTCGGCCAGGTCGCAACGAGTGCGGGCGCCGATGCGCCCGGCGTCGGCGCGGGCAAGGAGCAGGAGGTCGCCGACCAGGCGGCTCATGCGGCTGGAAGAGCGCAGCGCCGAGTCGACCATCGCTCGCTCGTCCTCTCGCGCTGGCTCGTCGAGCGAGGCCTGGAGCAGCTCCAGGTTGGCGAGGATGCTGGTCAGCGGGGTACGCAGCTCGTGCGAGGCGTCGGCGACGAACTCGCGCTGGCGCTTCAGCGCCGCTTCGCGCTCGGCGCGGGCGGCGTCGAGGGAGCGGAGCATCCGCTCCAGCGTCCTGGCCAGCTCGCCGACCTCGTCCTCGACGCGCGGCTGTGGCATGTGGCTGGAGGGGTCGCCGGTGTCGGCGATTGTTCGCGCCGTCGCGGTCAGCGATGCGATCGGCCGCATCGCCCGGCGGGCGATCGCCACCCCCGCGAGGCTGGCAAGCAGGGTCGCGCCCAGCACGCCGGCCGCGATCAGGAGCCAGAGCCGGCCCACGGTCGAGTCGACGTGCTGCTCGTCACGGCCGTACTGGACGAAGCCGGCGATCCGCCCGGTTTGGCGGCTGCGCAGGGCGACCGTCACAACCTGCATCTCGCCTATGTCGCGGATGCCGGGTACCGGGGGTCCAAGTTCGGCCGCATTCGGGCTTGAGTCGAGTTCCCGCCCCTGCGAGTCGTAGATCCGCACCGAGGCGTCGTTGGGGCTGACGAAATCGCCCAGGTCCGGCTCGCGGACGATCAGCGTGTTGGTGATCGTGTCGACGATCTGGACCTGGGAGGCCAGCGTCGCCACCGCACCCTTCATCTCGTGGTTGAAGTCGTCCCGGATGCGTTGCGCGGCGAGGTTGCCGACGATCACCCCGAACAGCACCAGGATCGCCAGGGTCAGCCCGGCGGAGACGCCGGCAAGACGCCAGCGCACCGGCCAGTTGCCCGGCCGGAATGCCGCTAGCCCTTGAGCACGTAGCCGGCGCCGCGTTTGGTGTGCAGAAGCCGTGTCTCCTCACCCGCCTCGAGCTTGCGCCGTAGATTGGAGATGAATACGTCGATCGTGTTGGTGGCCGCCATCGGGTCGTAGCCCCAGACCTCGTCGAGCAGACGCTCGCGTGAGACGACGAGGCGCTCGTTGTGCATCAGGTATTCGAGCAACTCGAACTCGCGGTTGGTCAGCTCGATCTCACGCTCGCCGCGGCGCACCTCGCGCGTATCCGGGTTGAGACTGAGGTCGCCGACCTCGAGCGATGCCGAACCGCGCGGCGGTCGGCGGCGCAGCAGGGCGCGGATCCGCGCGAGCAGCTCCTTGCGCTCGAAAGGCTTGACCAGGTAGTCGTCGGCACCGCTGTCGAGCCCGCCCACCCGGTCCTCGGTCTCCGCCCGTGCGGTCAGCATCAGGATCGGCACGTCGCTGTCGGCGCGCAGTCGCCGGCAGACCTCGAGCCCGTCCATCCGCGGCAGGCCCAGGTCGAGCACCACCAGGTCCGGCACGAAGCCCGCGGCGACGTCAAGCGCGTCGATCCCGTCCGCCGAGGTGCGCACCTCGTAGCCCTCGTTGCGCAGCGAGCGCCTCAGCACGTCGGCGATCTCCTGATCGTCCTCGACGACGAGGACGCGGCCTCCCGGTAGATCGGTGTCGTTTGCAAGCACGCAGCGATGTTAGCCCGGCTTGGACAGGTTCCTGTGGGCTTTTAGTGCGAATTTAGGCACGGACATAGCGGGGAAGACACCTCTTTTGAGGCACTTGCCATCTGCCTCGCTTGCCATGATCGATCGCAGCGATGAGTTCAACCGCCGCCGTCCATCTGCATGCCCACAGCGAGTACTCGCTGCTCGACGGCGCCTGCAAGATCGACGCGATGGCGGCACGGGCGGCGGAGCTTGGGCAGCCGGCGCTGGGGTTGACCGACCACGGCGTGATGAACGGCGCGGTCGATCTCTACAAGGCCTGTCGGAAGCACGGGATCAAGCCCATAGCCGGCCTCGAGGCCTACCTCGTCGATGACGTCAAGGCGATCAAGGAGAAGCCCAAGTACGAGCGCAACCATCTCACCCTGCTGGCCGAGAACGATGCCGGCTTCGCAAACCTGGTCAAGCTCACCTCGGCCGGTTTCCTGCAGGGCTTCTCACGGGGCAAAGCCAACGTCGACATGGAGCTGCTCGCCGCCCATGCCGACGGGGTGATCGTCCTCACCGGCTGCCTGCAGTCGCGCTTCTGCCGGCGCCTGATCGAAGAGCGTGCCGATGACGCTCGCAGTCACCTCGACGACCTGATCCAGGTCTTCGGCCCCGAGCAGGTCTATTTCGAGCTGCAGAAAAACGGTATCGAGGAGCAAGAGAAGGCCAACCAGGGGATCGTCCGCTTCGCCCGCGAGCTCAACCGGCCGCTGGTCGGCACCGCCGACGTCCACTACCTGCGGCGCGAGGACTTCGACAATCACGCCGCGCTGCTCTGCGTGCAGACCAAGTCGACCCTCGAGGCGCCGAAGATGAGCTTCGACACCAACGAGTTCTTCCTCAAGAGCAACGAGGAGATGGCCGACTCCTTCGCCGAGTGGCCCGAGGCGATCCCGACGACTCTGGAGATCGCCGAGCGCTGCTCGCTGGACATCGAGCTTGGCAGCCTGCTGTTGCCCCGCTACCCGACCGAGGACGGTGAGGAGCCGGAGGCGATGCTGCGGCGGATCGCCGGCGAGGGGCTGCGGGCCCGCTACGGCGACCCCGCTCCGGCCGAGGCCGTGGAGCGGATGGAGTTCGAGCTCGGCGTGATCGAGGAGATGGGCTTTGCCTCCTACTTCCTGATCGTCTGGGACTTCGTCCGCTACGCCAAGGAGAACGGCGTCGCCGTCGGCCCCGGCCGCGGCTCGGCGGCGGGCTCGATCGTCTCCTATGTGCTCAAGATCACCGACCTCGATCCGCTCGCCGAGGGCCTGATCTTCGAGCGCTTCCTCAACCCGGGGCGCAAATCGATGCCGGACATCGACATCGACTTCTCCGTCCGCGGGCGCGAGCGGATGATCCGCTACGTCGGCGACAAGTACGGCCGCGAGTCGGTGGCCCAGATCATCACCTTCGGCAAGATGGCGCCGCGCGCGGCGACCCGCGACGCCGCGCGGGTGCTCGGCTTCGACTACGGCAGCGGCGATCGCCTCGCCAAGCAGATTCCGGAGCCGATCATGGGCCGCAGCCCCTCCTTCAAGGAGTGCTTGAAGTCGGGCCAGGAGCTGAAACGGACCTACGACGCCGAGCCGGACGCGAAACGAATCATCGACGTCGCCCAGGGCCTCGAGGGGATCATTCGCAACAACTCGATCCACGCTGCTGCGGTGGTGATCGCCGACCGGCCGCTGCACGAGGTGGTGCCGCTGCAGCTGGCCGAGGACCGCAACGCGCCCGCGGACGGCAACGGCAAGCCGGAGCGCCAGTACAAGATCGTCACCCAGTACTCGATGGGGCCGATCGAGGAGATGGGGCTGTTGAAGATGGACTTCCTCGGCCTGCGCAACCTCGACGTGATCGAGGACGCGATCGACATCATCGAGCGCTCGCGTGGCGAGAAAGTCGACATGGAATCGATCCCGATCGACGACGCCAAGACCTACGCGATGCTCGCGGCGGGCGACTCGACCGGCGTCTTCCAGTTCGAGTCGGAGGGGATGCGGGACGCCCTGCGCAAGGTGGGGCCAACCGAGTTCGCCGACATCGTCGCTCTCGGCGCCCTCTACCGGCCTGGCGCGATGGCCTACATCCCCGCCTACGCCAAGGGCAAGAGGGACCCCTCGACCGTGCGCTATCCCGACCCGCGACTGCGGGCGATCACCGAGGAGACCCACGGCTGCGTCATCTACCAGGAGCAGTTGATGGAGATCGCGCGTTCGATGGCCGGCTTCTCGGGCGCCGAGGCAGATGACCTGCGCAAGGCGATCGGCAAGAAGAAGCGCGACCTGATGGCGACGATGAAGGACAAATTCATGCAGGGCCTGGCTGAATCCGGGACCGCCGCGGCAGTCGCCAGGGATCTGTGGAAGCTGAACGAAGCGGCCGCCGACTACTCCTTCAACAAGTCCCACGCCGCCTGCTACGGGCTGATCTCCTACCGCACCGCCTACCTCAAGGCCAACTACCCGGCCGAGTACATGGCGGCGGTGATCTCCTCGGTGATGAACACCAAAGACAAGGTGCCGCTCTTCGTCAACCGCTGCGCGGAGATGGGGATCGACGTCCTGCCGCCCGACGTCAACTCTTCCGACCACAGCTTCGTCGTCTCCGAGAAGGCGATCCGCTTCGGCCTCGACGCGGTGAAGAACGTCGGTCACTCGGCGGTCGAGGCGATCCTGCGTGCTCGCGAGGATGCCCCGATCGCCTCGATCTGGGACTTCTGCGAGCGGGTCGACTCGCGCGCAGTCAACAAACGGGCGATCGAATGCCTGGTCAAGTGCGGCGCCCTCGATTCCACCGGGGCGACGAGGAAAGGCATGCTCGAGGCGCTGCCGGCGGCGCAGTCGGCCGGGCAGAAAGCCCAGGAGGACGCCCAGCTCGGCCAGGGCTCGATCTTCGACTTCGGCGACGCGGCGGCGAGCGGGGGGGAGGGCGCCTCGAGCTCCCACCACCGGCCGCCGATCTCAGCCGCCGAGTTCGAGCGCCGCGAACTGCTGGCGCTGGAGAAGGAGACGCTCGGCACCTACCTCTCTTCGCATCCCCTCTCGGAAGTGCGCGAGGCGCTGCGTGCCCGTGTCGACTGCAGCCTGGCGGACCTCGCGAACAAGCCCGATGGGGCTTGGGTCACCGTCGGCGGCATCGTCGCCGAGAGCAAGAAGATTCGCACCAAGAGCGGCAACCAGATGATGTTCGCGACTCTCGACGACATCGAAGGACAGGTCGAGATGCTGGTCTTCAAGGCCGACCAGGCCGAGAGTGCCGGGGCGATCGAGACCGATGCCGTCGTTCTCGTCCGCGGCCGGATCGACCACAAGGACCGGGGTGAGACGAAGCTGGTCGTGCAGGAGGCGGAGCGATTCGAACCCGACGTGGAGGAGATAGCCCGGGCAAGCGCTACCGCGAGCGCGCCGGCGACTCCGCTACGCCTGACGATCGCCGCGGAGAGCCTCGGCAATCCTCATCTGATCGAGGAACTGAAGACGGTTTTCGAGGGCCATCGGGGCGACGCCGAGGTCTTCCTGGCGATCCCCGGCGAAGACGGCAGCGCCCGTGAGTGGAAGCTGGGCGAGGAGTTCAAGGTTCGCCACTCGAGCAAGCTCCTGGCGGAGTTGGATCACGTCCTAGGCGCCGACGCTCTGGCTGCCTAGACTTCTGCTGTGCCCGCTACGCGCTTGAAAACCGGTGAGTGTCGTCAGTGCCGTTCTTTCTGCGACAAGATGATCGAGCCCCGCAGCTGCGTAGAACTCGGCTGCCGCTTCCTCTACAGCTACGTCGACGGCCTGACCGGCACGCAGTACGTCGGTTGCATGCAGGAGGTCTTCGCCGCCAAGGTCGAGCTCGACGCGGTTTTACAGCCGGGCGGCTTCGGAGGGGTCAAGATGACCGGTACGGCGCTGCCTCACTGCCCCTTCTCGGTCGAGCGTGCCTACGCCGGCTCGGGACCCGAGTACGACTGCGTCAACCGTCCCTTTTTCGACTGCACCGACGATGGTCCGGAGGGCCTGCGGGCATTCGATCTGCGCGATCTTGCATCGGAGCCCCCCGGCGTCTAATTTGACACGGTTCCATGTAGGCTTTGCGCATGAGCGATTCTTCAGCAGTGGCAGAGGCAGAGCAGGTGGCGGCGGACGCGGCGGCAGGTGACCCCGGGGCCGAGGGCCCCAAATTCACGCTCGAGCTGAACCAGGACCAGCAGGACATCCGCGACTGGGTCCACGGCTTCGCCGAGGGCGTCGTACGGCCCGCAGCGGCGGAATGGGACGAGCGCGAGGAGACGCCTTGGCCCGTTATCCAGGAGGCCGCCAAGATCGGCCTCTACGGATTCGAAGCGCTGGGTCAGTTCTTCGGCGACGACACCGGCCTGACCCTGCCGATCGCCAACGAGGAGCTGTTCTGGGGCGACGCCGGCATCGGCATGGCGATCATGGGGACCTCGCTGGCCGTCGCCGCGATCTTCGGGCAGGGAACCCCGGAGCAGATGGGTGAGTGGATCCCGCAGTGCTTCGGCACCGCGGACGACCCCAAGGTGGCCGCCTTCTGCTCATCGGAGCCGGACGCGGGCTCCGATGTGGCGGCGATCCGCACCACTGCCAAGTACGACGAGGCGACCGGCGAGTGGGTACTCAACGGGCAGAAGGCCTGGGCGACCAACGGCGGCATCGCCGACGTCCATGTCGTGATCGCCTCGGTCGACCGCGAGCTGCGCTCACGTGGGCACGCCGCCTTCGTCATCCCGCCCGGCACGAAGGGCTGCGAGCAGGGCGCCAAGGTCAAGAAGCACGGCCTGCGTGCCTCCCACACCGCCGATGTCCACCTCGACGACTGCCGCATCCCAGGGTCGTGCCTGTTGGGCGGCAAAGAGAAGCTCGACGAGCGCCTCGCCCGTGTCCGTGAGGGCAAGAGCTCCAAATCCCAGGCGGCGATGCAGACCTTCGAGGCAAGCCGTCCGACCGTCGGCGCGCAGGCGATCGGCATCGCCCGCGCCGCCTACGAGTACGCGCTCGGGTACGCCAAAGAGCGGCAGCAGTTCGGCAAGGCGATCATCGAGAACCAATCGATCGCCTTCGCGCTCGCCGACATGAAGATGGAGATAGACGCCGCCCGCCTGCTCGTCTGGCGTGCCGCCTGGATGGGACGCACCGGCCAGAAGTTCGAGAACGCCGAGGGCTCGATGTCGAAGCTGAAGGCGGGCGAGGTTGCCGTCTGGGCGACCGAGCGGGCGATCCAGATCCTCGGCGGCAACGGCTACACCCGCGAGTTCCCGGTCGAGCGGATGCACCGCGACGCCAAGATCTACACGATCTTCGAGGGCACCTCCGAGATCCAGCGCCTGGTCATCTCCCGAGCGATCTCCGGCGTCCACATCAAATAGCTCCGAGCCTCGGTGAGGGAGAAGGCCGGCAGGCCTCCGGTCGAATTGATGTCGCACGCGCGCTTCGCGCACTTAGCGACTATGTCTGAGCGCGGCTAACGCCGCGCTAGAAACAGATTGCATATCGCGGCCTTCGGCCACATTCGACCGGAGGCCTGCCGGCCTTCTCTTCCACGCGAAGCTGAGATATACCTCGATCCCATCACCTCAGCTCAAAATGAAGAGGGCCTGTGGCGCTGGCTCGTCACCGGTGAGCTGGCAAACGGGCGCGGGCGCTGAAGTGGGCTTTTGATCGCTGGGAACAGCTGGATCGCACTGCGACGCTTGATGAGGGACGGCAATCCCCTGTGCGGGAATGTCGCGAAGCGGCGATATGCAATCTGAAGATCGCGTGGCCGCAGGCCACGCTCCAACACAGTCGCTAAGCGCGAAGCGCGTGCGACATCAATTCACGCACAGGGGATTGCCGTCCCTCACCTCTGACGACGCTTGAGTCCAGCTTTCCTCAGTCGCTTGGCCGCCGTCACTTCTTTTTTGTCGGGCCCTTTCTTGTTCGGCCCTGGCGTCTCCAGCGTTGCCGGCAGGCCCTCGAAGCGGGGCTCGGAGAGGAAGGCGGCCAGGCCCTGTTTGCCCATCTCGCCTTTGCCGATGTTGGCGTGGCGGTCACGGTTGGAGCCGAAGGGCACGGCGGCGTCGTTGACGTGGAGGCAGCGGAGGCGGTCCAGGCCTACCTTTTCGTCGGCTTCATCGACCACCTTGCTCAGGTGCTCGGTGTCGGTGACGTCGTAGCCCTGGACGAAGAGGTGGCAGGAGTCGAGGCATAGGCCCAAGCGCTTGCCGGCACCGGCGAGCTCGATCAGCTCGGCGGTCTCGTCGAAGTCGCGGCCGAGGAGCCCTTTGTGACCGGCGGTCTGCTCTAGCAGCAGAGGGCAGTTCTCGCTGTCCTTGACCGCGGCGGCGATGACTTTCGCTGCGCGTTTCATTGAAGGACCGTGCGGCTCGCCTTTCTGCGCCCCCGGATGGAGAACGACGCCGGCCGCACCAATCCCGTCGCCGATTCGCAGGGCGTGCGTCAACGAGTCGAGGGACTTTTTGCGCATTTCCTTGTCTTTGGTCGCGCAGTTGATCAGGTAGACGGCGTGGATTACGACCGCTTCGACGGGCGAGTCGCACATCGCCTCTTTGAACTCGGCGAAGTCGTCGGGGCCATATTTGGTCGGCCGCCACATCCGCGGGCTCTGGTTGAAGATCTGAATTGATTCGCAGCCCAGGTCGGTGCCGCGCTCAATTGCCTTCGTCAGGCCACCGGCGGTCGATACGTGTGCCCCGACGAGCATCGCGGCATCCTATGGCCCCTCAGGCCTGCAGCTTCACCGCCACCTCGTACTTCTCGACCGAGACCCGCTCTCCCGTGCCATCGCCCGGCGGAGACATCGAGCTCAGGGTCTCGTCGCCTTCGCGGTAGTCCTCCTCGGTCTCGAAGAAGCTGATCGCAAGGCGGCGACCGTTTTCGCCGTCGTTCAGGATCAGCAGCCCCTTCGCGGGGACCCCTTCCGGAGGCCCATCTTGAGACTCGGCCCGCGCCCGGATCTCGCTTGCCGTCTGCTCCAGGGCCTCTGCGTCGGAGCCCTCAAAACGCGCGACTCTTGCGTACATGCTCTCCTCCTTCGGTGGGGTGCTTGGCGGCTGAGAGCGAGCGTACATCGCCCCCAGCCGATCCGGGCGGACCTCGAGTTCCGCTCGCTGTGGAAACATGCCCGCCGACCCGATGGCCGCCAACTCTCCGCTACGACTGAGGTTTGCTCCCTCCCCAACCGGTGCGCTGCACATCGGCGGGGCGAGGACGGCGCTGTACAACTGGCTGGCGGCACGTCACGAGGGGGGCGCCCTGGTGCTGCGGATCGAGGACACCGACCGCGAGCGGTCCACCGAGGAGAACGTCGAGCAGATCCTCGACGCGCTGCGCTGGCTGGAGCTGGACTGGGACGAGGGGCCCGTATCGCAAGCCTCGCGTTCCGATCGCCATCAGGTGGCGCTGGAGCGCCTGCTGGAGAACGGTGCTGCTTACCGCGACCAGGCGACGGCAAAGGACGTAGAGGCCTGGAAGGCGGAGCACGGCGCCGGTCGTGGCTATCGGGGCCAGCCGAGCGAGGCGGCGGATGCGGCGGTGCGGTTACGGGTTCCCGACCAGGGTGAGACTGTGGTCGAGGATCTGATCCGCGGCCCGGTCAGCTTCCCCAACCGCAGCTACGACGATTTCGTCATCGCCCGCGGCGATGGTTCGGTCCTCTACAACTTCGCCGTTGCGGTGGACGATGCGGAGATGGGAATCACCGACGTGGTGCGCGGCGACGACCATCTCTCCAATACGCCGAAGCAGTTGCTCGTGCTCGAGGCGCTCGGCTTCGAGGCGCCACGCTACGCGCACCTGCCGCTTCTGCACGGCCCCGACGGCCGCAAGCTCTCCAAGCGCCACGGCGCCGCCTCGGTGCAGGAGTTGCGTGAGGCGGGCTACCTACCGGCGGCCGTGCGCAACTACCTGGCGCTGCTCGGCTGGGGGACCGACGACGACGCGACGTTGATTCCCACCGAGGAGTTGGTCGAACGTTTCCGGGTCGCGGACGTCGGCAAGGCAGCGGCGATCTTCGACGAGAAGAAGCTGCGCTGGGTCAACGGCCGCTACATGCGTGAGATGCCGCTCGAGGAGTACGTGGATGCCGTGGCGACGCACATGGGGCGGCCGCAGGACGACCGGCTGTGGGCAGCCTGCGAAATCGTGCAGGAGAAAGCGCAGACCCTGACTGAGGTCTGGCCATTGATCCGCTTCCTCTTCGAGCCCCCAGTCGAGGACGAGAAGGCGTGGCGGAAGACGATGAAGGAGGAGGCCCCGGCGGCGCTGGAGGCGTCCCGCGAGGCGCTTGCTGCGGCGGACGACTTCGACGCGGCGAGGGTGGAGGCGGCGCTGTCGCCGCTGCCGAAACGACTGGGGCTCAAACCCGGGCGCGTCTACCAGCCGATCCGGGTTGCAATCAGCGGCAGCACGGTCTCGCCCGGCATCTTCGAGTCGTTGGCAGTGCTGGGCCGGGAGGAATCGTTGCGGCGCATCGAGGCGGCGCTGGTACGCCTTCGCGCACAAAGCAACACCTAAAATTCGGGAGGCCAAAGCTAAACCGTGCGTCCTCTGCTGCCGATGACGGGGGCAGAGCGAGCTGGCTATGGCATCGAGCAAGACACAGAGCAACGGGAAGGTGCACTCGGCCGATGCGCCGCGAGGCGCCGGAGCCCCCGCACCCGGGGCGCGCCTGGCCGCAGCCTTCGAGGCTGTGGAGAAATTCCCGGCGCTGATCGAGTCCCGCGCCCGCGTAATGCAGGCAGCTACGGCCGAGACCGCCCGCGTCGGCGAGCTGGTCGAGGCCGTCGAGGCCGACGTCGCTCTGACGATCGCCGTTCTGCGTTTCGCCAATCGCGCCAGCAGTCTGGGCAACATCGGCGGGGTGCCCGCTGCCATCGACGTTCTGAAGCCTTCGGGCGTACTGGCCATCGCCGGCACTTCGCCGGTCTTCGACTTCTTCGAGCCAAACGGGGGCTGGGAGCTGCGCCCTGAGCAGTTCCGCGTCCACGCCCTCGCAACTCAGCAGGCAGCCGCCCGGATCGGGCGCGAGATCGGCTGGGAGGACCGCGACGAGCTGATGGTTGCTGCTCTTCTCCACGACATCGGCCGGCTGGTCATCTCCAAGCTTCATCCGGGCCGCAAGACCTACTTCGATGCGACCTCGCGCACGCCTGAGCAGCGGATCCGCGAAGAACGCGACCAGCTCGGCATCGACCACGCACTGGTCGGTGGCGTCCTGGCGCGGCGCTGGAACGTGCCACAGCGGATTGCTGTGGCGATAGAGCGTCATCACGCCGAGGATGCCGAAGGCCTTGCCGCGGTAGTCGCAACCGCCGACATGGTCGCCCACTACTCCCAGGGCGAGGCGGTGACCCCGGAGCGCCTGCGCGAGACCGCGAAGCGCTGTGGCCTCGGTCCCGAGGGCCTGCGCGAGCTTCTCTACGAGCTTCCATACCCGCGCGAGCGCGAGTCCCGGGTCAGCGAGCCGTGCCCCCTCTCCGGCCGCGAGCTCGACGTACTCCGCCATCTCTCGGAGGGCATGGTCTACAAGCAGATTGCCGGCGAGATGCAGCTCTCGGTCTCGACCATCCGCACCCACCTGCACAACGTCTACGGCAAGATCGGCGCCGTTGACCGCGCGCAGGCGGTCCTCACCGCGCGCGACCGCGGTTGGATCTAAGGGAACAGGCGCCGCCTCCTCTGCTCCCGCGAAGGGCAAGGAGTCAGATATGGATTGCCTTCGCTCCCGCGTCCGGGGGCGGCTAGTCGATCAGGCATTCGCGCAGGGCGATCGCGACAGCGTGGGTTCTGTTTCTCGCGCCGAGGCGGGCGAGGACGTTCTTGGTGTGCGTCTTCACCGTTTCTTCGCTGAGGCCGAGCTCGCGCGCGGCGACGACGGTTGAGCCGCCGTCCGCCAGCAGTTGCAAGATCTCGCGCTGGCGGCGGGTCAGTTTGCCGCGGCTACCGCTCGGCGGCACCGCCGGGTCGACGAATCGCTCTTGGGCGAGGGCCGCCCACACCGCCCGGGCCATTTCCTCGGCGCTGGCGGTGCGAGCGACGTAAGCACTGGCACCTGCCTGCAGAGCCGCCGAGGCGAGATGACGCTCCGGGCGCTCGCCGTGGGCGACGATCCCCATGCCTGGGGCCGTCTTGCGCAGGGCCCGGATTGCCTCGTTGCCATAGAGCGGCTCCTCTGCGTCGGCCGGCTCGCGCCGCAGGGCGACGATCGCGACGTCGACGCTGCCGATGTCACGGATCAACCCGATCGCCTCACCGCGCGTCTCGCTCTCATGGATCTCGAAATCGCCCGCCAGGGCTTGGCGCATGCCCAACCGAACCAGCGGCTGGGCGTCGATCACAAGGCAATGTGGGCGCTCGCTTGGAACCACTCGATCCTATACCCAGCAAAATCCGCTTTGTGCGGTAGAAAGGGCCTGTGATTTCAATCACTTCGAAGTCGCGCTACGCGGTTGTCGCCATGGCCGAGCTGGCCCGCTCGGGTGAGCGGCCGGTGCCGATCAAGGAGCTGGCCGAGCGGCGTGCCATCCCCGAGCAGTTCCTCGAGCAGCTTTTCTCGACCCTTCGCCGGGCGGGTCTGCTGACAAGCCACCGTGGCATGAAAGGCGGCTATACGCTCGCTCGCGCGGCTGACGAGATCACCGTGCTCGATGTGGTCCAGACCCTCGACGGCAAGGTCGGTCAGGAGGCCGACGAGGCGGGGGGTATCTGGGCCGAGGGCGTCGGCGCGCTGCGCAAGGTCTTCGGCCAGACGACGATCGCCGAAGTAGCCCGCCGCGAGGCCGAGGAGGCCGGCTCCGGGATGTACTTCATCTGATGAGGATCGGGGACGAGGCTTCCGCTGTCGTGGGAGGGACGCCGCTGGTGTCGTTGCGGCGACTCAGCGATGGGTTGCCCGGGGAGGTCTGCGCGAAGCTCGAGTACTTCAACCCCGGTGGGTCGGTCAAGGACCGGATCGGGGTGGCGATGCTCGACGCGGCCGAGGAGGAGGGCCTGATCGAGCGGGGGCGCTCGGTGATCGTCGAGCCGACCAGCGGCAACACGGGGATCGCGCTGGCGATGGTCTGCGCGGCGCGTGGTTACGAGCTGATCCTGACCCTGCCCGAGGGGATGAGTCGCGAGCGGGCGAAGCTATTGCGGGCCTATGGAGCCGAGGTGCGCGAGACGCCCTCGCTCGGTGGGATGACCGAGGCGGTCGAGCTCGCCGAGGCGATCTGCGAGCAGCGCAAGGGGTTCATGCCGCAGCAGTTCTCAAACCCGGCAAATCCCGAGGTGCACCGCCGTACCACCGCGGAGGAGATCTGGCGCGACACCGATGGCGAGGTCGACGCCTTCGTCGCCGGGGTCGGCACCGGCGGGACGATCACCGGGGTGGGCGGCATGTTGCGCGAGCGCAAGCCGGATGCCCTGGTCGTCGCGGTCGAGCCCGTCACGTCTCCTGTTCTCTCCGGCGGGGCGGCCGGTCCGCACAAGATCCAGGGCATCGGCGCGGGCTTCATCCCGGCGGTGCTCGACCGCTCGCTGATCGACGAGACGATCGGCGTCAGCGACGAGGACGCGCTGGAGACCGCCCGCATCGCGGCGAAGCGAGAGGGGGTGCTGGCCGGTATCTCCGCCGGGGCGAACATCAAGGCCGCCCTGGAGGTGGCCGGCCGGCCGGAGATGGAGGGGAAACGGGTGGTGACCGTGGTCTGCGATTCGGGCGAGCGGTACATGTCCCTACCCTTCTTCGCACCATGAACCTGCTGCGCCGGGTGGCCAAGGAGATTCGCGCCGACATCGCTGCCGCGAGGGATCGCGACCCAGCTGCCCGCGGTGTTTCTTCCTTCGAGATCCTGATCGGCTGGGCCGGCGTGCAGGCGCTGCTCGCGCACCGGCTCGCGCATGCGTTGCGCGAGGCCGGCGTGCCGGTGGCGCCCGGCGCGATCGCTTACGTGACCCGGGCTGTGACCGGGGTCGAGATCCACCCGGCGGCAAAGATCGGGCCCGAGTTCTTCATCGACCATGGCTCCGGCGTGGTGATCGGCGAGACCGCCGAAATCGGCCGGCGGGTCACCCTGTACCAGGGGGTGACGCTGGGTGGCACCGGCTTCCAACCCGGCAAGCGACACCCGACACTCGGGGACAACGTCACCGTCGGCTCGGGCGCCAAGCTGCTTGGTCCGATCGCGGTCGGCGATGGCGCCAAGATCGGTGCCAACACCGTCGTGGTGGAGGACGTGCCGCCTTCCTCGACCGTGGTCGGCAACCCCGGCCATCTGGTCAAGGTGGAAGGGCGGCGAGCGGAGGGCCCGGACGCCGACTGGATCCATCTGCCCGACCCGATCGCCGAGGCGATCAAGGCCCTCTCGGAGCGGATCGCCAAGCTCGAGCAGCGCCTCGCGGAGCTCGACGGTGGCGAGGGCGCGAGCGGAAACGGAGAGGAGATGCGACCGCGTACCGGTCGCTCCTCCGCCGGGGGCTGAGCCAGCCGTTCCCGTCTCTATTCTCGGAGCGATGCTCCAGACCGAGCCCGAGACGCCCGCCGGCGAGCCAGACGCCCCTCTGGGCGCCCCGACCGAGGCAGGCGCCGATCGTGCCGAGCGCCTGCTGGCCGGGCTGAACGAGCCTCAGCAGCAGGCGGTGCGCCACGGAGAGGGGCCGCTGTTAGTCCTCGCCGGGGCAGGCTCGGGCAAGACCCGGGTCCTCACCCATCGCATTGCCTACCTGCTGGCGACGGGGCAGGCGCGGCCTGGCGAGATCCTGGCGATCACCTTCACCAACAAGGCCGCGACCGAGATGCGCGAGCGGGTCGAATCCCTCGTCGGGCGCGCCACCCGGGCGATGTGGGTGACGACCTTCCACTCGGCTTGCGCGCGGATGCTGCGCGCCGACGCCGAGCGCCTCGGCTACTCGCGCGGCTTCACGATCTACGACGAGTCGGACTCGCTGCGGATGCTCAAACGCTGCATGGAGGAGCTGCACGTCGACCCCAAGCGCTACCCGCCGCGGGCGATCCGCTCGCAGATCTCCGGTGCCAAGAACCAGCTGGTCGACGCCGACGCCTACGCGCAGGTCCAGGGCAGCGTCTTCGAGGAAACCGCCGCCGGCGTCTACAAGCTCTACGAGAAGCGGATGCTCGAGGCCAACGCGATGGACTTCGACGACCTGCTGGTGCGCACGGTCAACGCGCTGGAGCTGTTCGAGGAGGTGCGCGAGCGCTGGCGACGGACCTTCCGCCACGTCCTCGTCGACGAGTACCAGGACACCAACCACGCCCAGTACAGGCTGTTGCAGCTGCTGGCCGCCGACCACGGCAATTTGATGGTCGTAGGCGACGACGATCAGTCGGTCTATGGCTTCCGCCACGCCGACATCAGGAATATCTTGGATTTTGAGGCGGACTTTCCCGATGCCGACTCGGTCAAGCTCGAGCAGAACTATCGCTCGACCCAGACGATCCTCTCGGCCGCAAACGCCGTCGTCGAAAACAACCGAGAACGGCGACCGAAGCGTCTTTGGACCGAACTGGCCGGCGGCGAGCCGCTGCAGCTGCGCGAGCTCTCCGACGAGCACGAGGAGGCGCGCTGGGTGGCGGGCGAGATCGAGCGCCTCGGCGAGGAGGAGGGCGTGCGGCGCGAGGACGTCGCCGTCTTCTACCGCACCAACGCGATGAGCCGGGTGCTGGAGGACACCCTCAACCGCTTCGACGTCCCCTACCAGGTGATCGGCGGGACCAAGTTCTACGAACGAGCGGAGGTCAAGGACGCGGTCGCCTATCTCAGCCTGCTGGCGAATCCCGCCGACCAGGTCTCCTTCGCGCGGATCGTCAACTCGCCCCGGCGCGGTATCGGCAAAACCAGCCAGGGCAGGCTCCTCTCCCACGCGAACACGACCGGGATGACGATCTGGGAGGTGATCGAACGAGTCGAGGAGGTGCCGGGGCTGGGCGGTGCGGCGATCAAGTCGACCTCCCGCTTCTACGAGACGATGGCCGGCTTGCGCGAACGCGCCGACGCGGGAGGGCCGGTCGCGGGTCTGCTCGAGGCGATCCTCAACGAGATGGGGTACCTGGAAGCGCTGGCCGCGGAGCGAACCGTGGAAGCCGAAGGGCGAGCCGAGAACCTCGAGGCCCTCGTCGCCGGCGCCGCCGAGTTCGACATTGAGCGTGAGCGGGAGGGAGAGAGCGAGGTGCCGCCGCTGGAGGAGTACCTGCAGCAGATCTCCCTCTACACGCAGCAGGACGATCTGGGCGACGAGTCGGTGATCACGCTGATGACGCTGCACAACGCCAAGGGTCTCGAGTACGAGACCGTCTTCGTCGTCGGCTGCGAGGACGGCTCCTTCCCCCATATGAAAGCGCTCGAAGAGGGGGGTGAGGAGGAGGAGCGGCGCCTCTGTTACGTCGCCATCACCCGTGCTCGCAGCCGCCTCTACATGACCTGGACGCGTGAACGGACGCTGTTTGGGAGATCCGAGCACAACCTGCCGTCGCGCTTCGTCGACGAGCTGCCGGAGGAGCTGACCGAGCGTAGCTCCAGCGCCGGGGGAGCCAGCACCAGCTGGGAAGCTGGCTTGGCGGGTGAAGCGGCGAGTCCGGTCGATCCAGGCCCAACCCTGGAGCTGCGAACCGGCGACGATGTCGTCCACGCCAGCTTTGGCGACGGTGTAGTCACCGCGGTCGAGCCGGGTGGAGTTGTGATCGTCCGCTTTGCCGGCGACGGTTCCGAGCGCAAGCTGATGGCCGACTACGCGCCGATCCGCAGGCGGTAAGCGAATGGCTGCGAGGCTGATCGACGGCAAGGCGGTCGCGGCCGAGGTTCGCGAGCGGGTGCGCGAGCAGGTCGCCGAGCTGGCCACCCCGCCGGGCCTGGCGACGATTCTGGTCGGCGCCGATCCCGCCTCCGCCATGTACGTGCGGATGAAGCGCGAGGACTCGGCCGAGGTCGGCATCGAGTCCTTTCACCACGAGCCCGGTGGCGACGCTTCTCAGGAAGAGCTCGCAGGGCTGATCGAATCGCTCGACGCGGACGAGCGGGTGCACGGGATCCTGCTGCAGCTGCCGCTGCCCGATCATCTCGACCAGGACCCGCTGATCGCGCTGATCGATCCCGCCAAGGACGTCGACGGGCTGACGCCGATCAGCGCCGGCCTACTCGCCCAGGGGCACGCCGAGGCGATCGCCCCGTGCACGCCGTCGGGCGTGATGGAGCTTCTTCGGCATGCGGAGGTCGAGGTCGAAGGCGCCCGCGCGGTCGTGATCGGACGCTCGATCCTGGTCGGCAAGCCGCTTGCCGCCCTGCTTTTGGCGGCGAACGCCACCGTCACCCACTGCCACTCGCGCACGCGAGATCTGGGATCGATCTGCCGTGAAGCCGACATCCTCGTCGCGGCGGCCGGCCAGCCCGGCCTGATCGCCGGGGAGATGGTCAAGCCCGGGGCGACGGTGATCGATGTCGGCACCAACCGGGTCGATGGCAAGCTGGTCGGCGACGTCGAGTTCGACTCGGCCAGCGAGCAGGCCGGGGCGATCACTCCGGTACCCGGCGGGGTGGGGCCGATGACGCGGGCAATGCTGCTCGTAAATACGTTGGCTGCCGCCCGAACCCGGGTGTAGTGTCGCTACGACCCCTACTCCCGGAGGAGACGTAGATGGAAGTGGACAAGCTGAACACGGGCGAGAAGGTCTCCGCGGTCTCCGCGATCCTCCTCTTCATATTCATGTTCTTCGACTGGTTCGGCGTCAAGATCTCGGGAGTCGCCGGCTTTTCGGGTGACGTGTCCGGCAGCGGTGGCAGCGCCTGGGATGCGCTCGACGTGATTCCGATCTTCCTCATGCTGGCGATCGTGGTCGCGATCGGCGTCGCCGTGATCCGCCTCACCGATGCCGATCTCGAGCCGCCCGTCTCACTCAACGCGATCGTCGCCGCTCTTGGTGGCCTTGCAGTACTGCTGATCCTCTACCGGATCATTTCCCCGCCCGACTTCGGCTCCTTCGGCGGGGTCTCGGTCGATGCGACGCTCAAGCTCGGCATCTTCCTCGGCCTGGCCGCCGCCGCCGGGATCGCCTACGGCGGCTATAGCGCCATGCGCGAGGAAGGCGCGACCTTCGGGGGGGAGGCCGACCGGCTCTCCGGCGGTCCCGGCGGCGGCGGCCAGCCGCCTGCCAGTGGACCTCCGCCGTCGCAGCAGCCCCCACCTCCTCCGCCACCACAGCAGCAGCCTCCGCCACCTCCCGCCGGGTCGTAGGAGCGTTACGCCGCCGGAGTGGCTTCGGCCACGTCGGCGGCGACCCTCTTCGCGAAGGCAATGATCGTCATCATCGGGTTGACGCCGACCGCAGTGGGGAAGAGAGAGGCGTCGGCGACGTGGAGCCCGGTAACGCCGTTTACCGAGCCGTTGGCGGCACAGACTCCCTCGGCGGGATCGGCGGCGATTCTCGCCGTTCCCTGCGGGTGAAAGGCCTCGAGGCGCAGCTCCGACGGCTTGAAGCGAGTCGCCTCGAACTCGGTGACGCCTCCGGGGCGTAAGACCGGCGCCCGGCCGATGTTGGGGTAGACCTCGCTCGCGCCGGCGGCAAAGTGGATCTCGGCGGCGCGGGCGATGCCGAAGATGACCCGCCCGGCATCGTCGTCGCTCAGCGCGTAGCTGGCGCGAATCGAGCCGTCGCGAGCTACTCCGACCCGGCCGGCGGACTCGTCGGTGAGCTGAACGCCGATCGAGCTGACGTGGCCGAAGTCGAGAATCGCCTCCTGATGCTCACGCCCGGAGCCCTGTAGCCAGGCCCCGCCGAAGGGGAGCGGAGTAAAGGTCGCCTCGAGCAGGACCCGCTCGGACTCCCACTCGTCGACGTAGTAGCTCTGCATCACGCCGTCCCAGCCGCGCACCTCCTCCTCGTAGCGCGCTCCGACCCAACAGGCGGGGTGGATGTGGAGGTTGCGGCCGACCTGGTTACCGCCGAGGCCCGAGCGCAGCAGCAGCTCCGGCGTGCCGAAGGCTCCTCCCGCGACGATCGTCGCGCGACGGGCGCGGACCGTGTACGGGCGCCGGTTGCCGTTGTGCTCTCCATCTGGCGCGGCCACGCAGCGAACACCGGTGGCGCGACCGTTCTCGACGATGACCCGAAGCGCCTCGACCCCGGTCCTCAAGCGAGCCCCGGCAGCTACCGCTCGCGGCATGTAGCTGACGTGCATTCCCCGCTTGGCGTCGATCCGGCAGCCGTAGGGGCAGGAGCTGCACTGGACGCAGTTGCCGGCATTGCGCGATATCGGTCCGCCGCTGGCGCCGATCGCCGCCGCGCCCTCCATCGCCAGCTGGCCGTTGCGGCCCATCCGCTCCGGATCGAGCGGCGTCACGCGCAGGAACTTCTCGGCCTCGGCGAAGTCGGGGTCGAGCCGGTCGGCCCACTCGACTCCATAGCGGTCTCGCCAGTGCTCGAGCACCGGATCGGGGGCGCGGAAGCAGGTCCCGGAATTGATCACGGTCGTGCCGCCGACGGTGCGCGCGACCGGCACTGGAATCGGTGGGCGGCCCTCGGCGACCGTCAGGCCGCCGTCACGGTAGAGCGAGGCGATCGCCTCGAGCTGATCCCCGGGGTAGTTCTCGCGGTTGTAGCTGTCACCTGCCTCGAGCACGATCACGTCCAGGCCCGCCTCGGCGAGGGTCGCCGCGGCGACGGCGCCGCCGGCACCAGAGCCGACGATGACCACGTCGCATTCCTCACCCCCCGCCGGTGCTCTGGTCACGCCCAGCGACCCGGCCGGGTCGGGTAGCGAGCCGTCCTCGACGCGACAGCTCGTCTCCAGGCCCAGTCTCTCCTCGACTCGAGGGTCGACCGCGTAGCCGAGCGTGGTGAAGGTCTTTGCCATCAGGATCAGCTCGTGGTAGAGGCCAAAGCGGGAACGCTCCATGCGCCGCAGGAAGTCCTCGCGTGCGGCCAGATCGAGGCGGCTGAAGCGCCACGGGAAGGGCAGCCACTCGAAGGCGCGCAGGGCGAGGCGGATGCGGGTCAGGACGCGGGGGGAAAGCGAGGTGAGGAGCTCGCCGACCGGCCCCGCAACATCGACCTCCCGCTCGGCTGCGGGCAGGCCGTCGAGAGCGGGGGCCATCGCCTCGCAGATCGCGCTCAGGGTGCGTTGCTCGGTGGCCGACAACCCCGGCGGACGCTGTCAGCCAGGTGCGGCGAGCCGGTCCACGCGACCGGCAAGCGACCAGAGCCAGAGCGCCAGCAGCGCAAGGAAGCCGTCGACCAGGAAGTTGAGCAGGTAGATGAAGACGTGCTGGTCGAAGAGGAAGAAGCCGAGCGAGCCGAGCGAGGACGCGGTCTTTCCTGCGGCCAGAACCAGCAGTAGGGGCCGGTAGCGGACGACATCGGCCTGGGCGACCAGGCAGATGCCGGTGATCACGACCATGTATGCGAAGGCGAGCGCCGGCCAGAGCTGCTCCTCGCCATGCGGTGCCCGGGTGTTGTTGCCGAACCATTCGCCGACGTCGGAGATGACGTCGAGCACGCCACTGGGAACGGCGATGAAGAGGATGCCTACCAGCGCGAAGCCGATCGCCAGCAGTCGCAGGCTCAGTACTGCGAAGGCCTCTGCTTTCGCTCCCCGCATCGTGCGCGCACTCTAACTGGCTGCGCAGCCAGGATGAATCCCGGACCGATCGGCATCCCTGCGCTACCTTGACCGTATGGGAACCCCTGTGCTGCTGCCTGCAATCGCCGTCAGCTTGGCGGCGATCGCCGGGGCGCCTATGGTGGCCTCGGCCGAGACCACCCATACCTATCCTGTGACGCTGACGATCGGCGTGGACCGGGGTGCCGGTCAACTCAGAGGGGAAATCCTCACCGACGCGCCATCCGAATTCTGCGACTCGAGTGCCGTGCGGATCCGCGAAGTGACGCCGGGCCACGACCGGATCGTGACCCGCCTCTTCCCGGAGGCGGCGGAATGGCGGATGAAATCGACCGCGGCATTGCGCGGCGCGCGCGTCTACGCCGAAGTGCTCGCCTACCACCTGCCGCAGCGCCCGGTCGAATGCCTCGCTGCTCGTTCGCGGACGGTCACCGCGCCCTAGGGGAGGGGCTGGCGAAACCCCCGCACGCGTCTGGCGGCGGCGGACGCTGCGCGGTGCGGCGCGCGCCAGGCCGCGCACCCGGGTTTCGCCAGCCCCTCCTAGGCGCCTAGAATCCCCGCCGTGATCGAGCGGGAGCAGGTACTTCATGTCGCCAAGCTGTCCCGGCTGCGGCTTTCCGAGGCTGAGGTGAAGCGGATGGCTGGGGAGCTCTCTGGGATTCTCGATCACGTCGGGCGGATCGGGGAGCTGGACTTGGACGACGTGGTGCCCACCTCGCATGTGGTCGACCTCGAGAACGTTCTTCGTGCGGATGAGCCGCGGCCCAGCTGGCCTCGTGAGGTCGTGCTCGAGCAGGCGCCCGATCCGGCCGAGGGCGCGTTTCGGGTCCCCTCGCCGCGGGCTGAGTCCTGATGGGCGAGCTGCTCGAGTTGTCGGGCCTCGAGGCCCACGCCGCGATGTGCGCGGGCGAGCTTTCGGCCGAGGAGTGCCGCGATGCCTGGGTTGAGGCAGCCGGGAGCGACGAGCTGAACGCCTACCTGTGGCGGACCGAGGACGGAGACTCCGGCGCGGTCGCGGTCGAGCGACCCTGCCTGGCGCCAATCGCCGTCAAGGACATCTTCTGCACGGAGGGAGTGCCGACCACGGCGGCATCGAGGATCCTCGAGGGCTACCGCCCGCCCTACACCGCGACCGCAGTGCGCCGTCTGGTCGAGGCCGGCGCTCCGATTCTCGGCAAGACCAACATGGACGAGTTCGCGATGGGCTCCTCGAACGAGAACTCCGCTTACGGGCCGGTGCTCAATCCGTGGGATCGGACCCGCGTCCCCGGCGGCTCCTCCGGCGGCTCGGCGGCTGCGGTTGCCGGCGGTCTGGCCCCCTGGGCGATCGGCACCGATACCGGCGGCTCGATCCGCCAGCCAGCCTCTCTCTGCGGGATCGTCGGCCTGAAGCCGACCTATGGCGCGATCTCTCGCTACGGAATGATCGCCTTCGCTTCCTCGCTCGACCAGTGCGGCCCGCTCACCCGCGACGTCAGCGACGCCGCCCTGCTGCTGGCGGTCCTGCAGGGGCGCGACGGCTGCGATTCGACCTCGGTCGGCCTCGATACGGCGCCGCGGCTGCCCGATCGCGAGGACCTGCGCGGCCTGCGCTTCGCCGTCCCGGCCGAGATGCGGGCCGATGGCATGGAGAGCGGGGTCCGAGCCGTCTTCGAGGCGACGCTGAAGCGGATCGAGGAGCTGGGCGGGGAGATCGCCGAGGTGGCGTTGCCGCACGCCGAGCACGGCATCTCCGCCTATTACGTGATCGCCCCGGCAGAGGCCTCGTCCAACCTCGCCCGCTACGACGGCGTCCGCTACGGGATCCGCGCAGAAGCCGACGGCGATGTGGTCGAGATGTACGAATCGACCCGCGCTGCCGGTTTCGGCGACGAGGTCAAGCGCCGCATCATGCTGGGCACCTACGCGCTCTCCTCCGGTTACTACGACGCCTACTACGGGCGCGCGCAGAAAGTCCGCACGAAGATCGCCGAGGACTTCGCCGCTGCTTTCGGCAGCTTCGACTTCGTCGTCACGCCGACCTCGCCCTCGGTCGCCTTCGGCCTCGGCGAGAAGACCGACGACCCGCTGGCGATGTACATGAACGACTTCTTCACCGTGCCGATGAGCCTTGCCGGCATCCCCGCGATCTCGATTCCGGCCGGCCTCGCCGAACCCGATGGCGGTGGGCCGCAACTGCCGGTCGGCTTCCAGATCGCCGCGCCGGCCTTTGCCGAGCAACGCCTGCTCGAGGCCGCCTACGCGCTCGAGCAGGCGATCGGCTTCGACGCCAAGCCGGGGGGACGGATCGATGGCTGAGCTGGAGGCGGTGATCGGGCTCGAGATCCACGTCCAGCTCTCGACCCGGACGAAGATGTTCTGCGGCTGCGCGCTCTCGTTCGGCGACGAGCCGAACGTCCACACCTGCCCGGTCTGCCTCGCCCATCCCGGAGTTCTGCCCGTGCCCAACGAGGAGGCGATCCGCTACGCGCTGAGGATCGCCGCCGCGCTGGAGTGCGACGTGGCCCCGCGCTCGATCTTTCACCGCAAGAACTACTTCTATCCGGACAACCCGAAGGCCTACCAGATCAGCCAGTACGACCTGCCGCTTGCCGTCGAGGGCACGCTGGGCGGGATCCGCATCCACCGCGCCCATCTCGAGGAGGACGCGGCGAAGACGATCCACCTCGGTGAGTCGGGTCGCATCCACGGCTCCGGCGGCTCGCTGGTCGACTTCAACCGGGGCGGCACGCCGCTGGTCGAGATCGTCACCGAGCCCGACCTGCGCAGTGCCGCGGAGGCCGGCTCCTGGGCACGCCTGCTGCGTACCACGGTCAGCCAGCTCGACGTCTCCAACGTCAACATGGAGGAGGGCAGCCTGCGGATCGACGCCAACGTCTCGGTGCGGCCGGCGGGCAGCGAGGCGCTGGGGACGAAGACCGAGCTGAAGAACATGAACAGCTTCCGCTTCCTCGAACGAGGGATCGAGGCCGAGCTGGCGCGGCAGCGCGAACTGGTCGAGGCGGGGGGGACGGTGGTCCAGGAGACGCTCCACTTCCACCCCGAGGACGGCTCGTTGACGGCACTGCGCTCGAAGGAGGAGGCTCACGACTACCGTTACTTCCCCGAGCCCGATCTGGTGCCGCTGGCCCCGACCGAGGCGATGTTGCAGGAGACGCGTGAGTCGCTGCCGGAGCTGCCCGAGGCGCGCATGCGGCGCTACGAAAGCGAGTTGAAGCTCTCGGCCGAGAACGCCGCCCAGCTTGCGGCGGACCCGGCCGAGGCCGCCTACTTCGAAGCGGTCCGCGACAAGGCGCCCACGGTCGAGGCGCAGACGATCGCGAACTGGGTGACCGGCGAGATGGCCGCTGCGCTGCGCCAGGCCGATGGCGGAGCTGCAGCCGACTCAAAGGTCACGCCGAAGTCGCTGGCCGCTCTCGTTGCAATGGTCGGTGAAAAGAAGATCTCCCACGGCAGCGGCAAGCAGGTGCTGGCGACGCTGGTCGAGGAAGGCGGTGACCCGGCGGCGATCGTCGAGCGCGACGGCCTCGCCCAGATCTCCGACGGCGGCGAGCTGGAGTCGATAGTGGCCGCCGCGGTCGAGGCCAATCCCGAGGCCGCCGAGCAGATCCGCTCCGGCAACCAGAAGGCGATTGGCGCCATTGTCGGGGCAGTGATGAAGCAAACCAAGGGCCGCGCCGACGGCGGCGAGGTCAACCGCCTGATCAAGGAGAAGCTGGGGATTTAGCTACCGCGCAGGCCAGGCATGGGGGCGAACCCGTCCCGTTGGCGGCTTGGTTAGTTCGTGGCTAACACAACAGCGGTGGTCCTACTGGCCAACGCGGGCGTGATGCGGGCGCTGATAGCGCTCGCATCGAAGCTCGCGGATCGCTAGGCGGATACACCGCAAAAAGAAACGGCCCCGGGGATACGTCCCGGGGCCGTTCAGTGTGGATAACACAAGTGAATGAAACTTTAGCGCTACAGGATGCAAAGCGTCGCGATGAAGGTGATACTCGTGCCATCTGAAACTTTGTAACAGGTTGTTACAAAGTGCTACGGTGACTTCATGGCCTGGAACGTCGTAATCGCCGGTGGAGGCTTCGGTGGGGCGATGGCGGCTCGGGAGCTGGAGCGGATCATGCCGCGGCAGTCGGCTCGACTCACTCTGGTCAACGACGTCAACTTCATGCTCTACACGCCGTTCTTGCCCGAGGCGGCGGCGGGGACGTTGGAGCCGCGCCATGTGGTCACGCCGCTGCGCGAGATTCTCGATCGGACCTACCTGCGGCTTGGCACGATCTCCGGCCACGACCCCGAGGCGCGCACGGTCGAGCTGCGCACTCGCGAAGGCGAAAGCGAGCAACTTCCCTACGACCAGCTCCTGCTCGCTCTCGGCTCAGTCTCAAGGGTGCTGCCGGTTCCCGGCCTTGCCGAGCACGCGGTCGGCTTCAAGAGCCTCGCCGACGCGATCTGGCTACGCAACCACGTGGTCGAGACGCTGGAGGCGGCCAATGCAAGCGAGGATCCGGCCCGCCGCGACGAGTTGCTCACCTACGTCTTCGTCGGCGGCGGATACGCCGGCCTCGAGGCGCTCGCCGAGCTCCAGGACTTCGCCGCCGACGCAATGGAGAGCTACCCGCGCGCCCGGCTGCACGGCATGCGCTGGGTGCTGGTCGAGGCGACCGGCCGGGTCCTGCCCGAGATCGACATCGGTCTCGCCGACTACGCGCTGCGCGAGCTGCGCGGCCGTGGCATCGACATCCGTCTCGAGACTACGCTGGAGGAGGTCAGCGCCGACCGCGCCCGCCTCTCCAGTGGCGAGACCCTGCCGACCCGCACCTTGGTCTGGACCGCGGGAGTCGCGCCGCACCCGAGCTTGCGGCGGTTGAGCCTGGCGCTCGACGAGCGGGGCCGGGTTCCGGTCGACGACCATCTGCGTGTGCGGGGGTCGGATTCGGTCTGGGCGGTCGGCGATTGCGCGGCGGCGCCCGACCCCGGCGGCGGCTTCTACCCACCGACTGCCCAGCACGCGGTCCGGCAAGGCCCGGTCGCGGCCCGCAACATCGCCGCCGAGCTGGGCATCGGCACGGCGCGCCCCTTCGAGTACCGCGGCAACGCGTCCTTCGTCAACCTCGGCCGCTACAAGGCGGTGGGCAGGGTCGGCGGTCGCAAGTTCCGCGGCTTTCCGGCCTGGTGGATGGCGAGGACCTACCACATGAGCCAGATTCCGGGTGTCGCCCGCAAGGTGCGGGCGGTGATCGACTGGACGGCCAGCCTTCCCTTCCGCCGGGATCTAGCCGAGGTCGGATCGATCGGGCACCCCGAGCGTTTGGGCGAGTGATTCGCCTGGCCGCGACAATGAACCCGTGGGCTTCGAGTACCTCTTCATAGCGGGCCTCTTCGGCCTGGCCACGGCGCTCATCGGCCGCGCCAAGGGCAGCTCGTTCTGGGTCTGGCTGCTGGTCGGCACTGTGCTGCCACCGCTCGGCCTGATCGCGGTCATCCTCTACCGCAGAGAGAAGGACGAACCGGAACGGCAGTGCCCCAACTGTCACAAGGCGGTCAAGCTCTACGTCCAGGTCTGCCCCCGCTGCGGCGCCGACCTGTATCTGCCCGATCCGGCAGCAGTCCGGCATCCCGGGGTGGAATAGAGGGCACGCGCACCGGGTAAAGGTCCGGCAGCAATCTGACGAGGAGATCGTGTGTGCTGGATTTCGAGGCTCGCCCTGCCGACGATGTTGGTTTCGCTCTGCTGCGTCGCCGGAGCATCCGCCGCCACGCTTCAGCCCATCGGCGATTTCGATCAGCCGATCTTCGTCACCTCCGATCCGACCAACCCGGCCGATCTCTTCGTCGTCGAGCGGGAAGGAAGAGTGGTGGAGGACGATGGCGGCAGCCGCAGCGTCTTCGCCGATCTCACCGATCTGGTCAGTTGCTGCGAAAGCGAGCGCGGTCTGCTCTCGATCGCGCTTGCCCCGGACTTCGCCACGTCGGGCCGCTTCTACGCTGCCTACGCGGGCAAACCTGCAGCGGGGGGCGCGGAAGGCGACGTACACGTAGATGCCTTTCGCCATGACAGCGGTGCGCTCGTCCGCGAACCGCTCTTCAGCGTCGGCCACGCGACCAACGCAAATCACAACGGCGGCCAGCTCGAGCTCGGGCCGGACGGCAACCTCTATATCTCGATCGGCGACGGTGGCGGTGGCGGCGACCCCTTCGAAAGCGGTCAGGACCTCGACAGCCTGCTCGGCAAGATCCTCCGCCTCGAACCACACCCGGGTGCAGAAGCGCAAATCTGGAGCTACGGGCTGAGGAATCCCTGGCGCTTCTCCTTCGACCGCCTCAGCGGCGCCATGGTCATCGCCGACGTCGGGCAGAACGCCCGCGAGGAGATCGATTACGTGCCGAGCCCAGCCCCCGGCGTGGTCGGTGGCAACGGCAACAACTACGGCTGGAACTGTCGCGAGGGCTTCAGCGCCTACCCCGAACCGGGTGCGAGCTGCGCCGGGGCCAGCGGCTTCGCCGAACCGGTCTTCGACTACCCCCATGCCGATCCCGGCGACGGCATGGCCCACGGTTGCTCGATCACCGGTGGCTACGTCGCGCGCGACTCCAGCCTCGGCGATCTCTACGGCCGCTACGTCTACGCGGACTACTGCGTGGGCGAGATTCGCTCGCTGGTCCTACCCGCGACGGGAGAAGGCGTCGCCGGCGAAGATCGATCGGAGGGGCTCGGCGTCGCCCACCCTGTTTCCTTTGGCGAAGATTCCTGCGGACGCCTCTACGTCGTCTCTCAGGTGGGAACGGTGTATCGCTTCGTTGGAGCGACCCCCGCCGCTTGCGCTGCGACCCATGCGCCATCCGCATCGCCGGTCGCGACCCGTGCTCCGAAGGGCAAACGGGCGCGGCTGCACCTGACCGTCAGAGCACGTCCGGTGCAGGGTGCGCTGAACTGCTCCTCACCGCACGCTTGGCCCCCTGCGCGGACCAGGCAGGTGAGATGGTTCATCTCAATCGTGGTGGCCGCCGCCTTGCCGGAAAGCGCCTCGACCGCGACTGCGTCGCTCGCTTTCATCGCCGGATCGAGCACCGATCCACCTTCCGGGCGCTATTGCCGAGCGGCGACTACCGCAGCCAGGTGCGGACGATCGCGTTGGCGAAGCCGAGGCCATAGCGGACGACGGCCGGCTTCTTCGAGTGCCCGTGGAGACGCTTGGCGACGGTGACCGGAATCTCTTTGGCGGGGACGCCGCGCTTGATCGCCTCGATCATGAACTCGGAGGTGTGGAATTGCTCCTGTCGCAGGACGAGCTGCGGGAGAACGGTCGTGCGGACGGCGCGGTAGCCGTTGGAGCAGTCGCTGACCTTGGTGCGGGTGATGAAGGAGACGAGGCGGTTGAAGAAGACGATCCCCAACTCGCGGGCGAAATGGTTGTCGTCGGCCTTGCCGAGCACGCGCGAGCCGTGGGCGACGTCGACCGCGCCGTCGAGCACCGGCTTGACCAGGCGCTCCATCTCCGACGGAAGGTGCTGCCCGTCGGCGTCGAGGGTTACGACGACCTCGGCACCCGAGTCGACCATCAGTCGATAGCCGGTTCGCAACGCCGCGCCGCCGCCGCGGTTGATCACGTGGCGGGCGATCACTGCGCCGTGCTCGGCGGCGACGTCGCCGGTGCCGTCGCGAGAGCCGTCGTCGACCACCAGCACCGAGGTCTGTGTGCCGCAAACCTCAGTCGGCATCAGGTCGAGCACCTGGCCGATGTTCTCGGCCTCGTTGTAGGCGGGGACGAGGATCGCAATCTTGCCGCGAAAGCGCTCCGGCAGATTCGCCTGGCGGAACTCCTCCCAGGCGAGCCCCTCGAGCACGGCGGAGAGCTGGCGTGCGTTGCGTGCAGCCTGCGACAGCGCTCGCAAGACGAGCAGGAAGAGGACGAAGATCGAGAAGACGGCGAGACCGAGGATGCGGCCGCCGTTGCCCTTTTCGAAGGAGAAGGCAGAGAGCAGCTTGTCGGTCAGCTCGGTCCCGGAGACGATCGTCAGACCGATGCCGGCGGCGAGCAGAATCAGCACGTCGACGTTGCGCAGGGTGCGGCGGCGCAGGACCGCATAGGCGACGATTGCCGCTGCGATCAGCAGTCCGGCGGCGCGCAGCGCCGTCAGCTCGGAGGGGAAGATGCCTGCCTCGGGGACCATGAGCTGCTGGAGGATATGGCTGCGCCCAGCCGCGACAGGGCGACACCGGCGAGCGGAAAGATCAGGGTCATCAGGATCTCGTTGCGTCTCGGCGCCGCCAGCGAGGCCGCGCCGACGGCGGTGACGAGGACAATCGGGGTAGCCATCGCGACCAGCTCCCACCAGCGGCGCCGCAGCCCGAGCAGGGTGAGGCCGACGAGGCCGAGCAGCACCAGCAGCGCTTGGACGACACGCCCGGCGCCCGATTCCATCGCTTCGCCGATGCCCGCGCTCCACATCCGCCAGACCTTGCGCACGGTCATTGCCGCGTAGCCGAGCGGGTCTTCGCCGAAGTACTTGGAGAAGTTCTGCTTACCGATCTTGCCCAGCGCCGAATCGCGCGGCAGGGCCGGATAGCGGGCGGCCACCCGGTCGAACAACGGCGCCGGATCGACTTTTTCCAGCTCTTCGGAATGCGGCGGCAATTCGCGATGCTGGTAGCGCTCGACCAGGAGCGCCTTCACCCGCTGATATTCGCCGTCGGCAGGCAGGAAAGTGCCAACGTATAACGCCTTACCACCGCCGGTCGAGATCGGTACCGTGCGGTCGAGGACGATCTGGTTGTGGACCGTCCAGGGGACGATCGGCACCAGCAGCGCGGCGATGAACAGGCTGGCGGCGGCGAGGCCGGGTTGCCAGCCACGTTCGTGGCCGATGCGGATTACCGCCAGCACTGCGAAGGCAACCCCGACCAGGAGATACTCGGGGCGGATCAGGGCGGTCAGGCCAAATAGAAAACCAGGGACCAGCCATTTCAGCGTGCGGGTCCTGTCGCGGTGGGAGGGGGTGTTAGCGGACTCACCCGTCCGAACACCCCCTCCCACCGCGCCACCCGCACGATGGATGCCTAAGTCCGCAGCCCAAAGGAAGGCCAGGATTGCGGCTGGCAGGGTGAGGATTGCGGGGGGCTCGCTGTAAAGGGCTCCCGTTGAGTGGATGAAGGGCGGATAGGCGGCGACACCTAGGGCGGCGATCAAACCGGCGGGGCGGCAGTTGAGTCGGCGGCCGAGGAGGTAGGCGACGACGATCGCTGCGAGGCCGAGTAGTAGCTCGACGATCCTTGCGGTGCCTTCGCGGGCGCCGGCGGTCGCGTAGAAGGAAGCTGCGTAGAGCAGGGGTGCTCCCGGTGACCAGTCGCTGGCGTCGCGAAAGGTCGGCCCGCCGTAGCTGCCTTCCTCGTAGAGCGACTTGGAGAGTGCGTAGTAGGCGTGGGCGTCGTCCCCTGGCGTTGCCAGGGGCTCGACCACTCGGTAGGCGCGCAGGCCGAAGCCGAGTACGAGGATCAGCGCCAGCAGGATCAGCGTCTTCCTCCCGTGGCGCTCGGGCAGCGCCCGGATCCAATTGCCGATCGCGGTCAAGGTGGCTGAGGCTATCCGGCGCAAGGGCGTCGGGCGCCGGTGTCGAAGTGGGGTGGCCTGATCATGAATCCTCTGAAAGGAGCCTCAATGCCACGTTCCCCACTGATCGCGTTCTGCGCATTCCTCTGCGCGGCGCTTGTGTTTGCATCGGGCGCAGCCGCGATGCCCACGGAAAACCTTCCCACGGAAAAGACCTGCATCGCAGCATCCCCGCAGGTGGTTGGAGGGAAAACCACCGCGAAGCTGACCGCGAGCAACGTCGATCCGTCGCAGGCGCGATTCGCCACCTGCGGGCAAGCTCAACGGGTGATGAAGAAGGTCACCGAACTTGGCCTCGAGCAGCCGCGCGGCGACGTCGGCGGGTTCTACTGCAGGCCGACCGTGTTCTCGACCGAACCGGACTTCGTGCGTTACATCTGCACCTTCAAAGGAGCCGATACGGCGACCTTCGTCAAGCTGACTTTCGCAGTCCAGTACAAGTCCTGACGGCCCAGGTGGTTGCGACGCCGGCCAGCGCCGCGACCACCGGAATCGTCACCAAGGCCCGCCGAGGCGAGGCAACCAGCAGCGCTCCGGTAGCGGTCACCGCAACCAGGACCACGCCGAGCAGCAGGGCCTCCCAGCGGCGCTGCCAGGCGAGGACCCCGAGCCCCAGCAGCCCAAGAGCGACAAGCAGCCAGTGCAGCACCTCCCAGACCGGCTCGCGCATCACGTCGCGCGGCCCGTGCCCCCAGATCAGCCACAGCTTCGAGGCAACGAACCCGGCGTATTCGAGCGGATGCTCGCTGACGTCGTCCCAGAGCCGTTCGCGCCCCATCCGCGCCAATGCAGCGTCGCTTTCTATGTCGGGATAGCGCTGTGCCGCCAGCGCCGCAAGGATCTCCTCCAGCCTCGGGTTCGTGGCCAGTTCGCGACGCAGTTCGGGATGTCGCTCCAATACCTCGGCTCCGACACGTTCGGGATCGCCGCCCGACGGCACATAGCTACCGGCAAACAGCACCTGCCCCCCTCCGGTCGAAATAGGCACGAACCGCCCCAGTGCCACCTCGTTGCGAACGGTCCAAGGCGCGACGACCACCGCCATCCCGACGAGCATCACCAACGCTTGGACCAGACCGACTCGCCAGTCATCCCGCCCCCGACGTGCGAACACAACGACAGCTATCGGCAAAGAGATCGCCAGATACTCCGGCCGAACAAGCGCCAGCGCCCCGAGAAGCAGTCCCGGCACCAGCCATCCGACAGAGGAAGGGCGGGGGTCCCCAGGCGGACGCGGCGTCCCGTTTTTCGCCCCACCCACAACCTCGGACAGCCGTCCGCCCCCCAGGCGAAAAACCCAGCGATCGCCTGGGGACCCCCGTCCTTCCTCCCGACCACCGGCCCAGAGCATCGCCAGCACGGCTCCCGAAAGCAGCGTCGCAGCAAGCGGCTCGCTCATCAGCATGCCCTGGTACTCCAAAAGCGCGGGATAGATCGCCACCGCCGCGGCACCGACCAAGCCCGCAAGCGAACCTGCAAGCCTGCGTCCGATCAGGTAGGTGAAAAGCACTGAGAGGGTCCCAAGCAGGGCAAGCACGAGACGAGCCGTGCGTTCGTGGACGCCTCCGGTCACGGCGTAGACACCGCTAACGAACAGCGGCAGGCCGGGGGAGTAGTTGCTCGCCGGTTGGGTTGCCCGGTCACCCAACGTGAAGCCCTCGCCTCGCTCCAGATTGGCGGCAATGCCGGCGTAGCCCTGTGCGTCGTAGACGGCTGCCCGTCCCTGCCAGGCGTTGTCCACGCGAAGGCCCACGCCGAGCAGGAGGATCGCGACCAGCGCGGCAAGCCCGATCTGCCCGCCGTTGCGCGCCGCCAGTCCTCTCATCCGGGGGATGCTATGTCGCCCCCTTCCGTTACCCTGCCGCGACCTATGCGCGTCTTAATTCTCGGGGGCGATGGTTACCTCGGCTGGCCCACCGCCCTGCGCTTCTCGGCCCGCGGGCACGAGGTTTCCGTCGTCGACAATTTCTCCCGCCGCCGCTGGGTCGGTGAGAGCGGCAGCGACTCGCTGACGCCGATCGCCGACCTCGAGCCGCGCATAGAGGCCTGGCACGAGACCTCGGGCAAGCAGATCCAGAGCTTCCCCGGCTCGGTCGAGGACGGCGATTTCCTCGACGGCGTGGTCGCCGAGACTCGCCCCGAAGTAGTCATCCACTACGGCGAGCAGCCCTCTGCGCCCTACTCGATGATCTCGCGCGAGCGCGCCGTCGAGACCCAGCACACCAACGTGATCGGCAACCTCAACCTGCTCTTCGCGATGCGCGATCACGTCCCCGATTGCCACCTGGTCAAGCTGGGGACGATGGGCGAGTACGGCCAGCCGAACATAGATATCGAGGAGGGCTACATAGAGATCGAGCACAAGGGCAGAAAGGACACGCTGCCCTTCCCCAAGCTGCCGGGGTCGCTCTATCACTGCTCCAAGGTCCACGACTCGACCAACATCCACTTCGCCTGCCGCACCTGGGGCCTGCGGGCAACCGACCTGAACCAGGGTGTCGTCTATGGCATCGAGACCGATGAGACGGCAACCGACGAGCGCCTGATCACCCGCTTCGACTACGACGAGATCTTTGGCACGGTGCTCAACCGGTTCTGCGTACAGGCCGTCATCGGCCATCCGCTGACGGTCTACGGCAGCGGAGGGCAGACCCGCGGCTTTCTCAACATCCGCGACACGCTCGCCTGTGTCGAGCTGGCAGCAACCAACCCAGCCGATGCGAGCGAGTTCCGTGTCTTCAACCAGTTCACCGAGCAGTTCTCGGTCCTCGAGCTGGCGGAGCTGGTCAAGCACGCCGCCGAGCACCTCGGCTACACGGTCGAGATCGACCACGTCGAGAACCCCCGGGTCGAGAAGGAAAAGCACTACTACAACGCGATCCACACCAAGCTGCTCGACCTCGGCCTCGAGCCGACCCTGCTCGGCGAGGAGCTGGTCGAGTCGATCATCCACGCGATCGAGCGCTACAAAGGCAACGTGATCGAGAGCTCGATCGACCCACGTACGCGGTGGAACCCCGCCAACGGCGCAAAAACCCCCGCTGGCCAGGCATAGGCCCGCTGGTACCATCGCGAGTCCGATGAGAGCCGCGGACGCGTTGATGAAAAGCCTCGAGGCCGAGGGTGTGAAGAACATCTTCGGCATCCCCGGCGGGGCCAACCTGCCGACCTATGACGCGCTCGTCGACGCCGGCTTTCGTCACATCCAGGTACGTCACGAGCAGGGCGGCGGACACGCGGCCGAGGGCTACGCCAAGGCGTCGGGCAGGGTGGGGGTGGCATTTGCCACTTCGGGCCCCGGCGCGACCAACCTGGTGACCGCGATCGCCGACGCGATGATGGACTCGGTGCCGACCGTGTTCGTCACCGGTCAGGTGCGGACCGAGCTGATCGGCACCGACGGCTTCCAGGAGGCCGACATCCTCGGCGCGACGCTGCCCTTCGTCAAGCACTCCTTCCAGGTCACCGACCCACGCCAGATCCCCGAGTACGTGCACGAGGCCTTCCACGTCGCCGCGACGGGCCGGCCGGGGCCGGTGCTGCTCGACATCCCGCAGGATCTCTCGCGAGCCGAGATCGACTACTCGCCGCGCACCGAGCCGGTCGAACTGCCCGGCTACAAGCCGATGAGCAAGGGCAACATCAAACAGGTGCGGATCGCCGCCAAGGCGCTCGCCAACGCCAAACGGCCGATCCTCTACACCGGTGGCGGCGTGGTCAACGCCAACGCCTCCGAGGAGCTGCGCGAGCTCGCCGGCGCCGACCGCTTCCCGCTCACCTCGACCCTGATGGGGCTGGGTGCCTACCCAGCCTCGGGCGAGCACTGGCTGGGAATGCTCGGCATGCACGGCACGGTGACGGCCAACTGGGCGATGGACAACGCCGACCTGATCGTCGCGATCGGCGCCCGCTTCGACGACCGCATCACCGGCAAGCTCTCCGAGTTCGCGCCCCACGCCAAAATCATCCACATCGACATCGATCCGGCCGAGATCTCGAAGAACATCGGCGCACACATCCCGATCGTCGGCGACGTCAAGCTGGTGCTGCCGGAGCTGACCCGCGAGTACCGGGCGCTGCAGACCGACAGTTCACGCCTCGATCCCTGGTGGAAACAGCTGCGCGAGTGGCAGGAGCAGCACCCGCTGCGCTACGAGCCCGGGGTCGACGGCGAGATCAAGCCGCAATTCATGGTCGAGGCGATGCACCGGGCGACGAAGGGGAACGCGATCGTCACCTCCGACGTCGGCCAGCACCAGATGTGGGCGGCGCAGTACTACGGCTTCGAGCAGCCCCGGCACTGGATCAACTCCGGTGGCTTGGGGACGATGGGCTTCGGCCTCCCGGCGGCGGTCGGCGCCAAGGTCGCCCGGCCCGACGACGACGTCGTCTGTCTCGCCGGCGACGGCAGCCTGATCATGAACTGCCAGGAGTTGGCGACCTGCGTCACCGAAGAGATCCCGGTCAAGGTCTTCCTGATGAACAACGGCTACATGGGCATGGTCCGCCAGTGGCAGGAGCTGTTCTGGGACCGTCGCTACAGCTCGGTGCAGATGGGGGCCAGCCCGGACTGGGTGAAGCTAGCCGAGGCCTTCGGCGCGACCGGCATGCGCTGCGAGAACGCCGACGAGCTCGAGGGAACGATGACGCAGGCGCTCGAGACCGACGGCCCGGTCCTGCTCGACGTACGCGTCGCCCAGGAGGAGAACTGCTACCCGATGATCCCGCCGGGAGAAGCCGCAAGGAACATGGTTGAGGCCCCATGAGTCTCCTGACCAAGCAGACCAAGGACGCAGGGAGCGTGGTGTGCTCTGCACACGAGCTACCGAGGACGCAGGTATGCGCCGCGTCAGGGGGCTCATGATGGAGGCTGGCACGCCGGAGATGGTCAGACTCGAGGACCTGCACGTGCCCGGGCAGCTGAGCGGACGCAAGCACATTCTCTCGATCCTGGTCGAGAACAAGCCGGGCGTCCTGGCTCGCATCGCGGGGCTCTTCTCGCGCCGCGGCTTCAACATCGACACGCTCGCGGTCGGGCCGACCGACGACCCCAGCATCTCGCGAATCACGCTCACCCTCGACGGCGCCGTCCACCCGATCGACCAGGTGACCAAGCAACTGCACAAGCTCGTCAACGTGCTGAAAATCCGTGACATGGAGCCGGAGGAGACGGTCGCCCGCGAGATGGCGATGTTCAAAGTCTCCGCCGCGGTCGAGAGCCGCGCCGAGATCATCCAGTTCGCGGAGATCTTCCGGGCCAAGATCATCGACGTCTCGCGGCGCGCGATGACGATCGAGGTCACCGGCTCGGCCGACAAGATCGAGGCCTTCGAGCGGATGATCCGTCCGCATGGCCTGATCGAAATGGTGCGTACGGGCGAGATAGCCATTGCTCGAGGCGGCGACTAGCGAGCTGCAAAGCCGGCTGCGCGAGGGTGCGGAGTCGGCAGCCGAGCGATCCCGGCGCACGCTGGTCAGCGCCACGGTTCTGGTCGAGGGAGTCGATCCCTGTGCGGCTGTCTTCGCCTCGCGCCTGGCCTCGGACCACTGGTTCTGCTGGGAGCAACCGGATCGGGAGTTTGTGCTGGCGGCGATGGGCGTCGCGCACGAGGCGAGCTCGCGCGGCGAAGGCCGCTTCGGCGATGTGGCCAGGGAGTGTCTGCGGCTGAACGAGGGTGCGATCCTGGGCGAGCCGCCCGGCCTCCCGTCTGGCGCGGGGCCTGTCTGGACTGGAGGATTTGCCTTTGATCCGGACGGCGCTGCGTCCCCCGCCTGGTCCTCGTTCTCGCCGGCCTCGCTGATCCTGCCCGAGCTCTCGCTTTGCAGCAGTGGCGGTAAGTGCTTCCTGACCGCGAACGTCGTCATCTCTCCCGGCGACGACGCGGTGGGTTCTGCCGAGCAGGTGGCGGCGCGGCTCGCCGGGCTACGAGCCGATCCCCTGCCGATGCTCGATCCGCACCCGACCGGTCGGCCCGAGATTCGCAGCGTGCGCCCGCCGGGAGACTTCGAAGCGGCCGTCGCCGCCGCGACAGAGCGCATCGACCGTGGTGAGATGAGCAAGGTCGTGCTTGCCCGCGAGGTGACAGTCGAGGCGGCCGCTGCCCACGATCCGGCCGCTGTCTTCGGCGCCCTGCGTGAGCAGTTTCCCTCCTGCTTCTGCTTTTGCTGCGGGACCCCGGAGGCGGCCTTCCTCGGTGCGACTCCGGAGCTGCTCATCCGGCGCTCGGGTGCCGGCGCCTCGACCGTGGCGCTGGCGGGATCCACGCGCCGCAGCTCAGATCCCGCCGTCGACGACCATCTCGGCGAGCAGTTGCTGCGCAGCGACAAGAATCGTCGCGAGCAGCAGATCGTCGCCGAGCGCATCGTCCGCAAGCTGCGTCCGCATGCCGTCTGGGTGCAGACCGCACCTGAGCCGGAGGTGATCAAGATCGCCAACATCCAGCATCTGGCGACGCCGGTGATCGCCCAGCTCGCCGAACCGCGCTCCGCGGTCGAGCTGGCGGGAATGCTTCACCCGACCCCGGCTGTCGGCGGCGAGCCCTGGCCAGAGGCCGCGGAGACGATCGCCGATCTAGAGCGGATGGACCGCGGCTGGTACGCCGCTCCAGTGGGCTGGATGGACGCCACCGAGGACGGCGAGTTCTGCGTAGCCCTGCGCAGCGCCCTCCTCCGCGACCGCGAGGCTCGCCTCTTCGCCGGCGTGGGCGTGGTAGCCGGCTCCGATCCAGCGGCCGAGCTGGAGGAGACCGAGGTCAAGCTCCAGGCACTGTTGCCGCTGGTGGCTGAGTAGCTCAGATTGCGGCCGCTACTCGGTCGGCTATGCGGCGGTGAAGGGCCGTGTTGGTCTGACGATCGGCCTTGACCTCGATCAGGCCGGTGCCGGCCGACAGAGCGCCGGCGAGTTGGTTCAGCGAATCGAGGCGGTGGTGGGGGAGGTCGAAGAGGGCTGCTGCCTTAGCCGCGTCGACGCCGCGAGGGGTGCCGAGGAGCGCCTCGAACTCGCCACCGGCCAATGCCTTCTCCTGGGGAAGGAAGTGGAAGATCCCGCCGCCGTCGTTGTCGATCACGACGATGCGGACTGGGGTGGAGGTGTCACGCAACGCGGCAAGGCCGCCTATGTCGTGGAGCAGGCCGAGGTCGCCGGTGACGATCGTGGTCGGCTTGCCGGTCGCATGGGCGGCGCCGATGCCGGAGGAGATCAGGCCGTCTATGCCATTGGCGCCTCTGTTGCAGAGGAAGGTCACGTCGGAGGCGGTTGAAGGCAGGAACGCCTCCTGGTCGCGGATCGGCATGCTCGAAGCGGTGTAGACGATCTCGCCGTCGCCGTAGGCGGCGCCGAGCGCGAGCTGCAGGCCGGGCTCGGTGGGCGAGTCGGTGCCGCTCAGCTCTGCCTCGATGGCCCCCCGGGCTGCCTGCTCCGCCTGCAACCACATCGCCGGCGCAGGGCGCTCCTCGCCGAGGCGCGCCGCCCAGCCGGATGCCAGCTCGGTCGGGTCGGCGCGGAGCAGCGCCGCCGCCCGGCGCGTCGGCTCGTTCCAGTCCCCGAGCGGGTCGACGACGATCTGATCGGCCCCGGATTCGGCCAGCCAGGAGCGCAGCGGCTTGCTGGTCGGCATCTCGCCGAAGCGCAGCACCAGATCCGGCGAGCCGGTTTCGCGGAACCCCTCGTCGCGCAGCAGCAGGTCGTAGGCGGTGATGACGTAGGAGCGATCGTGCGGACCGCAACGCAGTTGCGAGGTCGGCTCGGCGAGGATCGGAAAACCGGCGACGCGGGCGAGGTGGGCAAGGGGCTCGCGCAGCTCCTGGTCGAGCTGGCGGCCGGCGACGATCACGCCGATGTCGGCCTCGGCGATGTGCTTCGCCACCTCGTCGAGGAGGAATGCCGAGGGCTCCATGTCGATCGGCGTGACCGCGGTCAGCGGCCGTTCGCCGCGGCCGGTTAGTGCGAGTGGGTCGGTCGCGGTCACTGCAGCGTCTTCGAGCAGCGGCGCCAGGGGCTCGCGGAAAGCGAAGTTGAGGTGGACCGGCCCTGGGCGCTGCTCCCCCCGTGCCGCGGCAAAGGCACGGCAGGCGGTCGCGCGATAGTGAAGCAGGCCGTCATCGTCGGCATCGTGGGTGCCGAGGTCGCAAAACCAGCGCACCGAGGAGCCGTAGAGCTTGAGCTGGTCGATCGCCTGGCCGGCACCGATCCCGCGCAGCTCCGGCGGCCGGTCGGCGGTCAGCAACAGCAGGGGGACGGCGGCATGGTTGGCCTCGCATACCGCCGGGTGGTAGTTGGCGGCCGCCGTCCCGGAGGTACAGAGGATCGCAACCGGAGAACCGCTCGCCTGCGCGACCCCCAGGGCAAAGAAGGCCGCGGAGCGCTCGTCGACGATCACGGTCGTCTCGATCTCCGGCCGTCGCCAGAGGGCAAGGGCGAGCGGGGTCGAGCGCGAGCCGGGGGAGAGGACGGCGTGCCCCAAGCCACAACGTGCCAGCTCCTCGGCGAAGGCAGAGGCAAGGGCGGTGTTGCGGTTGGTCGAGTCCATGCGCAGAACCTAGAGCCGATGCGCGTCGAGCGCCGCCTCGTCGATCTCGACCCCGAGGCCCGGGCCCTCCGGCAGGTGAAGCATGTCGCCTTCGAGCCTGCACTCGACCGAGGCGATCGTCGAGGCGAAGAGGCGCTGGGTGGCGAGGCCGTGGGCCAGGTCCGGGCCACCACCGGACGCCTCGCCGAGGGTCGCCGCCACCTGTGCTGCAGCGGCGATTCCGACTGGTCCGTCGAGCGCGCTGGAGAGGTAGGCAGGAAGGACCTCGGCGATCTCGATCGCGGCCTCCGGCCCGCCGACCTTGGAGAGCTTGACGCCCGTCATCCGGCAGGCCTCCATCGCGACAGCGCGTTCCGCGTCGGCGCGGCTCTCGATGCTCTCGTCGCCGGCGAGCGGGATCGAGGTAGACCTGGCTACCTCCATCGCCTCCTCCAGCGTTCCGACGGGCTGCTCGGCCAACTCGACCTCATAGGGCTCGAGTTCGCTCAATGTGCGCTTCGCCGTCTCCACATCCCAGGCGCCATTGGCGTCGACGCGGATCTGCGCCCGTGGGCCGAGTGCCTCGCGCACCGCCCGCACCTGGGCGGCATCGTCGCCTGTGCCGAGCTTGAGCTTGAAGGTGGAGAAGCCGTCGGCAGCCCAGCTTTCGGCGACTGAGACGACGGTGGCGGGGTCGCCGGCGGTCAGGGTCGCGTTGCAGCGAACGGCTGGCGAGGGTCCTGCGCTTTCGCCGCCTTCCGCGGCGGCCCGCTTCCCGCGAAGATCCAGCAACGCGGTCAGCGCCGCGCAGCGAGCCGGCGCGGAAAGCGCCAGCGCATCGTCCCGCAGGCTCGCCTCGTCCAGCGCCTCGCGGTCGTCGAGCAGCCGCAGCTCCTCGACGACCGTGGCCAGGCTCGTGCCACCACGCAGCGCGAGCGGCACGGCTTCCCCCAATCCGATCAGCCCACCGTCATCCCAGAGCCGCAGCAGCACCATCTCGCGCTGCGCGAGGCTGCCGGCCGCGGTCGCGTATGGTTCGCGAAAGGGGAGCGCGTAGGGGACGACCTCGACCGAGGCGATGCGCATGGAGAGAGCCTACGCCGCGATCAGCAGGCCGATCGAGACCAGCAGACTGAATGCGCCCAGCAGGGCGCCGGTGCCGGCCAGGGCGGCGTTCAGCGCCGGGCCGTCGGTGCGGTTGCTCATCGCCCGCAGCGGTTTGATCGCCATCGGCAACGAGAGGAAGCCGATCATCGGCAGCGCGCTGGCGCTGCCGGCGACAAGGGCGATCGGCAGTACGACGAAGGCCCCGAGCACCAGCAGGCGGTACAGCGCCACGGCGTTGCCGCGACCCATCCGCACCGCCAGCGTGTTCTTTCCGGCCCGCCGATCGGTCTCCAAGTCACGCACGTTGTTGACGACGAGGATCGCGGTGGCGAGGAAGCCGACCGCGATCGAGAGACCGAGCGGCAGCGCGTCGAGCTGCTCGACCTGGACGTAGTAGGAGCCGTTGACGGCGACGAGGCCGAAGAAGAGGAAGACGAAGACCTCGCCGAGGCCGGCGTAGCCGTAGGGGCGCGGACCGCCGGTGTAGAGGACGCCGGCTGCGATCGACAGGGCACCGATCAGCAGGATCACAATGCCGGCGACGATCGTCAGGTAGATGCCGCAGGCGATGGCGACGCCGAAGGCGACCCAGGTCGCGACCAGCACCCGCTGCGGCGTCACCAGGCCTGCCGAGGTGACCCGCACCGGCCCCAAGCGGTCGACGGTGTCGGCGCCGCGCTTGGCGTCGGAGTAGTCGTTGGCCAGGTTCGTCCCGATCTGGATGAAGATCGAGCCGACGAGCGCGGCGGTGAAGGCACCGACGCGCGGCAGTCGCCCCGTCCATTCGACCGCCGCAGCGGTACCGACGAAGACCGGCGCGATCGCCGCCGGCAAGGTCCGCGGCCGCGCTGCCATCAGCCAGATCCTCATGGGCGTCTCGGGTATTTGGAGAAGTCGGGCCGGCGCTTCTCCTTGAACGCCTCGCGGCCCTCGCGGGCCTCCTCGCTGCCGTAGAAGAGCAGGTTGGTGTCGTGGGCGAGCTGCTGGATCCCCGCATAGCCATCCTCGTGCGCGTTGAAACTGGCCTTGACCAAGCGCAGGGCGAAGGGCGAGAGCGCGAGCATCTCCCGACACCAGGCGACCGTCTCCCGCTCCAGCTCGTCGACCGGAAAGACCGCATTGCAGAGGCCCATCTCCAGCGCCTCCTCGGCGTCGTACTGGCGGCAGAGCAGCCAGAACTCCTTCGCCTTCTTGGTCCCGACGAGATCGCGCAGCAGCGAGGCGCCGAAGCCACCGTCCCACGATCCGACCCGCGGTCCGGTCTGCCCGAAGCAGGCGTTGTCGGCGGCGATCGTCAGGTCGCAGCAGACGTGCAGGACGTGGCCGCCGCCGACCGCGTAGCCGGCCACCATCGCCACGACAGGCTTCGGCAGTCGCCGCATCTGCACCTGCAGGTCGGTGACGTGGAAGCGGCCGAGCGAGGTGCCTTCGGCGACGTAGCCGGTGTCGCCGCGAACGGTCTGGTCACCGCCCGAGCAGAACGCCTTCTGCCCCTCCCCGGTGAGGATGACCACGCCGATCTCGGTGTCCTCACGGGCCAGCTCCATCGCGGCGGAGACCTCGATCAGCGTCTGCGGGCGGAAGGCATTGAGCACCTCGGGCCGGTCGATCGTGATCTTGGCGATCCCGTCGGCCTTCTCGTAGCGGATGTCGCCGTACTCGGCGACGGAACGCCACTCGATCGGCGCGTAGAGATCCTCCTCGGGCAGGGCGTCCTTGTGTCGTTTCGGCATGATGGGCACGATATCCCGGCATCGATGAAGCTCGACGACTGGCTCGCCCAGAGATCCCAAAGCTGTCCCGACCGCATCGCGCTGATCGCGGACGGGTCCGAGGTGACCTACGCCGAGCTCGAGGCGGAGGCGACCTGGGTCGCGCGGCGGCTGGAGGCGCACGGCGTCCGCCGAGGTTCGACAGCTGCACTGACGATGGAGCCGCGGCGCGAGCAGGTGGTCCTCGTCCACGCGCTGATGAAGGTCGGGGCCGTGCTGCTGCCGCTCAGCCCGCGCCTGACCGCGGCGGAGCGCGCCGCTGTGATCGCCGCCGAGGAGCCCACCGTCGATCTCAGCGACCCCGGCGAGCTGACCCAGACCGAGGCCGACCTGCCGCTGCTCGGCGAGCACGACATGGACGCACCCTGCTGCCGGGTGCTGACCAGTGGCAGCAGCGGCACGCCCGATCCGGTCGAGCTGACCTACGGCAACTTCCTCTGGAGCGCGGTCGGCTCCGGCTTCAACATCGGCGTCGAGCCAACCGATCGCTGGCTCTGCTGCCTGCCGCTCAGCCACATCTCCGGACTCAGCATCGCGATGCGCTCGGTGATCTACGGCACCACCGCCGTCCTGCACGACGGCTTCGACGTCGAGCGGGTGGCCGCCGCACTGCAGGACGACCAGATCTCGGTTGTCTCGTTGGTGACGACGATGCTCACCCGCTTGCTCGAAGCCGGCGCCGACCTCTCCAGCCCACGCGCGATCCTGATCGGCGGCGGCCCGGTCCCCGAGGAGCCGCTCGAAGAGGCAGTCGCTCGCGGCGCCACCGTCGTCCAGACCTATGGCCTGACGGAGGCCTGCTCGCAGGTGACCACGCTCTCTCTGGCCGAGGCGCAGCGCAAGCTCGGCTCCGCCGGCCGGCCGTTGCTCACGACCCATTTGAGGATTCGCAACGGCGAGATTCTCGTCCAGGGGCCAACCGTGGCCCCGAGCCGGGTCGACTCCGACGGCTGGCTGCACACCGGCGACCTCGGGCGGATCGACGAGGAGGGCTTCCTCTACGTCGAAGACCGGATCGACGACATGATCGTCAGCGGCGGCGAGAACATCGTCCCGGCCGAAGTCGAGCAGGTGCTGCTGCGCCATCCGGAGGTCGCGGACGCCGCGGTGGTCGGCCGCGAGGACCCCGAGTGGCAACAGGCGGTGACCGCGGTAGTCGTCCTTCGCGACGGCTCGGCGACGACCCCCGACGAGCTGCGTCGCCACTGCGCCGAGTCGCTCGCGGGGTTCAAGGTGCCGAAGCGGGTCGAGCTGGCGGCGGCGCTGCCACGCACGCCCTCGGGCAAGCTGCTGCGGCGCGCCCTCCGCTAGCCTCACCGCTCATGAAAACCGACGACATCTTCTACGACAAGGACGCCGACCTCTCGGAGCTCGAGGGGAAGACCGTCGCCATCCTCGGCTACGGCTCCCAGGGCCATGCCCACGCCCTCAACCTGAAGGACTCCGGCGTCGACGTCGTCGTCGGCCTGCGATCAGATTCCTCCAGTCGTGCCAAGGCCGAAGGTGCCGGGCTCGAGGTGCTCGGCATCGCCGATGCGGCAAGCCGAGGCGACCTCGTCATGGTGCTGCTGCCCGACGAGAAACAGGCCGAGGTCTGGGAGGCGGAGATCTCCGACGGGATCGCCCCCGGCAACCTGCTCCTCTTCGCCCACGGCTTCGCGATCCACTTCGAGCAGATCGTCCCTCCGCCTGGCGTCGACATCGGCATGGTCGCCCCCAAGGGCCCGGGCCACCTGGTGCGCCGCCAGTACGAGGAAGGGCATGGCGTGCCCTGCCTGATGGCCGTCCACCAGGACGCGACCGGCAACGCCCATGATCTCGTCCTCGCCTACGCCGCGGGAATCGGCGGCGGCCGCGCGGCAATCATCGAGACGACCTTCAAGGACGAGTGCGAGACCGACCTCTTCGGCGAGCAGGCTGTCCTCTGCGGCGGCGCTTCCGAGCTGGTCCGCGCCGGCTTCGAAACCCTGGTCGAGGCCGGATACGACCCGCGCCTCGCCTACTTCGAGTGCCTGCACGAGCTCAAGCTAATTGCTGACCTGATGTACGAGAAGGGGATTCAGGGGATGCGCTACTCGATCTCCAACACCGCCGAGTACGGCGACATGACCCGTGGCAAACGCGTGATCGGCGAGGAGTCGCGGGCGGCGATGAAGCAGATCCTCGGCGAGATCCAGTCGGGCGAGTTCGCCAAGGAGTGGATCGCCGAGAACCGCGCCGGCGGCGAGAACCTCGCCCGCATGCGCGAGGAGGGCGCGAAGCATGAAGTCGAGGAGGTCGGCGGCGACCTCCGCAAGATGATGCCCTGGATCGAGACCGAGTTCTGAGCTTTCGGTAGGTGGGGCCGGGAGGCGGTGTGCCTCTCCGGGAATTTGGGTCGCACGCCCCTTCGGGGCTTAGCGACTGAGGTTGAGCGCGGCTTCGCCGTGCAATCACCAGATTGCATTTCGCCGCTTCGCGACATTCCCGGAGAGGCACACCGCCTCCCGGCTCACGAGCGCTTCAGCTCTTGAGATTCCAGCTCTCGAAGCGCTTCAGTACTTCAGCTTTCGCGGAGGAGAGCCGCGACATCTCAGCTCACTGAAGCTGAAGGGAGCATCATCGCCTGTGAGGTCCACGTGCTAAGCGGAGCTAGCGTGGGAGGAGCCCGGTTGTCCTCCGATCGAATGTCGCCGAAGGCGGCGATATGCAATCTGATTCCTGCGCGGCGAAGCCGCGCGCAAACATCGTCGCTAAGCGCGAAGCGCGTGCGACCTAAATTCGATCGGAGGACAACCGGGCTCCTCCTGATCGACGGCTAAGCCCCCGGAGGGGCGTTGTCGCCGAAGCGGCTCTCCTCGCCTGGCGGCAGCTTGCCGTCGCGGCCGACGTAGCCATCCTTGCCGCCCGCGACGACGTAGACCGCGTCCTCGGAGTCGCTGACGTTTCGGATCTTGCGGATCGTCGCGGCGTCGACGCGGGCCAGGCCGCCCGGTCCGAGCTCGTGGCTGGTGCCGTCGCCGAACTCGATCGCGATACGGCCGCTGTGGACGAAGTACAGCTCCTCCTGCTCCTCGTGCAGGTGGCGACCGGTCTCGTAGGAGGGCGGGACGACGATCGCGTTGACGCCGAAGGCGGTCACGTCGAGGCCCTTGCGGATCTTGCGAAAGCCGTACCCCTCGCCGAGGTCGTCGAGGTTGCCGACGGCATAGCCATCGCCCTTCGTCACTCCCTGCTGGCCCGTCTCCGACATCCGCGAGATCGTACGCGACCGGAGCCGGAGGGCGTCGCCAAGGTCCACCCGCGCGGGTCAATAACCTTGGCTGCCCGATGCCCACTTCGACCACAGTCCAGATCCCGGCGGAGCTCAAGCCGGCGGACGGCCGCTTCGGCTGCGGACCTTCGAAGGTCCGCCCCGAGGCGCTCGCGGCGCTGGCCGAGCGCGCCGAGCTGATGGGCACTTCACATCGACAGGCGCCGGTGCGCGACCTCGTCGGCCGGATCCGCTCCGGCCTCGCTGAGCTGTTCGGCCTGCCCGACGGCTACGAGGTGGCGCTCGGCAACGGTGGCACCACGGCTTTCTGGGATGCGGCCGCGGTCTGGCTCGTCCGCGATCGCGCCCTCCACCTCAGCTACGGCGAGTTCTCGCAGAAGTTCGCCAAGGTGACCGCCGGCGCGCCCTTCCTCGCGGACCCGATCGTGGTCGAGGCGGAGCCCGGCGATGCGCCGGCGCCGGTCGCCGACCCCGGCACCGACGTGCTCGCCTGGGCCCACAACGAGACCTCGACCGGAGTGATGGTCGATGTCCGTCGCCCCGAGGGCGCCGGTGACGCGCTGGTGCTGGTCGACGGCACTTCGGGTGCCGGCGGGCTCCCTCTCGACGCCTCCCAGGTCGACGCCTACTACTTCGCCCCGCAGAAGGCCTTCGGTGCCGACGGCGGTCTCTGGCTGGCGGCGCTGAGCCCGGCGGCGATCGAGCGGATCGGGCAGCTCGACGCAGCAACCGGACGCTGGCAGCCCGCCTTCCTCTCGTTGCAGACGGCGCTCGAGAACTCGCGCAAGAACCAGACCTACAACACGCCCGCGTTGGCGACCCTGCTGCTGCTCGCCGACCAGGTCGAGTGGATGCTGGCCGGCGGCGGCCTCGACTGGTGCGTGCAGCGGACCGCCGCATCCTCCCGACACCTATACGGCTGGGCCGAGGCAAGCGATTTGGCCGCGCCATTCGTCGCCGACCCGGCAAAGCGCTCGTTGGTGGTCGGCACGGTCGATTTCGCCGGCTCGGTCGATGCCGCAGTGCTGGCCGCGAGCCTGCGCGCCAACGGAATCGTCGACGTCGAGCCCTACCGCAAGCTGGGGCGCAACCAGCTCCGGGTCGGCATGTTCCCCGCGGTCGAGCCGGCCGACGTCGAGGCGCTGACGTCCTGCATCGACTGGGTGATCGAGAACGTGCCCGAGGCGACGCCGTGAAGGTCCTGGTCAAGGAGAAGATTGCCGACTCCGGCGTCGATCTGCTGCGCGAGAGCTTCGAGGTGGATCTCGGTCTCGAGATGTCCGACGACGAGCTGCGCGAGGCGATCGGCTCCTACGACGCGATCCTGGTCCGCTCGGCCACCCAGGTGACCCCAGAGCTGATCGAGCGTGCCGATCGCCTCAAGGTGATCGGTCGCGCCGGCACCGGCGTCGACAACGTCGACATCCCGGCCGCGACCAGGCGTGGGATCGTCGTCGCCAACGCGCCCGAATCGAACTCGGTGGCAGCTGCGGAGCACACGCTGGCGCTGATGCTCTCCCTCTGTCGCAACGTGCCAAGGGCGCACGCCTCGCTGACCGGCGGCGCCTGGGAGCGACCCAAGTTCAAGGGAACCGAGCTTTACGGCAAGACGCTCGGCGTGGTCGGCTTCGGCCGCATCGGCCAGCTCGTCGCCAAACGCGCCCAGGCCTTCGAGATGGACGTCGTCGCCTTCGACAAGTTCGTCTCGGCGGAGCGCTTCCGCGAGCTCGGCGTCGAGGGCGTCGAGGAGCTCAGCGAGCTGCTGGGACGGGCCGACATAGTCACGCTGCATGTGCCGAAGGCGCCGGACACGATCGACCTGATCGACGCCGAGGCCGTCGCGGCGATGAAAGACGGCGCGCGGGTGGTCAACTGCGCCCGCGGCGAGCTGGTCGACCTCGACGCCGTGCTGGAGGGGCTCGAGTCGGGCAAGCTGGGCGGCGCCGCGCTCGATGTCTTCCCCTCGGAGCCGTTCACCGAGCATCCACTCTTCGGCCGCGACGACGTCGTCGTCACGCCGCACCTGGGCGCTTCGACGGCCGAGGCGCAGGACCGCGCCGGCGTGGTCACGGCTGAACAGGTGATCGCGGCGTTGAGCGGCGGCGTCGTCACCAACGCGGTCAACATTGCCGCCGTCCGCCCAGAGGAGATGGAAGCCCTCGCCCCGTTCGTGCCTCTTTGCGAAAAGCTGGGCCGCCTCGCCCAAGGCCTGGGGGATGGCTCGATCGGCGGGGTCTCAGTCGAGTTCCGCGGCCGCATCGCCTCCCATGACACGCGCCTGCTGGGGATCGCGGTCCTGGTCGGCATCCTCTCCGGCCACACCGAGGAGCCGGTCAATCTCGTCAACGCGCCCCAGATGGCCGAGGAGCGCGGGATCGAGCTGGTCGAGACCAAGGACGGCGGCTCCAAAAACTTCACCGAGCTGATCACGGTGCGGCTCGGCTCGGGCGAGGATGCGGTCGAGGTCGCCGGTACCGGGGTCGGCCCGCGCAACGAGCCCTACCTGGTCTCCGTACTCGGCGAGAGCTTCTACCTGCCCTTCGCCGAGCACCTCGCCGTTTTCAGCTATGCCGACCGGCCGGGGATGATCGGCAGGGTCGGGACGATGTTCGGCGAGGAGGGCGTCAACATCATCTCCGCAGCAGTCGGCGCCGAGCCGGGTGGGGAGCGTGCCGTGATGGCGCTGACCACCGACGCGCCGGTGCGGGCGGAGACGATCGCCAAGATCCTCGAGCTCGACGGCTTCTCGATCGGCCGCTCCGTAGATCTCTAGCGCGAGGTAGGCTCCACGCAATGAAGGCGGTGGTGCTGACGGGGACGGGCGGATACGACGTGCTCCAGGCGCAGGAGCGTCCCGACCCGCCGGTAGGTCCGGGGGAAGTCAGGATCGCGGTCAAGGCCGCGGGGATCAACTTCGCCGACACGATGGCCCGCGTCGGGCTCTACCCGGACGCGCCGAAGACGCCTTGCGTGCTCGGCTACGAGGTCGCCGGCACGATCGAGTCGGTTGGCGAGGGCGTCGACGATCGCCAGGTCGGCGAGCGCGTCATCGCTGGCACCCGCTTCGGCGGCCAGGCCGAGCTGGTCACGATACCCGCCGAGCAGGCGCTGCCGCTGCCCGAGGCGCTCAGCTTCGAGCAGGGTGCCGCGTTCCCGGTCAACTACGGCACCGCCTACGCGGCGCTGATCGTGATGGGCAGTCTTCGGGAGGGCAATCGCGTTCTGATCCATGCTGCCGGGGGCGGTGTCGGCATCTCCGCCACGCAGATAGCCCGCAACGTCGGCGCTGAGATCTTCGGCACCGCTTCTCCCGCCAAGCACGAGGCGATCCAGATGCAAGGGGTCCACCACCCGATCGATTACCGCGCGCTCGATTTCGAGCAGGAGGTCATGCGACTCACCGGCGGGGAGGGCGTCGACCTGGTGATCGACGCCCAGGGGCCGACCTCCTTCCGCAAGGACTACCGCCTGCTGCGCTCGGGTGGCAGGCTGGTCATGTACGGCATCTCGGAGAACTCCAAGGACGGCAAGCGCGACATCCCGTCGACGCTGAAGGCCCTGGTGACGATGCCTACCGCGACGATGCCCTGGTGGAAGAGCTTGCTGGCTATGAACGAGAACAAGGGCATCTTCGGCCTCAACATGCTCAATTGGTGGGACACCGAGGGCAACCTCGACCGGTTGGTCGAACCCTTGATGGCCGACCTTGAGGCAGGCCGCCTGCAGCCCGTGGTCGCCGAGGCGTTCCCCTTCGAGCGCGCCGGAGACGCGCATAGATTCATCGCCGAGCGCCGCAACGTAGGCAAGGTCGTGCTGTTCCCTCAATAGACGCTCCGACCCGATCGGCGGCGGGGACGACTCACATGAAGAAGCTCCTACTCATCTCGTTCGCCCTCCTGGCGCTGCTGACGCCCGGCTCTGCGTTGGCGGCCGAAAAGACCTACACGGTGCTGCTCGCCGGCGGCGACGAAGCGAACTCGATCAGGATCTGGCTCAGTCCAGACGGGCGCGAATACGTGATCGACTCGCTCGTGCAGCTCGAAGTCGGCGGATCGGTCTGCACGCATCCCGAAGAGAACCCGAACGAGCTGGTCTGCGCCGCGCCTTCGATAGGAGGCTTCGAAGTCAATTCCGGCGCCAGCGATGACCGGGTCTCGGTCGCCAAGAACATAACCGTGCCGGTGACCATGCGGGGGGGCGCTGGCGACGATGTCCTGCTTGGTGGAGGGGGGCCCGACAAGCTCATCGGCGGCCAGGGCAACGACCGCCTGGTCGGCTGGCGCGGCGATGACGTGCTCTATGGAGGTCCCGGCGACGATGTGCTGATCGGCGGGCCCGGCAATGACGTGCTGGGTGGAGGGTCCGGCATGGACAGGCTGGTGGGCGGCTCGGGGGCAAACCAAGTACGTCAGTACCAATAACGGCCTAAGCGGTCTCCTCCCGGGCGCGACGGCCGATCAGCCGCCCGCCGACGAAGAACAGCGCGATAAGGAAGCCGACCAGGGAAAGCGCCGCGTCGAGACGGAAGGCGGCCTGGATGCCGTCGACGAACGATTCCTGGGCGGAGAAGATCGTCGTCGTCAGGCCGAGGCCGATGGCGCCGCCGGCGATCTGGCACATGTAGAGGATCCCGCCGGCGAGGCTGCTCTGCGATTCGTCGACGGAGGTGACCCCCGCCGTAGTGGCAGTGGGGTAGAAGCTGCCGATGCCGATCCCGAGCACGAACATTCCGGGGACCAGGGCTGAGTAGCCGGAGCTTTCGGTGACCTGCGAGAAGAGGAACGGGGCGATCGTGATGCAGGCCGCACCCACCACGGCCAACGGCTTCGCCCCGAGCCGGTTGTAGAGCGGGCCGGCGATGAAGGAGACAAGAGCGAAGGTGGCGAGGAAGGGCAGCACCCCGACGCCGGCTTCGAGCGGCGAGTAGCCGAGATGCTTCTGCATGAACTGCGGCAGGTAGAGCAACGCCGCGAAGAAGGTCGCCGACATCAGCGTGATCGCGACGCAGGATGCGCGGAAGCTCTCGTTGCTCATCACCGTCCGTGGTATCAGGGCGTTCATCCCGGCCCTGCGCTCGATCCGGACGAAGGCCACGATCAGGATCGCGGCCAGCGCCAGCATCCCCGCCACTTTCGGGTCTCCCCAACCCCAGTCGTCGACCTGGTCGAGCGCGACCAGGAGCGATACCAGGCCAATCGAGATCGTCGAGATGCCCGGATAGTCGATGCGCTGCTCCGCCGCTTCCGGCTCCTTCACTTTGACCAGGTAGTAGGTGACGAGCACGGCGAAGGCGGCGATCGGCACGTTGAGGAAGAAGATCCAGCGCCAGCTCAGCGTGTCGGTGAGGACGCCGCCGATCAGCGGGCCGATCGCATTGCCGAGGCCGGCCGCGCCGAGGATGATGCCGCCGGCAAGTCCGGCCTTCTCGGAGGGCAGCAGCTCGAAGGTCATGCCGAGGATCGCCGGCCACATCAGCGCCCCGCCGATTCCCATCACGACGCGGGTCGCGATCAGCCAGGTCTCAGTCTGCGCGGCGCCGCCCAGCGCCGACATCGAGGCGAAGATCGCGGTGCCGAGGAAGAAGGCACGGCGGCGGCCGAACATGTCGGCAAGGCGCCCCCCGGTGACGATCATCACCCCGAAGGTGAGGGCGTAGGCGTTGACCACCCACTGGATCGTGTTGATGTTGGTGTGGAAGTCCTTCTCCATCGTCGGGATGGCGACGTTGATCGCGGAGAAGTCGTTGGCGATGACGAGCACGCTCATGCTCATCGCCAGCAGCGCCAGAATGGTGGTGCGATCCAGCCTTGCGATCCGGGCAGCCTACGCTAAGCTGGAGCGGCGAATGACCTACCGCTTCGACAGCCTCGCGCTACTCCTTCTCCTCCCCCTTCGGGGGGAATAGCGCTGGGCGGCGCGTTAGCCGCGAGAGACAGAGGTCATCGAAAGCACTGGAGAAGGAGAAGTCCGTGAGTACCACCCCAAGTACCGCAGCCGACGCAAACCGCGTCCACATCTTCGACACCACCCTGCGCGACGGCGAGCAGTCGCCGGGCATTTCGCTGAACACGGCGGAGAAGGTCGAGATCGCCCAGCAGCTGGTGCGGCTCGGCGTCGACGTGATCGAGGCCGGCTTCCCGATCACCTCACCCGGCGATTTCGAAGCCGTCGAGGCGATCTCACGGCAGGTGGAGGGACCGGTGATCTGCGGCCTCGCCCGTACTCACAAGGCCGACATCGACGCTGCCTGGGGGGCCATTCGAGAGGCCGACCGCCCGCGCATCCACACCTTTATCTCGACCTCCGACATTCACATCGAGCACCAGTTGCAGACCGACCGCGAGGACGTCAAGGGGCAGGCCCGCGCCGCCGTGGCGATGGCCAAGTCCTACTGCGACGACGTCGAGTTCTCGCCGATGGACGCGACCCGCGCCGACGTCGAGTTCACCGCCGAGGTCTGCGCGATCGCGGTCGAGGAGGGGGCAACCGTTATCAACGTCGCCGACACCGTCGGCTATACGACTCCGGATGAGTACGCGGACTACTTCCGCCGCCTCTACGAGCTGGTGCCGGGTCTGCGCGATGTCGAGATCTCGGTCCACTGTCACGACGACCTCGGTCTGGCCGTCGCCAATTCCTACGCCGGCGTCCTGGCTGGCGCCCGGCAGGTCGAGTGCTCGATCAACGGGATCGGCGAGCGCGCCGGTAACTGCTCGCTGGAGGAGATCGTGATGCTGGTCAAGACCAGGGAGGACGTGCACGGGCTCTCGACCGGTTTGAATACCCGCGAGCTGGCCCGCACCAGCCGCATGGTCTCCCGTCTCACCGGCTACTCAATCCAGCCCAACAAGGCGATCGTCGGCCGCAACGCGTTCGCCCACGAGTCCGGCATCCACCAGGACGGTGTGCTGAAGGAGCGCACCACCTACGAGATCATGGACGCGACCGAAGTCGGCCTGGAGTCGAACTCGCTCGTGCTGGGCAAGCACTCCGGTCGCCACGCGCTGCGCGACGCGCTGGAGCAGCTCGGCTTCAAGATCGAGGGCAACGCGCTCAACGCCGCCTTCAAGCGTTTCAAGGAGATAGCGGACCGCAAGAAGCAGGTCACCGCGCTCGACCTGGAGGCGATCGTCTCCGACGAGATGCGCGAGCGCGCCGACGCCCACGAGCTGGCCTGGTTCGAGGTCGAGGCGGGCTCACGGCGGGAGCCGTTGGCCCGCGTCTCCGTCGCCCTGCCCTCGGGCGAGGAGGTCGTCGGGGAATCCGGCGGCGACGGTCCGGTCGACGCGATCTTCCAAGCGATCCAGAAGGCTGCCGGCACCGAGTGCGAGCTGCGCCAGTACACGGTCGAGGCGGTGACCGGGGGGGAGGACGCCCTCGGTCAGGTCACGGTGATGCTGCGCGCCGCCGGGCGCCTGGCAACTGGGCAGGGGGTGGCCACGGATATCCTCGAGGCCTCGGCCAGGGCCTACGTGCGGGCGCTGTCGAACGCGCTGGAGGGCGCCGCGATCCGCGAGGCCGAGTCGGCAACCGCCGAGGCCGCGACAGAGCGAACGCCGGGCCCGTAGTTCCTCGGCCCGCATCCGGACACACATAAATCGCATTCAGCGCACCATCCGCGCGCCAAGACCCGTCAGCCTCCGACCATGCCAAAGGCACCTCGGCGCGACGTCTCGGTTTCCCGTCATATAGGCGGGGAACCGAGACTTCGGCTACCCGACCGGGAAATCGCTCGGCTTGCCGAGCGGCATCATGGGATCGTCTCGCGGGCGCAATTGCTCGATCTTGGCCTGGGCGAAGACGCGATTGACACAAGGCTAGGCAGCGGTCGGCTGCATCGATTGCATCGCGGCGTCTACACGGTCGGCCATGGGCTCGTGTCGAAAGAGGGACGCTGGCTGGCCGCCGCCATACGGGGTGGAGAGGGTGCTGTGCTGAGTCACGGCTCCGCAGCGGCACTTTGGGGCATTCTGCGGGATGGGGAGCGTGATCGAATTGACATTTCACTTCCGCGATCGACACAACTTCCGAGGCCGATTCGCCGTCATGTCCTGCGTCTCGCGCCGGATGAGATCACTACCAAGCGACTGATTCCGGTCACCACGCTTGACAGAACGCTCTTCGATATTGCGGTTGGTTCCCCACACGAGAGATTGGAAGCCGCTATCCGCGAGGCGGAATACCGCCACCGGTTTCAGCTCCAACAATTAGAGCTCCTCCTGGAGCGGCACCCAGGGCGGAGAGGTGCGACCGCGATCAGGGCCTGCCTCCATCGGCTTGGCCGTGGCCCACGAGGCCGTACCCGCAGCAGGCTGGAGGTGAGGTTCGCGGCCCTACTCGCCCGAACTGATCTTCCACAGCCAACGCTGAACGCTCTCATCGACCTCGGCGGGTTCAAGCTCGAGGCCGACTGCCTGTGGAGCAAGCAACGGTTGATCGTCGAGCTGGATGGCGGCCGGTCGCATGGAACGCGTGCTGCCTTCGAGGCAGATCGCAAACGGGACCGTCGGCTACAGGTTGCCGGCTGGCGCGTAGTCCGGGTGACCTGGCATCAACTAGACGACCCCGACGCTCTCCTTGCCGATCTGCACGACCTCCTCCGCTGAAACTCTCACTTTCCCGCCATATTTGCGGGAAAGTGAGAGTGCGATAAGTCGGAATACTGTACGTGATAACGTACATTCGTAATGAATGCTATGACTGCTGATCCTGCCGTCGAAGGCGCGGGTGCGCTGGCCGTTGGCCGGCGTGCCAAGGCCCTGCGGGAGGCGATGGGGTTCTCGCTGCGCGACCTCGCTGAGCGCAGCGGGGTCAGCGCGCCGATGCTGTCCCAGGTCGAGCGGGGGGAGACGAGCCCGACCCTCGCGGTCGCCGAGAAGATCGCCGCCGGGCTGGAGCTGACCCTCTCGCAGCTGCTGCGTCTCGACGAGGGGGAGCACGTCGCGGTCAGCCGGGCGGGGGAGCGTCGCCGTTACGAGCGTGGCGGGCACCGCTTCGAGGAGTTGACGCCGCCGCTGCCGGGTCAGCGCGCCGACGTCTCCCTGCACACGCTGAAAGCCGGGGCGACGACCGGCGGGCTGGACGATCCACCGATGCACGAGCCGGGCAGCCGCGAGACCGCTGTCGTCCTGACCGGCGTCCTGGCGCTGACCGTCGATGGCACCCGCCATGAGCTGCACGCGGGCGACAGCGTCACCTTCGACGCCGACCTGCCGCATCACTTCGAGAACGACGGCGATGAGCAGGCACGCTTCCTCGCCGTGATAGCCGCCGGACTGAGGAGGAGCTAAGCCGCCGTGAAAACGATGTTCGACAAGATCTGGAGCGAGCACGAGGTCTCCGACGGCCTGCTCTACATCGACCTGCATCTGGTCCACGAGGTCACCTCGCCACAGGCCTTCGACGGTCTGCGGCTGGCTGGACGGCCGCTGCGCCGGCCCGACAAGACGCTGGCCACGGCAGACCACAATGTGCCGACCGACGGCACGATGGCGGCGCGCCTGATCGCCGACGAGCTCTCGCGGGTCCAGGTCGAAACGCTGGAGCGCAACTGCGAGGAGTTCGGCATCCCGCTCTACTCGCTGGGCTCCGAGCGGCAGGGCATCGTCCATGTGATCGGGCCCGAGCTGGGTGTGACCCAGCCCGGCATGACGATCGTCTGCGGCGACAGCCACACCTCGACCCACGGTGCCTTCGGCGCGCTCGCCTTCGGCATCGGCACCTCCGAGGTCGAGCACGTGCTGGCGACCCAGTGCCTGGTCCAGAAGCGGCCGAAGACGATGCGCATCCTCTACTCGGGCGAGCTCGGGACCGGTGTGACGCCAAAGGATCTGATCCTGGCGACGATTGGGCGCCTCGGCACCGGCGGCATGGCCGGCTACGCGGTCGAGTACGCCGGGTCGGCGATCGAGTCGCTCTCGATGCCCGGCCGGATGACGGTCTGCAACATGACGATCGAGGGCGGCGGACGAGCGGGGATGATCGCCCCCGACGAGACCACCTTCGAGTGGGTGCGCGGCCGCGATGCGGCGCCGCAGGATTTCGACGCCGCGGTCGAGCGCTGGCGTCGGCTGCCGACCGATGCCGGGGCGAGGTTCGACACCGAGATCGAGATCGACGCCGCCGGCATCTCGCCGATGGTCACCTGGGGGACGAATCCCGGCATGGTGGTCGAGGTCACCGACACGGTGCCCGACCCGGCGGCGATGGAGTCGCCCGCCGATCGCGAATCCGCCGAAAGGGCGCTCGCCTACATGGCGCTGGAGCCCGGCACGCCGATGACCGAGGTGAAGCCGGAGCGGGTATTCATCGGCTCCTGCACCAACTCGCGGATCGAGGACCTGCGTGAGGCCGCCGCCGTGGTCGACGGGCGGCGCGTCGCCGGCTCGGTACGGGCGATGGTCGTTCCGGGCTCCCAGCAGGTCAAGGCGACCGCCGAGGAGGAGGGCCTGCACGAGGTCTTCCGCGCTGCCGGGTTCGAGTGGCGCGAGGCCGGCTGCTCGATGTGCCTGGGGATGAACCCGGACATCCTGATCGAGGGCGAGCGCTGCGCCTCGACCTCGAACCGCAACTTCGAGGGGCGGCAGGGCAAGGGTGGCAGGACCCACCTGGTCAGCCCGAAAATGGCCGCGGCCGCCGCGATCGAGGGACATTTCGTCGACATCAGGGATTGGAGCTAGGCATGCGACCGATAGACGTGATCGAGGGCAAGGTCTCGGTGTTGGACCGGCACGACGTCGACACCGACCAGATCATCCCCAAGCAGTTCCTCAAGCGGGTCGAGCGGACCGGCTTCGGAGAGTTCCTCTTCTACGACTGGATTCGCGACGGCGAGATCGAGCTCGAGCCCAACCCGATTCTCGTCGCCGGACGCAACTTCGGCTGCGGCTCCTCTCGCGAGCACGCTCCATGGGCGCTGGAGGACTTCGGCTTCGAGGCTGTCGTCGCGCCGTCCTTCGCCGACATCTTCTACGTCAACTGCACCAAGGTCGGCCTGCTGCCGGTGGTCCTCGACGAGGAGCACTGCCGGGCCGTGGCGGAGGCCGGCGAGGCGAGAATCGACGTCGACGATCAGACGGTCACCTGCGCCGGCGGCGTCTTCGAGTTCGAGATCGAGCCCGACGTCAAACACCGCCTGCTGAACGGGCTCGACGACATCGGGATCACCCTGGAGAGCGCAACGGCGATCGACGAGTTCGAGGCCGCACAGGGCGTCGACGCCGGACCGGTGACGACGGCGCTCTGAACGGAACGGGCATGGAGCAATCGATCAACACCGGACCCCGCGAGTGGGACGCCGAGACCTACGACGAGGTTTCTGCCCCCCAGTTCGAATGGGGGATGGAGGTACTCGGGCGCCTGAAGCTGCGGGGGGACGAGTCGGCCATCGACGCGGGCTGCGGCTCGGGCAAAGTCACCGAGAAGCTTCTCGATCGCCTCCCCAGTGGCACGCTGCTTGCGGTCGACGGCTCGGAGGCGATGATCGCCAAGGCGAAGGAGCGCCTGGGTGAGAAGGCGACGTATCTCGTCGCCGACCTCTCCGAGCTAGAGGTGGTCGAGCCGGTCGACCTGATCTTCTCGACCGCGACCTTCCACTGGATCACCGATCATGATCGCCTCTTCCAACGCCTGCGCGCCGCGCTGAACCCCAGCGGTCGTCTGGTCGCCCAATGCGGCGGCCATGGGAATGTGGCCGAGCACGCCGCGGTGATCGCAACGGTTGCGGCGCGTCCAGAATTCGCCTCGCACCTCAAGCAGATGACCGGGATATGGAACTTCGCCGGACCGGAGGAGACCGAAGCCCGCCTCCGCACGGCAGGCTTCTCCGAGGCGCGCTGCTGGCTTGAGCCGAAGCCGGTCACGCCGGCGAAGCCGCTCGAGTTCACCTCGACGGTGACCCTCGGCCCGCTTTTGGCGCAACTACCCGGCGAGCTGCGTCGCCCCTTCGCCGAAGCGATCCTCGCGGCCTCGGCCCAGCCACTCACCCTCGACTACGTCCGCCTCAATATCGTGGCTCGTACTGAGGCGCCCTAAGCGTGCCGGTGCGCCGGTGCCCTATATGACCTCTATGCACCGGCACGTCTAGAGTGGCGCGCTCGTGAGCGACGTTCCGCGCATAGTCCTGCTGCCCGGCGACGGGATCGGACCGGAGATCGTTGCGGCCGCCCGCGAGCTGCTCGAAGCGCTCAGCGATTTCGAGTTCGACGAACGCCCGATGGGCGGCTGCTCGATCGACGCCCATGGCATCGCGCTCACCGACGAGGTGCTCGAAGTCTGCCGCTCCTCGGACGCCGTCCTGCTGGGAGCCGTCGGCGGCCCGAAGTGGGACACCACCGACCCGGATGCGCCGCGGGCCGAGCAGGGCCTGCTCGGCCTGCGCAAGGGAATGGGCCTGTACGCCAACCTGCGACCCGTGCGACCCAGTCCCGCGCTGGTCGGTTCCAGCCCACTGCGCGAGGAGCGGATCGCCGGCACCGACCTCTTGGTCGTGCGCGAGCTGACCGGCGGGATCTACTTCGGCGACAGCGGCCGCGATGGCGACTCCGCCCACGACACCTGCGAGTACTCGACCGCCGAGATCGAGCGGATTGCCCGCACCGGCTTCGAGGCGGCGCAGCGCCGTGCCGAGGGCGGCAACCGCGCTCCGCGGGTCACTTCGGTCGACAAGGCCAACGTGCTCGAGACCTCGCGGCTTTGGCGCGAGGTGGTCAGCGGCATCGCCCCTGACTATGCGGATGTCGAGCTCGACCACCTGCTTGTCGACAACGCCGCGATGCAGCTCGTCTCCCGCCCTGCAGAGTTCGACGTGATCGTCACCGAGAACCTCTTCGGCGACATCCTCAGCGACGAGTCGGCGATGCTCACCGGATCGCTCGGGATGCTGCCCTCGGCCAGTCTCGGCGAGGAAGGCGCCCCGGGCCTTTTCGAGCCGGTCCACGGCTCGGCCCCCGACATCGCCGGCAAAGGGGTCGCCAACCCACTCGCCACCTTCCTCAGCGCTGCAATGATGCTGCGGCACGGACTCGACCGCCCCGATGATGCGGAGCGGATCGATGCGGCGGTGGACGCGGCGCTTGAGCGTGGCCTGCGCACGCCCGACCTGCTCAGCGGTACGGTCGCCCCGCCACCGCTGCCCGAGAACCCCTTGCCGGAGCAGGAAGTCGGCACCGCCGAGATGACCGCCGCCGTGCTCGCGGCGCTCTAGCTCGACCCGCCTCGATTCATCGGGCATACTTTCGCGAGATGGAAACCGCGGAGCTGATCTGGCAGAACGGCGAGTTTGTGCCCTGGCACGAGGCGACCACGCACGTCCTCAGCCACGGCTTGCACTACGGAACCGGGGTTTTCGAGGGGATCCGCTGCTATGAGACCGAGCGTGGCCCGGCGATATTCCGCCATAAGGACCACCTCGACCGGCTGGCCAAATCGGCCGCGCTCTACTACTTCGAGCTGGCCTATTCCGGCGAGGAAATCGCCGAGGCGACCCGGGAGCTGATCCGGCGCAACGATCTGCGCTCCTGCTACATCCGGCCGCTCGCATTCCGCGGCTACGGCAATCTCGGGCTGTACGCGACCGACGCCCCGATCGACCTCGTCATCGCCGCCTTTCCCTGGGGCGCATACCTGGGCGAGGAGGGCCAGAAGCACGGCATCCGCGCCAAGGTCTCGAGCTGGCGGCGGATCGGCTCCGGCGGGTTGATTCCCCACGCCAAGGCGTCCGGTCACTACTTGAACTCGATCCTCGCCAAGACCGAGTCGCAAAACGCCGGCTACGAAGAGGCGCTGCTGCTGGACGAGCGGGGCTTTGTCTGCGAGGGCTCGGGCGAGAACATCTTCGTCGTCCGCGAGGGTCAGATCGTCACCCCGCCGCATGTCGCCGCGATCCTCGACGGGATCAATCGCAAGTCGGTGATCCAGATCGCCCGCGACCTCGGCTACACCGTGGTCGAGCGCGACATCGCCCGCTCCGAGCTGTACCTGGCCGAGGAGGTCTTCCTCACCGGCACCGCAGCCGAGTTGGTCCCGGTGCGCGAGATAGACGACCACCCGCTCGGCGAGCCGGGCGAGATCACGCGCGTGATCCAGGCCAAGTTCCGTGACGCCCTGGAAGGGCGCGCCGAGGAGTACCTGGAGTGGCTCGACTTCGTCGAGGTGCCGACCGGACGAATTACGCCTGCCGCCTAGCGGCTGGCGCTGCGCTGCGCGCACTCCGGTTATTCACACTCGTATCGAAAGGCATCGGATGGAACAGGTGAAGATCTACGACACCACCTTGCGCGACGGCATGGGAGGTCCTGGCATGTCGCTCTCGGTGGGTGAGAAGCTGAAAGTCGTGCGGGTGCTCGACGAGCTCGGCGTGCAGACGATCGAGGCGGGCTTTCCCAGCTCCAACCCCAAGGAAGCCGAGCTGTTCGAGCAGCTCGCCGAGCTCAAGCTGGAGCAGGCGACGATCGCGGCCTTCGGCATGACCCGCCGCCGCGACCGCAGCGCCGAGGAGGACGAGGCGCTCGCCGTGCTGGTCGACAGCTTCGCACCCATGGTCTGCCTCGTCGGCAAGAGCTGGGGCCTGCACCTGGAGAAGGTGATCAAGGTCTCCGCCGAGGAGAACCTGGCGATGATCGCCGACTCGATCGGCTTCTGTCGCGAGCGGGGCAAGCGCCCGATCTTCGACGCCGAGCACTTCTTCGACGGTTACCGCGACGACGCTGCCTACGCGCTGGAATGCGTCCGCGCCGCGGCCGAGGCCGGTGCCGAGAACGTCACTCTCTGCGACACCAATGGCGGCAGCCTTCCCGCCTTCGTCGCCGCGGCGACCGCCGCCGTGGTCGAGGCGCTCGGCGACGAGGTGGAGATCGGCATCCACACCCACGACGACGCCGGCTGCGCCGCAGCCAACTCGCTGGCCGCGGTGGAAGCCGGGGCGCGCCTGGTGCAGGGCACCGTCAACGGCTATGGCGAGCGCTGCGGCAACGCCAACCTGGCGACGATCCTGCCCGCGCTGCAGCTGAAGATGGGCTTCGAGGTGGTCGCGCCGGAGAAGCTCGCCGCCCTGACGCGGACGAGCCACTACCTGGACGAGCTCTGCAACATGACGCCGAACCCGGATCAGCCCTACGTCGGCCGCAACGCCTTCTCCCACAAGGCGGGAATGCACGCCGCCGGGGTCGAGGCCGACGCCAGCACCTTCGAGCACCTCGACCCGGCGCTGCTCGGCAACCAGCGCGAGATCCTCGCCTCGGAGCTGTCGGGCAAGGCGACGATCCGCAGCCAGGCCGCCCAGGCAGGCCTCGATCTGGACGAGGAGGAGGCGACGCACGCGGTCGAGCGCTTGAAGGAGCGCGAGCATCGCGGCTATCACTACGAGGCGGCGCCGGCTTCGTTCGAGCTGCTGCTGCGCCGCGAGGCAGGCAGCTACGAGTCGCTGTTCGAGCTGGAGAGCTTCAAGGTCCTGGTCGAGAAGCGCGCCGACGGCAAGGTCGAAACCGAGGCGACGATCAAGGTCAAGGTCGACGGCGAGCGCTACGTGCGTGTCGCCGAGGGCAACGGCCCGGTCAACGCCCTCGACAGTGCCCTGCGCGGCGCGATCGCCGATCGCTACCCGCATCTCGCCGAGGTCGAGCTGACCAACTACAAGGTGCGCATCCTCGACGAGAGCCACGGCACCGGTGCGGTCACCCGCGTCCTGCTCGACTCCTCCGACGGCGAGCGCGAGTGGGGGACGATCGGCGTCTCGGAGAACATCATCGAGGCCTCCTGGGAGGCGCTGGTCGACTCGCTCGAGTACGCCTTCCAGCCTCGCGGGTAGGGTGGCCGCCGTGGGCGGCCAAACCGACACCGAGCCGATCCCGCTGGCCCAGCCCGAGATCGGCGCCCGCGAGGAGGAGCTGGTCCTCGAGGTGCTGCGCTCCGGGCGTCTCTCGCTGGGGCCGATGGGCGAGCGCTTCGAGAGCGATTTCGCGTCCTGGCTCGGCGTCCCCGATGCGGTCACCGCCTCCAGCGGTACGACCGCGCTCCACCTCGGGGTGCGGGCGCTCGGCTGGGGAGCGGGGGACGAGGTCCTGACCAGCCCCTTCAGCTTCGTCGCCTCGGCCAACTGCCTGCTCTACGAGGGCGCCCGCCCGGTCTTCTGCGACGTCGACCCGGTGACCCTCAACCTCGACCCGGCCGCGGTCGAGGTAGTCGCCACGGAGCGCAGCGCGGGCATTTTGCCGATCCACATCTTCGGTTTCCCGGCGGCGATGCCGGAGCTGGAGGCGATCGCCGCCCGCCGCGGCCTCGGCATCCTCGAGGACGCCTGCGAGGCGCTCGGCGCGGTCGACTCCGAGGGCCGCGGGGTCGGCACCCGGGGTAACCTCGCCACCTTCGCCTTCTACGCCAACAAGCAGATGACCACCGGCGAGGGGGGGATGATCGTGCCCTCGGACCCGGCGGTCGCGGCCCGGCTGCGCTCGGAGTGCAATCAGGGCCGCGCCACCGACATGGGCTGGCTCGACCATGGCGGGCTCGGCTTCAACTATCGTCTCTCCGACCTCGCCGCGGCGCTTGGCGTTGCCCAGCTCGAGCGGCTCGACACGATGCTCGCACGGCGCTCCGCGGTGGCCTCGCTGTATGAGCAGGGCCTGGCCGAAGTGGAGGGCGTTACCACCCCGATCGCCGCGCGCGGCAAAGAGCGACGCAGCTGGTTCATCTACCCGGTGCGCCTGGCCGGCGATATCGACCGCGATGCGGTCGTCACCCGCCTGGCCGAGCGAGGTGTCGCCTCCAAGGCCTATCTCCCTTGCATCCACCTCTTCCCGCACCTGCGCGAGCTCGGCTACCGCGAGGGGCAGTTCCCCGTCGCCGAAGCCGCCGCGGCTTGCTCGTTGGCACTGCCGTTCTTCCCGGCGATGACGGAGTCGCAGGTCGCGCGGGTGTGCGAGGCTCTCGCCGAATCCCTCCGCTGATGTCGCGCTTTCGCAAAGACCCCGACCCGCGCTTCTGGCGCATCAACCGTTCGCTCGAGTTCGACTGGCCGCTGGCCGTCTACGACCTCGACCAGTCGAAGGCGCACGCGCGGGCGCTGCAGCGGATCGGCGTCCTCGACGAAGCCGAGCTGGAGCGGATGGTCTCCGGTCTCGACCGAGTCGGGGAACGGATCGGCGCCCACGGCTTCGAGTTCGACGCAGCCGACGAGGACATCCACATGGCGATCGAGCGGCTGCTCGGCGATGAGGTCGGCCCGCTCGCCGGCAAGCTGCACACCGGCCGCTCCCGCAACGACCAGGTCGCCACCGACATGGCGATGGTCGTCCAGGTGCACTCGCTGCAGGCGATCGATTTGGCGGCGGCAGCGATGGAGCGCCTGCTCGAGCTGGCCGAGCGCCACCGGGACTGGCCGATGCCCGGCTACACCCACCTGCAGCGGGCCCAACCGGTCTACCTCGGCCATCACCTGCTCGCTTACTTCTGGATGCTCGCCCGCGATGTGCTGCGCTTCCAGTTCGCCCTCGACAGCGCCAGCGTGATGCCGCTCGGCTCCGGCGCTCTCGCCGGGGTCAACTGGGAGATCGACCGTGGTGCGGTCGCCGACGACCTCGGCTTCGAGCACGTTACCCACAACTCGATCGACGGTGCCTCCAACCGCGACTTCGTCCTCGACTACCTATCGGCCGCCGCCACCTGCGCCATGCACCTCTCCCGGCTCGGCTCGGAGATCGTGATCTGGTCGAGCAGCGAGTTCGGCTTCTGTCAGCTCGACGAGTCCTTCTCCTCGGGGTCGTCGATCATGCCGCAGAAGGTCAACCCCGACTCGGCCGAGCTGCTGCGCGCCAAGAGCCCCCGGGTAGCCGCCGACCTCCTCGCCCTGCTGGGCACGATGCACGCCCTGCCGCTGACCTACGGCAAGGACATGCAGGAGGACAAGGAGCCGCTGTTCGACGCGGTCGACACGGTCGAGTCCTGCCTCGACGCGACCGAGGGGATGCTCGCCGGGATCGCCTTCGATCGCGAGCGCCTGGAGGATGCTTCCGGCGACGAGATGCTGGCGGCCACCGAGATCGCCGACCTCCTGGTTCGCAAGGGAGTGCCCTTCCGCGAGGCGCACGGAATCGTCGGCGGCCTGGTTCGCGACGCGGTCGACAGCGGCAGGTCGCTCTCCGAGCTGAGGCCGGAGGAGCTGCGCGAGCGCTCCGAGCAGCTCGACGACTCGTTCTACGAGGTCCTGAAGCGCGAGAGCTGGCTCGAGTCGAAGCGGATCGAGGGCGGCACCGGCTCGGCGGCGATCGCCGAGCAGATCGCGCTCGCACACGAGACCCTCGCCGCCGTCAAGGCACGGGTGCTCGACGAGCGTTCGTGACCGCTGCCGCCGGAGAGCGGCTGGGCGCCGAGTTCTTCGCCCGCTCGGTACATACAGTGGCGCGTAAGCTGATCGGCTGCCGCCTCTTCTACGAGGGCCGCGGAGGAACGATCGTCGAGACCGAGAGCTACGAGCGCGACGACCCGGCCTGCCACGCCTACGTCGGCCTGACCAAGCGAACCGAGGTCCTGTTCGGACCGCCGGGCCGCGCCTACGTCTACCTCTCCTACGGCATCCACAGCCTGCTCAACTTCGTCTGCGAACCCGAGGACGAGGCGGCAGCAGTACTGATCCGTGCACTCGAACCGACCGACGGCCTCGACGCGATGCGCGCCCGCCGCGGCAAGCGTCCCGACACCGACCTCTGCTCGGGCCCAGGCAAGCTCACTGAGGCTCTGGGCGTCGGCCTCGAAGCCAACGGCGCCGACCTCTCCGCCGATCCGTTCCAGCTTCTTCCCCCTGAGCCGGGCTGGAGCGGCAGAATCATCACGAGTCCCCGCATCGGCATAACCAAAGCCACCGAGCGCCCCTGGCGCTTCAGCCTCAGGGGGAGCCCCTTCGTCTCCCGACCACGACCCGAGTAGGGCCCATCCGGGTAGGGCTGGAACGTCTTGTACTTTTTCGTCGAGGCGACCGGGCGTCAGCCCGTTCCGAATCCACCGAAAAAGTTAAGTGGAAGCCCTACCCGGATGGGCCCGCTCAGCCAGCCGTAATCCCGCCACCAGCCCCGCCTGATTCAGGCGCGGCTTCCGGCGCCGCTTCGGGAGCAGCTTCGCCTTCCGGCGCCGCTTCGGGCGCCGGTGCCGCTTCTTCGGAGGGCGCCGATTCAGTCGAGGATTCAGGGGGCACGTAGCTTTCTTCTTCGGCTTCGTCGCTGGATCCGCCACCCGAGCCCTTCGCCTCGGCCGCTTTTTCGCTTGCGCTTTCCGCGGCGCGTTCGGCCTTGATGTCCTGCCAGGCGGAAATCACGCTCGCCCAGATCTCGGCAGGAAACGTGCCGCCCATCACCGGGCCGCCGTTGTAGAGGGTGGTCATCGGCGTGACCGTGTCGGCGTAGCCGACCCAGACGCAGGCGGTGACTTCTTCGGTCGCGCCGCAGAACCAGGCGTCGCCGTTTTCCTCGGTCGTGCCGGTCTTGCCCCACTGGCCGGCGGCACCGATGTTCGCGTGCGTGCCGGTGCCGCTGCTGACGACGGTTTCGAGGATGCTCTTAGCCTCTTCGGCGGTTCCTTCGCTGAGCACCTGTTCGTGAGTCGAGTCGTTGTCGCCGCCCTTGATCGTGTGGCCGTCCTGGTCCTCTACCTGGGTGTAGGCCACCGGGCTGTCGCCCGGGTCGGGGGCGAGGGTGCCGCTGACGCGGTCCCCGTTGTTGGCCAGGGTCGAGTAGGCGTAGGTCCAGCCGAGGGGCGTGACGCCTTCCTTCAAGCCGCCCAGGACCATCGCCCGGTTGGTCGAGACCGGTTCGCGGTAGCCCATTTTGTGGATCGTCGCCGCGATCGAGCGGGTCCGGTCCTCGATCGTCTTGCCCTTGAGGCCTTCCAGCGCGAGCTGGGCGTAGATCGAGTTGTCAGAGTAGGTCGTCGCGCAGATGATGCTGCAGGACCCGAGATAGGAGTCCTCGTCGTTGTGGACGACGAAGGTTTCCTGGCCGTTCTTGCCGAAGTGGAATTCCTGCGGCGCCGATTCGTAGATCGTTTCCGGCGAGATCCCCTCTTCGAGGGCGGTGATCAACGTGAAGGGCTTGATCGAGGAGCCCGGCTGGCGGTGGCCGAGCGTCGCCAGGTTGAACGGCTTGGTCTGGAAGTTGGGACCGCCGACCATCGCCTTGACGCCGGCGTTCTTGTTGTCGAGCACGACAACCGACGCGGTGGGGGGCAGGTAGCCGAGGTAGGAGTTGACCGCTTCTTCGGCAGCATTCTGGAGTTTGAGGTCGAGCGTCGTCTTCACTTTCAGCCCGCCGAAGAAGGTCTTGGCGGCGCCGTAGCGTTCGACCAGCTGCTGGCGCAGCCAGGAGGTGAAGTAGGGCGCCCTCGAGTCGAGCCTCGGGGGCTCGATCTGGCTCGGTGCCGGTAGGGCCTGCTTGCTCCCTTCTTCGAACTGGGTCTGGGTTATGTAGCCTTGTTCGTACATCTTTTCCAGCACGATGTTGCGCCGCCCCAGAGCGTTTTCAGGGTAGATCTTCGGGTCGTAAGCCGAAGGTGAGGCGATGATCCCGGCCAGCGTCGCTGCCTCCCAGGGCTCCAGCACCGAGGCGCAGGGCTCGGCCGTGGTGCCGCAGCCCGGGTGGGCGCTACCGAAGTAGGTGCGGGCGGCCGCCTCGATGCCGTAGGCGCCCTCACCGAAGTAGATCGTGTTGAGGTACTCGGTGAGGATTTTGTCCTTGCTCCAGTGGCGCTCGAGCCGGTAGGCAAGCGCCGCCTCTCGGAACTTCTCCAGGACCGTGCGGCTGCCTTCGGCTTCGAGCGCATTCTTGACGAACTGCTCGGTGATCGTCGAGGCGCCCTGCGCGGCGCTCTGGCTGAGCACATCCCGGACCAGGGCGCGGGCGATGCCCTGGAAGTCGACGCCGCTGTGCTCGTAGAAGCGCGAATCCTCGATCGAGACCACCGCGTTCTTGACGTTGGGAGAGATCTGGCCCGAGGTGAGCAGGATCTTGTTCTGGTTGCTGGTCAGCGTGCCGATCGGTTCGCCGGAGGCGTCGAAGACCTCGCTGTTCTTCGACGCCTTGTACTGGGCGAAGTTGTAGATCGCCGGTAGGTCCTGCGAAACCGCCGTCATCATGCCGAAGACCATCGAGACCACGGCGAGGACGCCGAGGCCCAAGAGGACAAAGAGGATGCGCAGCTTTTTCAGCCGCGGCCGCGCGGACTTCGTCGAAGGCGCCGGAGGCGGCGGGGGAACCGAGCCGCCGGCCCGGCGGGGCTTTGTTCCAAGGACCGCCATCGAGGTGTACGACCCGGCAGGCGCTACCCGCCGAGCAGACGCGGCAGTCTAGCATTGCCGGCGTGCCTGATCTGACGCGTAACGCGGTCGACGTGCTGCCCGACGGCATGCTTGCCGAGCAGCTCGCGGCGCACAGTCCGCTGCGGGTCAAGCTCGGGATCGACCCGACGACCGCCGACATCCACCTCGGCCACACCGTCGTCCTCAGCAAGCTGCGCGAGTTCCAGGACGAGGGCCACCAGGTGGTCCTCATCATCGGCGACTTCACCGCAAGGGTCGGCGACCCGAGCGGTCGCTCGGCACAGCGACCGCTGCCCTCGACCGAGGAGATCGAGGCCAACGCGGCCACCTACCAGGAGCAGGCGTTCAAGCTGCTCGACCGCGAGCGGACCGAGGTGCGCTTCAACAGCGAGTGGCTGCGGATGGAGCCCGAGGCGCTACTTGGGCTCCTCGCCCAGACGACGGTTGCCAGGTTGCTCGAGCGCGACGACTTCCAGAAGCGGCTGGCGGCGAGCTCGCCGATCGCCGCCCTCGAGCTGCTCTACCCGCTGCTGCAGGGCTACGACTCGGTCGCGGTCGAAGCAGACGTCGAGCTGGGGGGGACCGACCAGAAGTTCAACCTGCTCTTCGGCCGCGACATCCAGGGCGCCTACGGCCAGAAGCCGCAATCGATCATGACGATGCCGATCCTGGTCGGAACCGACGGCACGCAGAAGATGAGCAAGTCGCTCGGCAACTACGTCGGGGTGACCGAGGCGCCAGAGGAGATGTTCGGCAAGCTGATGCGGATCCCCGACGAGGCGATGGCCGAGTACTACCGCCTGCTGCTCGGCACCGAGGTGCCGCCGGGACCGCCGAACGAGGCCAAGCGCGAGCTGGGGAGACAGATCGTCGCCCGCTTCCACGGCGACGATGCGGCCCGCGAGGCCGAGGAGCACTTTGACCGCCTCTTCGTCCGCCACGAGGCCCCCGAGCAGATAGAGGAGGTCGACCTCTCCGCCTACCAGGGCGACGGCGGCGACTCGGTCCACCTGCCGCTGCTGATGGCCGGGGCCTTCGAGATCAGCTCCAGCGAGGCCCGGCGTCTGCTGGGGCAGGGGGGCGTGAAGCTCGACGGAGAGCCGATTCCCTCGGGAACCCTCGATCTTGAGCCAGCGGCGCTGGACGGCCGCGTCCTGCAGGTCGGCAAGCGCCGCTTCCGCCGCATGCGTGCCGGCGCCTGAGGCCCCTCTAGGCAAAGCGCCGCCGCAGCGCTATACTCCCGCGTCCTTCTGGGATTGGCCCTGTGCCGTCCCATGCGCAAAAGACGGCGAGTCCCGCCGCAGAGGCGCAGCGGTCTTTGAAAACTGAGCAGCGTGCACCCCGCGAACATTCGTGTTCGTGGGATTGTTTGAGCCCGATCCACTCGACTCGTCAGCGTGTCGAGTGGTCTGATTTACCCGTCATGCCGGCCACCATGTATGTGTACCCGGTGGCCAGCCAGGCATGGCATCTCTCTGTAGAAGTACTCTTCACGGAGAGTTTGATCCTGGCTCAGGACGAACGCTGGCGGCGTGCTTAACACATGCAAGTGGTGCGACGAACCAGGGCTTGCCCTGGGGCAAAGCCGCGAACGGGTGAGTAACACGTGAGTAACCTGCCCCGATGACCGGGACAACCCGAGGAAACTCGGGCTAATACCGGATGTGGCGCACAGGCGTAAGCCTGTTCGCTAAAGGAAGCTTCGGCCTCCGCATTGGGAGGGGCTCGCGGCCCATTAGCTTGTTGGTGGGGTTATGGCCTACCAAGGCAAC